>JAESGP010000064.1_pt1 | contig 110283 bp, 99 predicted proteins | sample 9269741 | NCBI WGS metagenome assembly JAESGP01 (sample SAMN15720684, study PRJNA650882) | algae metagenome | isolation source: Desmonostoc vinosum HA7617-LM4 and co-occurring heterotrophs from cave wall | place: USA: Waikapalae cave, Hawaii | collected 2011-05-27 | reverse complement strand
ATGCGCGAAGTCGGCGGCAAGGAGTATTTCGAGCAACTGATGGCGGCTTTCGACAAGAACCTGATGGACCACATTGCCGTCTACGGGCCCGACAACGACAAGCGCCTCACCGGCAAGCACGAGACCGCCCCGTGGAACAAGTTCAGCTACGGCGTTGCTGACCGCGGTGCTTCGATCCGCGTGCCGCACTCGTTCGTCAAGAACGACTACAAGGGCTATCTGGAAGACCGCCGCCCGAACTCCCAGGGCGACCCCTACCAGATCGCTTCGCAGATCCTGAAGACCATCGCGGAAGTCCCGACCGCGGCCAAGTCGGCGGCAGCCTGAGCGACTGACTTCACCGTCCCGGGTGTGGGGGCACCCGGGTGCAACCTGATCCGCCAGGGCACGACCGCCTTGGCGGATCATTGCGTTTTGATGGGGGTGATTCAAATACGTCGCTTCAAGGCCGTTCCCCTGCGTTATGAAGCGCGCTAGATAGCGGGCCTCAAATCAGAACCGATACCGCGCCAGAACTTGCCGGGGACACGGCCATTGTTCGAGGGATTCTACAAAGTCAGGTTCCAGCTTGGCGAGGCGGTCGGCCGCAGCGTGATGTATGTGCGCGACGGCAGGATGCTGGGCGGCAATTCGGCCTTTGCCCATATCGGCACCTATCACGAGAGCGACGACGAAATCGCGATCGAAGTCCACACCGTTCGTCATAATCCGGACCCGAACTATCGCGCGATGGCCGGCACCGATGACGCGACCTTGCTGGCGAAGGGCAGGCCGGACGGCGAACTGTACCGTTTCGAAGGCGGGCTGAAGGAATTGCCCGGCGTGATGTTTCACTCGATCATGACGCCGATCGAGGAGGCCGCCGTGCCGATCGCCGGCGGTGTCGGCGAGGGGGGCATCGTCAACGGCCTCTATTCGATTCACATCCGCATGCTCGACGGTGTCGAGGGCGGGTTGACCGGCGTAATGCTGCTCCATGACGGCCGCATCCTCGGCGGCGATGCCTCGTTCTATTATGTCGGCAGCTATACGTCGGAGGAAGGCCGCTGGAAGGGGCAGATTCTCAATCAGGAGCATACGCCGGCGCTGGGCGAGAATCCCGTTTTGGGCGGCCATGAAGTCGGGATCGGCTTCTCCGGTACCTGCGACGACAACGGCGCGCTGCTGGAAGCGACCGCGCTCGCCGGCAAGCGCAGCCTTCGCATGACCGCGGTTCTGAAACTGATGCGCAGGCTGTAGCGATGGCCGTCACCATACGCGTGCTGTCGACTCTTGCGTTGAAGGGGGCCGCCCAAAAGCTGTACGGAGATTTTGAAGCCACCGGTGGCGTACAGATCGACGCCGATTTCGCGCCCACGATGGCGCTGCTACAGCGGCTGCGCGCGGGCGAAACAGCCGACGTGTTGATCCTGACCCGGGAAGGGCTGGACGAGGTCGTGCGCGAAGGGCGCGTCGCCAAGGATAGCTGCGTGGACCTGGCGCGCTCCTGGGTCGGCATCGCGGTAAGAGCAGACGCAGTTCATCCGGATATTGCCTCCGAGCCGGCGTTGCGTGCGGCGCTGCTCGCCGCGCGTTCGGTGGCCTATTCGCGGCTCGGCGCCAGCGGCATCCTGTTCGCAAAACTCATTGAGCGTCTCGGCATTGCCGACGAGATCAACACCAGGGCCGCGATCATTCAACAGGGTTTTACCGCCGAAAAGCTCGTGAGCGGCGAGGCCGATCTCGCCGTTCAGCAGATCAGCGAGTTGAAGCAGATCGCCGGGATCGAAGTCGTCGGTCCCATTCCATACCAACTCCAAACGCCAGCGGTGTTTTCGGCCGGGCGCATGGCGACGTCGTCTAACGCCGCCGAGGCCGATCGGTTATTGCGCTATCTCGCGTCCGCTGATGTCGCGCCGGTCTTGCGCGACAGCGGGCTCGAGCCCGTCAATCCCTGATCAGGACGACGCCGGCAATCAGGAGCACTGCACCGGCAAGCCGCGCGGTGCTGATCGGATGCGGCGTCAATCCGAACGCGCCGAAATGGTCGAGCGTGACGGCGGTGAGCACCTGGCCGGCAATGACGAGCGCAAACAGCGTCGCTGCGCCGAGCGAGGGCAGCAGCAGGATCACGAGCAGGATGAAGGCGCCGCCGAACACGCCGCCGGGCCATGCCCACCACGGCACATCGGCCACCGTCTTCCAGGACGGCACCCGTTCGCGAAGCACGATCACGGTGAGGATCATGGTCAGGAGCCCGACGGCATAGCTGACGAGACCCGCCCATGCGGGCGAGCCCAGCGCCGTGCGCAGGCTGCCGTTGAGCACCTGCTGGATCGCCACGCTGACGCCGGCGCCCAGCGCGAGGAGATAGAGAAAAGAAATGTGCAAATGATCCTCCGCTTTCCAGGCCGGAATAGCGCCCGGCATTCCAGGGAGCCTGCGCTAAAACGCGCGCTGGTTCCATCCACTGCGCGGTGCTAAGCCCCCGGCAAAACAAGAATCGATTTGCAGGATACTTTCGTTGTTGAACGGGCTCTACAAGGCTGAGTACGGCGTGAACGACGCGTTCGGCCGCAGCGTCATGTGCATGCACCAGGGCAAGATGCTGGGCGGCAACTCTGCGTTCGCCCATCTCGGGACCTATCGGGAGCACGGCGGGGAAATTCTCGGCGAGGTCATCACCCAGCGCCACAATGACGACCCGCATTACAAGCCGTTGATGGACACCGACGTCGCCGCGATCAGCGTGCGCGGCACGCTGCAGGACAGCAGGATTCGCTTCGAGGGCAGCGCCGCGCCAAGGCCGGGCGCCCTGTTCTGGGCCAACCTGACGCGGCTCGACGACGACGCGCTGCCACCGGTCGGCAACGTGGGGCAGGGTGGCATCGTCAACGGGCTCTATTCCATCCACCTTCGTGCGCTTGATGGCATCAAGGCCGGCCTGTCCGGCGTCATGTTGCTGATGGATGGCCGCATCCTCGGCGGCGACGCCTTCTTCTATTACCTCGGCTCCTACAGTTCGGCCGATGGCCGCTGGAAAGGCGAGATCCTCAACCAGGAGCATACGCCCGCGAAGGGCGAAAACCCTGTGTTCGGTGGCCATGAGGTCGGCATCGGCTTTTCCGGCACCTGCGACGGAACGGGCGCCGAGCTCGAAGCCATCGCGCTGGCCGGAAAGCGCAGCCTGCGACTGGCGGCCACGCTGAAGCTGATGCAGCCGGCATAGCAGCCTTTTGGGCATGGCGCCGGCCGCCGGAACCGCTTCCACAAGCGCGCCAGATGTCCTAAGCAGCGGCCGAAAACGATTTCCTCCTTTCAGGCCCCAATGATCCGTCTCGATAACGTCAGCAAGCAAGTCGGCCACCAGATCCTGTTCATCGAAGCCTCGGCCGCCCTCCAGAAGGGCGAGAAAATCGGCCTGGTTGGCCCGAACGGGGCCGGCAAGACTACGCTGTTCCGGATGATTTCGGGCCAGGAGACGCCCGACGAGGGCCAGGTCTCGCTCGATCGCGGCATCACCATCGGCTACTTCAGCCAGGACGTCGGCGAAATGTCGGGCCGCAGCGCCGTGGCCGAGGTCATGGATGGCGCCGGCCCCGTCAGCGTCGTCGCGGCAGAGCTGAGGGAACTCGAGGCCGCCATGGCCGATCCCGATCGCGCCGACGACATGGACGACATCATCGCGCGCTATGGCGAGGTCCAGCACCGTTTCGAGGAACTCGACGGCTACGCGCTCGACGGCCGCGCGCGCGAGGCGCTGTCGGGCCTGGGCTTCAGCCAGGAAATGATGGACGGCGACGTCGGCGCGCTCTCGGGCGGCTGGAAGATGCGCGTGGCGCTGGCGCGGATTCTCCTGATGCGGCCCGACGTGATGCTGCTGGACGAACCGAGCAACCATCTGGATCTCGAAAGCCTGATCTGGCTGGAGCAGTTTTTGAAGGGATACGAGGGCGCGCTGCTGATGACCTCGCACGACCGCGAGTTCATCAACCGCATCATCAACAAGGTCGTCGAGATCGACGGCGGCACGCTGACGACCTATTCCGGCGACTACGAATTCTACGAACAGCAGCGCGCGCTGAACGAGAAGCAGCAGCAGGCCCAGTTCGAGCGCCAGCAGGCGATGCTGGCCAAGGAGATCAAGTTCATCGAACGCTTCAAGGCGCGCGCGTCGCACGCAGCCCAGGTGCAGAGCCGGGTCAAGAAGCTCGACAAGATCGAGCGCGTCGAGCCGCCGAAGCGCCGCCAGACCGTGGCGTTCGAATTCCTGCCGGCGCCGCGCTCGGGCGAGGACGTCGTCAGCCTGAAGAACGTGCACAAGGGCTATGGCAGCCGCAGCATCTACCAGGGCCTCGACTTCATGATCCGCCGCAAGGAGCGCTGGTGCGTGATGGGCATCAACGGCGCCGGCAAGTCGACGCTGCTCAAACTGGTGGCCGGCTCGACCGAGCCGGATGACGGCACGGTGGCGCTCGGCGGCAGCGTCAAGATGGGCTACTTCGCCCAGCACGCCATGGATCTGCTCGACGGCGAGCGCACGGTATTCCAGTGGCTGGAGGATTCGTTTCCGCAGGCAGGCCAGGGCAGCTTGCGTGCACTCGCGGGCTGCTTCGGATTTTCCGGCGACGATGTCGAGAAGAAATGCCGGGTGCTCTCGGGCGGCGAGAAGGCACGGCTGGTGATGGCGCACATGCTGTTCGACCCGCCGAATTTCCTGGTGCTGGACGAGCCGACCAACCATCTCGATCTCGCGACCAAGGAAATGCTGATCAACGCGCTGTCCGAATTCGAGGGCACCATGCTGTTCGTCTCGCATGACCGGCATTTTCTGGCTGCGCTCTCCAACCGCGTGCTGGAGCTGACACCGGAAGGCATCCACCAATACGGCGGCGGCTATTCGGAATACGTAGCGCGCACCGGGCAGGAAGCGCCGGGGCTGCGGAGCTGATTGCGGTGGCCCGTAGCCCGGATGGAGCGAAGCGCAATCCGGGGCAGCTCTGGTCGCGGCGAGAATCCCGGATTGCGCTTCGCTCCATCCGGGCTACGAGTATATTTGCATTGCTGCCATTAACTTGACGCCTGCCTGCTCGTCGTTACCCTGCCTCGAAAATTGGGGGAGCGAACGACAATGAAGCAGCTCAGGATCGGCGATATCACCATCGACGCTGTCATCGAGCGCGAGGGTCCGTGGCGGCGGCCGCAGGATTTCTTTCCAGCCTATGACGATGCCGTCTTCAAGCATCATCTGGCGGGCATGGAGCCGGAGGTGTTCGACGCCGCGCTCGGCCTGATGGTCATCACCTACCAGACGATTGTGGTGCGCACGCCGCGCTACACCATCCTGGTCGATACCTGCACCGGCGAGGACAAGGGCCATCCGCCGCCGTTCGATTTCCCCGGCAAGGAGCGCTGGCGCAACGAGCTGTTTGCGCTCGGCATCTCCTATGAGCAGGTGGACTACGTCTTCTGCACCCATCTGCACATCGACCACACAGGCTGGAATACGACGCTGCGCGACGGCCGCTGGGTGCCGACATTCCCCAATGCGAAATACATATTCCACAAACGGGAATATGCGGCGTGGGAGGCGGAGAATGCCAAGGGCGCCAATCCGCCCGGTTCGGTATTTCGCGACAATTGCCTGCCGATCATGGAAGCCGGGCAGGCCGTTCTGGTTGACGACGACTACGCGCTCGACGATACCGTCACGCTGACGCCGACGCCCGGGCATTCGCCCTGTCATTGCTGCGTCAACATCTTCTCGAAAGGCAAGCGCGCGGTGGTGGCGGGCGATCTCATGCATCACATGATCCAGTGCCGCGAGCCCGAATGGTCGGCGAAGCCGGACTGGGATCCGAAAGAGTCGGCAATCTCGCGGCGAAAATTCTTTGCTTCCGTCGCCGGCACCGACACGCTGATCCTGCCGATCCATTTTCCGACGCCGACGGTGGGCCTGATCACAGCCGACGGCGACCGCTTCAACTATCGGTTCAAGCGGGACTAGCTGACATGTCCGGCAACGCTGTCTATGACTTCATCGTCGTCGGCGCCGGTTCGGCCGGCGCCGTCGTCGCAAGCCGGTTGAGCGAGAACGGCGCCTATCGCGTGCTGCTGCTGGAAGCCGGCACCAGGGGATCGAACCATTTCTGGGCGCGCATCCCGGTCGGCACTTCCAAGATGATCGACGATCCCACGGTGAACTGGTGCTACAAGTCCGAACCCGACGAAGGCTCGGGCGGGCGCCGCATCGATGTGCCGCGCGGCAAGATGATGGGCGGTTCGAGTTCGATCAACGGCATGGTCTACATGCGCGGTCAGGCGCAGGACTACGACCACTGGGCGCAACTCGGCAATCGCGGCTGGAGCTATCAGGACGTGCTGCCGATTTTCCAGCGGATGGAGCGCTATGAAGGCGGCTCCGACAAGTTTCGCGGCCGCAACGGCCTGCTGCGCGTCAACGATACGTCGCGCAACAAGGTGCCGCTGCTTGAGAAGATCATCGAGGCCGCGGCAGGTATCGGTCTTCCATTCAACCCCGACCAGAACGGCGAAACGCAGGAAGGCATCGGCATGTCGCAGGTGACCATTGCCGGCGGCAAGCGTCAGAGCACTGCAGTCTGCTATCTCGATCCGGCGCGGGGAAGGCAAAACCTCGTCATCGAGCAGGGCGCGATGGCGGAGGCGCTGATCCTGGAAGGAAAGCGCTGCGTCGGCGTGCGCTATTCCGTCAATGGTGCGCGTCGCGAGGCGAGGGCATCGCGAGAAGTCATCGTCTCGGGCGGCTCGATCAACTCGCCGAAGCTGCTGGAACTGTCCGGCATCGGACAGCCCGAATTGCTGCGGTCGTTGGGCATCACGCCGGTGCATGAGCTGCGCGGGGTCGGCGAGAACCTGCGCGATCATTATTCGCCGCGTCTGAAGTTCGCGATTGCCGCCCGCAATATGACGTTCAACGATAATGCGCGCGGCTGGCGGCTTGCCCGCGAGGCGATGAAATACGCACTGTTCGGTACCGGCTTCCTGGCATCGACGGCCGTTCCCGTCCGGATGTATTTCCGTACCCGCGAGGGACTGGAGACGCCGGATGCGACCATTTCAATCCTGCCGTTTCTCTACGAAATGGTCGGGCGCCAGCGCCGCGTCGCCAGGCGGCAGGGCATTACCATGAACGCCAATGTGCTGCGTTCGGAGAGCACCGGCTCGGTGCATGTCAAGTCGGCCGACGCGAGCGAACCGCCCGCGATCCGTTTCAATTTTCTCTCAACCGAGCATGACCGTGCCGGAATCCTCGCTGTCATCCGCAAGGGCCGCGAACTGATGGCGACATCGCCGCTGAAGGAAATCACCGGGGAGGAGATCGCGCCGGGCGCGAAGCTCCAGAGCGACGCGGAGTTGCTCGACTGGGTCCGCAACAATGCCGAGACGACCTATCACCCCGTCGGCACCTGCAAGATGGGATCGGATCCGCTTGCCGTCGTGGACCGCGAACTGCGCGTGCATGGCATCGAGGGACTGCGCGTGGCCGATGCTTCGATCATGCCGACGCTGACCAGCGGCAACACCAATGCCCCCGCGATCATGATCGGCGAGAAATGCGCCGCGATGGTGCTGGCCTCGGCGGCCGCTCGCAAGGCTGCCGCATAACAGGCGGAGTGGGGGGAGACCATGGGGATGCAACCGCTTTGCTGACTGAAAGGCTGCTTGATGAGTACCGATGACGAAACCGCCATGATCCGGGAGACGGTCGCAAAGTTCGTCGACCGCGAACTGATTCCGCTCGAACCGGATTATCTGAGGTCCAGGCTGCCCGGTTCCGGCCACCCGGAATTGAGCGCCGAGCAACGGGAGCGGCTGCGCACGGTATCGAAGGATCTGGGCCTGTGGGGCCTCGACGCGCCGGAAGATCTCGGCGGCCATGACCTGCCGACCCGCACCATGGCGGCGGTTCACGAGGAACTCGGCCGGACCTGCGTGCCGTTCATATTGCCGCCGGACTCGCCCAATTTGCGAATGCTGCAGGCGGTCGGCACCGAGGCGCAGAAGCGGAAGTACATGCAGCCCTATATCGAGGGGCGCATGGTCTCCGCGATCGCGATCTCCGAGCCGGGGGCCGGCGGCGATCCCGCGGGCATGAAGACCCGCGCCGTGCTGGACGGTGACCAGTGGGTGCTGAACGGCCGCAAGATCTGGATCACCAACGCGCGCCGCGCTGATTTCATCATCGTCATGGCCCGTGTCGGCAATGACGCGAGGCAGGGCGGCATTACCTCTTTCATCGTCGAGAAGGGGACGCCGGGCTTCATCATCGAGCGCGAGATCCCGATGCTGGGTGGCGAGGCAACCTACGAGATCGTGTTCGAGGATTGCCGCATCCCGCAGGACTCCGTGCTCGGCGAGGTCGGCAAGGGTTATGCGCCGATGCAGCTGCGGCTGCGCACGCGGCGGCTCGAGATGGGATCGACGTGCATCGGCATCGCCATGCGCGCGCTCGACATGCTGTGCGAACACGCCACGCAGCGTGAAACCTTCGGCGTCAAGCTTGCCGAGCGCCAGGCGATCCAGTGGTGGGTCGCCGACATCTCGACGCGGATACACGCTTGCCGGTTGATGGTGCGGGATGCCGCCGACAAGACCGACCGCGGCGAGGACATTCGCAAAGAAGCTTCGATGATCAAGGTGTTCGCGACCGAAATGGCCTATGAGGCCTGCGATCACGCCATGCAGACGCTGGGCGCGCTCGGAATGACGCTTGAACTGCCGCTCAACGCGCTTTCGCAAAAGGCGCGGCTGATGCGGATGTATGAGGGGCCAAGCGAAGTCCATCGCCAAGCGATCGCACGCCGCGTCCTGGGATTGCGCGGATAGCGGCGGAGCTTTCGGCCTATTCTTTTTGATCGCCGGCGATCATTTCGGCGATGCGCTCCGCCAGTGTCGTCATGACGAACGGCTTTGTCAGCACCCGCATGCCGGGTGCGAGCTGGCCGTTGCCGATGATGGCGTTCTCCGCATAGCCGGTGATAAACAGGACCTTGAGATCCGGACGCGTGATCCGCGCCGCGTCGGCCAACTGGCGGCCGTTGAGGCCGCCGGGCAGGCCGACATCGGTGATGAGCAGATCGATCCGCGCGTCCGACTGCAGCACCCGCAGTCCGGACGGCCCGTCCGACGCCTCGATCCCGGCGTAGCCATGCTCTTCCAGCACTTCCGAGACCAGCATGCGGACGCTGGGCTCGTCATCGACGACCAGCACCGTCTTGCCGGTGCGTTCCCGCGCAGCCGTGGTGGTCGCCGTGCTTGTCACCGCCTCTGGCGACTCGCCATGATGCCGCGGCAGGTACAGGCACATCGTGGTGCCGCTCCCCACTTCGGAATAGATCCGCACCTGTCCGCCGGATTGCCGCACGAAGCCATAGACCATCGACAGGCCGAGGCCGGTACCCTGGCCGAGCGGCTTGGTGGTGAAGAACGGGTCGAACGCGCGGGCGATCACTTCCGGGGTCATGCCGGTGCCGGTGTCGGTCACGCAGACCGACAGATACTGGCCGGGCGGCAGATCGCGTTCCTTGGCGGTGCGGTCGTCGAGCCATTTGTTCGCGGTTTCGATCGTGATGCGGCCGCCCTCCGGCATCGCATCGCGCGCGTTGATGCAGAGGTTGAGCAGCGCGCTCTCGAGCTGGGAGGGGTCGATCAGCGCCGGCCACAACCCGCCGGCGGTCACCACTTCCAGTGTGATCTGCGGTCCGACGGTACGCCGGACCAGTTCCTCCATATCCATCACCAGGCGGTTCACGTCGGTCGGCTTGGCATCGAGCGTCTGCCGGCGCGAGAATGCGAGCAGGCGATGGGTGAGGGCGGCGGCGCGTTTCGATGCACCCTGGGCAACGGTGACATAGCGGTGGAGTTCGGAGGTGCGTCCCTGGCGCAGCCGCGTCTCCAGCAATTCCAGCGAGCCGATGATTCCGGTCAGGAGATTGTTGAAGTCATGCGCGATGCCGCCGGTGAGCTGGCCCACCGCCTCCATCTTCTGCGACTGGCGCAACGCTTCCTCGGCCTGCTTGCGCTCGGCGATCGCCTCCGCGATGCGAGCCTCCAGCGTCTCGTTGAGGTTCTGTATGGCCTCCTCGGCGCGCTTGCGTGCCGTGATGTCCTGGAACAGCACGGCGACCTGGCGCCGGCTCGCAGGCTCGATACGGAAGGCGGCCAGTTCGAGATGTCGTCCGGTGGCGACGAGTTCGCGTTCGAACCGAATCGGTACCCCGGTGCGGAGCACGCCGCCGTAGAGTTCGGCCCAGCCATCGGCCTCGTCGGGCACCATCTCGCGCAGCTTCTGCCCCACCACATTGGGGATGCCGGCGTGCACGGCGTAGGCCGGGTTGGCTTCGATATGGATGTAGTCGCTCAGCGGGCCGTGGGGACCGTCGAAGAACTCGATGATGCAAAAACCCTCGTCGATGGAATTGAAGAGGGTGCCGTAACGCTGCTCGCTGTCGGCGAGCGCGGTTTCGGCGCGTTCGAGCTCGCTGTTGTCGGCGACCGCGAGCGCGTTCAGGCGGGCATTCTCCGCCTCTAGCACCGCGATCCGGCGCTGCAATTCTTCGGTCTCAAGCAGACTCACGACACTCGCCGGGCGATACCGCGAAAACCGCGGTCATTTCAGGGATATAGGCCACGCTACGCAACATAAAGTTCCAGCCGGCGGGAATGTTCCCGCTTGTAGCATGGCCGGCATCCCCCTCGGCAAGCCCGTTCCCGGAGGGAACCGGCAGCGCTTACGCCGCCCGTACCTCCGAGAGGAAGCGATTGACCTGTCCGGCGAGTTCCTTCGACTGCGACGACAGTTGCTCGGCCGCGCCCAGCACCTGGCCGGCGGCGGAGCCGGTTTCGTCGGCGGCTTTCTGGACGCCGGTGATGTTGGAATTGACTTCCTGGGTTCCGCGCGCCGCTTCCGATACGCTGCGGGAGATTTCCTGGGTCGCGGAACCCTGTTCCTCGATCGCCGCCGCAATCGCGGTGCCGATCTGGTCGATTTCGGCGATCACGTTGGCGACGTTCTGGATCGCCGTGACGGTCTGGTCGCTCGCGGTCTGGATGGCCGCGATCTGCTCGGAGATTTCGGTGGTGGCCTTCGCGGTCTGGCCGGCCAGCGATTTGACTTCGGAAGCGACCACCGCGAAGCCGCGTCCGGCGTCGCCGGCGCGGGCGGCCTCGATGGTGGCGTTCAGCGCCAGCAGGTTGGTCTGCGCGGCGATCGACTGGATCAGCGTCACGACGTCGCCGATCTTCTGCGCCCCCTCGGCAAGCGAGCGGGCGGTCTCGCCGGTGCGGCGGGCGTTCTCGACCGCGCGGGAGGCGATCTCGGTCGATTGCGCGACCTGGCGGCCGATCTCCGAAATCGAGGAGGTCAGCTCTTCGGTGGCGCTCGCAACCGTCTGCACGTTGCCCGAGGTCTGCTCGGAAGCGGCAGCGACGATAGCGGCCTGACGGTTGGTGGCGGTCGCGGTCGACGACATCGACTGCGCGGTGTTCTCCATCACCGACGAGGCTGCCGACAGTCCGCCGACGAGTTCGGTGACCTTGGCTTCGAACGTCCGCGTGAGCTCGTCGAGCACCTGCGCACGGCGCATCTTGCCATCGTTCTCCGAGGCCTTTTCGGCGGCGAGACGTTCGGCGGCAATCATGTTGTCCTTGAAGACGCGGACGGCTGCCGCCATCGCACCGATCTCGTCGCCGCGTTCGGTGCCGGTGATCTCATCGGATACGTCGCCGCTGGCGAGCCGCGACATGGTGGCGGTGAGGTCGACGACCGGCTTGCAGACGCGGCGGCGCACCATCGCGATCATCGCGCCGCTGGCTGCGATGACCGCAACCAGAACCGCGAGCGCGATCAGGAAGCTCGTTCGCGCCGACGAATAGGCAACCCCGAGAACGTATTCGGCGTTGTCGTAGAAGGCATTGCGTACCTCGACGACGGATCCGAGGCCGAGCTGGGATTCGACGAAGAACTTGTCGACGTCGTTGACGAATTTGCCGGAGACCGCGCCTTCCCTGGCGAGCTTCAGCTCATTGCCGAAACGGTTGACGTAGGCATCGTTCATCTTGTTCAGCGCTGCGGCGACGTTGGCGGGCGTGGCCGGGTTGCCGCGCAATTCCTGCAGCGACATCAGGATCTGGTCGGCGCGGCCCTGCGAGCGGCTGTATTCCATCTTTTCGGCCTCGGTGGCGACGCGGTTGTTGCCGACGAGGTTCTTGTGAACGCTGGCGTTGTAGCCGCCGACGTCGCGCAGCGTCCATGCGATGTTGGCGTAGACGGCCTGCCGATAGGCGTCGCCGTCGAGTTGCGCCATGCGCCGCACCTGTTCGTCGAGCAGCGTCGTGACCGCGACGTTGAAGGCGGCGTTGTCGGCGACGATCTTCCTGGCTGCGTCCTTGCGGGCCTCCGCCGGACCGTCGATGGCCTTGTCCATGGCGTCACGCAGGCCGGCGAATTTGACGTTCAGCGCGTCGATGCCGGCGCCGAGGGCTGTAGCGTCGTCGAGCCCGCCGGACAAATTCTTGCGGATCGCGTTCATCTTGTCGCGCGCGCCGTCGGTGTTCTTGCGGTATTTGTTGTTGAGATCGGCCCGCATCTTCGGGTCCACCGCGGGCGGCCCGTAGAGGATGTTGGTGGCAAAGCCGCGCTCGGGATTCATGTAGCGCGGAATTTCGCCGACCGCCCGCACCACTTCCAGGCGGCTCTGTGCGACCGATACCCTTTCCATGGTCTGGTACTTCGTGACGGCGACATAGACAGCGAAGCCGCCGCCCACAGTCGAGAGCGAGACGATGGCGGCGGTGAGCAGGGTACCGATTTTCATGGGATCTGAGCCATTTGCGCTGGTAATTGGGTGCGGATAGGCATCATAGGTGGCGCGGATTAATCGCGGGTTTACGCTTGGGGACGGAGTGGGGCGCTTGCCGGGCAAAATCCTGTCGTATCCAGCAGGCGCAATGATCGCGCCGCGGCCGCTCGTCTTGCTCGATCGAGCCTTTGCAATCGTCGTTGGGAAGCGCGCGATCAGCCGGCAGGGGCGCTATTTGCGGAAGAGCCGCGAAGCCGCTTCATTGAGCTTGTCCCGATCGTTGCCGATCTGGCGAATGAGTTCACGCGCCTGGTCCCGCGTAATGTCGTGCTTCTTCGCGAAGTATCCGACTTCGTAGGGCTCACCCGCCGCGACCTTCCGGCGATCTGGGCCGCTGCGCCTTTTCTTGCTGTCCGGCATGTTGCCTCGCAATAGCGAGCCCGGAGTCATATTCGCAGTACAACCGGGTCTGGGACTAACGCGAGCACTTAACGCGGGCAGGTGACGCCGCGTTCCAATGGCCGGCAATTGAACGCGCGGGCAATCTCGTCCGCCTGCAAAGGTCGGGTCGACGTCAATGTCTTCGGAACCCGCTCAGCGGTTTGCGCGTTTCAGTGGCATGAGCAATCAGGATATTCCCGCTTCCGCAATTGCCGAAGCGCGGATCGAACGTGCGGTGGATGCGATCCGCAGCATGTCCCGGGATCTCGCCGAGGAGGTTACGCCGCCGCCGACCTGGCGCGACCACCTGAGAGCGGCGGCGCGCGAGGCTCCCATCCAGTCGCTGGCGATTGCGTTCCTGATCGGGTTCATTGCAACGCGCCGCTGATCGCGCGTTGCTCGAAATGTAGCGATCGCAGCGCTCAATACCGAACGCTTGAACTCAGTGCGTTTCGGTATTGCCGCTTTTCGATGCGGACTTTGGCTGCGCAGACTTGGGGCCCATTTCCTGGCATGGCAACTGCTTCCAGGTGCCGTCGGCTGCCTGCTGATAGGCATTGCAGGAAGACGAAGCAGGCGCCTCGCTGGACTTCTGTTCGTGGTTTGAATTTCTGGCGAGCGTCGGCGCAGCCAGCGTGAGCAGTGCGGCCATCAAGCCGAGGAACATCGCGTGTCCTAGTCGCATGAGAAGTTCTCCTTTGTCGAAATGGCATCCTCTTTCCTAGAAAAGATTGTGGAGTTTCTTTGGAGGGGCGACGCGGGCGCGTGCGTTTGCTTAACGTTTGGCAAACGCGCCGTCCGATGGCGGCGCATGGTGTGTGCCTCGTGATCGCAATCGCGGAAGATGAGCGCTGACGGCGCGGCAGAACTCAGCGTCGCACGCGCGCGATCGTGCCGGCGACGATCTGCATGGCGACGCCGACCACCCATCCGGCCATGATCATGCCGATCCAGTTCATATGCGGTTCCTGGCGCAGCACGATCACCCCGACGGAAGCAAAGGCCGCCAAGGCGGCGAAAAAGGTGCCGACGGCGCTGAGCAACTCCGGCGCATCGATCTTGCCGACCCAGCCGTCCTTGGCCTGCCCTTTTCCGTTCGTGGGGTCGAAGGGCAGGGGCGGGGTATCGATCCCGAGATAGAAGCCGATGGCGCCGCCAAGCATCATCAGGAGCAGGAAGGCCTGGGTGGTGAGCGCGGCATAGCTCGTTCCGACCAGCGCTGCCACGAACAATCCGCTCGCCGCACCTGCCATCGCAAGCCCAAGGCGTTCAAGGACGTGGGCGAATTTTCTAACGCGGGTTCTCATGGTCGGGTCCCCGCTCAATGCTGTTGGAGACTAGGATGGTTTTACGGAACGTGAAAGCAACCTAGCGGTGCAAGCTGGTATACCGGTTTGATCCAGCTCAAGCCCGAACGTATTGTATCGCGAGTGCCTGCCCGGAGAGAGGATCGACATGAGCCTGTTGGATACACCCTTCGATCCCGCGCGCGAGGCTGCGCTCGTCACCGGCGCGGGCAACGGCATCGGCCGGGCCATCGCCCAGGCGCTGGTGGGTGAGGGCGTGCGCACGGTGTTCGCGGATGTGAACCGGGACACGGTTGCCGCAGCGGCCAAGGCGTCGGCCCGGCCGGACCTGGCGGTGACCTGGGTGGGCGATCTCGCCGACCCCGCCGCGCGGGCGGCGTTGCTGGCCGAGGCGCAGTCTTCAGTCGGCCGGGTGACGCATTTCGTGCATAGCGCCTCGCCGCCGCGGCGCGAGGCCGATCACGCGATGGCCGTTACCACCGAGACGTGGGCACGGATGCATGCGGTCAATCTCGAGGCAGGATTTCATCTCTCGCGCGAACTGGCGCGAAAGCTGATCGCGGAAAAGACGCCCGGCTCGTTCCTGCTGCTGACGTCGCTGCATGCGGGCACGCCGCGCAACCTGCCGCACTACTCGACGTCCAAGGCCGGCCTCTCGATGCTGGTGAAGGAACTGGCCAAGACGCTTGGCCGCTACAACGTCCGCGTCAACGCGCTGGTTCCGGGTGCGATCGCCGCCGGCGGCTTCGTTGCCGATCCGAAGCTCGCCAGGCACATCCCGCTCGGCCGGCTCGGCGAGGCGGAGGACCTTGCCCCGCTGGCGCTCGCGGTGCTGTCGAACCGGATCTCGGCCTACGTCACCGGCGCCGCGATCGTGATCGATGGCGGGTTGTCACTCACGAACTGGTTCGATCCGCCCGATATGGGGGATCTGTAATTCTGCAGGATGGATAGAGCGCAGCGAAACCCATCACTCCGCTTCCGCGTAAGCTTCGATGGGTATCGCTGCGCTCTACCCATCCTAATCAGCATCAAATTGTGATGGTTGGCTTGCGGAACGCGTACCGCTCATCGGCAGTTATCAGCACATCGTCTGAACTCGGGAGGGAGTGCGTCATGATATCCGAGATTCAAATCCACACGATCGCGCGCCAGATGATGGAGAGGCACGGCCAGACCGCGATCGCGCAGGCCGCGCGCAATGCAGTGGCCTGCGAGAGCAAGGGCGACGACGAGGAAGCCAAAGAGTGGCGTCACATCGAGGACGCGCTCAAGATGATGCGCGGTCCGCACCAGAGCTGATTGGGTGCGGCTTCGCAGCCCGGTTTGGGCCGGGCCGCGAGCTCTTACCGCACGGGCATTGGCGGCCGCACCACCGGTTGGCCATCGTCCGCCAGTTGCGGCGGCGCCGGCTGTACCTGCACGGGGGGCGGCGGCAACGGTTGGACCGGCGGAATATAGGCGGCTTGCGCCGGCGGCGGCCGACGCGGCGCCGGCGGCGGTGCGGATGCTCGCGGCGGAGGTGCGGCAGCTACCCGGGGACGCGGAGCCTGCTCAGCGGGCCTGGCTTCCGAAGTTTTTGCAGCCGCGCTCGCAACTTCACGCGCCATCTGGGCGTGGCTCGTCCTGAGCTGTGCGATGTTGGCTTTCAGTTCTTCGACCTGCCTGGTCATCGCAGCGAGATCCTGCGCCATCGCCTGCAACTGTGCCGACTCCGTCGAAGGCGCGGTCGCCGCCGGTGCAGCGGCGGCTTGTTCCGGCTTGGCTGACCCCACCGGCTGCGCCACAGGCTGCTCGGTAGTTGCAGCCTGATCGGATGCAGCGGCCTGATCAGTTGCCGCCGCCTGAACGGCGGGGACAGCTGCCGCTTCGGCGACGGGCGGCGTTTCCGAGGGTAAGAGGGCCTCGCGCACGGCTTCCGGCGCCCAACTCACCGCCATCGCCTTGGCCTGGTCGCCGTAGTGCTGCCAGGCGGCGGCAGCGATGACGCCGCAGAGGCCGAGCAAAGCCATGAAGGCTCGCTTGCTCGATCTGGATGTCGGGTGTTCGCCAGCGGCCATGATGTCACCGACCTTGATCTCATCGGGTCTGACGCTCTCGGCCTGAATATTCCTGGCATCCGTGACGCGGAACACCGGCTCGATCTGCGGGGCCGCCGCGGCGAGCGAAATTTCGGGTGCGACGTTCACCGGTATCTCCGGTACGACGTTCACCGGCGGCACAGCAGGCTCGCTCGCTGGCTCATGCACGAGCGGCGGCGCCCGATCGGCGCGTCCGGCAAGAATCGACTCGATCGCGAACACGTCGTGCGGATCGGCCTCCTGCTGCGGTTGCACGGACTTGGGTTGTTGCGTGGATTGCATTGGCGGGGTCCCTTGCTCCAATGTCATCCGCATCTGTCGATGCGTAGGTGCTGCGGTTAAAATCCTCTGCCCACGGCGGCACACGGCCAGCGAGGTTTGACCAAAGCAAGGCCATGTCATGGAGAGGTTGGGGCCGTTGGCCACCATTTGTTCCGGGTTCGGAACCCTGAACCGAGCTCAGCACGCCGTGCGGAGTGACGACGGGCGATGATGATGAACAGGACGCGACCAGCGGGCCGTGGCGGCCGTCTAGTCCTAGAGGGCCGCGCGATTTTTGGCGTACCACTTCGGGCCTGGCCCGCGCATGTAATGACGCTCCGGCCGATAGGTGTCGCAGGCACGCTCGACCATGCGTTGCCACCGCGACATGAATCGATCGAGGCGGCGGAGCAATGGCATAAAGGAGACTGTCGCGGTAATCATGACGAACTCAATGCGCCTTGCCGAGAATGGACGAGAACGGCACCTCGAAGATCTCGTCATCGTAGGCGTCGCTGACATGCACGACCCAGTCGCGCCAGTCTTCCGCGCTGCTTTCGCGGATCATCGATTGCACCACGCAGGCCGCGTAGTCGCGGGCCTCGGCAAGGTCGCTCACCACGGCGCCGGATTGATCGATCCGGACTTCCTTCGAGTTCGAGCAATGGAAATAAACCTGGGCCATTTTCGGTGTCCTCGCGAGCCTTGCGAATCCGCTGTTTGCAAAATAGCAGCGACGGATTCCGCATGAAATCCCGATAGATTCCTGACGGGAGATTTACGGGCACATGTGCTCGTCAGGTGACACCAAACTAGCCGGACGAATCACGCCCTTCCGTGCTCGATCTCACGCTCGACTCGTTAGGAATTCGTTAACCGTGCGGTGGTCAAACTTTAGGCAAGCGACCGCAGCGGAACCGGACAGGCGCGAGCCGGCAGTTGCAAGAGAAGGCCGGCGGCGTAATGCCCGCCGGCCTTTTCTCTTGAGTTGAAGATGAAAATTATTCGCGCGATGGTTCAAGCGGCGGCGCGACTGCTGATGTCGAAAAGCTTTCGGCAAAGTGCGCGTGCAATCGCGCTCGTATCCGGCTCGCACCATCGCGCGAGCAGTGCCTGTTCGGTTCCGGTCCTCAATGTGCCTTGCCGAGCACGAAGGCGAAGGGAAGAACGAACAACTCGTCATCGAAATCGTCGCTGACATGCACGACCCAGTCGCGCCAGTCTTCAGCGCCCTGTTCCATGATGAGCGAGCGGACGAGGCAAGCCGCGCGATCGCGCGCCTCGTTGAGGTCGCTCACCGCTTCACCGGATCGATCGATCCGGACTCCGCGGGAGCTTGAGCAGTGGAAATAGACCTGGGTCATGGCCGGTCTCCTGCGAGCAGCAATCTGTAGTAGCAAGCTAGTCGATTGGGTTCCGACTATCAGTGATGCAGCTCACATTCGCGTCGAAGGATTTCGATTACGTTTGGAGGCAACTTGAGGCACGGAATCGCAGCGGAACCGGACCTACGCGAGCCGGCAGTTGCAAGAGAAGGCCGGCGGCGTCGTGCCCGCCGGCCTTTTCTCTTGGGCTCTACTGGGTCAAGAAACAGACAATTCCTGAGCTAACAGCTCTGTGAACCCTGCTCCGGAACGGCACTCGACGTGGCCCGTTTGCCTGTCATGACAAACGGAGGACGGCGATGATAAAGCTCAAACTACTTGGTGCAGCTGCGCTTCTTTTTACAGCGCTCGCAACCCCATCAATGGCGCAGGAAGCAACGCAGGAGCCCGGGATGATCGGGTTCAACTATCCAAATTCCGCATATCTGCGCGGTGGATACGGCGTTCGTCTGCCGAACCAGTGGGAACGTCAAAGCTTTGGCTATTATGCGCCTCGGGCGTATGGCCCAGGCTATAATGCCGGTCCGGTGGTCGTGGACGGCGTGGCGGCAGGGGTCATCGCGACTGCACCGGCCAGCCCGTACGATTCCTATGGCTACTACAATGGCGACACAGCCGATTGGTAAGGCTGGGAATTTGGAGGCGGCTACGTGCCCGCCTCCTTTTTTCATTTGAAACGGTTGCCCCGAGAGCGATCTTTGCTCTGCGCCCATCACGACACGCCGTGCTAGTCTGCTTCCATGGCCAACCGTATCCTCGTCCTCTACGGCTCCTATCGCTCCGATCGCATGGGCATCCGGCTCGCGCACTTCATCGTCGAGGGCTTTCGCGCCCGCGGCGACGATGTCGAACTGATCGATGCCAAGGCAATCGACCTGCCGATGCTCGACCGGATGTACAAGGAACATCCGAAGGGTGCGGCGCCCGCGGCGCTGGAAAAGCTCGCAGGGCAGATCCGCGACGCCGACGGCTTCGTATTCGTCACCGGTGAATACAATTGGGGCATGCAGCCCGGGCTGAAGAATCTCACCGATCATTTCCTCGAGGAGTGGTTCTGGCGCCCGGCGGCGATTGCCAGCTATTCGGCCGGGCGGTTCTCCGGCGTGCGTGCCGCGCTTGCCTGGCACGGCACGCTCTCCGAGATGGGCATGGTAGTGATCTCGAGCACGATCGCCGCCGGGCCGATCTCGCAAACATTGTCCGAAGACGCCAGGCCCACGGGTGAGGGCGGCAAGGCGCTGGCGCACGCATTCCCGCGCTTTGCGGACGATTTGACCTGGTGGATGGAGGCGGCTAGCGCACAGCGGGCGCGGAAACAGCCGCCGTATTGAGGCGGCGCCGCAGCCCAACCATCGGCGCAACGCGGCCCACTTTTCGCCACCGCCGGGCGGCAGATGTCTTCTCGTCGCGTTGCGGCGGGATAAAGCGGGAACAGTTATGTCGCCAATAAAATTGGCCAGTGGTCTCCTGGTTCTGGCCGTAGCGGTCTTGTTGGCTGGATCGGCCGAGGCGCAGAATCTCGATCAGGGCAAGTCAGCGCCGAAGTTGTTTTCGGAGAGTTGCGTGACCTGCCATCGCAGCCCGCGCGGCCTCGCCAAGGGCCGGTTCAGGCTGACACTCTATATGTTCCTGCAAAAGCACTACGTAAGCGGCTCCGGTTCCGCATGGGCGCTCGCGTCCTATCTGGAATCCGTCGACGGCGCCAAGCGCGACCAGGCGAAGGGCGCAAAGCGGCCGGCTGCAACCACTGGCACTGCGCGGTCATCCTTGCGGCCGCCGGCTTCGGTGCCCAAGCAGTAGGGCCCGGGGGGGCACGCCACGGCTTGCTCACGACGACGCTGCGAAATCTCCATCCCGCGGACATCTTTTCGACTTGTGCCGGACTACCGTCAGTAGTTGTGCGGCGTGGCGGGGAGTAGCAACGATGGTGGTTGTGACGGATCTTCAGACCAAGGTGGAGAAATACGAAGCGAGAGCGACCCGGTGCCAGGAGCAGGCACGGGCGGCAACCGACAAGGCGCAGCAGAACTTCTATGAGGTGCTGGCTGGATACTACAGCGGTCTGGCGACCGATTTCCGGAAAATCATCGAAAAGCGAACGGTCGCGTAGGCGGCCTGCTACTTTTTCTCATACTGATCCGCGATCTCCCCTCATGCTCCGCGCGTCACTGCCGGGACGTGGGGATTTCGCGCGCAGCGACGGCGCTCAACAATTTATGATGTGCCGGCGCGACATTGTTGCAATGCAATATGTCAATATCGCAATGCAGCATTTCCGGGGTAGGCTACGGCTTCGAATCGTACCCCGGAGAATCGACGTGAAGAACAAGACCCTATCGATCGCAGCCGCCACCGTTTTCGCGATTGCGGGCAGCACCGCCGGCCTCGCAGCGGAGTTCCCGACCTTTGAGACCAGTGGTCTGCCGATTTCGGCGATGCAGGTTCAGGTTCTGGGCGCTGCCGACGTCAGGGAACAGTCACCGGTGGCGACCTCCACGGCTACCGCGCATCAAGTGAGTGTCCTCACGCGGCGGACAAAGCTGACGGCCGCCACCGCGCCGCAGACCACCGGTGTCGCAACGCGCTGACCTGCGCGCCGCATCGGCACCATCTGGAGGCGGCTTGAACGCAAGCTACGTCCGCCCGCCGGACAGCTCCCTGCTTCGTTGCGCCAGCTTCACCATCACCTGCAGGGCGTGGTTGGTCGGCGTGGCAATGCCGAACTCCGCGCCCTTGCGCACCACGTGACCGTTGAGGAAGTCGATTTCGCTCGGCTTGCCGCGCGCGAGATCCTGCGCGGTGGAAGATTTTTGCTGCGGCATCATGGTCGGAATGTTCAGGATATTTGCGAGCAGATCGTCGGGCAGCGCGACGCCGCAGGCTTGCGCGACCGTGATCGCTTCCTGCACTGCGCGGGTGACGACGGCTCTTGTGCCTTCCACTTCCAGCATCGGGCCGTAGGAAATATCGGCCACGGCCGACAGCGCGTTGAAGGCGCAGTTGATGACGAGCTTGCTCCACAGCGTCACCTCGATATCGTCCGATATCGTCGTGTGAATGCCGGCGGCTTCAAGCGCTTGCGCCAGCGTCTCGCTCACGGCCGAGGCGCCGATGGCGAGGTCGCCGCCGCCGTGGTGCCTGATGTGGCCGGGCCCGGCCATCTCGCTGCCGACATAGACCACCGCTGATATCACGGCGTGGCCGGTGACCGATTGCAGGCGCTGCGCATTGTCGACACCGTTCTGCAGGCTGAGAACGGATGTCTCCGGCCGCAGGCGCCCGGCGAGCGCGCGGCCGGCCTGCTCGGTATCGGCCGACTTCACGCACACCAGCACCAGATCGGGCGAGGGCAGCGCGGTCGCGTCAGTCGCGGCCCTGGCGGGCAGGTGTCCCTTGAATGTCCTGGTGTCGAGCAGCAGGCCATGGGCATTGATGGCATCGACATGCGGCTGCCGGCCGACGAACGTCACGTCATGCCCGGCCCGCAGCAGCAGTCCCCCATAATAGCATCCGACCGCTCCGGCACCGATGACCGCGACTTGCATGCGATTCTCCTGATTAGTTGCGCCCATCATTCCGGGATGGTCCGAAGGACCAGACCCGGAATCTCGAGATTCCGGATTCGATGCTGCGCACCGCTCCGGAATGACGGTAATGCCGACCTACACTTTCCCCAAAATCCCGGACAACGCCGACTGCAGCCGGTCGATCTGTCCTTCGGTGCCCACCGTGATCCGCAGATAGTCGGCGATACGCGGCGCGGAAAAATGGCGGACGATCACCGCGCGCTGGCGCAGCGCAGTGGCCAGCGCCGCGCCCTCATGCGCCGGATGACGCGCGAAGACGAAGTTGGCGGCCGACGGCAGCACTTCGAATCCAAGCTTCACGAGACCGCGGTCCAGCCGCTCGCGGCCTTCGATGACGCGCGCGCGGCTCGCTTGAAAATAGGCTTCGTCCTCGAGTGATGCGATGGCGCCAGCCTGGACGGGCCGGCCGAGCGGATAGGAGTTGAAGCTGTCCTTTACCCGCGTCAGCCCCTCGATCAGGTCGGCTTCGCCGATCGCATAGCCAACCCGCAGGCCGGCCAGTGCCCGCGATTTCGACATGGTCTGGACGACAAGAAGATTTGGATGGGAGTCGATCAGCGGTATCGCCGTCTCGGCGCCGAAATCGACATACGCCTCGTCGATCACGACGGGGGAGTCTGGGTGATCCCTCAGCAGGGTAACGATCTCGTCCCGCGAAAGCGCAATCCCCGTCGGTGCATTCGGATTGGGCACGATGATCGCGCCGGCCGGCCGCCGATAGTCGGCGACGCGAATGCACATCGCCTTATCGAGTGGCACGGCATCAAACGCGATGCCGAACAGGCGGCAATAGACCGGATAGAAGCTGTAGGTGATATCGGGGAACAGCAGCGGCGCATCGTGCTTCAGCAGCGCGGTGAAGGCGTGGGCCAGCACCTCGTCCGAGCCGTTGCCGACGAACACCTGTTCGGGGCGCACATGGTGGTAGGCTGCCAACGCCGCACGCAACGCAGTCGCTTGCGGGTCCGGGTAAAGGCGCAGCGTATCGGTCGCCTCGCCGCGAATGGCTTCCAGCGCGCGGGGCGAGGGACCGAACGGGCTTTCATTGGTGTTGAGCTTGACCAGCTCGGCCATGCGGGGCTGTTCGCCCGGCACGTAGGGTTTCAGGTCATGCGTCAGGCTGCTCCAGAAACGGCTCATTCTTGTCCTATGGTGACGGTGTCGAAGCGGCGCTTCGGGTTGGCCATTTGCTCAGCGCTCTCGACGATGCGCATTTCCTCTGTTCCGCGTGCGGCGGTGCGCTCCAGCACGGCGTAGATGGCGGACGCCGCATGGCTCAGCGCTTCCGGCGTGTCGTTGCCGTGAACCCGCGCGGACACCAGCAGCGCGGCGAACAGATCGCCGGTGCCGTTCGGGCTGATCGGCAGCTTCGGCGTGCGCACGCGCCATGCTTCCGTGCCCTCGACGGCGAGCGTCTCGATCTCGCCGGCGGGCGTGTCCGCGAGCTCGGCGCTGGTGACGACGACCGTTGACGGACCGCGTGCCATCACGGCGCGTGCCGCCTCGATCACCTGATCAATCGTGGTCGCTCTGGTGCCCGTCAGCCATTCGAACTCGAAATGATTGGGCGTGATGATGTCGGCAAGCGGACACAGCCGGTCGCGCACCAGCGGCGGGATATCGGCGTGGACGAACAGGCCGCGGTCGCGATCGCCGAGCACGGGATCGCAGCAATAGGCGAGCGCGGGGTTGCGGGCCTTGGCGCGCGCGACGAAATCGGCGACCACGGCGGCGTTATCACCCGAGCCGAGATAGCCGGACAGGATCATCTGGGCCGTATCGACCGCGCCGCGCTCCTCGATCCCGAGCAGCAGATCGGCAATGAGTTGCGCATCAAGCACCCGGCCGCGGATGGTCGGATAGCCCGGCCGGTTGCTCAGCAGCGTGGTCGGCACGGCGATCACGTCGATGCCGTGCATCTGCATGGGAAACACCGCGGCGCTGTTGCCGACATGGCCCCAAGCGACCTGCGATTGAATCGAAATCACGTTCATGTGGTCAAGTCTGGGATTATCTGTTTTGGCGAGGCGGGAACCAGCCGAGGTTAACACATTGGTTATTTGTTTGCGGTCATTTTCACGACTTCATTCAACAGGGAGGCACCATGTGTGACGTCACCATTCCCGGCGGCAAGATTCGTTCTTTTGTCGAGCGGGTCGAGAACATCGACGGCGAATTGCAGGAGCTGAACGAGCAGAAGAAGGAAGTCTTTGCCGAGGCCAAGGGCGAAGGGTTCGATGTGAAGATCCTCAAGGAAATCATCAAGCTGCGCAAGCAGGACGAGGACGAGCGCGACGAGCGCGAGAGCCTGCTCGATCTCTACATGCGCGCGATGGACACGGCGTCCGAGGAAAAGGAAGCCAAGGCGGCCTGAGCCGATCGAGGCAGCGGAGTAGACCCTCATGGTGAGGAGTGCGTCTTCGCGCGTCTCGAACCATGAGGCCCCGCTGGTGCCATTCATCCATCGAGACGGCGCTTCGCGCCTCCTCAGGATGAGGTCGACTTCCATCACCCGAACAGCGCGTAATAGATCACGTAGAGCCAGCCGAAAATACCGTGGATGATCGCCCACAGGATCGAGTGGTTGTTGGTGTAGGAGATCGCGATGGCGAGCGCCGAGCCGAAACCCACGCCGTATTTCGCGCCCTCGACGCGAACGCCGTAATATCGATTGCCGTTCATGGTGATCCTTTCGTGCGCATTTCGTAGGGTGGGTTAGCGTAGCGTAACCCACCGACGCACCGCGAGTGAAGCATGGCGGATTATGCTTACGCTAATCCGCCCTACGAGGCCTGCATTCGCGTGGGTTGCGCGGATTTACGGGCCAAGTTAATCCACCGCGATGACCGAGCCGAGCGGCGGCGCTGAAATTTCACCACGCAAATCCGATGCGAAGCCGGCCCTGCTCGGGGTCGCGTGCGGCGCAGGGGCCGCGCTGTTCTGGGCGCTGGGCTTTGTCGCGACCCGGCACGGGCTGAAGGTCGGCTTCACGCCGCCTGACTTGCTGATGCATCGCTTCCTGTGGTCGGGACTGCTGTTCATTCCGATCGTGCTGCGTGCCGGCATCGGCAATCTCTGCGGCATCGGATGGGGGCGAGGGCTGGTGCTGATGGTGCTGGGCGGGCCGGTCATGTCGCTCATCAGCTATACGGGTTTTCTGTTCGTACCGCTCGGGCACGGCAGCGTGATCCAGCCTTCCAGCGCGACGCTCGGCGGCCTGCTGCTCGCCGCACTGTTCCTGCGTGAGCGCGTGCCGCCCTCGCGTGTCGCGGGGGCGCTCGTCATCGTATGCGGGCTTGCGGTGATCGGCGCCGAGTCGATCGGGCATATCGGCGCTGATGGCGTACTCGGCGATTTGCTGTTCGTGATGACCGGATTGATGTTCGCGGTATTCGGCACGCTGCTGCGGCATTGGCGCGTCAACGCGTTTTCGGCGGCGACCGTCATCAGCGTGCTGTCGCTCGCGCTGCTGCCGGTCTATGCGGCCTTTGGCGGTTTTGCCCGCGTGCTGGCGCTGGGCTTCGGCGAGAATGTCCTGCAGGCGCTGGCGCAGGGTATCCTGGCGGGTCCGGCTGCGCTTTATCTGTTTGCGTTCTCGGTCCAGACCATCGGCGTCGCCCGTGCCGCGGTGTTCCCGGCGACCGTGCCGGCGCTCACGATCCTCTCCGGCTGGCTGCTGCTCGGCGAACCGCCGACGCCGCTGCAGGCGGCGGGACTGGTGACGGTGCTGTTCGGATTCTATCTGGCGCAGCGGCAACGTTGATTTGCAGCCGGTGACCGCTGCGGGAGAATACGCTAGCCTTGCGGCAGCCTTCCATCCTCCAGTCGTTCGAGCGCTCGAGCCATGCATGTTCTCCGACCCCAGTTCCGTATCGAAGAGGAGCGCGCGCTCGCCTTCGCCGGCGAACGCGGGTTTGGCGTGATCGTCGCCGCCGATGCGCGCGGGCCGCGCGCCTCGCACGTGCCGTTTGTGGTCGCGCGGCGAGACGATCGCGTGATCGTCCAGATTCATTTCACCGCCAGGAATCCGCTGGTCGAACTCGCCGACGGCAAGCGGCGTTTTCTTTTGATCGTCGCAGGCGACGATGCCTATATCTCCAACGACTGGTATGCCTCGCGCGACAACGTCTCCACCTGGCTTTATGAAGCCGTGCACCTCACAGGCGTCGCGCATTTGCGCGAGCGCGACGAGAACCGCGGCCACGGCGACGCGCTGCTCGCAGTGGCCGAAGCGCGGCTGCCGAAGGCGCCGTGGGACCTCGCGCAGATGGAGCCGGCCAAACGCGAGTCGATGCTGTCGGCGATCCGCGTCATCGATCTCGTCGTCGACCAGATCGAGGGCCAGTCGAAACTCAACCAGCACAAGAGCGATGAGGATCATGTGGCGGTCGCCAACCAGTTGGCGCGCGCGGAGGAGACGGGCAGTCGGCGGCTGGCGCAGAAGCTGCGGGCGCTGCGGCCGGGACTTGAGTATGAGGATTAGCGTGGAGACGCGAAGCAGCGCGACGCAAACATATTGTTAAGAAATGACCTGCACCGATTTGCGCGATTCCGATTCGTTCTTTGCGAACAAAATGGAGTCGGATGGAGAACAAAGCCCGGTGCTGACTGTTTCTCTAATTCAATAGCGCGAGGCACGAGTTCATGGCGAAGAAGACCGGCAAGCGTGTATCGCGACAGACGATCCTTTCGATCGACATCGGCGGTTCGCGCGTGAAGGTGATGACCTCGACCGAGCGGACCCGGCGCGCCTTTGCGTCCGGTCCGAACCTTTCCGCCAAAGCGATGGTGAGGCAGGTCAAGGCGCTGACGAAGGACTGGTCCTATGACGTCGTCTCGATCGGATATCCGGGCCCGGTGATCAACAACCGGCCGTTGTCGGAGCCGCACAATCTTGGCCTCGGCTGGGCCGGCTTCAATTTCGAAAAGGCGTTCGGCCGCCCGACCAGGGTCGTCAACGATGCGCTGATGCAGGCGATCGGCAGCTACGAGGGCGGCCGGATGCTGTTCCTCGGTCTCGGCACGGGTCTCGGCTCCGCGATGATCGTCGATGGCGTGCTCGAGCCGATGGAGCTGGCGCACCTGCCGTACCGCGACGGCCGCACGTTCGAGCAATGGGTCGGCGCCGCAGCGCTGAAGCGCATGGGCCGGAAGAAATGGGAGCGCGTGGTCGATGATGTGCTCAGGCGCCTGCTCGCCGCGCTGGAGCCGGACTACGTCATGCTGGGCGGCGGCAATGCCGACAAGATCGAGAAGCTGCCGCGCAAGGTCCGCCTCGGCGTCAACGCCAACGCGTTCGAGGGCGGGTTTCGGCTGTGGAAGAAGGGCGTGGTGAGGCAGCACGGGTCGCGACCGTAGCCCTTGACATACCGCCCCTCCGCCGTCGGAATGGCGGACAGCGCAAAAAGCGCGCGTCGCGGTGTCTCGCCGCGGCGCATCAAAAAACAGAGGGGGAGGTTCGCGAATGTTTCGCCAGGCGGTTCGCCATGTGTCTCGTCATTTCAGAAATCTTGCAATCGCGGCGCTTGCGGCCGCGAGCCTGCTCGGCGCCAGCAATGCGCACGCTGCGTTCCCGGAGCGGCCGATCACGCTGATCGTGCCGTGGGCGGCCGGCGGCGGCACCGACGCGGTCGCGCGCCAGATCGCAAACCAGCTGGAGCGCGATCTCAAGCAGCCGGTGAACGTCGTCAACCGCACCGGGGGCTCGGGCGTGGTCGGCCACCAGGCGATCGCGCAGGCCGCACCGGACGGTTACACGTTCGGCCTCATCACGCTCGAGATCAATTTGATGCACTGGGCGGGGCTTACCCATCTCACCTTCGAGAAGTACACGCCGCTCGCGCTGGTCAACCAGGACCCCGCCGCGATCCACGTCAAGGCGGACGCGCCGTACAAGAACGTCAAGGAGCTGTTCGCGCACATCAAGGCGAACCCGAACAAGGTGGTGGCGTCAGGCACCGGGCAGGGCGGCAGCTGGCATGTCGCGCTCGCCGGCCTGATGCAGGCCGATGGCGTGTCGCCCGGCTCGATCCGCTGGGTGCCGTCCACGGGCGCTGCGACCGCGCTGACGGATCTGGCGGCCGGCGGCGTCGACTTCGTCGCCTGCTCGATGCCGGAAGCCGAGGCGCTGATCAAGGCGGGCCGCGTCCGCAGCCTAGTGTTCTTCTCGCCGAAGCGCGCGCCGAACTTCCCTGATGTGCCGACCACCGACGAGGCGACCGGTCACAAGGTGCACAAGGGCGTGTGGCGCGGCTTCGCAGCGCCGAAGGGCCTGCCGCCGGAGATCGCGAAGACGTACGAGACCGCGATCAAGAAGGCCTGGGACAGCGACGAGTTCAAGGAGTTCATGAACCGTCGCGGCTTCGACATGATCTATCTGGATTCAGCGAAGTTCGGCGAGTTCATGAAGGCGGATAACGAGGACAACGGCAAGGCGCTGAAGTCGCTCGGGCTGGCGAAGTAGGGGCCCGGACTCAAAACAGCGAAAACAACCCCATGCAAAGTAGGAGTAGGGCGGGTTAGCGCAGCGTAACCCGCCGGCTTGGTCGCGAGAGAGCGGCGGATTACGCCTCCGGCTAATCCGCCCTACGCTTGATGATCCACCCGTGGCCGTCATGCGAAAACCGCCGGGTCAATCCGCAGACCACGGCGGCGGTGGCGGCCGTCGCGAGCAGATGCTTCAGCGTGTGCCCGGTGACGAAGCCGAGCGCGATCGCGATCTCGTGGTCGAGCACCTCGGCGGCCTTGGCCAGGAGGTACAGCAGCATTGCCGTACCGAAGGCGATGCGATCGGTGCGCGGGGCACGATGGATCGCCTGCCATAGCGGGATGAGGATGAGCGCGAGCCCCTGCAACAGCAGATACGGCCGCAGGTCACCCGCGCCGGCCCGCTCGGTGATGGCCCACCATGCGACGCTGGCAACCGCGTAGAGGGCGAGAACGATCACTTCGATCCCGGCCTTCGATCCGCCGCTTATGTCGCCGCGGACACCGGCGAGCAGGCCGGCGCACACCAGCGCGATCGGCAGCCTGTCCCAGAAGAGGCGGGCATTGTCGGGAGCGAGATGATAGAACGCGGACCCGAAAGCGGTCAGCAACAGTCCGATCAGGAACAGCCGATAGCCGGGCCATCCACCGCGCAACGGCTCGCTGGCGCGGCGGGGGTACAATGTCAGCCAGCCCCAGATCGCGACCAGCGCGAAGCCTGCGTTGGACAACACATCGGCGGCGTGCGGAATGCCGAAGGCTGCCGAGTGGTCGGCGAACTCGTTGTAATGCGCCGGCTGCGCGATGCGTCCGTGCAGCGCCAGGATCACGATCATGCCGACGGTGATGATCGTCGGCGCGTGCCTGATCCATGGGGGCATGGCGTGGCCCAGGCCGATCGAGGCGTCCATGCCGGGGGCGGGCTGCATTGTCGGCCTTTCCAATTTGAGCGTCGCTCAAATATGTGTAAGCCAAAAATGAACATTGTTCAAGTACAAGTTTCGAGAGGTTTTTGGCTGCCCGGGGATGACCCATCCCGTCGCCGGTGGGAAGTAGGGCGGGTTAGCCAACGGGTCGCGCGAATGCGCGCCCGACGACAGGCTCCGCGTAACCCGCCGATTTGATCGCGTGCGAGCGGCGGATTACGCTGCGCTAATCCGCCCTACGCTTGGTAATCCGTCGCGCCTATCGGCAGGAATAGGTCTGGCCGTCATAGCCGCGGTACGTCCCCGATGACGCATTGTAGGTGCGGAAGCGGGTGCAGAGCATGACGAGCGTCCGCTCGTGCGGCTTCGCGGCTGCTCTGGCTGGTTGCACTGGCTTGGCCGCTTGCACAAACTTGCTGCGCTCTGCCGGTTTGCTGCGGACGGGGCTTTCCGGTTGCCTGGCGGCGGACTTCTGCTTCACGGCGGGCTTCCTGTGCACAACCGCCGGCTTCTCCGCGGCAGGCACCGGCTTCTGCTCGACGACCGCAGGCTTCGCATCCGGAATGGCCGAGGTCTGCTCGACGGCGGCGGGCTTGTCGTTCGTGGCCACCGGCTTCGCCTCGACGGCTGCGGGCTTGTCCTGCGCAACCGCTGGCTTTTCCTCGGGCGGCGCCGGCTTCGGTTCGGCGATGGCAGGCTTGTCGTCGGTGACGGCCGACTTCTCCTCGACCGCTGCAGGCTTGTCCTGCGCGATGACAGGTTTCTCCTCCGCGGGCGCCGGCTGCTGCCCGGCGATGGCGGGCTTGTCGTCCGCGGCGGGCGGCTTCTCTTCGGTCGCCGCCGGAGCAGCGGCCGCAGGCTGATCCTGCGCGGCCACTGCAGGTTGCGCTGTGGCCGGGCCCGGATTGTCCGTGGCAGACGTCTGCGCGAGCGCCTGCGCGCTCATCGTCATGAACAAGACACAGCAAAGCACGCCGGCGCGCCCGGCGACGGCGGTCGAAAGAGCTGACAAACGCATGGATGGATACTCGGTTGATGGTCCCCATCAATGCTCCACACGCATTTGCGGCAAGTGTGTGGACGGCACGGCGCTTTCGTTGATGATGGTGCGCTTAAGAGCGAGCATGTGCGTTGGCTGCAACACCACGCGCCTGAGGATGGGCGCCAGAACGGCGAAAGCATCTCAAGAGCGCAGCTATCAAGAGAGATTTTCTCGTCTGCAACTAATGAGAGTGCAAGCTGGCGCGTAGGGCGGGTTAGGCCCTGCACTTGCTAAAGTGAAGCGTTCTCCAACGCCGGACATAAAATGATTTTCTTGGAATGGCCTCGTTATCTGGCTCTGATCGTTCTCTTGCTTCTGGCGGCGTGTGGATATTTCCGGGGGCGCGGCCGCTCGCCTGCCTGGACGAATATTCCCCTCATCGCCCTTGCAACAATTTCAATTGGTCCGAGCGTGTGCGCGGTGATCCTTTATCTCTCGTACAAGTTCGGTCTGATTCAGACTGGTGCCCCTGGATATGAATTCAAGTCGTTCGTCTATTCTCTGCCTGTCGATTTCGCCTTGCTGAACTGGGCGTTCGTTCCGCTGTATGTGATTGGGCGGATCTGGCCGCGTGCCGGCTCAGCCCGGCTTGCGATGTGGTTTGCCGTCGTTGCGATGTCTGTCCCGAATGTCGTCTTGTTCGGTTTGGCGCCGGAGATGATTTCGAGCGCTCGCGATGCTGGCCAGGGCATCGGGGTCATGGAAGCGGTGTTGCTCTGGTCTCCGATCCAGACGATTTTTCCAGGGATTTTCGCGATCGTCGACGCTGCCGGCTTTGAGTATTCCTTTCTTCTCAACGCCCTGACGGGGTTCCTGCCGATCCTCGGTCTGGTTGCCTGGTTATTGGGTCAACTTGTCGGAAGGCTGGTTCGAACCACCTAGTTGCGCCCGAAGCAAAATAGGTAGTTTGCAGCGAGTAGGGCTAATCCGCCCTACGCTTGCTACGCCTTCTTCACGAACTCCGATTTCAGATTCATCGCGCCGATGCCGTCGATCTTGCAGGCGATGTTGTGGCCATCGCTCGCCTCGGTCAGGCGGATGTTCCTGACCTTGGTCCCGCCTTTGACAACCGATGACGATCCCTTGACCCTGAGATCTTTGATGACGATGACGCTGTCGCCATCGGCCAGCACATTGCCGTTGATATCGCGGACGCCGGGCTCCGGCGAGGCCTCCGCCGCTGCGGCCGCCTCGGCGCTCCATTCATGGGCGCATTCCGGGCAAACCCACAGGCCGCGATCCTGATAGGCATGCTCGGAATGGCATGCCGGGCATTTCATGGCATCGTCCATCATCGGTCTCGTTCCACTCGTAGCGGAGCGCACCGTAGGGTCATGCCCGGGCAAATCAAGTGAAGAAAGAGGCGGGAGACGTCGGGCTGGAGGTCGTCCGACAACTGATGCCATGCGGCTTTGCTACTTGGCTTTGCGGGGGTTGAGTGCACTGTCACCGTAATGACCCGCTTCTGGATCCGCAGCCTCGCAGCATTTGATCGCAGCGATTTATTGAGCTAGAGTTGATTTTTCAGACAACGGGGGCGACATGAAGTCCTCATTTTCAATCGCGTTATTGATACTCGCCTTATTTGGCAATGGCGACGCATTTGCAGCGATGAAGGGCACCATGAGCGGCAGGGATGCCACTTACGGCAGCGGAGGAGGAGGAGGTTCTTGCTCGGCCGCCATCAGCAGATGCAGCCAGCATTACGGCGCTGCCAAATGCTCAAGCGCTGGGGCGAAGTGTATGCAGACCGGGGTTTTCACCAGCCCCGCGGGCAAAAGCTATCCTGGGCTCCAGAAAAACTAGGTTTTGCAGCCGTCACGATTGACCTTGGCGCTGAAGCGACCTCACCAAGTCGTTGCGTGGCGTCACATCGTCCAAGGCATCACCTACACCTCTCCAATGCCGGTCATCGGCGGTCTGGCGGGCTTCAGCAGCCTGGTTGCGCCCGGCGATCTCGGCGTCGGCGTCGATGCGACGCTGACGGGTCCGCGGGGCAATGCCATCTCGGGAAACCAGAATTACGGCGACAGTGCATCTAACTTGCTGTTGAGCACCATGCGACTGATGCCAACTTCGCGGAATTAGCGCACTGTCACCGTAATAAATTTGGGTCGTTTGTCTATTTTCTGCCTGCCGATTTTGCCTTGCTGAATTGGGCGTTCGTACCGCTGTATGTGGTCGGGCGGATCTGGCCGCGTGCCGGCCCAACCCGGCTTGCGATGTGGTTTGCCGTAGTTGCGATGTCTGTCCCGAATGTCGTTTTGTTCGGTTTGGCGCCGGAAATGATTTCGACCGTTCGCGATGCTGGCCAAGGCATCGGGGTCGTAGAAGCGCTGCTGCTTTGGTATCCGATCCAGACGATTTTTCCCGGGATTTTTGCGGTCGTCGACGCTGCCGGCTTCGAGTATTCTTTTCTTCTCAACGCCTTGGCGGGGTTCCTGCCGATCCTCGGTTTGGTTGCCTGGCTATTGGGTCAACTTGTCGGAAGGCTGGCTTGAACCACCTAGTTGCGCCCGAAGCAAAATAGGTGGTTTGCAGGCGGGTAGGACGGGTTAGCGAAGCGTAACCCGCCGACTTGATGGCAAGGAACGGCGGATTACGCCTTCGGCTAATCCGCCCTACGCTTGCTGGTAAATCGCAACACGCAGAATGGGAAAGTTAAATTAGATGAGCGGAAGTGAACGCATTGAAGAGGCTCTTGGACTTGTTTTTCGTGGTATTGGCATTCTGCAAACTGAGTTTGCTCACCGTCAGTTTACGATCGATGGCCGATTAGTCGGAGATATCGGAGAAATTATCGCCGCCGCGGAGTTTGACATCCAATTGGATGGCGTTAGCCGAGCGGTTCACGATGGTCGAACATCAGACGGACGGGGAGTGCAGATCAAAGCCACGTTTCAAGATCAACTTACATTCAAGACAACGCCCGAACTGTATCTCGGCCTCAAACTTTTTCGGAATGGCAGCCACGAGGTGGTATTTAATGGGCCTGGCAAGGTGATCTTCGACCACTACGCCCATCGCGTCGGTATCGGGGTCAGTCTGCTTCGCTTTCCCAATTCTGTTCTCAAGCGGCTTTCGGCCGTTGTGCCAGAAGCTCTCCGGGTGACGAAAAGAGTACAAATCAGTAGGTAAGGCGGTTAGAGAAGCGCGACTCAATCCGCCCTACGCTTGTCGCCAAGTGACCGGTGCACTACTTTGGCTGTGCAGCAGATGTTTGAAACTGCAACATATGGTAGCATTTTTCAATCTTCTGCGTGAGCTTGCCATGACCGCAACAATTCCGCCCTCGATGTTGAAAGAGCTCCGTCACCAATTGGCGTCGGCGATCTCCGTTGCCAAGGCCTACGATGTGCCTGCGTTGTGTCGGCGATTGAATCTGGCGGAGGGCACCGAGCAGGAAGCTTTCGCAAGCAAATACAAGTACGCGCAAAAACGAATTGCAGTACTTGCCCTCGATGAGGTTCTTGCCAGCAGTCGCTCCCTTTTGGCGGAAGAAGACCATTTCGAGCTCGGCGAAATTGTAGCGAAGATTGACGAGTTGAACGACCCAGCTGTTACAACGCTGACTCGGCGCCGTCTCATCGCCCTTTTTGAGGGGCGCCCTCTTTCTACCGAAATCGAAGAACTGGAGCTAATTCGATCTATTTGGCCCGTTGGAAATATGCCGGCGCGAATACAAGGCCAGGGACATACGTTGGAGGATGACATACATCGGTACACCGTCCGAAATGATGATCTAACTCAACGTGAACTGCTGGAGATGCTCGGTCTGCTTGCCTGCTCGAGAAAGCTACTCTTCAAATTTCTCGTTGCAGTTACCGCTCCGGATGCTCAATCGGTCGGTGGGCAAGTGGCGCTGGCGACATCTATCGATGAGCTTTTACGAAAAGATGACTACACATTGACCGTAGCGGGAATGATCTCGGGCAGCCCATACTACGCCGCTATACCACTATCCCGGGGGTCTCCAGCAGACTCCGGAATTTCAGCTACGCTAGCCGCATTTGATCCTACGCAGGTTCATGCCCGTTGGGAGGCAGCATTAGAGCGGCGCACTTCTGAGCCGGAAGGGGCGATCACGCTGGCGCGCACTCTCCTCGAAGACGTCTGCAAATGGATACTTGATCAAGCTGGAGAAACTTGGCTGGAGTCAGAGGATCTTCCGTCCCTGTATCGCAAACTATCGAAACTCCTGAAACTCGCGCCCGATGATCATACAGAACAGGTCTTTAAGCAAATATTGGGAAGTTGTCAGTCAGTTGTCGAATCGCTCGGAGCTCTACGGAACAAGCTTGGTGATGCTCACAGCACTGGTCCAAAACGCGCAAGACCTCAGTCACGTCACGCAGAGCTTGCAGTAAATCTTGCCGGGGCGATGGCTACGTTTTTGGTTTCGACATGCGACGCTCGTCGAGAAGGAGCGGGCACTGCAAACCTTCAAAAGACGTCTTGATGCGTATGAATGGTTAGGCAGCGAGTCGTTCGTGTTCGGCTAGTAGAAAGGTGATGTAGCTGCGTATGAGATTACAGTATAGTCTAGCTTCGTTTTCCCGGATCGTGACATCTGCCTTTAACACCGCGCCGTGCCGCACCCCACCGCCCGTAGGCGATGACAGGTATCCGTGCAGTGTTGTTGCCCAGTTCAACACCTGCTCGAACGTGGTGCCTCTCTGGCGCTTGCGAAGATCGTCAGCGATCTTATTAAAGTATTTGCCTTGTACGGTGCCGTCGCCGACGGTGAGCCCCTGAAACAACGTGGAAACCGATTCTAGCAACCAAAGGATTTCTTGGACGGCCTGCCGATACTGCCCAACGGTCAAATAGTCTTCTGACTGTTTCAGCGACTGTTGAATTAGATCTTGCGCCTCTTCGTCCAGGGATCGGCGCTTTTCTTGTACGGCGATTGGCTTATGAACGTGCTGCGAAATTAGATCTGGTGGTTGAATTTCATAACCAGCTTCACGGTGGGCTAAAACGAGATTCATCATCTTGGCGTCTGGGACCGCAAGATCGGGATGTTTATTGCCCAGAGCTAAGCAAGCATCGTAGAATGCCTCGATGAAGAGTGGAGCATTCTCAGCTGCCTCACTCATATGAGTGTATAAGTCGGTGATGGCCCAACTTTCATTGGAACTCCAGCTGGAAGTCGAGCCCGCGGCGTTGGCGAAGTAGGTCTTAAAGTGCTCAAGAAGGCGTTGTCGATCTCCTTGCGCGACGGTTTTTCGTATCAGATCAAAGAAATCCTCTTGTACGCCGTCGGGAATCTTCCCGGGCGAATTGAAGCGCCATCTCCCATCAAATTTAAGCATCGCCCAACTATGGTGTTGCCGCCCCATGTCATAAGCACATGGAGCGGCGTGTAGTTGCAGTCTATGGTCTCACGAACACCCCGTCGTGCTCCCGCACGTATCGCACTTCATGCAGGTCCCGTTCCGCACCAGCGTGAAGTTGCCGCACTCCGAGCACATCTCGCCTTCGTAGCCTTTTGCCTTGGCTTCCGCTCGGCGCTCGGCCTTGGAGGGGGCTAGGGCCACGGCGGCGCTGCCGGACTGGCTCCACTGGATCGCGTCCTGCTTCAGCGCGACCGCGCCTTCGGTGTCGGCGAGGCGGGCGCTCGCGCCGTGGCCGGTGATCGCGGTGACGTTGGCCGAGCCGCGGGCGTCGGCGTCGCCGCCGCGCATGACGACGAGGTTATCGGTGCGCGAGCGGGTCAGGCCCTTGGACAGATACTTCGTGGCCTGGTGGCCGTCGTTCGGCTCCTTGCCTTCCTCGACGCCCTTGCCGAGCGCGTCGAAGTTCGACTCGGTCGGATCGACATGCGCGAGATCGAAACGGCTCATGTAGCTGACCGCGAGTTCGCGGAACACATAGTCGAGGATCGAGGTCGCGTACTTGATCGAGTCGTTGCCCTGCACGGGGCCGGCCGGCTCGAAGCGCGTGAAGGTGAAGGCGTCGACATACTCCTCCAGCGGCACGCCGTATTGCAGACCGAGCGAAACCGCGATCGCGAAGTTGTTGATGAAGGAGCGGAGTGCGGCGCCTTCCTTGTGCATGTCGATGAAGATCTCGCCGAGACGGCCGTCGTCATATTCGCCGGTACGGAGATAGACCTTGTGGCCGCCGACGACCGCCTTCTGGGTGTAGCCCTTGCGGCGGTCCGGCATCTTCTCGCGCTCGCGCATCACGACGATGCGCTCGACCAGCTTCTCGACGATCTTTTCCGAGACCTGGGCTGCCCGCGCCGCCATCGGCTTGTCGTAGTAGGCCTCGACGTCGTCCTCGTCGTCATCGTCGCTGATGAGCTGCGAGTTCAAGGGCTGGCTCAGCTTCGAGCCGTCGCGGTAGAGCGCGTTGGCCTTCAGTGCGAGCTTCCACGACAGCAGATACGCCGCCTTGCAATCCTCGACGGTGGCGTCGTTCGGCATGTTGATGGTCTTGGAGATCGCACCCGAGATGAACGGCTGCGACGCCGCCATCATGCGGATGTGGCTCTCCACGGAAAGATAGCGCTTGCCGATCTTGCCACAGGGGTTGGCGCAGTCGAACACCGGGTAGTGTTCGGCCTTGAGGTGTGGAGCTCCCTCGACCGTCATCGCGCCGCAGATGTGGACGTTGGCGGCCTCGATCTCGCGCCTGGTGAAGCCGAGCGCGGCGAGCAGGTCGAAGCCGGGGGCCGCGATCGCTTCGGGCGCGACGTTGAGCGTGTCGCGCAGAAAATCTTCGCCAAAGGTCCACTTGTTGAACGCGAACTTGATGTCGAACGCGGTCGGCAGCGCCTTCTCGACCTTGGCCAGCGCTTCGTCGGTAAAGCCCTTGGCCTTCAGCGTGGAAGCGTTGATGCCGGGGGCGTTGGAGAGCGAGCCGTGGCCGACGGCGTAGGCCTCGATCTCCGCGATATCGCTCTCGCGATAGCCGAGCGCGCGCAGCGCTTCGGGCACCGCCTGGTTGATGATCTTCCAGTAGCCGCCGCCGGCGAGCTTCTTGAATTTTACCATCGCGAAGTCAGGCTCGATGCCTGTGGTGTCGCAATCCATCACCAGGCCGATGGTGCCGGTCGGCGCCACGACCGTGGTCTGCGCGTTGCGGTAGCCAGAGGTCTCGCCGAGCGCGAGCGCGTCATCCCACGCCTTCATCGCATGGGTGACGATGTCGGCCTGCGGGCAGGAGGCGTGGTCGAGCGGCACGGGATTCACGGCCAGCGCCTCGTAGCCGGAGGCGTTGCCGTGCGCGGCGCGGCGGTGGTTGCGGATCACGCGCAGCATGTGCGCGGCGTTCTTCTTGTAGCCGGGGAAGGTGCCGAGCTCGGCCGCCATCTCGGCCGAGGTCTTGTAGGCGATGCCGGTCATCACGGCCGTCAGCGCGCCGCACAGCGAGCGGCCTTCCTTCGAGTCGTAGGGAAGCCCCATGGTCATCAGGAGGCCGCCGATGTTCGCAAAACCGAGGCCCAGCGTGCGGAACTCGTAGGAGAGTTCGGCGATCGCCTTCGACGGGAACTGCGCCATCATCACGGAGATTTCGAGGACGATGGTCCACAGACGACAGAGATGCTCATAGGACTCGACGTCGAACCGCTTGGTCGTCGTGTTGTAGAAGGTGATCAGGTTGGCGGAGGCGAGGTTGCACGCCGTGTCGTCCAGGAACATGTATTCCGAGCACGGGTTCGATGCGCGGATGTCGCCGGACGCCTTGCAGGTGTGCCAGTCGTTCATGGTGGTGTTGAAGTGCAGGCCGGGGTCGGCCGAGGCCCAGGCGGCGTGGCCGATCTTTTCCCAGAGCTCGCGGGCCTTGAGCGTCTTGGTGATCTTCTTGTTGGTGCGGCCAATGAGATTCCAGTCGCCGTCGGTTTCCACGGCGCGGAGGAAATCGTCCTTCAGCGAGACCGAGTTGTTGGAGTTCTGGCCGGATACCGTCAGATAGGCTTCCGAATCCCAGTCGGTGTCGTAGGTCGGGAAGTCGATGTCCTTGTAGCCTTGCTTGGCAAACTGGATCACCCGCTTGATGTAGTTGTCGGGCACCAAGGCGCGGCGCGCGAGCTTGATTTCGCGGCGGAGGGCAGGGTTCTTCTCGGGGTCGAAGCAGTCATCGCCACTGCCTTCGCAGTTCACGCAGGCCTTCAGCACCGCCTTGAGGTGCTTCTGGTTGATGCGCGAACCCGTGACGAGGGCCGCGACCTTCTGCTCCTCCTTCACCTTCCAGTCGATATAGGTCTCGATATCGGGGTGATCAGCATCGACCACGACCATCTTGGCCGCACGGCGCGTGGTGCCGCCGCTCTTGATCGCGCCCGCGGCGCGGTCGCCGATCTTGAGGAAGCTCATCAGGCCGCTTGAGCGGCCGCCGCCGGAAAGGCGCTCGCCTTCGCCGCGCAAACGCGAAAAATTGGAGCCGGTGCCGGAGCCGTACTTGAACAGGCGCGCCTCGCGGACCCAGAGGTCCATGATGCCGCCCTCGTTGACGAGGTCGTCACCCACGCCCTGGATGAAGCAGGCGTGCGGCTGCGGATGCTCGTAGGCGGATTTGGATTTCGTCAGTTTGCCGGTGAAGGGATCGACATAGTGATGGCCCTGGCCGGGGCCATCGACGCCGTAGGCCCAGTGCAAGCCGGTGTTGAACCATTGCGGCGAGTTCGGCGCGACCATCTGCTTGGCCAGCATGAAACGCAGCTCGTCGAAGAACGCCTGCGCGTCTTCTTCCGTCGAGAAGTACTTGCCCTTCCAGCCCCAATAGGTCCAGCAGCCGGCGAGGCGGTCGAACACCTGTTTTGCGCTGAGTTCGCTGACGTAACGCTCGGATTCCGGGAGCAGGGCGAGCGCCTCGGTGTCGGGCACCGAGCGCCACAGCCACGACGGCACGGTCTCTTCCTCGACCTTCTTCAGGCGCGCGGCAACGCCGGCCTTGCGGAAATACTTCTGGGCCAGAACGTCGGAGGCGACCTGCGACCAGAACTGCGGCACCTCGACATTTTCCAGCCGGAACACGATCGAACCATCGGGGTTGCGGATCTCGGATGTCGTCAGCCTGAAATCAATCCCTGCGTAGGGTGACTGGCCGGATGTGGTGTTGCGTCGTTCGATTCGCATAGGTCGTGCCCCGTCTTCTAATTGACCGGACTGCATTCCCGCAGGCCCGGATGTTATTCGTAAGCGAGCCGCCGCCCCACATTCTCACGCGAAAATGTGGCCCCAACGACCCGCCAGCTCGACCGGTGGTCCCGGTCCTGTTTTCTGCTTCGCCACCCCAGGGCCCCGGTCCGCGCATTGGCGGGAGGACCCTAATCCACGCTTACTGGGCCTTTCCGGCCCGTTCTATGTGCCCAAACCCATCCGAAGGCAGACGAGCCCTCCGCGCATGCCTCAACCGGCAGCGGAGTGCTCCGTTTCGGAACCCCATTTGGGACGACCGGCGGGACCCAAAACCAGAACTCGCGCCGAACAGGAGGGAGGCTAGGCCATTCCTGTCTGGCCCGTCAAGGACTAGTACGAGTTCCTGAATCAAATACTAAATATGGTGGAAAAGGAGGGATAACAGGGGCCGGTGCCGCGCCTGTGATGGCGCCAACTATCAGTGAGTCCTCAGGGATTCCCAAGGGAAAAAAATTGTCCCCACCCTGTGGAGCGAAGGTGCTCCCGCTAATCACAGGGCAGGTATTTCTTCGGCCCCAGGGCTTGCGTGTGTCAGACTCACCCCAAGGGCCACGGCGCGGGGAGGGCTGGCATGCCGGCGCCGCCGTGGTTCGATGCCCGGATAACAGGCAAGGTGCGGCCGATTCCATTCCCTGCCGGGTCCCATGTCAGAATCAAAACCCACCACGGGCGCGCGGATTGCGCCCGCGGGCCTGATGTTCCTCGCCATCACCTCCGTTGGCTGGGGGTTTAATTGGCCCGTCACCAAATACCTTTTGAGCGAGCTGCCGCCGCTGACCTTGCGCGGAACCACCGGCATGATCGGGGCGATGCTGCTGGCGGGGCTGGCGCTGGCGTTCTCGCAGAGCCTGAAGGTCGAGCGGCATTTGTGGCCGCGGCTGATGCTGGCGGCGCTGCTCAACGTCACCGGCTGGATGGTGCTGATGGGGCTGGCGCTGTTGTGGCTGCCGGCGAGCGAGGCGGCGCTGATCGCCTACACCATGCCGGTATGGGCTTCGCTGATCGCCTGGCCGGTGCTCGGCGAGCGGCCGACATGGCTGCGCACGGTGGCGCTTGTCATGGCGTTCGCGGGGCTCGCCGCCATGATGGGCGGCAATGGCATCACGGCGACCACCGAAAAACTGCCGGGGATACTAATGGCGCTGACCGGCGCGGTTGGCTTCGCGCTCGGCACGGTGCTGGCCAAGCGCCTGCCGCTGCCGCTGCCGCCGATCCCGGCCGCGGCCTGGCAGATCGGGCTCGGCTGTTTTCCGATCGTCATCATCGGGCTGGCGTTCGAGACCACGCATCTCGACAAGGTGACGCCGCTCGGCTGGTGGCTGCTGGTCTATTCGACCGTGATCCAGTTCTGCATCGCCTATGTGAGCTGGTTCGCCGCCCTGGCGCGGCTGCCGGCGTCGGTGGCGGCGATCGGCACCATGGCGGTGCCCGTGATCGGCGTGGTCGCCTCCGCGATGGCGCTGGGCGAGCCGCTCGGGCTGATCCAGATCGTCGCGCTGGTGTTCACGCTGGCGGGCGTGGTGCTGGCGACGCGGTCGTAACTGCCACTCTTTCCGCCGTCATGCCCGGGCTTGTCCCGGGCATCCACGCCTTCCTTCTTGCCAGCCTCGCAGACGTGGATGGCCGGGACAAGCCCGGCCATGACGAGGAGGGTGCGGGGGCCGGAAACCAAAGGTCTCCTATCCGATTGTAATGCCTCCCGGTTTGCAGTAGGCATCGGGTGGCGTCTGGCATAATGGGTGCCAGACATGGCTTCACCTGTGAGAGACGAGCATGGCGCGCAACATCCTGATCCTTGGGGCCTCGTACGGCTCGCTGCTGGGAACGAAGCTCCTGATGGCCGGTCACAACGTGACCCTGGTCTGCCGGAAGAAGACGGCCGAGCTCATCAACCGCGACGGCACCGAAGTTCGCATCAAGCTGCGCGACGAAGCCGTGCACCGCGCGATCTTTTCGCGCGATCTTCCCGGCAAGCTCGACGCCACCACGCCGCAGGATGTGGATCTGAAGCGCTACGACCTCGTTGGACTGGCGATGCAGGAGCCGCAATACACCAACCACACCATCCGCGTGCTCATGATCAAGATCGCGGAAGCCAAACTGCCGTGCCTGTCGATCATGAACATGCCGCCGCTGCCCTACCTCAAGCGCATCCCGGCGCTGGCGGAGATGGACCTCGAGGAGGCCTACACCAACGCGCAGGTGTGGGAACGCTTCGAGCCGGGACTGGTTTCGCTGTGCTCGCCCGATCCGCAGGCGTTTCGTCCGCCGGAAGAGGCCGCGAACGTGCTACATGTCGGCCTGCCGACCAACTTCAAGGCCGCGGCGTTCGCCGATGAAAAGCACAACAGGCTGCTGCGCGAACTGGAAGCCGACATCGACGCGGTGACGCTGGAGGGCAAGGACGTCCCGGTCAAACTCAAGGTGTTCGACTCGCTGTTCGTGCCGCTGGCGAAATGGTCGATGCTGCTGACCGGCAATTACCGCTGCATCACGCCGAACGAGCCGCAGTCGATCCGTGACGCCGTGCACGGCGATCTCAAGCTCTCGCAGTCGATCTACGACCACGTCGACGGCATCGCGCGCCGTCTCGGCGCGGACCCTGCGGACCAGGTGCCGTTCGAGAAGTATGCCAAGGCCGCCGAAAGCCTGCTCAAGCCGTCATCGGCGGCGCGGGCGGTCGCCAGCGGCGCGCCGTTCATCGAGCGCGTCGACCTGCTGGTGAAACTCGTCTCCGATCAGCTCGGCGCACCCAGCGCCGAGATCGACCGCACCGTGCAGACCGTCGACCAGAAACTGAACGAGAAGATCGTGGCGGGCGGCTCCGGCTCGGCGTGAGGCGCACGCGGATAGCCTTGCGGGCGCCAGGCGCTATCGACGCCGCTGCTTGCGGCTGGCGGATGCACGCTCGCGCTTGGTTTTGGCCGTGCGTTTTGGCGCGGGTTGTGTGTTGCGCGGCCGGCTGACGCGCTTGGGAGCGGGCCTGACCTCGAGAGGCGGTTCGGGTGGCGGGCTGGGCGGCTGCGGTTGCGTATTGCGGACCGCCTCGGCCAGCATCTGATACAGGTCAGCCTTGGTCGGTGTGGAGGACTTCGTCATCTGACCACTATTTCTCTTTCGCCTTCGCGGCTTCCCTGGCCAGACGCTCTGCCTTCAGTCGTTCGTAGTTTTTCCGGAAGGCCTTCTGCTCGATCTCGTACTCTGTTGCAGCGGCTTGTTTCCCCGCGCGCTGAAATGTCGTCGCGTGTTCTCGCTGCGCCTGATCCTTCCTTGAATTGCTGCTCATTGATCACCTCCATTTCAGTGACCCCTGAAACGAAGATATCCCAGCAACGGTCTGCCGCGAGGAAAAATGCCGGTTAAGCTTGCCAATTAGGTTTAATGCCGCTGCCCTTCGCGGTGCTTCTCCGGCTGAGCCAGTTGAGGTACCGTCGACAAAAGCCGACGATTAACCGATGTGTGGGGGCTGACGATGGGCGGACTCTCGAAGCGCGACTGGCTGGTACTTGCGTTGTTTGCCTTCGTCACCATCGGGACCGCGATCGTCATCCTGAACTGGCTCGTGGGTTAAGAGCGTATTCAGCCGACGGGTCCGGGGACCCAGTAGTCTCCCAGCAGCGGCCTGACTTTCACACCATTGATGACGCCGCGCTGCAGGCTCGGATCGAAATGGCGCATCGTCCGCTCATTGAGGTCGATGATGCGACCGGGCGTCAGCGGCCCGACGTCGTTGATCTTGACGATAACCTTTTTGCCTGCAGCCTCCACGAGCGCATATTTCGGCCGCGCGCCATATACGACCCCACCGAATTTGTCACGCAGGCTTGTCTTGATCGCAGCCGCCCATGCCGTGGGGTTATAGCGTTCGCCGGAGGCGGTGCCCGGGCCGCCCTCGCGCCATCCGGGCTTGAACGGATTGTATGTGGATGCTGCGCCAACAATCGCATCTCCAGACGCGGCGTTGACGACAGCGATGGAATGAACCACGGCGACATCACTTCGGGCAATGGTAGCGGAAACGGCAAGCGCAAGCATAGCGCCGCAAGCCGCGGCGCTCGAGCGGAACAGCATCATGACTCCTTGATTGATTTTCTGAGACGTGCGGTTCCTGACGCCGCAAAAAATGGTCGAGCGAACGCGCATGCGTTCCAGTACCCGTGCCAATTGTTTTGCGAACTCGCGCCGACCGGGGCGCGGAACCGTTGTGGGAACCGACGGTGGTTCCTTCACAAGTGCTTAGTTGTTTCTGACTAAGACAGAGAATGCGTCAAGAGCATGACTGAACGAATATCGCCGCGGCACGGGAACTGCAGCCATTGTTCGCGACGACTCCATGGAATGATGCGACGGCGATGCGCTTCTGTTGCGAAGCGTAATCGTCAGCCGACAGATGCGCCTGCCTTCGCGCGGCTCATTCCGAGCGCCAGGATGCGATGCAGCAGCTTGGTGTAATCAAGTCCGTCGTGCTTGGCCGCCGTGGCGAACTCCTGGCTCTTCGCGATTTCAGGATTCGGATTGGCTTCGATGAAGTAGGGCGTGCCGTCCGCAGCCAGGCGAAAGTCGATGCGCGCATATCCATCGAGCCCGAGCGTCCGGTAGATGCGCTTCGCTGTCCGCTGGATGCGGGCGGCGACTTCTGGCGCGAGGTCGTCGGCCGGCCCGTCCACGATGCCGACGCGCTCCTGATACTCGGGGTCGTGCTTGGCTTTTTCGGTGGCGATCTGCCGCGCGCCCTGGCCGCCCAGATTGCCGAACTTCAATTCCCACACCGGCAAAACGCGCAGCCGGTTGTTTCCGAGCACGCCGACATAAAGTTCGCGTCCCTCGATATACTGCTCGGCGATCGCGGCGGTGCCAAGCCGGTCGTGAACGAAGGCGACGCGCTCGGCGAGCTTCTCGTCGGTATCGACGATGGACGCTTGCGAGATTCCGAAGGATCCATCCTCGCTCAGGCTCTTCACGATCAGCGGCAGCGCCAGCCGCGAAGGCCGCTTGACCTTGCGGTTGATCGGAAACACGGCAAAGGCCGGCACGGCGATCCGGCGATGATGCACCAGCGTCTTGGACAGATCCTTGCCGCGCGCCAGAATAAGTCCGCGCGGGTTGCAGCCGGTATAGGGGACCTTTATCAGTTCGAGATAGCTCGCGATGTGCTGGTCATACGCGGTCGCATAGTGAAACTCCTCCAGCAATGTGTAGACCACGTGCGGCTTGAAACTTTCGATCTCGTCGCGGATCGGCTTGATTTCTTCCTGCACGCCGAGCGGGCGAACGTCATGGCCGGCTGCACGCAAGGTGCTCACGACGTCGAACTCGGTCTTCCATGCGTTGATCTCACGCGCTGAGTATCCGTCCGTAGAATCCGGGGGGACGCAATCCGGATGCATCAGCACGAGAATGCGGTGGCGTCTCATAGCGCGATCCATTTGCGCCGCGACGGTCCGAACAGCGCGTGCATGGTCTTGGCGGTCAACAGGATCGTGAAGTTGGCCACGAGCTTGCGTTCCGAGCCGGGGGCACGGAGGTCGAGTTCGCGGCAGCGGGAGATCATGTCGTCGAGCACGGCGTCGAGTGTAAGCTGATTCTCGCCTGTCCATCGCGCGACCAGTTGCCTGACCTGTGCGCGGTGCCGCCTGATGAAGACCGCCGCCGGCTGCGCCCGCCGATGCCGGGGGTCGGCCGAGAAGAGGCGGGAGAGATCGCGGTCGTACGTCTTCGGCGGCGTGAAGGCGTAGAACGCCTGCTTCTTCTCGTAGTGCTCGCCAAGCGTCTGGCTGAGCTTCGAGAGCGGATCGATGCGCTCCCGTGTCATGACCGGCGGCCGCTCGCCGGCAATCTCGGCCATCAGTTCGTCGACATATTCGAGCTTCTTCAGCGCCGGCCAGCCGGCATAGCGCGTCCGCCAGTTCGACCGCGGCCGCAACCACACCGCAAAGGTCTCGGCGAAATCTTCGTCCGGATGGCTCTGCGCATACCAGCGCCGAAGGTGCTGGACGTAGCGCCGGCTGGCCGGATTGGGCCGGTAGTAGAGGGGATAGTGTTTCGAGGAGGGGCCGAACAATTGCTGCCAGCGCCGGCGGCGCTGCAACTGATAGGCATGCTGCACGGCATGGCCGGTCTCGTGACGGAGGATAGCCATGCACTCGGACCAGGTGCTGCCCTCGACCTCGAGCATCATCTTCTTCTCGAGTTTCATCAGGCGGGGATGGGCAAGGTAGAACGGGATGGCAATGCCGGGCACGCCGGCCGGACTGAACCATTCGCTCGATATCCATGCGTGCGGCTGCAGCCGGATGTCCCGTGCCTTGAGCTCTTCATGCAGAATGCCGAGACAATTCTCGAGCCAGGTGCCCTCGACCGTAAGCTTGAGGCTGCTGAATCGTTGCTCGAGCAACTGCTCGTTCGACAGCTTTTCCCAGGCAAATTTCCGGCTCGGCATAGGCATCCATAAATCATAAAACAAGCGTGGGATGGTGGCACAGGATGCTGCCGGCAACAACCCGCCGGGGCTTGGCGCTACGCCGGCCTTGGTGGGCTACAGGCTGGACCTGGGCAGTGACTTGGGCCGTGACTTGGGCGGTGCCTGGATCTGTCGTGGATGGAGCTGCAACAACGGCCATCTCCTGCGAGTTGGAATAACGTGTCGATGCATGCTGTTTGCAGGCCGCTGGCCGACCGACTCGCGGCGTTTGCGCGAGAATGAGGATGTTGTCTTCCTGCACACCGGCGGCGCGCCGGCACTGTTCGCCTGTCAGGCGTCCTCGGCATCTGAACCGAAGCTGCGGCGGTATGCGCCGGAAAGAATCCAGTTCCAGACCGCCTCTAATCTAAACCGCTTCTAAATCGGGTGCCCGTGCATTGCCTTGAGAGCCGCCGGAGCGACCGGCATACTTGCGGGATGAACACTACAATCCAGCGTTGATGCCGCACATCTACCAGCACATCTTCGAGACGTACCGCGTCGTCGGTTCTGACGATGGTTCTGTGATCGATCGATTTGCCGATCAGGCGCAGTGGCTGGATTCGCCGGGCTGTCTTTTCCAGCGCAACAACGTCGTGCTGGGCAGCGAGATTCGCACCGAGGGCATAATCAAGGCCGGGCTTTTCATCTCGGTGGTGCTGAAGGGGTCCGGCAGTGGCCGGCCGCGTCAGGGCGGCGCCAGCCGCGTGCACTATTCTGACGGCTCCATCGCCGTGATGGCGCTCCGCGAGCCGACCGCCTGGGAGGGCGACGCGCCGCGCGGTGCGCATATGCAGGCCGCCGGCATCGGCTTTCCCCTCGCGTCGCTCGAGCAACTGGGATTGAGCCGCGAGTTCCTCGAACTGTTCAGCGGTCAGGATCAGAACGTCTTTGTTGCCACGCTGCGGGCCTCGCCGCGGATCAAGGCGCTCGCCATGGAGATGATTTCTCCTGTCGCCGAGGGGCGGGCGGCCGAACTGCTGCTATCGGCGCATGCAACGGAAATACTGGCCCGCGCCATGCTGGCGCTGCGCGGCAACGAAAACGTCGGCCTGTTCTCCGACCAGAAGCGCTTGCGCCTGCAGGCGGTGGGCGAACTGATCAAATCCGACCTGCGGCATCCCTGGACGGTCGCGGAACTGGCGCGGCATGCCGGGCTCGGCCGGCGCATCTTCAACGCGCAGTTTCGCCGGATGTATGGTGTCAGCGCGGCCGACTATTTGCGGAAGAGCAGGCTCGATGCCGCCCGCGAAGCGCTGCTGTACCAGGGCCTGTCGGTCACCGAGGCGGCCTATTCCGTCGGTTACCCAAATTCTGCGAATTTCTCCACGGCGTTCCGCAGGCATTTCGGGTACGTGCCGAGCCGCTGCCATCGCGACAAACGATCCTGACGCTTCCGAAGGTTGGCTGCCCCCGGCGTAATGTGTCTTGCGGGGAACAGTGACGAACAGTCGTGCCCAACTTGGAAAGCATCAACGCGCGATCAAAGGGTTTTTGCGCAAGCGCAAAGGCACCCCAAAATCAAATCTGTTCTCTCGACGATCGGGGACAATTCGATTCAGGGGTCGACCAGGATGATGCGTAATTGCGTAAGGCCGTCGTTGTGGGGGACGACGCCGAAAGCCTTTTTCTGCGCAACCGTGTTCGGGCTGAGCATGCAGGTCGGCCCGGTCCTCGCCCAGTCCGGCCAGTCGTTGCCGCCGGTCACGGTCGATGCCCCGAAGCCGCAAGCCGCTCGGCCAACACAGCCTGCAAGAAGGGCCGCGCGGTCGCAAAGCAGTGCGCGGCGGGCCACGGCGCCCGCGCCGCAGCAACCGCCCCAGACAGTTGACTCGGCCGGCCGCGGCTCAATTGGCGAGCGGGGAATCGGCCCTGTTGACGGTTATCTCGCCACCCAGAGCGTGACCGCGACCAAGACCGACACCCCGATTCTGACGACGCCGCAATCGATTTCGGTGGTGACACAGGATCAGATTCAGGACCAGGGCGCCCAGAACGTCACCGAGGCGCTGCGCTATACGCCGGGCGTCACCATACAGAGTTTTGGTGCAAACGCATTCTTCGATTCCTTCAAGCTGAGAGGCTTCGATGCGCCGCGCTATCTCGACGGACTGCGGCTGCCGGCCGACAACACGACGTTTGCCATCCCGCGCATTGAAACCTACGGCCTGGAGCGGCTGGAAGTTTTGAAGGGGCCTTCGGCAGCCCTTTATGGGCAGTCGGAGCCGGGCGGTCTGATCAACATGATCAGCAAGCGGCCGACCTCGACGCCGCAATACGAGGTGGTGGGTACCTTCGGCTCCTTCGATCGCTTTCAGGGGGCGTTCGACATTGGCGGCCCGATCGACAAGAAGGGCGAGTTCCTCTACCGCATCGTCGGCCTTGCGCGCGACAGCAACAGCCAGACCGACTTCGTCCAGGACAACAAGCTGTTCATCGCACCAAGCTTCACTTGGCGTCCGACCACCGATACCAGTTTCACGATCCTGTCGCAGTACCAGAAGGCGGAGAACAGGGGCTACCAGCAGTATGTCCCCGGACAGGTCTCGTTCCTGCCCAATCCCAACGGACGCATCCCCTACGGCCGCTATATCGGCGAGCCCGGGCCTGACGGTTACAATCTGGAACAGTTTGCAATCGGTTACGCGTTCGAGCACCGGTTCGAAAACAACCTGCAGTTCCGCCAGAACTTCCGCTACACCGAGGTCAGCAACGACCTGGCATCCGTCCGCAGCGAGGGCATGGCGCCAGATCCTGCAAATCCTCCCACCAATCTCTCGCATAATTTCGTCAATCGCTCTTACAACTACGTGAAAGCCAACGCGGCCAACATCGCGCTGGACAATCAGCTGCAAGCGGACTTCATGACCGGGCCGCTCGCCCACAAGGTGCTTTTCGGCGTCGACTATTTTGATCTGCGGTCGAGCACCGACTACCGGACGGCCGGCATTACGCCCATCGACGCCTATAACCCGGTCTACGGTGCGACCATTCCTTCCTTCGCGTCGCTGCTTCCGTTCATTCTTCGCGACGACAAGCTGTCGCAAGCGGGCGTCTATCTGCAGGATCAGATCAAGCTGGATCGCTGGACGCTGACGGTGAGCGGCCGGCAGGATTGGGCCAGCACCGATTTCACCAGCAGGGGATTGTTTCCGCTTCCCGGCAGCTATCAGCGCGATGATTCCGCGCAAACCGGCCGGATCGGCCTCAACTATCTGTTCGATATCGGCCTGTCGCCCTACATCAATTACTCGACTTCTTTCACGCCGAACCTCGGCGCCGACGGCGCCGGCAGGTCATTCCGGCCCACGACGGGCGAGGGGGCGGAAGTCGGCGTCAAATTCAAGCCCGTCGGATCGAACTTCATGATGACGGCGGCGCTGTTCGACATCCGCCAGAAGGACGTGCTGACCGGCGATCCCAATAATTTCTTCGTCAACGTGCAGACCGATGCCGTCCGCGTGCGCGGCCTCGAGCTCGAACTCAAGGGCAACCTGACCCGTGAATTCGAACTCATCGCCGGATACTCCCATCTCGATCCGCGCGTGACACAGAGCATCGCGGGCTATGCCGGCAAATACATGATGAGCACGGCGCAGGATCAGGGCTCGATCTGGGGCAAATATACCTGGTTCGATGGTCCGCTCGCCGGACTTGGGCTTGGCGCCGGTGTTCGCTATGTCGGCGAAACCTATGGCGACAATTTCAACACCTTCGTCATTCCGTCCTATGCGCTGCTCGATGCGGCGATCAGCTATGACTTCGGCTATGTGCGGCCGGACCTGAAGGGATTGAAGGCGCAGGTCAACGTGACCAACCTGACCAACCAATTCTACGTGGCGTCCTGTTTGACGGGGCTGGCGTATTGTGGTCTCGGCAATGCGCGTACGGTGCTTGGGACATTGAAGTACAGCTGGAACTAGGACGGTCACTTGACGGCAGCGACACGATCAATTCGACGATGGGGCTTCGTCCATAAATGGACGAGCCTGATCTGCACGCTGTTCATGCTGCTGTTGTGCATCACGGGGCTGCCGCTGATCTTTCATCACGAGATCGACGACCTCCTGCACACCGAGGTGAAGCCCGCCGACGTTCCGCCCGGCACGCCCAGGGCCGATCTCGACAAGCTGCTCGCCAATGCCCTGGCGAACTCGTCCCTGAAAGTGCCGCACTTCCTGATCTGGGACCGCGACGATCCCAACGTGATGTTCGTGAGCGTCGGCGAGTCTCTCGCCTCCGACCCGACCAAGAATCGCTTCGTCCGGATGGACGCGCATACCGGCGGCTATCTGGATTCGCCTGACGTCACCGGGCGCTTCACCTACATCATGCTTCGGCTCCACGTCGACATGTTCGCCGGACTGCCGGGCAAGCTGTTCCTTGGATTGATGGGGATTCTGCTCTGCGTGGCGATCATTTCGGGCATCGTCGTCTATGCGCCGTCGATGCGGAAGCTGGATTTCGGCGCCTACCGTGGCCATCGCCCGCGCATCGTACGCTGGCTCGACATCCACAATCTGGCGGGCATCCTGCTGGTGATGTGGACGCTCGTGGTCGGCTTCACCGGCGTGATCAACACCTGGGCCGATCTCGTTCTGAAGGCGTGGCAGTACGGGCAGTTGGCCGAGATGACGGCGCAGTATCGCGATCGTGCGCCACCAACAAAGCTGACCTCGGTCCAGGCTGCCGTGGACGTTGCCGCGCGCGCCGTGCCTGGAATGACGCCGAGCTTCGTCGCGTTTCCGGGAACAGTGTTCAGCAGCAAGAGCCACTACATCGTTTTCCTGAAGGGCGACACGCCCGTGACCTCGCGCCTTCTGAAGCCGGCTTTGATCGATGCGGAAACCGGTCAGCTCACCGATAGCCGCGACATGCCCTGGTACGTCACGACCCTGTTCATTTCGCAGCCGCTGCATTTCGGCGATTACGGCGGCCTGCCGCTTCGGATCATCTGGGCCGTGCTCGACGTGCTGACGATCATCGTTCTTGGTACCGGCGTCTATCTCTGGCTGCGCCGGCGCAGGGCCGGCGTCAGCGTCGATCGCGCCATCGCGCAAGGCTCTGCGGCCAATGCGCCTCTCATGTCGTCCTGATGGTTTTGGTCGTGAGAAACCATCGTACGCTTGGCCAGATTTTTGCCGCCCCGATCGTCGTCGGCGTGTTGAGCATCGTCGGCCTTCTTGCGGCGCTCATCGGCGATGGATGGTGGGATGTCGTATCGTGGCTCACACTGACCCTGCCCATTCTGCTGTATCTGTTCTTCATTCTGCGGCGATAGCGCGTTCGGCCAGGCCAGGCCTGACTTCCGCTATGATCGCCTAGGCAGCGCCGCCGCCGAGCGCGCGGCGTATCATGTCGGCCAGTTGGGACTTTCGATAGGGCTTGGTCAGCAGCAGCACGCCGGGGTCCAGGCGGCCCTGGTGCACGATCGCGTTGTCGGTATAGCCGGACGTATATAACACCTTGATGCCGGGCCGGCGCATCGCGACCTGTTCGGCGAGTTGCCGTCCGGTCATGCCGCCGGGCATGATGACGTCGGTGAACAGCAGATCGAACGGTTCGCCGTTGTCGATCATCTTCATTGCCGACGGACCGTCGGCGGCGGCAAGCGTCCGGTAGCCGAGGCTCCGCAGTTGCGAGGTGACGAAGTTGCGCACCAGCGCGTCGTCTTCCACGACCAGGATGATCTCGTTGCCGTGCGTAATTGGCGCGGCGGGGGCGGGGGCGATCTCGGCCTGGCCTTCGGCGGGCGGCAGGTAAAGCCTGATCGTGGTGCCGTGGCCGATCTCGCTGTAGATGCGGATATGCCCGCCCGATTGCTTGACGAAGCCGTAGACCATGCTGAGCCCGAGGCCCGAGCCCTTGCCGACTTCCTTGGTGGTAAAGAACGGCTCGAACGCCTTGTCCTGCACCTCCGGGGACATGCCGGTGCCGGTATCGCTGACGGCAAGCATCACATAGGGCCCGGGCCGCACGTCGGGATTGGCCTGCGCGTAGGCTTCGTCGAGCACGACGTTGCGCGTCTCCAGCAGCAGCTTGCCGCCGTTCGGCATCGCGTCGCGGGCGTTGATCGCCATGTTGAGCACGGAATTCGCAAGCTGCGAGGCGTCGATATGGGCGGTCGCTACTTCCTGCTCGAGGATCGAGTTGACCTCGATCTGCTCGCCGAGCGTGGGACGAAGCAGTCTTGCGATGTCGAGCACGGTGCCGTTGATATCGACGTTGCGCGGGCGCAGCGGCTGGCGGCGGGCGAAGGCGAGCAGATGCTGGATCAGCTCGCTGCAGCGTTCGGCCGCCTGGTCGATCAGCTCGGCGGTCTTCTGCAGCGCCGGCTGGTCCTTCAGACTCGTGACCAGCGTTTCGGTGGTGCCCGTTATCACGGTCAGCATGTTGTTGAAGTCGTGCGCGACGCCGCCGGTCAACTTGCCGATGGCGTCCAGCTTCTGCGACTGCAGGAGCTTGTGTTCGGTTTCCCGCCAGGCGGTGATGTCGTGGTAGACCAGCGCCGCGCCGGCGATGTTGCCCGAGGTGTCGCGCAGCGACCGGCCGCTGACCACGAGATGCATCGGCGCGCGGTCGTCGGCGGGGCGGATGAAGATTTCCTGTTCGTCGAACGTCTCGCCGCGCAGCACCTGCGCCGAGGGCATGTCTTTCGGCGGCAGCCGCGTCACGCCGTCGGCGTGGTAGGCGACGCTCAAGCTCCCCAGTTGCCGGACGTTCATGCCGCGCTGGTAGCGCAGCATCGTCTCGGCGGCAGGGTTGGCGAGCAGGATGTCTCCGTCGGGGTCGAGCACGAGCACGGCCTCCGCCATGCTGTGAAAGGTGCTCTGCAGCACGGCGGCCGAATGCCTGAGCTCCGCATGGGCGGCAACCAGATGCTCGGTGCGCTCGGCGACCGCTGCCTCCAGCGCCTCGTTGGTCGCCTTGGTCGCGGTGAGGGAGTCCTGCAGTTCGCGCCGGGAGCGGCGGCTGGATGCCACGAGCGCGGCGGCGAGGATCAGGATCAGCAAGACACCGGCCAGATCGATCGCCAGCAGGATGCGCGCGCTGGACGCCGATTCGGCGCGTCTGGCCCTGAGCTGCCTGCGGGCTTCCATCACCGCCTTGTCGAGGTTGTCGGCAATCGCGGCCGTCGCCGCGCGATCTTCCCGGCTGACGAGCGCCACGATGCCGGCGTCGTCGCCCGCATTGCGCAGCCTGATCAATTCGCCATTGAAAGCGATCTGGCGCTCCACCAGCGCCCTGGTCTCTTCGATCAGCCGCCGCTCGCCGGGACTGTCGTGGACGGCCGCGATCAGGTGGTCCAGGGCCGGCATGAGCGTGCCGGTGGTATGCTGATATTCCGTGGCGAATTCCTGATCGCCCGTGATCGCAAAGGAGCGCGCGGTGCTTTCGGCCTGGAGCAGCAGCGGCCGCATGTCGGCAATCTTGCTCAGCACCTGAAGCGCATGATCGACGGAGGCGGTATCCGGCCGCGACTTGAGGTCCAGACCGATCGAGGCGGCGCCAATGGCGAGAAGGATAGCGAGGCCCGTTCCGAGAATGATTCGCTGCGAAGGCATTGCGACGTGTTATTTCATTTCGAGAGGCGCGCGGATGCTTCCGGACTGGTGATGCATTGATGGACGACGGTCAACAGCGCGTCCTGCGTGAACGGCTTGCGCAGGCAGCATGCCGCGCCGAGCTCGATGGTCATCCGCAGGAAATCGGGTGCGCGCTCGGCGTTGGCGAAGGCGTAGCCCGACATCGCGACGACAGGCACGTCCGGCCTGCGCTCGTGGAACATCCTGATCGACTCGAAGCCGCGCATGTGCGGCATGAAGACGTCGACCAGCATCACGTCGAAGTCGGCGGCTTCGAGTGCGCGCATGCCCGCTTCACCACCGTCGGCGACGGTGACCTCGAACCCCTTTCGCGTCAGACAAACCTCGATGGTCTTGCAAACCAGCGGGTCGTCATCGACCACGAGAACGCGCGGCACGATGATTCCTTCTTCTCAGGGTGGCGACAGGCGACTCGCACATCCCATGTGACGATTAAGTCGAAAAGCCGACGAACCGTCTGTATGATAGAATGCATATGAGGATTGCAGTGCACGATTCCGTTGTGCCTCTATCAGAACAAGAACAAATGCACCCAAGGTTGCGGATCCAGACCTGCCATGCCTCCACTCACTCACGCGGGACGCGCTCGATTGTCGCCGCTCGGGCTCACCTTGCTTGCCGTCACGTCGGTGGGGTGGGGCCTCAACTTCCCGATCATGAAACATCTGCTGACGGAGTGGCCGCCGCTGTCTTCGCGCGGCCTGTGTGGCATCGTCGGCGCTGCGGCGCTGGCGCTGTTCGCACTGGCGCGGCACGAGAAGTTGAGCGTGCCGCGGGCGATGTGGCTGCGGCTGTTGCTGGTCTCGATGCTGACGATCGGCGGCTGGGTCGCCTTCATGGGGCTCGCGCTGTTGTGGCTCAGTGCCAGCGAGGCGGCGGTACTCGGCATTTCGATCCCGGTCTGGGTGGCGTTCCTGGCCTGGCCGATACTCGGCGAACGGCTGTCGCCGGTGCGCGGCGTTTCGCTGATGGTGGCGCTGGTCGGCATCGCCGTGCTGATTGGCGGCAACGGTTTTGATGCCAGCATCGAGAAGCTGCCCGGTATTGCATGCGCGCTCGCAGGCGCGGTGTGCGTCGGGCTCGGCACGGTCCTGACCAAGCATTTCCCGCTGGCGATGCCGCCATTGTCGCTGGCCGCCTGGCAGATCGGTCTGGGCTGCCTGCCGATTGCCGTCGTCGGGCTCACTGTCGAACAGCCGCAACTGGCGGCACTGTCAGGGGTCGGCTGGGCGTCGATGCTCTACATGACGCTTATCCAGTTCTGCCTGTGTTACGTCTGCTGGTTTGCAGCACTGGAGCGGTTGCCGGCGGCGACGGCCTCGATCGGGACCTTGCTGGTGCCGGTCATCGGCGTACTCGCGGCAGCCGCGATGCTGCACGAGCCGCTGGGCCTGCGCGAACTCGTCGCTTTGGTCTTCACGCTCGGCGGCGTTGCCGTGGCGCTGCGTTCGTAAGCCGCGAACGCAAAAGGGGAGGCGCAACGGAATGCGCCGCCCCTCGGGTTCACGTGATCATGCCGTTACGGGCAGGGGTGCCGCTTCCCGTCATAGCCGAGATAGGTCCCCGACGCCGGGTCGTAGGACTTGAAGCGCTGCATGCAGTACGCCACGGCATCGCCGTCAGCCGGCGCGGGCGATACGGCGACAACGCTGTCGTCGTAATACCCGTCGTCGTAGTAATGCGGGCTGGAGCCGTAATAGCCGTAGCTGGATCCGATGCCGGCGCCGATCGCGAAGCCCGGCCAGAAGCCACCACCGCGATAGTGACGATGGTAGCGTCCGCCGCCGTGGTAATGGCGTCCGCCATAGCCGCCGCCTGCTACAACACCGCCGCCGCCGGGCACAGGACGGGCTCCGATCGCCGGGCCGCCACCTGGAATGGGGCGGGCGCCAATAGCCGGGCCGCCGCCACCGCCCGCGAATCCTCCGCGGCCGGGCGCCATTGCGGCACCACCACCACCGCCGCCGGCCCTGAAACCTCCACCGCCGCCGGGCGCAGACATTCCGCCGCCGCCCCTAAAGCCGCCACCGCCACTAAAGCCGCCACCGCCACCGCCGCTCGGTGCTGCTACGGCGCCACCGCCGCCGCCTCCACCTCTTCCGGGCGCTTGAGCCGAGCTTTGGCTCGGTACAACCAACGGCAACATGAGCGCCATGGCTGCGGCCGTACTTAAAACTTTCAGATTAATCATCATTGGCTCCATCTGCGGGATATAGGTCCTAACCCCCTGCGGAGGGGGAGGTTCCGAGCCCACGCACCGATCGTGCGCGAACCGATCCTGCCGAGCGGGAACTGTATGCGGGATGAACAGAATGCGTTGGTTCCGCGGCGGCGGGCTGTCGAAATCGGACCTCGACGCGCCTGGCTGGGGAAATCTGCCCCGGTCTGGACAATCAGGCCCGCCGATGGCATCAGGACAACACGCATTCTCGAACCGGCCGAGCCCTATGAAGCAGTTTCTGCTCAAGTTTTTCACCTGGTGGAGCGGCCAGACCTTCGGCACGCAATTGTGGACGTGGCGATTCGGCGAACTGGTAGGCGAGGACGAGCAGGGCAACCGCTACTATCGCACCAAGGGCCGCCAGATCGATCCGACGCTGGGCTTCGAGCGGCGCTGGGTGATCTACAACGGCTACGCCGAGGCGACGCGGGTGCCGCCCTCCTGGCACGGCTGGCTGCATCACACCGTCGATGTCGCCCCGACCGAAGAGAGCTACACGCCGCGTGAGTGGGAAAAGCCGCACGTTCCGAACATGACCGGCACGCCGGCGGCCTATCGGCCGTCCGGCTCGACGCTGGCCAGCGGCCGCCGCCCGAAGGCCACCGGCGACTACCAGCCCTGGACGCCCGGAAACTGAGATCGCGCCATCGCCGCAAGGGCGGGATGCCGCCGACTCGCGTCCGCGGTCCGGCAATCCACATCATCTTCCTGTGAATAGCGGGATCAGCGGGGACATGCGCTGTCGTGGCCTTGCCCGTTCCGCGTCGCTGCGGCTCAATGGGGACATCTTACGGAGATGGGAAACCATCGCGTCGGTGTCGGGCTCCAGTTCGCGACTGCCCCGGCGAGCAGCGGCACCCGATCAGGATAAGGCTGGGACATAGGCCCCCGGCAATGAGGTCCTGAAATCGCCCGCCAATGTGGTGCTGTCGTAAGACAGGAAAGGCCGTCTGGGAAACCAGGCGGCCTTTTTCTTTCTGCTGATTGCGCGTCCCGGACGCGAACGTCACCCCAGCCGCGCGGCGGCGCGGTTGATCATTTCGCTGCGGCGCACCTGTGCTGCTGCAATCCTGTCCTTCATGATCGCGAGCACTTCCGGCGGAGCGGTATCGGGCGAGCCGGAATTGAACGGCGGCGCCGGGTTGTATTCGAGCCGGAGCTGGATCGCCTCGGCGGTTTTTTGGTCGTGCAGCAGCGATACCAGCGTCAGCGCAAAATCGATGCCTGCGGTGACGCCGCCGCCGGTGACGCGGTTGCGGTCGACGCAGACCCGCGTCTTGGTCGGGGTCGCACCGAACGCGCCGAGGAAATCCATCGCCGTCCAGTGCGTCGCCGCGCGATAGCCTTTCAGGAGGCCGGCGGCGCCCAGCACCAGCGATCCCGTGCAGACCGAAGTGATGTACTTTGCGCCGGGCGCCTGCTTGCGCAGGAACGCCAGCATCTCCTCGTCGTTGATCATGTCGTCGGTGCCGAAGCCGCCGGGCACGCAGATGACGTCGAGCTGCGGGCAATCAGCAAAGGTCGTGGTCGGCGTCAGCACCAGCACGCTGTCGCTGGTGACCGGCTCGATCCGCTTCCAGATCAGGTGCACCTTCGCGCCGGGCAGGCTGGAGAACACCTGCAACGGGCCGGTGAAGTCGAGCTGGGTGACGCGCGGGAACAACACGAGACCGATCTGAAGCGGCGTGGGCGTCTCTGACGGCGCAGACATCGTGATCCTTTCAAAACTTGCCTTGCAAAATTTTGCCTTGACGGGACGCATCCTTGCATGGTGGCCTCTCGTCAGAAATGGCATATTTCCCTCATTTTGGGACATCCAGTCAAAGCGGGTCTGCAGCATGATCGGCGTTCTCGTGTTTCCGGATTTCCAGTTGCTCGATGCCGCAGGCCCGATTTCGGCCTTCGAGATCGCGGCGCGCTTTGCCGATGCCGCGCCCTCGATCAGGGTGCTCGCCGTGACGCCGGGACCGGTGCGTTCGTCGTCGGGCGTCGAGATGGTCGCGAGCGGTTTGAAGTCGTCGGGCGCGATCACCACGCTGATCATCGCGGGCGGCGAGGGCGTTCGGCAGGCGGCGGCCTGCGCGAAGACGCTCAACTTCGTGCGCGCCATGGCGAAACGTGGCGTCCGCATCGCCAGCGTCTGTTCCGGTGCCTATGTGCTCGCGGAGGCCGGCCTGCTCGACGGCCGCCGCGCCACCACGCACTGGCAGCGCACACGGCACTTTCTGAAAACCTATCCGCAGGTGAAGCTCGAGCCCGACCGCATCTTCGTGCGCGACGGCGATGTCTGGACCTCGGCCGGGATATCGGCCGGCATCGACCTGTCGCTGGCGATGATCGCGGAGGACTACGGCGACGAGATCGCGCAGCAAACCGCCCGGCAACTCGTGCTCTACCACCGCCGCAGCGGCGGCCAGTCGCAATTCTCCTCGCTGCTGGAATTGAAGGCGCCGAACGGCCGGTTCGGGCCGCTGCTGGCGTGGGCGCGCGAGCATCTCGATGCGCCGCTGACGGTGGAGGATCTCGCCGAGCAGGCCGGCATGAGCTCGCGGCATTTCACCCGCGCCTTCATGGCCGAGACCGGCACGACACCGTCCAAGGCGGTGGAGCGTTTGCGCATCGAGGTCGCGCGGCAGCGCGTGCAGTCTTCCAGCGAGGCGATCGAGCGCGTCGCCGAAGCCACCGGTTTTCGCGATCCGGAGCGGATGCGCCGCGCCTTCATCCGCGCCTTCGGCCAGCCGCCGCAATCGCTGCGCCGGGCCGCCCGGTCGGCCTGATTTCCGGTTCCGGAATTAACCTGCAGCGCGGGTATCAAGCTTAACGGGCAAGCTTAACGCGCGAGTCCGGTTGTGCGGGCGCTCGAGGCTCAGCAAAGTCCGCCGCAGCGGAAACCCAATTTCAAGCGAGAAAGCGACAGTCATGGTGCAGTCAACGATCAGTCAGGTGCTGACGAACATCGAACGTGAAATCCAGGCCGAGGTTCACAACAGCCAGCAGCCGCGGCAGCCGGCTCCCATCGATTTCGTGACGCCGATGGTGGCGGCGCCCGCGATCACGATGCCCGACTATGTCGAACATCGCGACGGCGCCACGGAGATCGGAAGGCTGTCGGCGGAAGCCGTCGTCCGTGAATATGAGGCTGCGGCAAAGGACATCGAAGCGCTCGGCGCGGAACTGGTCGAGCGCGTCAAGCAATGCGAGGCGATGAGCCGCGATGTGCTTCGCGTGACCGACGAGCTGAAGGACACCGCGAACCGTTATCGCGAAGAGGCCAAGCGCGTCTTCATCGAGATCGAAAGCTGCTCGAAAATGACGTCGGAGGTCAGCAAGATCTGCGGCGAACTGCGCGACAGGATCGTTACGCCAGCTGCGGCAGACAAGTCGAAGACGAAGAAGGCGCGCGCCGCAGTTTAGGCACGCGCGTTCGACGGTCGTGGACGATCAGGCGCGGAAGAAGATCACGGTGACCAGCGCGAATACCGGCAGCAAGACGCACCCGGACCAGAGCATGTAGCCAAAGAAGCTCGGCATCTTGACGCCCTGCTGCCGGGCGATGGCGTAGACCATGAAGTTCGGGGCGTTGCCGATATAAGTGTTCGCTCCCATGAACACCGCGCCCGCCGAGATCGCGGCGAGCGTCAATGCGCCCTCCCGCATCAGCACCTCGGCGCGTCCGCCGGCCAGTTCGAAGAACACGAGATAGGTCGGCGCGTTGTCCAGGAAGGATGACAGCCCGCCGGTCAGCCAGAAATAGGCCGCGTTGTTGGCGCTGCCATCCGCATTCGTCACCATGGCCACCAGCGGTGCAAAGGCGCCGGCGCTGCCGGCGCGCAGCATCGCCAGCACCGGAATGATCGTGACGAAGATGCCGGCAAACAGCGCGGCAACCTCGATGATGGGCGACCACGAAAATCCATTTGCGAGATGGCTTCGCCTCGGCGTGGTGAAAAAGGACACCAGCGTGACCACGACCATGACGGCATCGCGAAGTACATTCTGAACGGCAAGTTCGGTGCCCAGAACGGTGAACGTGCCAAGCTGCAGCTTGGCGCTGAGCAGGATGGCGGCGATGATCACGCCGCCCAGCAACATGTTGATGCCGCCGGTGACGCGAATGGGCCGGTCCGGTGTGGGGTCGGCCGGCGTGTGTCCCTCGCGCCGGTAGACGATCGTGTCCAATACGAAGAATGCCGTCAGCACGATACCGGCCGTGAACAGCGTCTCGGGAAACAGATGCTGCGTCGTCCAGAAGAAATCGACGCCCTTGAGGAAGCCGAGGAACAAGGGCGGGTCGCCGAGCGGCGTGAGCGAGCCGCCGATATTCGAGACCAGGAAGATGAAGAACACGACGACATGCACGTTGTGCTTTCGGTCGTCATTGGCGCGAAGCACCGGGCGTATCATCACCATCGAGGCGCCGGTGGTCCCGATCAGGCTGGCGAGAATAGTTCCGATGCCGAGCAGCACCGTGTTCGTAATCGGCGCGCCACGCAGATTGCCGGACACCACGATGCCGCTGGCAACCGTGAACAGCGCCAGCAGCAGCAGGATGAAGGGGATGTACTCCAGTAGCGCAGTGTGAACGAGCGCATGTATGGTACCCGTCAATCCCACCAGAAACGCCGCTGGTACCATTGCGAGCGCCGCCCAGACGAACGCGATCTTGCCATGGTGATGTTCCCAGAAGTGGGGTGCGAAGAGCGGGAACAATGCAATCGAAAGCAGGATGCCGACGAACGGCAGTCCCCACGCCAGCCCAAGCTTCGCCCCGTCCACTTCGGCGGCCCATGCTTCGGACGGAAGCGCCGTCGCAAGCGCGAAGGCTGCAAGAACGCTGAGAGCACGGCATTTGCGATCGTGGCGGGACAGCGGAGACACGGGCGACTTGGATTCGATCAAGGGATTTCCTTAACGATGAGTTCGTTGCCGGGAGAATGCAGGCCGCACGCGGCTATTTCAACGCCTTCATCCAACTGGCGATTTCGCTGACGGCGACGTTGGCCTGCTGCAGCAGCTTGCCCATGGTGAAGAAGCCGTGGAACTGGCCGGGAAAGTGCCGATAGGTCATGGGCACGCCGGCTTCCTTCAGCCGCGCGGCGTATTCGGCGCCCTCGTCGCGCAGGGGATCCGCCCCGGCAGTCAGCACATAGGCCGGCGGCAGGCCCGCGAGCGTCGTCGCGCGCGCGGGCGACGCCTTCCAGTGGTCGATGTCGGCCGTGCCGTTGAGGTAATGGTTGCAGAACCACTTGATGACGGAATGGGTGAGAAGAATGCTGGTCTCGGGCTCGCTGTGCGAGGGATGCTTCATCGCAAAGTCGGTCGCGGGATAGACCAGCACCTGGCCGGCGAGCTTCGGGCCGTCGCCGTCGCGCGCGGCCAGCGCCACGACGGCGGCGAGATTGCCGCCGGCGCTGTCGCCGCCGACCAGCAGTTGGCTTGCATCGACGCCGAGCTTTTCGGCATGCGCCGCAACCCATTTGGTCGCGGTGATGGCGTCGTCGGCAGCGGCCGGGAATTTGTGCTCCGGCGCCAGGCGGTAATCGACGGAGATCACGATCAACTCGCCTTCATGGGCGAGCTTCTGGCAGACCACTTCATGGGTATCGAGGTCCCCGATCACCCAGCCGCCGCCGTGAAAGAACACCAGGCACGGCGCGAGGCCGTTGTTCTTGCGCAGCGTCTTCGGCGTGTAGATGCGGGCCGGGATCGCGCCGTGCGGCGCGGGGATCGACAGCGGCTTGCTGGATTCGAGCGCCGGCGGGTCAGGATTAACGACGGGGCGGGCGGCCCGATAATATTCGCGCGCTTCCGAGGGGGACAGCGTCTCATAGGCGGGACGGCCCGCATCCTGGAAAGCCTGGTAGATGGCAGCGGCATCGGGATCGGGGGTGACGGGCATGGTGGCAAAGACCTCTGGCTCTTGGATTGTCATTCCGGTTTCTGCGGTGTCGTTCCGGGGCGCGCAGCGAACCCGGAACCTCGAGATTCCGGGTTCGGTCCTATCGGACCGCCCCGGAATGACGTTGAGTTGCTAAGCCGCGGTTCGGCCGCCGTCGACGGTGTAGGCGGAGCCGGAGACGTAGCTGGCCTCGTCGGAGGCCAGGAACGCCACGATGGAGGCGACTTCGGACGCCTGTCCGAGGCGGCGCGCGGGAATGCGGTCGACGATCTTCTCGTTCGGAGGCGGCTCGTTGCCGGGATTTCTGCCCTGCAGGATCGTGCTCAGCATCCGGCTGTCGATCAGTCCGGGGCAGACGCAATTGACCCGCACGCCGGTGCCGGTGCATTCCCAGGCTGCGCTCTTGGTGAGGCCGATCACCGCGTGCTTGCTGGCGCTGTAGACGGCGATCATCGGCGATCCCATCAAGCCGGCGATCGAGGCGGTGTTGATGATGCTGCCCCTGTTCTGCTTGAGCATCACCGGCAGCACGTGCTTCATGCCGAGAAAGACGCCGACCACGTTGACATCGAGCACGCGCCGAAAGCTCTCCAGCGAATATTGCGGGATCGGCTTGATGTCGCCCTCGATGCCGGCGTTGTTGTAGAAGGCGTCGATGGTGCCGAACCTGTCGACGGCGGCGCGGACGTATTCGGCGACCTCGTCCTCCTGCGTGACATCGGCCGCGACGGCGAGCGCCTCCGCGGAGGCCGGCAGATCCTTGATGGCGGCAGCAAGGTCCTGCTCCCGGCGGTCGACGGCGACGATGCGGGCGCCGCGCTCGGCCAGCAGACGGATGGTCGCGGTGCCGATGACGCCGGCCGCGCCGGTCACGACGGCCACCCGGCCATCGAGACGAATTCGATCGGGCATAGCTGGGGTTTCCTCTCGCTCCTCCGGTTTGTCCCGGATTTTGGTGGGTTTCGCGCAAGGGGGCGCGAACGGGAGCGACTATTTCATTTGTCGGCGGCGCTGACCAGTAGGGATGGTAGCGCAGGGGGCAGGTGCGCCGGGCAGGGGCGGCAAGCCGCCCTTTCCCCGCCGTTCACGACAGGCATTCGAAAGATGCTTTCGATCGTGAAAAGAAAAACGCGGGGTCGAACCCCGCGCTTCCTTGTCTTGTTCTCGTTCTTCAGCTTTGTGGGGTTGCCACGGTAGCCGGAGCATTCAGGGGCGCTCCTCCCACCGAGATCGGCCCTTCGGGTATGGGCTGCCGAGCAATCTTTTTGCGCGCCGCCGGCGATAGCCGGTGACGGGCGTTCCCCGATTGAATCGAGGAAGTGAATTCCGGGGTTATCGAACTCTGCAGCGAGTCGATCTTCGACGTCAGCTTGGTGATCTGGGTGGCGATCTTCTTGACGTCTTCATGTTCATTCGCGATCTGGGTAGAGATTTTCTTCACGTCGCCCTGGTCATCCGTGACGCTCTGCCTCAGGGATTCAAGCGTGATCGAATCCTGCTGGTGCTGCGCCGTGTTTCGCTGCAGGATGGCGTTGCTCTCCTGCAGCAGGGCAATGTGCTGCTGCTGGGCCGACTGAATATCCTTCAATGCGGTGATCACCGGATCCGGTATCGGATCGGCAGCTTTCGTTTGCGGAAGCAGATCCGCCAGGCTCTGGTGCGGAATCAGTTCGGCCAGATTGCCGATGCTCGGCAAGGCAAAATCGGAAGGCGACATCGTGTAGACGGCCGCAGTCGTGTTGATTCCGATGGCGGCCACCGCAAACGCCAGGATCGATTTGCGGCTCGATTTCTTGGCAGGTGTTGTCGTGGCTTCGGGTTGTTCGGCTTGGCTCTGCGTTTCCGATGTCTGGGACACTGTACTGACCTCAATGGGTGAACAAAAAAGGAGCCATCGCTGGATGCCTTGCGACGGCTCCTTTACGCGGCACCCGACTAAAACTGTCTTCATTATGTCCTGATCGGATTAATTCCGCGTTAGCGTTACAGCCGTTCGAGTCGTCATTCGCGACAACTTCAATTTTGGTGAGAGCCGCGACGCCTTCGTTGTGACGGGGTGGCATGTGCGCGAGACGATGTTGCTTTCATCAGGCAGATCTACAACGGCAATAGAATGCGCGATGCCAAGCAACAGTGGATCGAAGCCGATTCAACCGATCCGGGAATCCGGACGGGCCTGGCGGTCACGCCGCAGGCTTGATCGAAGCCGTTTGCTCCATCGCGGAAAACCGGTTCGAGGCTGGCGGCGCTCGACCGATCATGTTGCCGGCAAACGCGCGGCGCCTTCATGTTCGTAAGCGAAAACGCATCGATGAGGGGCCGCAGCTTTTTGCCTGGGCCGGCTGCCGCCGGCAGGTCGGAACAGGCGTGCCGGCATCGTCCCGGCAAACTGATCGAAAACGCTGGTACTGGAAGGGCGCTGATGGTATCAGGCGCATTGAAATCACAACAGAAATTGCTTCCGTCGTGATCCCGCCGTATTCGGCGTGTTAACCGGATGGGACGCGAGCGGCGGATAAGTCTGTACTATGTCGCAAGCCCGATTCGCCTTTTAAAGCCGCGAGATGCTTCGAACCATTGCCCTGATCGGTATTGCGGCCCTGATGGCCGCCACCTCAATCTCGCTCGCGCCTCCGGCGCAGGCGCAGATCGGCAATATCTTTTCCGATCCGCCGTTGCGGCCGCCGGGCGCGATCCCTCGCGGCGGCCAGCCCCAGCGCGAGCCGCAACTGCCCGACGACGACGAGGAAGTGCCCGAACTGCCGCGCGGCCGCTTGCTGCCGACGCCAAACCGGCTGCCGCCGGGGCAGGGCGCGCCGCCGCCCGGAAGCTTCCAGTCGCAACCGCTCGCCCCGCCGCCCGGGTCGCCTGCTGCGCCGCAGCCGGGCGTTGCGGTTCAGCCGCCGCAACCCGGCCAGCCGGGCGTCGCCAACGCGCCGCCGGGCCAGCGTCAGCCCAAGAACGTGCCGCAGACGCCGGCCACGCTGCAGCCGGGTGATGAGGTCGTGTCCGAGCCGCCGGCCACCAAGATCACCAACAAGAAGGCGAGTTTCTCCGGCCTCGACAAGATCACCGGACGCATCATCAATTTCGACGAGGACATCGGCGAGACGGTGCAGTTCGGTGCGCTGCGGGTGAAAACCAGCGCCTGCTACACGCGGCCGTCCACCGAAGCTGCGAACACCGATGCCTTTGTCGAGGTCGACGAGATCACGCTGCAGGGCGAGGTGAAGCGGATCTTTTCGGGCTGGATGTTTGCCGCAAGCCCCGGCCTGCACGGCGTCGAGCATCCGGTCTACGACATCTGGCTGACCGACTGCAAAGGCCCCGACCAGACCATCGTCAGCGCGGCGCCCGAACCGCCGAAGGCGCCTCCGCCGGCGGCACAGAAGCGCCCGCCGCCGAAGCAGGCCGCGCCGCGTCCGCCGGGACCGCCGCCGCAGCCGCAATTCCAGCAGCAGCAACCTCCGCCACCACCGCCGCAGCAGCAACGGCCCGGCGGGCTGTTCGGCGGGTTGTTCGGAAATTAAGCCCGCGCCGCGATGATCGCGAGCGCTTCCGCGCCGCTGACCGGCTGGATGCCGGGCAATTTCAGGAAATCCGCAGGCTCGCCGGCGATCGCCTTGTCGAGCAGGGTGCGGTAGCGGCGACGCGAGATTTCGGCCGCGCCAAAACTGCGCAGATGCTCCGTCACGTACTGGGTGTCGAGCAGTTCGAAGCCGCCCGCGATCAGCCGCGCCACCAGATGCACCAGCGCCACTTTTGAGGCATCGCGGACGCGGTGGAACATGCTCTCGCCGAAGAACGCGCGGCCGAGACTCACCCCGTAAAGGCCGCCGACGAGGTCGCCGTCCTGCCAGACTTCGACGCTGTGGCAATGCCCGCGCTCGAACAGACCGAGATAGAGATCCCGGATGCGCTTGTTGATCCAGGTGTCGTCGCGGCCCGGCTGCGGTGCCGCGCAGCCGGCGATAACCGCCTTGAAGGCGGTGTCGACGGTGACGCGGAAAGCATCGGAGCGCACGGTGCGGGCGAGCCGCGAGGCGATACGAAAGCCGTCGAGCGGGATCACCCCGCGCATTTCAGGCTCGACCCAGAACAGCGTCGGGTCGTCGGCGCTTTCAGCCATCGGAAAGATGCCGCAGGCATAGGCCCGCAGCAGCACTTCGGGCGTGATTTCGGCACTGGCGGAGTCGCGCGATGTCATCCGCGGGATCATAGCAGGATGGCGAGGGCCGATGCTACTTGCCGAAACGGCCGCTGATGCGCACGTTCACGCTCGATCATCCGGAACTAGCCGGGGCCATGGTATCACGGTCTTCATCTGGACAGACAGCGGGGCTCGGCATCCGAAGTACCTGAGCGCACCACAACTTCCTGTATCCGCGACCCGCGCGGCGATGTAATCTGGCACGAGGTGCCCGAGGCGGCTAACCGCCGCAATCGCTCCTTTGTAGCGGCCGCGCATATGACATCGGCAGCAATACATTCGGACAATCACGAACTCACACTCTCTGGGAGCGACCGCTATCGTTCATGCCGATCCTTGGTCATCTGAGCACGTCGATAACAAGGGAGGGAATTCATGAACAGTTTATTTGCCCGCGCCCTGATCTGCTCGTTCACATTCGCTGGCTCTGTCTTCCCGTTGGAAGCCGCATGGGCACAAGCGATCTTCCGCACAGAAATAAGTTCGGTGCCGACGGTCACACTCAGCACCGCGGATTTCCTGCTCGGCAAGAAAGATGGCAAGCCCGCGATGATCGCGGGTGAGCTGCGTATTCCAAAGCCCGGAACCGACCGATTGCCGGCTGTCGTTCTCGTGCATGGTTCGGGCGGCGTCGGCTTCAATATCGGCATGTGGGTGGGCGAGCTGAACAAGGCCGGCTTCGCGACGTTCGTTATCGACAGCTTCACGGGCCGCGGGATAGCGAATACGATTACAGACCAAGCGCAACTATCGTCTTATGCGATGATGAACGATGCCTATGCTGCGCTTGCCGCGCTCGCAAAGCATCCGCGCGTCGATCCCAACAAGATCGCGGTGATGGGCTTCTCGAAGGGGGCGGTACCCGCAATTTACGCCAGCATGGACCGTTTCCAGCAAGCCTACGCTCCTGAGGGCGCTGGGTTCGCCGCCTATATCGGTTTCTACGCACCGTGTAACGTGGCGATGATCGGTGACGAAAAGGTCAGCCCGAAGCCGATCCGGCTTTATCACGGCATCGCTGACGACTGGGTGCCGATTGGCCCATGCCGCGACTACGTCGCGCGACTGAAGAAGGCCGGCGCCAACGTCGACCTCGTCGAATATCCCGGTGCCTATCATGCTTTCGACACGCAGACGATTCCGGGCACGCTGCAACTCCCGCAGGCGCAGACCTGGCGAAAATGCGCCTACGAGGAAAAGCCGCAAGGCGTGATCGTCAACAGCGGTACGGGCCAGCCCGCCAGCTTCAACGACGCCTGTATCGAGCGAGGCACCACGATTGCCTACAATGCTGAAGCGACCGACGGTGCTCGCAAGGACGTCGTCGAATTTCTCGGCAAGTCATTCAACAAGTAGCCGAAGCGCCAGGAATGAACGCCTGTCAATAATGACCGTCGCGTTGAAATCGAAGGAGGCTCTGCTGCGCAACGCGGAGCCTCTTTCAAGCGGACAGCACGGTGTTTGCGCCGGCTGTGCCGATCTCACGCTCTATCCCGCCGCGGCGCTGGCCGCTTTCGATGCCGACTTGGGGACACGGCGGAAACGCAGCAGGATCCGGGTTCCGCTATGGGTCGGGTCGCGCTCGACACTGGCGTCCAGTTTGGCCGCCATCGCGCTCACGATGCGTTGTCCCATGCCGGTCGAGCGCGGGTCGGTCTTGACGTTGAGGCCGACGCCGTCATCGGCGATCGAGACGACGATATCGTCGTCCTCGGACTTGAGATCGATGTGAATGGGACCGGCGCCATCGGGATAGGCGTACTTCACGGCGTTCATCACCAGCTCGTTGACGATGATGCCGATCGCCACCGCGCGGTCCGGGTCGATCTCGATCGCCTCGGCCTTGAGCGTCAGCCGCGACATCTTGTTGCCCTCGGCCGAACGCCTGAGGTCCTCCAGCAGGGCTTCGAGATACTGGTTCAGCAACACGCTCTTGAGGTCGTGCGAGGTGTAGAGCCGGCGATGCACCTGGGCTACCGCAGCGACGCGGCCCATCGCATTGGTCAGCGCCGCCTTGACGTCGTCCTGGGCAGCCGAACTGGCCTGCAGGTGCAGCAGCGAGGCGATGATCTGCAGCGAGTTGCCGACGCGGTGGTTGACTTCGCGCAGCAGCACTTCGCGCTCCGCCGCGAGTGCCGCATAGCGGTCACGCGAGGCGTGCACCTCGGCTTCGGCCTCGTCACGTGCGCGCTGAAGCTCGGCCTGCCGCAGCGCGCCATTGACGGCAACCTGCAGCAGCGGAATGAAATCGCCCTGGGTGTCCTTGACCAGATAGTCGGCGGCGCCGGCCTTCAACGCGGTGACGGCGATCGCCGAATCCTGCGAGGCGGTGACGAACACCACCGGCGGCGCGTTAGGGACCGCCATGATCCGTTCCAGCGTCTCCAGCCCGTCGAGCCCCGGCATGTACTGGTCGAGCGCCACGACATCGATGCCGCCCTGCGCCAGTCGTGTGAGTCCCTGCTCGCCGCCCGCCGCATGGACGACCTTGAAGCCGGCGCGCGTCAGGCCGCGGTCGACCAGCCGGGCCAGAGCCGCGTCGTCATCGATGTACAGGAGGGTCGGCGTCGCTTTGGTCATGTGGCGGCTGGCGGTACCTGAATGACGGAAAAGAACAGGCCGAGCTGGCGAATGGCGTTGGCGAAACTCTCGTAGTTCACCGGCTTGGTGATGTAGACGTTGCAGCCGAGTTCGTAGCAGCGCTTGATCTCGTGGGAATCGTCGGTCGTGGTCAGCACCACCACCGGCGTCGCCTTCAGGTGCGTGTTTTCTTTTACCCGCTTGAGAATGTCGATGCCCGAAGTATCGGGCAGGTTGAGGTCGAGCAGGATGAGCAGCGCATTGCCCTTGTGAACGAGGCCCGTTCCATCCTTGCCAAACAGATAGTCCAGGGCTGCTGTACCGTTGGTGAACGGTATTATCTCATTGTTGACACCGGAGCGACGGATATTCCGCTCGATCAGGCGTGCATGGCCCTCATCGTCCTCGATCATGATGATGGTGACTGGATTACTCATTTCCGTGTGTTCCGGTTACTGGATGGCCAGTTGATGGGCAGCGTGATCGTGAACGTGCTGCCCTGGTTAAGTTCCGAGGCGACCGACATGGTTCCCCCAAGCCGCCGTACCAAAGCGCGGACGTGGGCGAGGCCGATGCCTTGCCCCGGCTTGTCCTGGGTCCCGGCGCGACGAAACAGATCGAAGATCCGCTGATGGTCCTTCGGATCGATGCCGCGGCCATTGTCGGAAACCTCGAAGATCGCAAAGCCGAGCTTGGTACGCCCGCGCACCGAGATCTCGCCGGGAACCCCGGTTTTGAGATATTTCAGCGCGTTGTCAATCAGGTTTCCGAAAATCTGCTCGAGAGCCAGACGGTCGCTGACGATGTTCGGCAGGGGAGCGACCTGGATCCGGGCCTCCGCCTCGGAAGCCTGGTGCGCCATGGTTGTGACGACGGCCTCGATCAGCTCTTTGGTGTCGATCTGCACCGGGTCGAACTCGCGCCGTCCTTCGCGCGTGAGGTTGAGGATTGCCGATATCAGCCGGTCCATCTTGGCGATCGACGACTTGATGAACCCGAGCGCTTCGGTGAAGTCTTCCGAAAGCTGCTTGTCCGGCCCTTCGAGCACCGGCTCGGCGGTATCGGTGGCGTTTTCCGGCGATTGGGGCGCGGTGGATTGGGTACGGGCAAGCGTTGCGATCCGCCGGAAAATATCCCCGCGCAGTTCCTCCAGCTCGCTGGTGAAGCCCATGATATTCACCAGCGGCGAACGCAGGTCGTGGCTGACGATATAGGCGAAGCGCTGGATCTCGTCATTGGCTTCGCGCAGGTCCGCGGTTCGCTCGTCGACCGTGGTCTCGAGGTTGAGATTGTTGTCGCGCAGGTTCTCCTCGGCCTGATCGCGGGCGCGCGACGAGCGTCGCACCAGAAAGATGGAGATGCCGGCGAGCGCGATGACGAGGGTCGAGCCGGCGATCGTCACGGAAGAGGCGAGAACCTGCGTGCGGTCGGCATCCGCCGTCCGCGTAGCGAACAGGCGAGCTTCCTCGGCGCGGATGGTGCTGCTGGTTTCGACGATGGTCCGCACGGCGTCGGTCGAGGTGCCATTGCGCAACGCGGTAATGCTGGTGGCGACGTCGTTGTTCCTGACCCGGTCAATCCCACGCGCGAATTCGCTCAACCGCTGCTCGATTGCCTTGCGCAACCTGGTATAGTTCTCGACCTGAACCGGATTGTCGGTGGTGAGGGCACCCAGCCTGTCGGCGGCAGGCAGGACGTTGGCCGCGGCGGCCTGATACTCGGTCAGGAACTGCGGCGCCGATGTCAGCAGATAGGCGCGGGTGGCGCTTTCGGCGCGGCGGATTTCCAGCAGCAGGTTCGAGAGCTGGCTCTCGACCTCGACGGTGTGAACGACGAGGCGGTTGTGGTCACGCGCCTTGTTGACCAGCAGCACCGCGCTGATGCTGACAATTACCAGCACCAAAAACCCCGCCGATAACAGCAGGATTTGCCACAGAGCGCGCCTCTTCCGCGCTTCAGATGTCACGATGGTCTCGCCAGATCAAGCAAACGGAATGCACGCCCCAAGGCTCCCCTAACCCGATCCAACGCGGCCAGGGGCGACAGGTTCCCACACGCGGAAATTATTTGGCCGGTGGTTCCGCCAACTGGCCGGCCAGGTACTGCTCCAGCCAGTGGATATGGTAGTCGCCATCGATGATGCCGGGTTCCCGGACCAGCGCCCGGAACAGCGGCAAGGTGGTTTCGATGCCGTCGACCACCATCTCGTCGAGGGCCCGGCGCAGCCGCATCAGGCACTCGGCGCGGGTCTTGCCGTGGACGATCAGCTTGCCGACGAGCGAGTCGTAATAGGGCGGAATGACGTAGCCCTGATAGACCGCCGAATCGATCCGCACGCCCAACCCGCCCGGCGGATGGTATTGCGTGATCTTGCCGGGCGACGGGCGGAAGGTCTGCGGGTTCTCCGCGTTGACGCGGCACTCGATGGCGTGGCCGATGATGGCGACCTCGTCCTGCGTCGCGGGCAGGTCGCCGCCGGCGGCGATCCGGATCTGCTCCAGCACCAGATCGATGTCGGTGATGCTTTCGGTGACGGGATGTTCGACCTGGATACGGGTGTTCATTTCGATGAAATAGAACTCGCCGTCCTCGTACAGGAACTCGATGGTGCCGACGCCGAGATACTTCATCTCCCGCATCGCCTTGGCGCAGGTCTCGCCGATCTTCGCGCGCGCAGCGGCGGAAAGCACCGGCGAGGGGCCTTCTTCCCATACCTTCTGGTGCCGCCGCTGCAGCGAGCAATCACGCTCGCCGAGATGGATCGCGCCGCCGCGGCCGTCGCCGAGGATCTGGATTTCGATGTGGCGCGGCTTCTGCAGGTATTTCTCCAGATAGACCGAGGCATCGCCGAACGCGGACTTGGCCTCGTTGCCGGCCGTCGTCAGCGCCATCATCAGATCGTCGGCGGTTTGCGCCACCTTCATGCCGCGTCCGCCGCCGCCGGCGGCGGCCTTGACCAGCACGGGAAAGCCGATGTTTTGCGCGATCGCCATGGCGTCGTCGTCGGACGTCACCGCACCGTCGGAGCCCGGTACGACAGGGATGCCGAGCCGCTTGGCGGTCTTCTTGGCCTCGATCTTGTCGCCCATCAGGCGGATGTGTTCGGCCTTCGGGCCGATGAAATGCAGGTTGTGCTCGGCGAGGATTTCGGCGAAGCGGGCGTTCTCGGAAAGGAAGCCATAGCCGGGATGCACGGCGTCGGCGCCGGTGATCTCGCAGGCAGCGAGCAAAGCGGGGACGTTGAGATAGGAGTCCTTCGACGGCGGCGGCCCGATGCACACGCTCTCGTCGGCGAGGCGCACATGCATGGCGTCGGCATCGGCGGTGGAATGCACCGCGACGGTGGAGATGCCGAGTTCCTTGCACGCGCGCAGCACGCGAAGCGCGATCTCGCCGCGATTGGCTATCAGAATCTTGTCGAACATCGCAGCGCCTGACCCCGACGGACTTTATTCAATGATCACGAGCGGCTCGCCGAATTCGACCGGCTGGCCGTCCTCGACGAGAATTTGCGTCACCGTGCCCGCGCGTGGCGACGGGATCTGGTTCATCGTCTTCATCGCTTCGATGATCAGAAGCGTCTGTCCGGCCGACACCTTGGTGCCGACGTCGATGAACGGCTTGGCGCCGGGCTCGGGCGCCCAATAGGCCGTGCCAACCATCGGCGAGGGAACCACGCCGGGATGCTTGGCGAGATCGGCGCCCGCGGCCGGCGCAGCCGACGAAACGGCCGCCGCCGAGGCGACCGGCTGGTAGTTCGCCGGCATCGCGGCCGACACGCTGATGGTGCGCGCGACGCGTACGCGAAGCCCCGCGCGCTCGATCTCGATCTCGGTCAGGCTGGTCTCGTCGAGCAGCAACGCGAGTTCGCGAATGAGCGCGCTGTCGTCGCTCTTGAAATTTGCGGCTGATTTATCCGCTGACTTGTTCTCGGGCTGGCGGGCCATGCTCTTATCCGGAATTCCTGGGGTGGGCGACGGCTGGGCGTCAGGTGTGTTCGGTTCAGTTCGTGGCCCTGGCGCCGAGCTTGGCGGCAAGGCCATTGATCGCGAGCCGGTAGCCGTCGATGCCGAAGCCGCAAAGCGATGCAAAGGCGGCCATGGCGGTGAAGGAGTGGTGACGGAAGCTCTCGCGGGCGTGGATGTTGCTGATGTGCACTTCAACGGTCGGTATCTTCACCGCCATCAGTGCGTCATGCAGCGCGATTGAGGTGTGCGAATAGCCGCCGGCGTTGATGATGATGCCGGCTGCCTTTTTGGCGTGGGCCTCGTGGATGAAATCGACCAGTTCGCCTTCGCGGTTGGACTGGCGGCAGTCGGCCTTCATGCCGAATTGCGCCGCGGTTTCCGCGCACAGCTTCTCGACATCGGCAAGGGTCGCGTGGCCGTACTTCTCCGGTTCCCGCGTCCCCAGCATGTTGAGGTTCGGGCCGTTGAGCACATAAATCGTCGCGGCAGGGGCTTGGGCCATCCGGAATCCAGCAAAAAGGGGCGGGCAGGTCGCGGCGTTATAGGTAACAACGCGGCCAAGGGGAAGCCTCGCAGTCCGCCCGCGGATTGCCCAAATACCTCATCCGGTTCGTAAAAAACCGCATGGAACCTACGGAAATCATTCGTTAACCAAGTATTCGAGGAAGCGGGGCCCCCACGCAGAAGGGGGCGGGCATCGCTGCCCACCCCCCAGATTTGCATCGCTTGAGTCGCTTCTCGCCGACGGGTGTTAGCCCTCGATGATGTAGACGATCTCATGCGTCTGCGGACGCACGATGACGTAACGGCCCTTCACCAGGATCACCTCATACCCGCGCCACTCCGGATAGATTTCGACGATCCGGGGCGGAAGCGGATAGGCACGCACGCTGGTGGGCACCACCGCGCCGACCGAAATGTTGAAGTTCACATTGGTCGTTTCCTGAATTTTCTCCGATCGGATGGCGGAGACGATCTGGGTGCGCTTTTCAGCCGGCGGCGCGGCGGTTGCCGAAGTCGCGGCATTGCCCGTCGTCGTCTGAGACTTGCCGTCGGTCGAAGCCGCGCCCTTGGTGGGGGTGTCGCCGGTCTTGCTGTCGCGGCCCTCGGCTTTCATTTCCTTGCTGCTCTTCGAGTCGTCGGCGCTCATGCTCTTCGACTTCTCGCCCTGCATGCGGTTGCCGTCCTGCGCGCTCTTGCTGCGGGGCTCGGCCTTGTCGGTCGAATCGGCCTTCATGCCGGACTCGCCCTTGGTCATGCCGGATTCGTTCTTCATGCCGGACTCGGCACCCTTCATGCCGCCGCCGTCACGCTGCATCGCGCCGCCCGGCGCGGCACCGCCGCGATCTGAAGAAGGCGCGCTCTGCTGTGCCGCAGGGGCGCCGGCGGAGCCGCCGCTGTCGCGACCCATTCCCTGCGCGTTGGCAAGGCCCGTTCCGGCAATCAACGCCGCGGCCGCAACCGAGATCAAAAAGCGATTATTCATTTACTGTCTCCTCACGTGTCTGCATTGCCCGCACCACAACGACAGGAGACGCCCGATGTTCCGGAACATTGTCGGTTCCGGCGACTTTGTTTTGTGAACGCGAGATGAACCGAAACGCCAGAGGAAGGCCGCAACGAAAAAGGCCGGCTGTTGCGCCGGCCTTTCGTCATCTCCTTTGATGCATCGTATGTGTCAGCAGGTGGCCTTGCCGCAGCGCGCATTGTTGATTTTTTCGCGCAGGGTTTCCGCGCCGACCGCGCCGATCACGATCTGCTTGCCGATCACGTAGCTCGGCGTGCCGTTCATGCCCATGGCCTCGGCGAGCTTGAAGTTCTCTTCGAGCGTGTTGCGCACTTCGGCGCTTGCCAGGTCCTTCTCCAGCTTCGCCATGTCGAGGCCGACTTCCTTGGCAACGGCCATCGCGCGCGCCTTGTCGACAGCGCCGCGGCCGGTGAGAAGCTTCTGGTGAAAATCGAGATACTTCTTGCCGCTCGGATCCTGCATGCGCACGGCGACCCCGACCTGTGCGGCTTCGACCGAGCCAGCGCTCAGAACCGGGAACTCCTTGAGCACGACCTTGAGCTTCGGATCGGACTTCATCAGTTCCATCATGTCCATCATCGCGCGCTTGCAGTAGCCGCAATTGTAATCGAAGAACTCGACGAAGGTGACGTCGCCGTCCTTGTTGCCGACCGTGACGTTGCGCGGCGAGTTGAAGATCGCTTCGGCATTGCTGGCGACGGCGGCTTCGTGCTTGGCGGTCTCTGCCGCGCTTTGCCGCTTGCTGAGTTCGGCCATCGCTTCTTCGAGCACTTCGGGATGCTTGATCAGGTACTCACGGACGATGGACTCGATATCGCCGCGCTGCTTGTCGGTGAAGCCCTGCGCGGAGGCGGACAGCGGCGCGCCGCAGAGTGCGAAGGCAAACAATGCGGGGATAACAAAACGGAGCAAGGGCATCAGCAATTCCTTATGCAGCGAGTTCGGCGGTTCCGATGAAGGCCGGCTCTTGGAATATAATGCGTTCCTGTTCGATCATGGTCTTCTCGGAAAACCGGTACCCACTTTTCCGGACCATGTCCTGATCGCCGGGTTCCGGTTGTAGTTGGAACCCGGGTTATTTCTAGTTGCCTTTTTGGCCGGGCAGCGGCTTGGCGCTCACAATGTCGTCAGCCTTGACCCATCCGGGGGTCCCGATGGCGAAGCGCGTTTTCGCTCTCGAGGCAAGGTCGCGTGCGGTCTTGTTGTCGCCGCGAAGGTAGGCGGCCTGGGCCGAAGCGAGGTCGGCCTGGGCGTAATCTCCCTTGCGGCCATAGGCCATCGCGAGTTGCATGAAGCCGAGTGGTGCCTCGCTTTCGCGCGCGACCGCGGCGCGCAGGATCGCGATTGCCTCGTCGGTATAGGCCTTGTTATCGGCTGCCACGAGCGCCTGTCCAAGTAACATCTCGATGAGCGGCGAGTTATTGGAGAGCTGAACGGCCTTGCGCAGCGGCGCGATCGCTTCCAGCGGCTTGCCGCCTTCCAGCAGGGCCTGGCCGCGCACCTCGTAGAAATACGGGTTGTTCGGCTGTTGCTGGATCAATGCGTCGATCTGGGCGAGGGCGCTGCGCAGGTCGCCGTGACGGTACGTCGCGATCGCGTGCGCGTACCGTGCCGGCAGGCTGTTGTTGGAGATCGGGTATCGCCGGTACACCGTATCCTTGCGCTCCATGAACGCCGATATCTTGGCGCGCACCATGTCGTGGCGAAGCTGGAGCGCAGGGTCGTCCTTCTTGTCCCAGTAGGGGCTGGAGCGGGCCAGTTCTTCCAGCGCTGCGACACGGGCCGCCGGCATCGGATGCGACTGGACATACGGGTCCGCGCCGCGCGCGGCGAACAGGCTCTCGTCGGTAAAGCGCTTGAAGGTCTCGTGCATGCCCCGGGCCGACTGGCCGGTGGCGTTCAGAAACTTGACGCCAGCCTTGTCGGCGTTTTCCTCCTGCTGGCGCACGTAGGAGAGCAGTGTGCGGCGGATCACCTCGCCCGGTGCGGACATCATGGCTGCGCCGGCGTTGGCGAGGCCGCTGCCGCCCGAACTCGCGCCCGCGGCGATGGCGCCGGCGCCAAGCAGCATGGCGATGATCATCTGCGTCTGCGCCTGCGCCATCTGTTCGCGCATCTTGGCGAGATGGCCGCCGGCCAGATGGCCGGTTTCGTGCGCCATCACGCCGATGATCTGGTTGGGCGTTTCCGATTGCAGGATCGCGCCATAGTTCACGAAGATGCGGCGTCCATCGGCCACGAAAGCGTTGAACACGCCCTGGTTGATGATCACCATCTGGATGTTCTGCTTTTCCATGCCGGCGGCGCGCAGGATCGGCCGCGTGTAATCGCGCAGCAATTGCTCGGTCTCGGCGTCGCGCAGAACCGGTGGTCCGCGATTCTCCTGCGCCAGCGCCGCCAACGGCGCGAGGACGAGCGCGACCACGGTGGTCAGCGCGGTCAACTTCAGCGATTTCTTGCGTAGGGCGATGCGAAGCAGCATGAGCTCTTTGGCGATTGGCGAGGCCCGGTTCGTTCCGGCAGAGTCGATCCTGATTAAAGCAGAAACGCGCTCCGGTCTCTGTTCCAGGTTTTAATGGAGGGAACCGGGGTATCACCACGTGATCCCGGTATCCCTTCACCCGAAAACGCTATAACAAGCCACTGAATACGGCCAGTCTGGGGCGCGACAGGTTCGGAACCCGAATTTGCACAGCGCCGGCGCAATAGCAGATTTCGATGCAGGAATCGACACTTAGAGACCAGGTGAAAAGCCTGCTGACGCCCTCGGCGCGGAGTGACGTGCCCCCCTTCATGGTGATGGACGTCATGGCGGCCGCGGCGCGCATCGAGGCGGCTGGCGGTCACGTGATTCACATGGAAGTCGGGCAGCCGGCGGCGGCCGCGCCCAGGGCCGCCATCGCCGCCGCGCATGCGGCGCTCGATGCAGCGCGAATCGATTATACGTCCGCGCTCGGCATTCCATCGTTGCGTGCGCGCATTGCCCGCCACTACCGCGATGCTTACGGATGTTCGGTCGAGCCTGACCGGATCGTGGTCACCACCGGCTCGTCCGGCGGTTTCATTCTCGCATTTCTGTCGATGTTCGAACCGGGCGATCGGGTCGCGGTCACCGTGCCCGGCTATCCGCCGTACCGGCACATCCTTACCGCACTCGGCTGCGAGCCGGTGCTGATCGAGACGTCGAGCGACACGCGGCATGCGCTGACCGGCGAGGCGTTGCTGGCCGCGCATCGCAAGGCGCCGCTGAAGGGCGTACTGGTCGGCAGTCCCGCCAATCCCACCGGCACCATGATGTCGCGCGAGGCGCTGACTAGCCTCATTCATGCGGCGGAGAGCGCCGGCATCAGGTTCATTTCCGACGAGATCTATCATGGACTGGACTACGCGTTTCCGGCGGTGACGGCGGCCGAACTCTCGCCGCAGGCGCTGGTGATCAACTCGTTCTCGAAGTATTTCTGCATGACCGGCTGGCGGGTCGGCTGGATGGTGGTGCCGGAGCCGCTGGTGCGGCCGATCGAGCGTCTGCAGCAGAACCTGTCGATCTCGGTGCCGACGTTGTCGCAGATCGCGGCCGAAGCCGCCTTCGAAGGTGTTGCCGAGATGGAGTCCATCAAGCATGGCTATCAGGAAAACCGCCGCATCCTGATCGAGGGGCTGCCGAAGGCCGGCTTGACCAAATTTCTGCCTGCGGACGGCGCGTTCTATCTCTACGCCGACGTATCGGATTTCACCTCCGACAGTTTCGAGTTCGCCGGGCGCATGCTGGAGAAGACGCATGTGGCGGCCACGCCCGGCGTCGACTTCGACCCGATCCACGGCCGCGCCTTCATCCGCTTCTCCTATGCGCGCTCGGCCGACGAGATGCGCGAAGCGGTGACGCGCATCGCGCGCTGGCTGGGATAATTCCGGCCATTTCTTCATCCACATTCTCAGTAACTGCAATCAACGGAGAGCTACCCGTGTCCGCCAGAACCATGACTGAAACCGTCGCCGCGCCGCATTTCCCGCTCGCCGCGCTGCTGTGGCCGCATCGCGCGGATGGATCGTCCGGCGTGATGCGCAGCGTGATCCTTGTCGCGGTTGGAACGGCGCTGCTGACCCTGTCAGCCAAGGTCAATCTGCCGTTGCCCTACGTGCCGATGACGCTGCAGACGCTCGTCGTGCTGATGATCGGCGCGGCCTATGGCTGGCGGCTCGGCAGCGCGACCGTGATGGCCTATCTGGCCGAAGGCGCGCTCGGATTGCCCGTCTTCGCAGGTCCTGTCGGCGGTCTCGCGCCGCTCGTCGGCCCGACGGCCGGCTATCTCTATGGCTTCGTGGCCGCGGCATTCGTCACGGGCTGGCTCGCCGAGCGCGGCTGGGACCGGTCGGTGCCTTGGCTGTTCGTGGCGATGGCGTTCGGACACATTCTGATTCTCGCCTGCGGATTTGGCTGGCTGGCGTTCGGCATGAAACTCGGCGTCGAAAAGGCCTGGCTGGTCGGCATCGCGCCCTTCATCGCGGCCTCGCTGATCAAGAACGCGCTCGGCGCGGCGCTGGTACCGGCGATCAGGCGCGTGGTTGATACGCGCGGATAAAGGTCGCGATCGTCTCGACCGCCAATAAAAAAAACCGCCCGGCTGTGCCGGGCGGTTTTCTTTTCAGTTCGATCCTTACTCGCCGCTGCCGAAGCGGCGTGACCACCATCCCGCCTTGCGCGGAGCAGCTTCGGCGGTCGGGGCAGGAGCCGGCGCGGCCGGCGCAGGCTCGGGCGCCGCCATCTGTTCGGCGACGCTTTCGCTGACGGATGGCGCCGGCTCGGCTTGCGCACTCGACAGGAAGCTGACCTTCTCGCGGACGGTGGAACGCCGTGGCGCTGCGGCCCGCTCGGCTTCCGGTGCGGCTTCCTCGGCTGGGGCAGCCGGAGCCGTCGAGGCAGTCACTGTCTCGATCGTTTCGGGCTGGACGAATGTTGCCGGCTGCGGCTCGACAGGCTGCGAAGCCGGCTCGGATTCCGTGAGCGACGGCGCTGAAACCGACGAACTGCCATCGAAATCGGCAACTGCGCTGGCGGCTTCCGGGGCCGAAGTCGGGCCGAGTTCGTCGGCGATCGAGCCAGCGAGACCGTCTTCCGGCCCGTTGCCGCGCCGGCGGCGTCCGCCACGGCGGCCACGGCGGCGCGGGCGCCGCTCGCCATTGGCAGCCTGTTCGCCGCGGACCATGCCCGGCGCTTCTTCGCCTTCGTCTTCCTCGGCCTCGCCCTCGTCGGTGGCGGCACCTTCGACGGCTTCAGCGGAGACGCGCAGCGCGTCGTTTTCCTCACGAGGTGCACCATCCTCGCGAGGTGCACCACCTTCACGCGGCTCGCCGCGACCGCGCCGGCGGCGACGCCGCTTGCGGCGATGACCGTCGCCTTCACCTTCGGCCGTTCCCTCGGTGGCGGAATCGTCAGCCAGTCCCTCGGTTTCCTCGGTTTCGACCTCGGACTCGGTTTCGATGTCGAAGCCATCCTCGTCGTCATAGGCTTCCTCGACCTGCGCCGGGGAAGCTGCGGCCTGCGCCGCGAGCAGCGCCTTGGCGGCTTCCAGCGTGTGAACCTGTTCGCCGCGGTCGATGATGAACGACTGCTGGCCGGCCACGGTCGGATCGGCGCTGACCGCGAGCGAAACCTTGAACGCGTTTTCGAGGTCGCGCAAATGGCCGCGCTTGTGGTTGAGGACGTAGAGCGCGACGTCGGTACGGGTGCGGACCACGAGATTGTGGGTCGCGCCCTTCATCAGGATTTCCTCGATGCCGCGCAGCAATTGCAGCGCCACCGACGAGACCGAGCGGACGTGTCCGCTGCCGCCGCACACCGCGCAGGGCTCGGTCGAACTCTCCAGCACGCTGGCGCGGATGCGCTGGCGCGACATTTCCAGGAGGCCGAAATGCGAGATGCGGCCGACCTGGATGCGCGCACGATCCTGCCGCAGGCAGTCGGAGAGCTTGCGCTCGACCGCGCGGTTGTTGCGCTTCTCGTCCATGTCGATGAAGTCGATGACGATGAGGCCGGCGAGATCGCGCAGGCGCAACTGCCGCGCCACTTCCTCGGCCGCCTCGAGATTGGTCTTGAGCGCGGTGTCCTCGATGTGGTGTTCGCGGGTCGACCGGCCGGAGTTGACGTCGATCGAGACCAGCGCCTCGGTCTGGTTGATGACGATGTAGCCGCCGGAGCGCAGTTGCACGGTCGGCGAGAACATCGCATCGAGCTGGCTCTCGACGCCCATCCGCGAAAACAGCGGCTGGCCGTCGCGATACTGCCTGACCGCCCGCACGTTCGAGGGCATCAGCATCTTCATGAAGTCGCGCGCTTCCTGGTAGCCGGCTTCGCCGGCGACCTGGATTTCGTCGATTTCCTTGTTGTAGAGGTCGCGCAGCGAGCGCTTGATCAGCGAGCCTTCCTCGTAGACGAGGGTGGGGGCCTGCGACTTCAGCGTCATGTCGCGCACGGTTTCCCACATCCGGATCAGATATTCGAAGTCGCGCTTGATCTCCGGCTTGGTCCGCGAGGCGCCGGCGGTGCGCAGGATGATCCCCATGCCCTCGGGCACGTCGAGATCCTGCACCACTTCCTTCAGCCGCGAGCGGTCCTGGGCCGAGGTGATCTTGCGGCTGATGCCGCCGCCGCGGGCGGTGTTGGGCATCAGCACGGCATAGCGGCCGGCGAGCGACAGATAGGTCGTCAGCGCCGCGCCCTTGTTGCCGCGCTCCTCCTTGACGACCTGCACCAGCATCACCTGGCGGCGCTTGATGACTTCCTGGATCTTGTACTGGCGGCGCGGGCGGAAGGCGCGCTCGGGCACTTCCTCGAGCACGTCGTCGCCGCCGACGGATTCGACGACTTCTTCTTCGGCGTCCTCGCCATCGTCCTCATCGTCGTCGTCTTCGACTTCGGCGGCATGCTCTTCATGCGGGACCGCGGGATATTCGTCGCCGGCGTGCTCGACATGCGGCACGTCGTCGGCATGGGCGGCATTTTCCTGCGCTTGCTCGTCGTCGTGGCGCTCGTCGTGGTGTTCATCCCTGGGTTCAGCCTGACGCTCGTCCTCGACGGGCGCAGCTACGCTGACAGGCTCCGCCACGGCCGCGGCGGCATCGGCGTGCGCTTCCGCAACCGGTGCTTCGCTGGCCGTGGGTACGTGGTCATCATGACCGGACGCTTCGCGCTCGCCTTCATGATCATGCGACGGGCTGTCTTCGCGAGCCGGCGCGGGAAGGTCGTGCGCCTCGTGGTCTTGATGGACGGCATCCTCGTGATGCTCGACGTCGTGCGCCTGTGTCTCACCCGCCTGCACGCCGTCGTGCCCGTGCGGATGGTCCTCGCCCTCATACAAGGGCTGGGCGGCTTGCGACGGATCGACAACGGCGCCGTCGATGACGTCGCTCTGGACGCGGTCGCCATGGCCGCGCCGGCGGGCGTTGCGGTGGCGCGAGCGGCCGCGGCGATGGTTGGAGCGGTTCTCGCTCTCTTCCTCGGCCTCGCGATGCGCGCGTTCGTCGGCCTCGATCAGCGCCTGACGGTCGGCGACCGGGATCTGATAGTAATCCGGATGGATTTCGCTGAAGGCTAAGAAGCCATGGCGGTTGCCGCCATACTCGATGAACGCCGCCTGCAGTGACGGCTCCACGCGCGTCACCTTGGCGAGATAGATATTGCCGCGCAGTTGCTTGCGCTGGGCAGTCTCGAAATCAAACTCTTCGACGCGGTTGCCACGGACCACAACGACCCGGGTCTCTTCCGGGTGGGTGGCGTCGATCAACATCTTGTTGGGCATTTTGGAACTCTTGACGGCGGCGGGCGCGGTGCATGACACGCGCAAACTGCGCGGCCCGGTGACGCGACGGTCCACCTGATTCGGGGGTTAGGGGAAGGCCAAAACGCACATCCTGGCGCAGAGCCGATCGGGGGCCCGCCGGAACCGGGCGTCGCGCGAAGCTTTCACCTCGCGTCGGCGCGATCGTTCCGTGGATCCTGGTCGGCAACACAGTCTGGCGCATCAAGCGTCGGCCCGTCTGAACATGTTGGCGGAAGAAGATACCGCCGTGTCTATCGCTGAAGCCCCGACGCGGCGCCGAAACGCCTGCCGGCCATCGCATATCGGACCGTTCGGGTCCGGATAATCAGTTTTGCCGTGTCTCAAACCGTCCCAGGAGAAAAGTACCTGGGACCGGACGCCGCTCGGGCTCGAAACCGCCGCTCCGTGTCAGCCGCGCGCAGCGCTGGCTGGGGAGGGATCGGGAAAGACGCAGGAGCCTTCGACCGGGAAGGTTCCGGCGCTGCACCGGGAGGCTGAACGCGACACAACCGGGAGTATTAGCCGTCAGCACCTCGTACATACGTGGATTGGGGGCTGCCTGCAAGGGAAGCGTCGCGGTACCGTCGCAGCGCGGCAACACTTGGCCGTTTTTGTCCGCTATAGCTTAAGGTCGGATTAACCATGTGGGCCTAATGCGGTAAGTGAGGGGCCTTCCGGAGGCTGTGAATCGTTGGCGAACCGCGCAAATCACCCCGTTTTGCTGGGATATGGTCTTTTGTGCGCCGCAGCATTGCTGTGGGCCCTGTCGATTGGCGAATCGTCGGCGGAGAGCCTGCCGCCCAAGGGTGCGGGTTCCGCCACCGCGGTGGGCGCAAACTTCCCGACCGTCTCGGACGCCCGTGTGGCCGGCGATGCCAAGCAGACCCGCGTCGTGTTCGATCTCGACCGGCCGATCCAGTTCCGCGCCTTCCCGCTGGCTGACCCGTATCGTGTGGTGCTCGACCTTCCGCAGGTCAGCTTCAAGCTGGGGGCTGACGCCGGCACCGCCGGACGAGGACTGGTCAAGGCGTTCCGCTACGGTCTGGTCATGCCGGGCGGGTCGCGAATCGTGTTCGACCTGACCGGGCCCGCCAAGATCGCCAAATCCTACGTCCTCGAAGCGGCCAACGGCCAGCCGCCGCGACTGGTGCTCGAACTCGAGCAGGTGGATCGCACGGCTTTCGTCCAGTTGCTGGCGCCCGAGAGCCGTCCCGAACTCCGCCCCGCCATCGCCGATGCCAATGCCGGCGTTGCCCGGGCTGACGGACCGGCCGTGACGGCGTCCACGCCGGCCGACAAGCGGCCGGTGATCGTGATCGATCCCGGCCATGGCGGGGTCGACAACGGCACCCAGGCCGGTGGCGGCGACATCATGGAAAAGAACCTGGTGCTGAGCTTTGGCCTGGCGCTGCGCGACCGCATGGAAAAATCCGGCAAATACCGCGTCGTCATGACCCGCACGGACGACACGTTCATTGCGCTCGCCGACCGCGTCAAGATCGCCCGCAACGAGGGAGCGTCGCTGTTCGTCTCGATCCATATGGACGCCTTGCCGCGCGGCGAGGGCGACGCCCAGGGCGCCACCATCTATACGCTGGCGGACAAGGCCTCCGACGCCGAGGCCCAGCGGCTGGCGGATGCCGAAAACAAGTCGGACGCGATCGGCGGCGTCAATCTCGCCGACGAGCCGAGCGAAGTCGCCGACATCCTGATCGATCTGGTGCAGCGGGAGACGCGGACCTTCTCGAACCGTTTTGCGCGGACTTTGATGGGCGAGATGAAGAACACGGTGCGAATGCACAAGCATCCGCTGAAATCAGCCGGGTTCCGCGTCCTGAAGGCGCCGGATGTGCCCTCGGTCCTGGTCGAACTCGGCTACGTCTCCAACAAGGGCGACCTCGAACACCTGGTGTCGGAGAACTGGCGGAACAAGACGGTCGGATCGATGGCCCAGGCGATTGACGCTTTCTTCGCCAAAAGGCTGGCGGGCAAATGAAAATTCGAATGGGCACTGCCGCAAAAGTTGAGTGAAAAGCGGACCATAAAGTAACCCAAGCCCTAGTTTGGCCACAGCGACAACGCTATAGAAAAATACCGTAGGGTCTTCGGAATCGGGCAATATTGTCCGCTGGCCCCTTTTTTGTTCGATCGCGTAACGGTGGCCCGTTGGGCGGGATTGCCGTGCTAGGACAGATGCCGCAGCTATCGCCGCACAGGTTTGAAACGGAACTTCGATAATGCGCTTGCTCGTCCGGTTTTTTGGTTTCCTGTTTGCCGCCGGAACCGTCGTGTTCCTCGTGGGCGTTGCCGGCGTCGCTGGCGCGATCTGGCATTTCTCCAAGGACTTGCCGGACTATTCGCAGCTTCAGGATTACGAGCCGCCTGTCATGACGCGCGTCCACGCGTCGGATGGCGCGCTGCTCGGCGAATACTCCAAGGAGCGCCGCCTCTATCTGCCGATCCAGGCGGTTCCGAAGCTGGTCATCAACGCGTTCCTCGCCGCCGAAGACAAGAACTTCTACGAGCATGGCGGCATCGACTTCACCGGCATGGCGCGCGCCGCCGTTTTGTACGCGCAGAATCTCGGCTCCAATCGCCGTCCGCAGGGCGCCTCGACGATCACCCAGCAGGTTGCGAAGAACTTCCTTCTGACCAACGAGGTCTCGTTCACCCGCAAGATCAAGGAAGCCTTGCTGGCGATGCGTATCGAGCGCGCCTATTCGAAGGACCGCATTCTCGAACTCTACCTCAACGAAATCTATCTCGGCCTCGGCGCCTACGGCATCGCGGCTGCATCGCTGGTCTATTTCGACAAATCGGTGAACGAACTCACGATCGCAGAAGCCTCGTACCTGGCGGCGCTGCCGAAGGCGCCGGCCGCGCTGCATCCGGTCCGTAACCGCGACCGTGCGGTCGAGCGGCGCAATTACGTGGTCGACCGCCTCGTCGAAAACGGCTGGATCAAGCAGGCCGACGCCGACAAGGCGCGCAAGGAACAGCTCAGCGTCACCAGCCGCGGTAATGGCGCGCACATCTTCGCCGGCGAGTATTTTGCCGAGGAAGTCCGCCGCGACATTTTCGAGCGCTACGGCGAGAAGAAGCTGTACGAAGGCGGATTGTCGGTCCGCTCCACGCTCGATCCCAAGATGCAGGTGATGGCGCGCAAGTCGATGGTGGCCGGTCTCGTCAGGTATGACGAGGCCCAGGGCTGGCGTGGACCCGTGAGCAAGCTCGACATTTCAGGCGATTGGGGCGTCAAGCTCGCCGACGTCAAGGCGCTCGGCGATATCTCGCCCTGGCGGATGGCGGTGGTGCTGGAGACATCCGACCAGTCGGCGCGGATTGGCTTCCAGCCGGGCCGCGAACTCGGTGGCGCCGTCAGCAAGGTCAGGCAGACCGGGATCGTCACGCTCGATGGTGTGCGCTGGGCCAAGGCGGCTTCCGGGCCTTCCAGGGGCAAGGTGCCGAATTCCGTCGCGCAGGTCCTGTCGCCGGGCGACGTGATCTATGCCGACCCGCTGTTCGACAAGGAAGGCAAGCAGGTCGAAGGCCAGTACCGCCTGCGGCAGTTGCCGGAAGTGTCCGGCGCGATGGTCGCCATGGACCCGTGGACCGGTCGCGTGCTGGCGATGGTCGGCGGCTTCTCGTTCGACCAAAGCCAGTTCAACCGGGCAACACAGGCCTATCGGCAGCCGGGCTCGTCGTTCAAGCCGCTGGTCTATTCGGCGGCGATGGACAACGGCTATACGCCCTCGACCGTCGTGGTCGACGCGCCGATCGAAATCGACCAGGGGCAGGGCGCCGGCACGTGGCGTCCGGAAAACTATTCGTCCGGCAAATACGGCGGACCGACGACGCTGCGCAACGCGCTGCGGCAATCGCTCAACACGGTGACGGTGCGACTGGCGCAGGACGTCGGCATGCCGCTGATCGGAGAGTATTCGAAGCGCTTCGGCGTCTATGACGAACTGCCGAATTATTTGTCGTACGCGCTCGGCGCCGGCGAAACCACGGTCATGCGGATGGTCACGGCCTACTCGATGTTCGCCAATGGCGGCCGCCGCGTGAAGCCGACGCTGATCGACCGTATCCAGGACCGCTACGGCCGTACCATTTTCAAGCATGACGCCCGCGAATGCCGCGGCTGCGATGCGCCCGGCGGCTGGAAGAATCAGCCCGAGCCGCAACTGGTCGACCGCCGCGAGCAGGTGCTCGACCCGATGACGGCCTACCAGATCACCTCGATGATGGAATATGTGGTGCAGGCCGGCACCGCGACCGTGCTCAAGGAAGTCGGCAAGCCGATCGCCGGCAAGACCGGCACCACCAACGATGAAAAGGACGCGTGGTTCATCGGCTTCTCGCCGGACCTCGTGGTCGGCATCTATGTCGGCTTCGACAAGCCGCGCAATCTCGGCCGCGGCATGACCGGCGGTCATCTGGCCGCGCCGATCGCCAAGGATTTCCTCAAGCTCGCGCTCGCCGACAAGCCAGCGATCCCGTTCAAGGTTCCCGCCGGCATCAAGCTTGTTCGCGTCGATGCCAAGAGCGGCATGCGGGTCGGTCCGGGCGAGGGCGGCCGAACCATCCTGGAAGCGTTCAAGCCGGGCACGGCGCCGCCGGACAATTACAGCGTCATCGGGGTCGCCGACATGGATGGACGTGCGCCGCAGGGATACCCGCCGGGGTACCAGCAGGGCTATCAACAAGGATATCAGCAAGGGTATCAACCCGACGTCGGCGGCAACATCATGCGTCCCGGCGGGCTCTACTAGCTCCGCTGGCCGGTTGCGCTTTGCGGCGTGCGCCGCTACATCCGAGCCGTCAAGCAAGTCTGAGCCGGTTCTGATTCACGCAGAATGCGGGCCAACTATTCAGTAGCGGTTGTCACCGCAGATCAGAGAGACCATGCGCGCCGAAGTCGAACGCCTCGTTGAAGAGATCAAGCAGTCAGTCGGGCTGCTGAGGAGGCATCTTTGACGTCGAGAAATCAACGGCTCGCCTCGCCGAGTTGAACAAGCTCGCCGAAGATCCCAATCTCTGGAACGATCCCCAGAAGGCCCAGAAGCTGATGCAGGAGCGCACCTCGCTGGAGGATGCGCTTGCCGGCATCGGCAAGGTCGAGCGCGAGCTCAGCGACAATGTCGAGATGATCGAGCTCGGCGAGGCCGAGAACGATGAAGGCGTCGTCACCGAAGCCGAGAACGCGCTGAAGGCCCTGAAAAAGGAAGTCGCCCGCCGCGAACTCGAGGCGCTGCTGTCGGGCGAGGCCGACAAGTTCGATTCCTATCTGGAAGTCCATGCCGGCGCGGGCGGCACCGAAAGCCAGGACTGGGCCGAGATGCTGCTGCGCATGTACACGCGCTGGGCCGAGAAGCACGGCTTCAAGATCGAATATCTCGAAGAGACCCAGGGCGAAGAAGCCGGCATCAAGTCCGCCACCATTCTGATCTCTGGTCACAACGCCTATGGCTGGCTGAAGACCGAGGCGGGCGTGCATCGACTGGTGCGGATCTCGCCATACGATTCCAACGCGCGCCGCCACACCTCGTTCTCGTCGGTCGCGATTTTTCCCGTCGTCGACGACTCCATCAAGATCGACATCAAGGAATCCGACGTGCGCACCGACACCATGCGCTCGGGCGGCGCCGGCGGCCAGCACGTCAACAAGACCGAATCCGCCGTGCGGCTCACGCACATCCCGACGGGCGTCGCTGTCGTCTGTCAGGCCGGCCGCTCCCAGCACAAGAACCGCGCGCAAGCCTGGGACATGCTGCGCGCGCGGCTCTACGAGATCGAACTGAAGAAGCGCGAGGAGCAGGCCGCCGCCGACCAGGCCGCCAAGACCGACATCGGCTGGGGCCACCAGATCCGCTCCTACGTGCTGCAGCCCTATCAGATGGTGAAGGACCTGCGCACCGGCGTGCAGACCTCGGATACATCAGGCGTGCTCGACGGCGATCTCGACGAGTTCATGGCGGCGACGCTGGCGCAGCGCGCGTTCGGCACCGCGCCCGGCCAGGTCGAGGACGTGGACTAACGTCATGGCAAAGGTCGGCTTCATCGGGCTCGGGCGGATGGGCCATGGCATGGCCGGCCGCTATCTCGATGCGGGTTTCGACGTCGCAGTCTGGAATCGCAGCAAGGCAAAAGCGGAAGACCTGATCGCGCGCGGCGCACGCTGGGTTGCGTCGCCGGCCGAGGCTGCCGATGGCGCCGATGCCGTCGTGACGATGGTCGCCGACGATGAGGCGTCGCGATCCGTCTGGCTCGGCGAGAACGGCGCGGCTGCGACGATGAAAGCGGGCAGCCTCGCGATCGAATGTTCGACGGTGTCGCACCAGCACGCGCTCGACATGGCGTGCGAACTGCGCGGTCGCGGGCTCGTCTATATCGATTGTCCCGTCACCGGACTGCCGCAGGCGGCTGCGGCGGGTAAGCTGACCCTGCTCGTCGGCGCCGACGTGGCCGATCTGGAACGTGCCAGGCCGTATCTCGCACCGATCGGCGATACGATCAGGCATTTCGGCGCGGTCGGTACCGGCACGGTCTACAAGCTGATCAACAACCTGATGGGCGCGGTGCAGATCGCGAGCCTCGCCGAGGGCATCGCCATGGCCGAACAGGCCGGGCTCGACATGAACCTGGTGGCGGAAGCAATGGCGACCGGCGCGGTGGCAAGCCCGCAAGTGATCCGCCACTCGAAGCGCATGGTGGCGCGCGATTTCACCGGCGCATCGTTTACATCGGCGCTTCGCCACAAGGACGCAGCCTACGCGGTGAAACTGGCGGAGACGTTGCTGCCAGACGCCCCGCTGCTCGGGCGCGCCGCGGTCGAGGCCTACGCGCGCGCGAAAGCCGAGATGCCCGACGAAGACGAAGGCCGGATGATCGAGATCGTCTCGCGACCGAAATAAGCGCAGTCGGAAATCGGGTGGGCATGTCGGGCCCAGCGGAATAAAGCGGCGTGTTCGTAGATATGAACCGCCATGGCCGCAAACGACACCTCGATCGACGCCCGCGACTGGTCGCTGCTCGGCCTGCTCTCGATCCTGTGGGGCGGCTCGTTCTTTTTCAATGGCGTGATACTGAAGGAACTGCCGCCGCTGACGGTGGTGTTCCTGCGCGTGACGCTTGCCGCGCTGTTTCTGTTGCCGCTGTTGCGGCTCTACAAGGTCCGTTTTCCGGACAGCCTGTCCGGCTGGGCGCCGTACGTTGCGATTGGACTGTTCAACAACGTGCTGCCGTTCTCGCTCGTCGTGATGGGCCAGACCTATGTTCCCTCCGGACTGGCCTCGATCCTCAACGCCACGACGCCGCTGTTCACGGTCGTCGTGATGGCGGTGGCGGGTGAGGAGAAGCTGCATGTGCGGCGGATTGCGGGCGTGGTCGCGGGCTTGATCGGCGTGATCATTCTGCAGGGCGGCGCGTTCGGGTGGGAGAGCGAGCAGGGCACAGGCATTCTGCTCTGTCTCGCTGCCGCGTTCAGCTACGGATTGTCGGCACTGCTGGCCCGACGCTTTCTGTCGAACTCGCCCCCGCTCGGTACCGCGACGTTCCAGTTGCTGGCCTCGGCCGCGATGATGACCGTTGTCGCGGGGCTCGTCGAGCGTCCGTGGCAATTGCCGATGCCGGGAGCGACGACGTGGCTTGCCGTGATTGGCCTCGCGGCATTGTCGACCGCGTTTGCCTACATCGTGTTCTTTCAAATCCTGCGGCGCTCGGGCGCGACCAACGTCATGCTGGTGACGTTGCTGATCCCGGTAACGGCCATCTTGCTCGGGGTACTGGTGTTGGGCGAGCAGATCTCGCTGCGCGAGATCGCGGGCGCGCTCGTGATCGGCAGCGCGTTGCTCGTCATCGACGGGCGCATGTTGAAGCTGTTTCAACGTTGAAGGGCCATTTTCTCGACGGTTTCATGCTCCGGAACCTCTGGGAAGAAGCTCATACGGCGGCAATAGACCTTGAAGTCGCGCGACTTCTCGCCGCTCACCGGCGCGCAACTTTGCTGATCAGAGCCCCTGAACCGCGTATTGAAGCGCGACCGACGTAACGCCGAGGGCTGCTAATCGATGCGCAGAGGCATCTGCCTACCTGACGGGTAGGTCTGCCGGTGCTCGTATGAACACAGGCAAATCCAATCGTGACTAGTCGTCCGTTGATTGCTATCGTAGATTGTCTACCATATCACATCTGTATTTTCTTTGTGCGTCGTGATCAGCCCTTGGGAGCTCGCCGATGCTGCCGGCAAGGTTTCTCACTGCTTTCATCGTATCTCTCGCTGCGGCAGCCGTCTGTCAAGCGGCAGATCGCCCGCCACAACGAGATGTGCCCGGAAGCTCGATCGTCAAAGACATTCCAGAACAGACGCGCGAAGATTTCTACGCCAAGCGACGCGACATAAGGCGTCAGACCGCCCCTAGAGTTCTCTTCGTTCCGGGTATCCTCGGTTCGAAGATTATGGAGTGCCGCAGCGATGGCAGCCAGTGCCGCGATGTCTGGGGAACGACTAGTTCCATCGCGCAGCGCGACATAGATCTTAGAGTGAAGCCGGACCGGCGCTATCGGACCGACGTCGTCGAGACAGTTCTGTTCAACGACGTCTATGGCGGTATCGTTGACCACATTCGGAGACAGGCCATCTCCGTCGGCTCTGACACCTTTGGTGATCCTATGGTCAGCGTCTTTTCCTACGACTGGCGCCAGTCCAACGCATCAAACGCTGTGCTGTTGCACGACCGCATTTGCGAGATCAGGACCGGTGCGGAGAAATCCCCTGTCGTCATCATCGCTCACAGCATGGGCGGACTGATGACCAAAATCTGGGCCGCGCGGTACGCCAAACAGGCCTGCAGCAACGGCAAGATGCCTTCGGTGTCGGAGATTGTGTTCGTCGCAACGCCGCATCTTGGATCGCCAAAGGCGATCAAGGCCGTTATCGAAGGCTACAACCTCTTGTTTGACGAGCTAACCGGGCTGAGACGCCTTCTCGGATGGTGGGAAAAGAATTACTTGCTCGATGCCATCAATGCAGCGGGCATTTCGTTTCCGAGCCTCTACGAACTGTTGCCGATCCGTACCAGTGAGTATTGCATGTTGCGCAAGCCCGCGCTGGGTAAGGCTTTGGTGCCGGTCGATGGTGATGACCAGAAGCCAGTCAACCTGTTCGACGTGGAGACTTGGCGCAAATACGATCTTCTGCAGCGAATTGGCCTGCCGGCGGTCAGAAACAGCTATTATGACAACAACCTTGCACCGATGCTGAAGAACGCCGAGCAGCTCTTGTGCGAGATCGCCGACTTCGATCCGTCAAGTATCGCTGACGTGACCTATTACTACGGGCGGGAAAAGACCGATCGCACCTATGGTTGGTTCCAGCTACGCAGCGGCAAAGCAGATAGCATCGATAGTTCGAAGATCATTCAGGGAGACGGCACCGTTCCCGTCTACAGCGCGCAGAGCCTGTTGGTCAGCAGCACGCGCCAGACCATCGAGGTTCAGGCGGACCATACCTCGATCATCAGCAGCAAACCGGTGCTCAGCATGGTTGACGACCTCTATATTTCCGCAGCCAAGCGGGCCGACCTGCAGACGGCGCGCGCGGAACCACAATACGCTTCGTTGCTCGCGGCGGAAACCGCCGCGACACGGGCTTGGATCGCAATCTCTTCGGATCCCAAGAACTGGTCGAGCGACGACGACAGGCTCGCGATCGATATTAACAAGCGAGCTTTCGCTGCTGCCGGCACGAAGCCGTCCGACATCGCCGCACTAGCTTCCAATTCATTCGATGCCGCGGAACGTGCCCGGCTTTACGCCATTGCTGCGGCGACCACGGAGGACAACAAGCAACAGCTGACCTGGATCGCCGACGCAGCGAACTCATCATACGTTGCTGGCCAGTATCAGGACGCCATCACAAGCTCGAACTTCATTACGGTCGCAGCCGCTAAGGCTCTACCGCAGAATGATCCGACGTTGGTTGCCCTGCAGAAGTCAGCGGCCGAGGTCAAAGGATGGTCTTACCTGCGCAGCGGTGACCTCGCGGAGTTCAACCGCCTAGCCTCGTCCTATGCCGACACGTTCACCTTAGCCAAGGAAGATTTCAAGGAGCCCGTGCAGAAGCAAAACCCTGCAGTCCAATGGGTCTTTCCCGGAAAGGGGCAGCCGTTTATGGTCTATGGATCAAGTAATGACGACGCTTGGGTAGCCTATGAACCGTCTCCAGCCGGCAAGCTTCGCTTTTATGCGCCCATGGGCAATCCGAACTAGGTCGCGAACCCCATAATGGCGGTATTGGATGGCGGCCCGCCCGCTTCTTGAGATCGGGAGGGACAGGCCGCGGCCACCGTGGCGACTCCACTTAGGTCTAGGCTGCCCACAACGACTTACAAGCAACTGGCACGCGGCGCGTCGATGTGTCTACAACGAGCGATCGTCACCTATTTTCCATGCCTCATGCCAGCCCGAAAACCTTCCGCTATCGCGCTCCCTGCCATGCCAGGCCGCATGCACCTCGCCGCCGCTTGTTACTAGAATCACCGCGTCGAGGCCCTTGGAGCGGCGCAGCGTGTCGATCGCCTGCTGCGGCGTTTGTGCGATCGGTCCTGCAACATTGAAGGAGGTGTTCACCGACATCTCGACACCGATGCGGCGGCCGAGCGCCTTGAGATACGCGTAGGTGAGGGGATCGGCTTCCGCGCGCACGATCTGGATGCGGCCGGTGCCGTCGGCGTGAACCACGGCGGGGATCTTTTCGCGCGCGCCCGGCTTCGAATGCGCCGTCAGCACCATGTAATTGTAGGCGTTGTAGTCGGCGTCGGACGCGCCCGACTCCAGCTCGAAATATTGCTGTGCCGCTTCGAGCGTTGCCATCGGCGCCAGCGGACGGATGGCTTCGCGGTATTTGACGCGCTCGTTCAGCGCTTCGCGCGCATCGGGATTGCAGGGATTGGCCAGGATCGAGCGGTGGCCGAGGGCGCGCGGGCCGGTTTCCGCTGGGCCCTGATAGAGCGCAATGACGCCGTTCTGCGAAACCATGTACGCCATCAGGTCGGCAATGGCCTCACGGCCTTCCGGCGTCGAGATATTGCCGATAGGCTGGGAAGCGACGTCATCGGCATCCAGCGCCGCGGCGATATCGGCCGTCGACGGCGGCGTGCCGCAATAGAACGCGTGGGTCATTGGCGCGCCGCGCGGTGCTCCCGCCATGTGCGCCAGCAACCATGCCGAGCCGATCGGCACGCCGGGATCGCCGGGCACCGGCGGCACCCACAGATGCAGCCGCGCATTGCGCTGCTGCGCGGCTGCAAACCATGCCTCGTCGAAATGCTCCAGCAGCCGCATGTTGGCCAGCGCATTCAGGGCGACGCCGCCGGTCAGCACCAGGCGGCGAGCGGAGGTCGCGCGCAACAGATGATCGACGATATGGATCAGCGCATCCTCGAACACGAGCTGCGTCGCCGCCGCCTTGTCGAGGCGATCCTTGGTGTCGGGGCGATGATGGATATCTTCCACGCGCAGCACCGCATCCGGATTCCACAATTGTTCGGGCTTCAGCGGTTCGCCCAGGATTTCGATCAGCGCGGGATGGTACGGATTCTCGAACGGATCGCTGCACCAATTGCCCATCGCGCGGTTGAGCCTGATTTCTCCACCTGCGCCGAAATGAAGGACCTGCCTGAGCCGCGCATAATAGGGATTGGTGGCGCGGTTCATGTCGCCCCAGGCGGCTGCGCCCATGTAGCGGCCCTCGCTGGAGAGCCAGGTCCAGCCGCCCTGGGTCGACGAGATCACGCTGTAGAACGCGCCGAGTGAATCGAACACGCTGTCATTGCAGTAGATCTGGCGCATTGCGCCATCCTTGGCGACATAGAGGGAGACCGAGCCCTGGTCGCCGGTGCCGTCGAGTACGGCGATCGCGACCGGCTCGGTGCTGTCGGCAAAGGGCGAGGCGGCAAACGAAAACCAGGCGTGGTTGTCGTGATGCGGCATGCAGATCAGCGGCAACGGTTTGTCGAGGCCGAACTGCCTGGCGAGCAGCCGCGGCGTCCGCCGCATCTGATCCAGGCGCCGGCGGTCGACGGCCGGCGTCTGCGCGCTTACCAGCAGCTTCAGGCTGGCGGGCGCTTCCTCGAGCACGGTTCGCGCCAGCGTTCCGAACAGCAGCGGATAGTCCCACGTCGTGACGATCGCGGCGATATCGCCGACGTCGCGTCCGATCGCGTGCAATTGTTCGACCATCGCGTCGATCGACCGCCGCGGATATTCGGTCGTGTGCTTCTCGCCGGAGAAGCGCTCTTCCTCATTGTTGACGATGATGTGCGGTCCGCCGGCCTGCGTGATCTCGACCAGCGCGACGCCGGTATTGTGCGTGCCTGACGCGGCGAAGCCCAGCACATAAACGGTCTCGCCGCGCTCCAGGCGCTCCCTGATGGAAACGATCGTCCGGCGCGCGAATTCGCTGTCGAGGCGGTGGAAGCCGATGCGGGCCATGCTCCACTCGGCGAGCCGTCGCGTGAGACGGAAGCCCGCATTCGCAAGCCGGGGATGCCGTGGCCCGACGCGTGGTTTCACCATGTCCAATCAGTCTGCCCCGGAGCGCCAATCAAAATCGCCGGGAGATGACCACAATTGGTTCTGCCCAACAACCGCTGTTTCGTTACGCGGAACAAGCACATGCTTGCAAGGGTTGAAGCTGCTTGCGAAACTCGGGGGAGAACAAGACTCGGTCAAAAAAGCGATAGGGAGAAATCGATGCCGGTCCGCATGAAAAATCTCGTGGCCCTGACGGCGTTCGCCGTCGCTGCAACGGCCGCGACCGCAGCCAGCGCGCAGAAGAAATACGATCCCGGCGCCAGCGATACCGAAATCAAGATCGGCAACATCATGCCCTATAGCGGACCTGCTTCGGCCTATGGGGTGATCGGCAAGGCGCAGGCGGCCTATTTCAGGAAGATCAACGAGGAAGGCGGCATCAATGGCCGCAAGATCAACTTCATCAGCTACGACGATGCCTTCAGTCCGCCAAAGGCGGTCGAACAGGCACGCAAGCTGGTCGAGAGCGATGAAGTGCTGCTGATCTTCCAGCCGCTCGGAACCCAGTCCAACTCGGCCACCCAGAAATACATGAACGCGAAGAAAGTGCCGCAACTGTTCGTGGCGACAGGCGCGACCAAATTCGGCGATCCGCAGAACTTTCCGTGGACCATGGGTTGGCAGCCCAACTACCAGAGCGAAGGCCGCATCTATGCCGCCTACATTCTGAAGAACTTCCCGAACGGCAAGATCGCGGCGCTTTGGCAGAATGACGACGCTGGCAAGGACCAGATGAAGGGCCTGCGCGACGGTCTTGGCGCCAAGGCCAGCATGATCATCGCCGACAAATCCTATGAGGTTTCCGATCCCACCATCGATTCGCAGATCGTCGCGCTGAAGGATTCCGGCGCTGACATCTTCATGACGTGGGCGGCTCCCAAGGGAGCGGCGCAGGCGATCCGCAAGGTCGCGGAACTGGGCTGGAAGCCGGTATACCTGCTCGGCAATGTCTCGACATCGGTTGCGACGGTGCTCAAGCCGGCCGGCCTCGAAAATGCCAAGGGCATCATCTCGACCGCCTACCTGAAGGATCCCACCGATCCGGTGTGGAAGGACGATCCCGGCATCAAGACCTGGCTCGCTTTCATGGACAAATATTTCCCGGATGGCGACAAGACAAACAACAACAACGTCTATGGCTATGCCACGGCGCAGACCATGGTACAGGTCCTGAAGCAGTGCGGAGACAACCTCACGCGTGAGAACGTGATGAAGCAGGCCGCGAACCTGAAGGATTTCTCCAGCGACGTGCTGTTGCCCGGCATCAAGGCAAATACCAGCGCCAACGATTTCTTTCCGATCGAGCAAATGCAGTTGATGAGGTTCAACGGCGAAAGCTGGGAACTGTTCGGAGATATCATCGCCGGCGAGGTCGGGCACTAACACGAGGACGAGGGCGCGGTCCCTCGCATCCGACGTGACTATCCCGGAATGTCCGGCTCAACGAGCAGCGCCAGCTGCGCGAGCGACTGCTGCCAGCCGAGATAGCAGGACTCGACCGGAATCAGCGTCGGCAGGTTCGCCTGCTCGATGTTGATTTCGGTTCCGCAAGCCACCGCTTTCAGGTTGATGGTGACCTCGATGGTGCCAGGCAGATTGGGGTCGTCGAACCGGTCGGTGTAGCGAATTCGCTCGTTGGGCACGATCTCAAGATATTCGCCACTGAACGAATGTTCCGACTTCGTCGTGAAGTTGGAGAACGACATGCGAAATGTGCCGCCGACCTTCGCCTCGAAATGATGGACCTTGCAGGTGAAGCCGTACGGCGGCAGCCATTTGGCCATCGCGTCCGCGTCGAGGAAGGCACGAGAAAGCTTCTCCGGCGTGGTGGCGAAGACGCGATGCAAGCGAACGGTGTTGCCTTGGGACATGGGTTTATTTTCTCCATGACTGAGCGGAGCATATCGGAGGATTTGGTTGGGTTGGCCCAGTCTCTGCCCCAAGGACGCCCGGCCTCCCCTACGAGCCGACATGGAGGAAAAAAGAATCTCCGATGCCGGTACGCGCCGGTTTCGGTACCCCATTCTACTTTGCATGGGGTTGTTTTCGCTATTTTGTGCGTCAGCCCTAGCCCGAGCTCAGCCTGACGCCGGCACGCAGGAATTTCTGCGGATCCACCGCGTCGCCGTCGATCCGGGTTTCATAGTGCAGATGCGGCCCCGTGGAGCGGCCGGTGGAGCCCACCGCGCCGATCACCTGTCCGATCTTGACGACATCGCCGACCTTGACGTGAATCTCCGAAAGGTGGCCGTAGCGTGTCGACAGGCCGTTGCCATGGTCGATTTCCACCATGCGGCCATAGCCGCCCATCCATCCCGATGTGGCCACCTTGCCATTCGCGGTGGCGCGGACGGGATCGCCGGTGGCGGCACGGAAGTCGAGGCCGGTGTGCATGGCCGGACGGCCGAGGAAGGGGTCGCTGCGCACGCCGAAGCCGGAGGTGAACTCGACCTCGCCGACAACGGGCTTGCGGAACGGCACCAGCGCCAGCGTTGCGCTCAGCCGCTGCATCTGCGAGCGGGTGACATTGATCCGGTAGAGCTGTCGCTCGAAAGCGCCGGCATCCGCAGAAAGCTTCACCGGCACGAACGGACCGCCGATGGCGGAGCGCGGCGTCGCCGCTTCCAGTTGCGCCATGTCGAGCCCGAGATCGTTGAAGACGCCGCGCATGCGACGGACGCGCGATTCCATGCTGTCCTCGACCGCGCTCAACGCCGCCATCTGCCGCCGCTCGACGCCGTCGAGCGATGTCTGCAGGCGAACGAGGACGTTGTCGACGCCCTGCGCCTTGGCGAACTGATTGGGGTGCGCCTTGGCGGTCGTGGGCGCGCGCGATTCCAGACGTGCCTCGCGATCCGGCGGCGCCACGAAGATCACGGTGTCGCTGATCGGCGATGGTTTCGGCGTGCCGGACGCGGGCGTGTCCACGGCCGCGCCGCGGGCCGGGGAACGAATCGATCCGGTGGCCGCCGCATCGGGTATGGCGCCGAGTGCGGTGGCGCGGGATTCCAGGGCCGTCTGACGGCGCATGATCTGGTCGAGCTTCTGGTCGAACTGTTCCTGATCGAGCAACTGGCGACTGGTGGTGCGATCGACCTTGGCGCGCAGTTCGGCGATGCGGTCCTCGTAGGCGTATTGCATCTCGGCCTGACGGGCGATCAGCCGGGTCAGGACGTCGTCGCGAAACGCGAAGTAAGTGGCGGTTGCCGCCGACCACATGCCGAGCAGGACGATGGTCCCGACCACGATCCAGAACACCACGGGACCGATCCGGACCTGCTTGCCGGCATGGACGATTGAATAGCCATGACGATCGAGGACGGCTGCGGCGGCTTGCGGGGCGGGACGCCGGGGCGGCGCCCGGCCGTGATCATGGGGATGGTGATGGTCGGAATGATGACCGGAACGATACGACATCGGCACTCCAGCGCCGGTCGGAGATGAGTTCCGTACGGCTCTTTTTACGCTGCCGATTTGACCCGCTCATGGTTAATTTTTGGAAAAGGGGACCTCCAATTCAAGCCTCGCGGACCGCAGCCAGAACCTCGTCGGCGTGACCGTCGACCCGGACATTGCGCCAGATCCGGGCGATACGCCCGTCGGCGCCGATCAGGACCGTGGTCCGAATGATCCCCATGAAGCTCCTGCCATACATGGATTTTTCGCCCCACGCCCCATAGGCCTCGAGCATCTCATGGGTCTCATCCGAGATCAGAGGAACCGCAAGCTGGTGCTTGTCGCGGAAGGATTCCTGGGCCTTGACGCTGTCGGCCGAGACGCCGAGCACGGCTGCGCCTTCGTCGGCAAAGGCGCTGTTCAGCCGCGTGAAGTCGATGGCTTCCCGGGTGCAGCCCGGCGTGTCGGCGCGCGGATAGAAGAACAGCACCAGTTTCCTGCCTGCGTAGTCGGCGAGTGAGACGCTGCCTCCTCCATCACGCGGCAGTTCGAAGGCGGGCGCCAAGGCCCCTTCCTTGGCCCTCTCTTTGGCGCGTTCGGCCGATGCTGCCTTGGGAACCGGCTGGTGGTCCGTCTTGGGGGATTGCTCGGCAGCTGCCCTGGGGCGATCCTCCCTGGCCGGCGCCGATATATTGGATTTTAACGATTTCGATGGGGCCTTGTGCGACGCTTTGGCCGAAGCGGCTTTGGGCGCTTGGGTCGGTTTCCGGGCAGGCTTCTTGCCGGCAGCCTTCGCAGCTCCCTTTGCGGCTTTCCTGGCCGCCGCCTTGCCGGCCTTGGCGACCGGCTTTTTGGCCGTTGCCTTCGAGCCGCGGGCGGCCCTGGCTGCCGACGGTTTGGCGGCGGATGTCCGGCTGGACTTCCCGGAAGAAGCCTTGGAGGTTTTCTTGCGCGTTTTCTTGGACATACGCCTTCCTTTCGTCGCTTTCCGCGGATCAACCATTAGGGTATTGCGGATCTTGTCCCTAATCGTCGGATTCGCTCCGGCGGCCAGGCAAGTTTGATGACCTCGGAGTACAGTTACAAGGATTTCGACGCACCACCCGTCCGCTCGTTTACGGGTGGACCCAATCAACCCTTGGGCCCGACCACGAGTAACAGTATTAATCGAGGATTGGCAGCGATGCCGGCACAGGAGCGCTCGATACCGATTGATCGGCGCGCCCATGACGGCGATCAACCTCACCGCCAGCACCGAGAGGCAATGGCTAGGAATACTTCGCCCAAGGGGTCGAATCCGCGTGCCGAGGCTCAGATCCCGCATTGGGATGAGGCGGCTGGCTGGGATCAGGAGACCGACGAGGCGGCGCGTTCCCGCGCGCGCCGGTTGCTGTCGCGGCGCAGTTCCGGATTCGGTCGGGCCGGCTACAGGTTTGCAGGGCTGCGGCGGCGGCTGGCCGGCGAACGCTGGGTCAGGCGCCTGGGCGTTGCGGTCGCCGTGATGGCGGCGGTCTTCGTGACCTGTTTCGGCGGGCTATGGTGGCGGCTGGGTGCCGGACCGATCAATCTCGACCTGGCGACGCCGTGGCTTGCTGCCGCAATCGAGGACAACATCGGCCACGGCAATACGGTCGAAATCGGCGGCACGCAGATCGAGCGGGCCGGTCGAATCAGCATCGCTGTGCGCATCCGTGACATCGTGGTTCGCGACCGCGATAACGCCGTCGTCGCCACCGCACCAAAGGCCGAGGTGAAGTTGTCCGGCACCGCGCTGCTGCTGGGGCGGCTGCGCGCGGAGAGACTCAGTCTGGTCGATGCCGAACTCGCCGTGCGGATTGCACCGGATGGCCAGGTCACGGTATCCGCCGGTGATACCTCAAAACCGCTGGCGACCGGCGTCGCCTCGAAGAGAGACGCAGGACTTGCCCCAACATTCCCGCGTCAGGCGCCGGGTGTCGCGGCGGCAGCGCCGGATCCAACGCAAAACGGGTTGCTGGCCAGCCTCGACTGGCTCGACAGCCTCAGCATGACCGGGCTCGACGGCCAGAACCTGAACGAGATCGGCCTCAAGAACGGCAATCTCATCGTCGACGACCAGCAGCGCGGCAACAAATGGTCGTTTGAAAACATCAGCCTCAGCATGCGCCGGCCGAGCGGGGGCGGCGTCGCGGTCCGGCTCGGCGAAGAGGGCGCAAATCCATGGTCGCTGCGGGTCGCGGTCGGGCCGCAGCAGAATGGCGTACGGTCGGTCGATCTTCGCGCCGACAAGGTGCCGTCCGCCAACATCCTGCTGGCGATGCGGGTCAAGGACCTCACCTACAGCGCAGATCTGCCGCTGTCCGGTGAACTGAAGGGCGAACTGGGCCGCGACGGCCTGCCGACGTATTTTCGTGGCAAGGTGAGCGCGGGCGCCGGACATCTCATCGACAGCGACACGCCCGATTATCCGATGGCGATCGATTCGGCGGAAGTGAGCGTCGAATGGGATTCGGGACGGCGCGTGCTGGTCGCCCCGTTCAAGATCGTTTCCGGCACCAACCGCATCACGCTGCTTGCGCATCTCGAACCGCCGAACGGTAACATCACGGATTGGCAACTGGGGTTCAGCGGCGGCACGATCGTGCTGGCCGGCAGCGAAAAAGAGCAACCGCTGATCTTCAACCGCATCTCCATCGGCATGCGCTTCGATACCGACCGCAAGCGCGTGCTGCTCACCCAGGCCGACATCAGCAATGGCGAGATCGGCGTCGCCGGCACCGGCAGCATCGACTATGCGAACGAGGCGCGGCTCCAGCTTGGCTTCGCCGGCACGCCGATGTCGGCATCCGCGCTCAAGCGGATGTGGCCGGTGCTGATCGTGCCCGAGGTGCGCGAATGGGTGATCGAGCGGATCGAGAAGGGGACGCTCCAGCGCATCGAGGTCGGCGTCAATTCACCGGTGCGCAACCTGTCGCGCAAGGGACCGCCGATTCCGGACGATGGCCTGGCCGTCAACATCACGGCAACGGGTGTCACGGTACGTCCGGTCGACGAAATGCCCTCGGTACGCGATGCCGACTTGAAGGCGCGGGTCACCGGTCGGACCGCGACAGTCACGATAGGGCAGGGCGTTGCCGATACGCCGGGCGGCCGCAAGATCAACATTTCGGACTTCACGTTCGAGGTGCCGGACATGGCGCCGAAGCCGTCGCCGTCGAAGGTGAAGTTCAGGGTCGATGCGCCGGTGCCGGCTGCCGCCGAAATTCTCGCCTCCGACCGCCTCAGCGACGTCTCCGGCACCCTGATCGATCCGAATTCCAGCAAGGGCAATTTGACTGCTTCCATTTCGATGGGCATGCCGGTCAAGGGCTCGATGACCAAGGCGGACACCACCTACGCTGTCACGGCCGATCTCTCAGGATTCGCCGCCGACAAGCTGGTGATGAACCAGAAGCTGGAAGCCAATGCGCTGAAGGTGGTCGCCAACAATGCCGGCTATCAGGTCAAGGGCGACGTCAAGATCAACGGACAGCCGGCCTCGCTGGATTATCGCAAGCCGAACGATGGCGACGCCGATATCAGGCTGCAGGCGACGCTGGACGATGCCAGCCGCGCGCGCCTTGGGTTAGACCTCGGCTCCGCCGTCAGCGGCTCGATCCCGATCAAGGTCGTCGGCAAGATCGGCGACCACGACAGCCGCGTCGGCATCGAGGCCGACCTCACCTCGCTGAAACTCGACAACATCCTGCCGGGCTGGGTCAAGGTGCCGGGCAAGTCGGGCAAGGCCTCCTTCAATGTGGTCAAGAAGGAACAGTCGACGCTGTTCCAGGATATCGTCGTCGAAGGCGGCGGCGCATCGATCAAGGGCTCGCTGGAAGTCGACCAGAACGGCGACCTGATGAGCGCCAACTTTCCGACCTACGCGCCCTCCGACGGCGACAAGACGACGCTGAAAGCCGAACGCAACGCCGATGGCGTCGTCAAGGTCACGATGCGCGGCGACGTGTTCGACGGCCGCGGCTTTCTGAAATCGGCGATCACCGGCAGGGACGACCCCAAGAGCAAGTCCAAGAACCTCGACTTCGATATCGACGTGAAGCTCGGCGCGGTCGCGGGGTTCAATGGGGAGGCGTTGCGCAGCGTCGACAGCAGGTTCTCCCGCCGCAACGGCGTCGTGAAGAACTTTACGCTCGCCGGCAAGATCGGGCGCGACACGCCGTTGTCGGCGGATTTGCGCGGCCGCGGGCAGGGGCAGGGACGCGATGTCATCATCCTGCAGACCAATGATGCCGGCGCCTTCTTCCGCTTCACCGATATGTATTCCAAGGTTGTCGGCGGGCAATTGTCGCTCGCGTTGGAACCGCCGACGGCTGAACCCAGCGCAAAGGAAGGGCTCATCAACGTCCGTGACTTCTCCATCAGGGGCGAGTCTTCGCTGGAGCGTGTGGCTGCGGGCAATACCAACAACGCCCAGAGCGGCGGCGTTTCCTTCACCGCGCTGCGCGCCGAGTTCACCCGGCAGAATGGACAGCTCTCGATCCGCGATGGCGTCGTGAAGGGACCGATCATCGGGGCGACGATCGAAGGCAGCATCGACACCGTTTCCAATCAGGTGCGGATGAGCGGCACTTTCATTCCGATGTACGGGATCAACAACATGTTCGGCCAGATTCCGGTGCTCGGCCTGTTCCTCGGCGGCGGCAGCAATGAAGGCCTGATCGGCGTGACCTATGAAGTGGTCGGCACGCCCGGCCAGCCGGTGCTGCGAGTCAACCCGATTTCGGCTGTCATGCCCGGCGTGCTGCGCAAGATCTTCGAATTCAACACCGGCAAGCAGAACAACAACGCGATTGAGTTCCCGCCGAATAACTAGTCCGTCAGCGCCTGAGCGCCGGCACCACCAGGAACGGGATCAGCCCGAGCACCACGGCAACCAGCGCAAAAGCCATCACGGGGTTGTAGCTGTGGGTCCAGTCGTGGATCAGGCCGCCGGCCCAGGCCCCGAGGGCGGAGCCAAGGCCGCTGCCGATCGAGATCGTACCGAAGATGGTGCCCACGCGTTCGCCCCGGAAAATCTTCATTGCCGTCGCCGTAATCAGCGGTCCGCGCGAGCCGATCATGCTGCCGAAGGTGACGACGAACGCGATGAGCAGCCAGTAGCTCGGATAGTACTGCAGCAGAAAAAGCAAACCGATCCCGATGATGGAAATCGCATAGCTCAGCAGCACAGACGGCCTGCGTCCTATGATGGAGTCGAGTTGGGTCACGCCAAGCATGCCGAACAGCAGCACGATGCCGGAGAAACCCCACGCGGTGGCGGCCTCGAGCGGCGGGAAGCCAGCGTCGATCAAATAGGCGACGATTTGCGCCGAAATCGCATACATCCCGACCGCCGTGAAGAAGAAGGTCGAAAACAGCGCCCAGAATGCGTGATGGCGCATTGCACTTACCAGCGTCCAGTCGCCCTCGACGAACTCGGCATTGGCTTTCCTGGCGATGTCTGGCGCGCCGCGGGCGAACAAGCGCCACGGCAATAGCGACAGGGGTAACAGCAAACCAAGTGTGACGAGGCCGAAAAGCTGGTAGGCGCCGCGCCACCCGACATGATCGATCAGAAGCTGCGACGCCGGCAGCAACACCAGGACGCCCGCGCCCATCGCGGAATAGACGAAAGCCATTGCGGTCGGCAGGCGCGGACCGAACCACCGGCCGAGCAGGATCGAATTGGGCACATTGCCGACGAAAGCGACGCCGATGCCGACGCAGAGGCCAATGCTCAATTGCAATTGCCACAGCGCCTGCGCCCATGAGGCCACCAGGAATGCGCCGCCGATCAGAAGCAGCCCCAGCGAATACACCGTACGGGGGCCGTAGCGGTCGAACAGCCGGCCGATGACCGGCGCCATCAGCCCGCCGGCCAGCCAGGTCAGCGAATAGACCGAGACTACCTGCGCGCGGTCCCAGCCGAAACTTTCGGAGATGGGTTTAAGGAAAACCGTGAAGCTGTCGGAGAGGCCGCGGCCGAGCAGCGCGAGCACAAAGCACAGTGCCAGTACGTTGAGCGCAATGCGCTCCGACTTGGGCGCTTTGACGGGCGCTTCCCCCTCTGGCGTCTGGCTGTCCATCCGACGCAGGGAGCGCGTTTCCGCTGTTCCCCGCAAGCATCAAAAACGAATGCGCCTATGCGGGACCGATCAGGCCGGTTTCAGCAGGACGTGCTTTTTCTTTCCCATGGAAAGCTTGATGACGCCTTCCGGCGTCAGGCTCGACGGCGTCAGCACCATCTTCTCGTCGGTGACGGCAGCGTCGTTGACGCGAAGTCCGCCGCCCTTGATCTGGCGTCGCGCCTCGCCGTTCGACGCCACGAGGCCCGCCTTCACGAACAGGCCGACGACGGCGGCACCAGCCTCGAGTTCGCCGGACGGGATTTCCACGGTCGGCAGCGATGCGGCGATCGCGCCTTCCTCAAAAGTCTGCCGCGCGGTTTCGGCAGCCGTGTTGGCGGCGTCGCGGCCGTGCAGCAGCGCGGTCGCCTCGGTCGCGAGCGCCTTCTTGGCCTCGTTGATCTCGTTGCCCTTCAGCGCGGCAAGCTTTTCGATCTCGCTCATCGGCAGGATCGTGAACAGCTTCAGAAACTTGACGACGTCGGCGTCCTCGGCGTTGCGCCAGTATTGCCAGAAATCGTAGGGCGAGAACTGATCGGCGTTGAGCCACACCGCGCCCTGCGCGGTCTTGCCCATCTTGGCGCCGGATGCCGTCGTCAGCAGCGGCGTGGTCAGCGCAAACAGTTGCTCCGTGCCCATGCGGCGGCCGAGATCGACGCCGTTGACGATGTTGCCCCATTGATCGGAGCCGCCCATCTGCAGCCGGCAGCCGGTCCGCCGCGCCAGCTCGACGAAGTCGTAGGCCTGGCAGACCATGTAGTTGAACTCGATGAAGCTCATCTCCTGCTCGCGCTCGAGGCGGAGCCGCACCGAGTCCATGGTCAGCATGCGGTTGACGGAGAAATGCCGGCCGATGTCGCGCAGCATCTCGATCCAGTTCAGCTTCGTCAGCCACTCGGCGTTGTCGAGCATGATCGCATCGCTCGCGCCGTTGCCGTAGCGCAGCACCTTGGAAAACACGCCGCGGATCGAAGCCTTGTTGGCCTCGATTTCGGCGATCGAGCGGATCGCCCGCGACTCGTCCTTGCCCGAGGGGTCGCCGACCATCGTGGTGCCGCCGCCCATCAGGGTGATCGGCTTGTTGCCGCTCTGCTGCAGCCAGTACAGCATCATCATGGTCAGGTAGTTGCCGATATGCAGCGAAGGCGCCGTGCAGTCGTAGCCGACATAGGCGGTTGCCTGGCCCCTGGCCGCGAGCGCGTCCAGCCCCTCGAAATCGGAGCATTGGTGGATGAAGCCGCGTTCCTGCAAAATGTTCAGGAAATCTGATTTAAATGCAGTCATTTGTTAGCGACTCTGATCATTCTATTTTCACGGTAATTGTAACGAGTTGCGGAACCATGGCGGAACAGGCTGCCGCAACCGTGCGCGCTGTGGCATTATAAGATGTCCGTGTTTGGCACAAGCTGGTCGTCGTCGGCGGGACGAATCGAGCAGGGCGTCGCAAAGGCACGATTACAATGATGTTGACGGCACTGGGTTTGATGAGCGGCACCTCGCTGGACGGGGTCGATGTCGCTTTGATCGAAACCGACGGCCGCCGGGTAAAGGCCCTGGGCCCCTCCGGATACCGGCCCTATACCGAAATGGAGCGCCACCTGCTGCGGCAGGCGCTGTACGAGGCCGCCGAGTTGCCGGACCGTGCGGCCCGCCCGGGCTGCCTGCGCGACGCCGAACGGGCCGTCACCGCAGCGCATGCCGAGGCGGTCTCCAATTTTGTGGGGCAGCACCGCATCAGCTTCGACGACATCGACATTGTCGGCTTCCACGGCCAGACCGTGCTGCACCGGCCCGAAAAAAGGTTAACCGTGCAGATCGGCGACGCGCCGGCGCTGGCCAAGGCGATCCATATCCCGGTCATGTATGACTTCCGCGCCGCCGACGTCGAAGCCGGCGGGCAGGGTGCGCCCTTCGTGCCGGTCTATCACCGCGCGCTCGCCCAGTCGCTGGAGCGGGAGGGGCCGATCGTCGTGGTCAATATCGGCGGCGTCTCCAACATCACCTATATCGACGGCGATACCCTGATTGCCTGCGATACTGGTCCCGGCAACGCCCTGATCGACGACCACATGCTTCGCTGGCTCAACCAGCGCTTCGATGCCGAGGGCCGCACGGCCGCGCAAGGCAGGGTGGATGCCGCCTGGATCAGCCGGGCGCTGAAAAAGCCGTTCTTTTCGCTGCCGCCGCCCAAGTCGCTCGATCGCAACGATTTCGCCGACCTGAAACTCGGCGATGTGCCGCCGGAGGACGGCGCGGCGACCTTGACCGCGTTCACAGCGGCTGCGATCGCCCGCGTGGTGCCGTTGCTGCCGAAGGAGCCCAAGAGCTGGATCGTGGCCGGCGGCGGCGCGCGCAACCTCACCATGCTGCGGATGCTCCGCGAATGTTTGCAGCCCGCGACCGTCGAGGCGGCGGACACGCTGGGCTGGGCGTCCGACGCCATCGAGGCCCAGGCTTTCGGGTTCCTGGCCGCGCGTGGCCTGAAGGGCTTGCCGCTGAGCTACCCCGCCACCACGGGCGTTCCCATCCCGATGACCGGGGGGATCATCGCGCGACCGTGATGTCAATGCAGTTGCATTGATCTTGACGACTGCATGCAGGCGCATCTAATTTGGATGCAAATGCATGGAGCGGGGCTGCGGCCTTCGCCTTGGGAGGTCGCCATGACGGCAAAACTCACTTTGATCAGCCACACGCTTTGTCCCTATGTGCAGCGCGCGGTGATCGCGCTGAACGAAAAGGGCGTCCCGTTCGAGCGGATCGATATCGATCTCGCCGACAAGCCCGACTGGTTCCTGAAGATCTCGCCGCTCGGCAAGGTGCCGGTGCTGCGTGTCGACACCGAGGACGGCGAAGTGGCGCTGTTCGAGAGCAACGTGATCTGCGAATACATCGAGGATACGCAAGGCGGCGCTAGTCTGCATCCGCAGGATCCGTTGCAGCGGGCGCAGCATCGCGCCTGGATGGAGTTCGGCTCGACCATTCTCAGCGAGCTATGGGGATTGGAGACGACGGGCGATCCCGCGGTTTTCGAGAGCAAGCGGCAGGCGGTCGCGGCGAAGTTTGCGCAGGTCGAGAAAACGCTGGGTGCGGGGCCGTTCTTTGCCGGCAACGACTTCAGCCTGGTGGATGCGGTGTTCGCGCCGGTCTTCCGCTATTTCGACGTTTTCGATGAGCTGACCGATCTCTCGGTATTCGCCGATACGCCGAAGGTGCGCGCATGGCGTAAAGCGCTGTCACAGCGGCCGAGCGTGCGCACAGCCGTCAGCGCCGACTATCCACAATTGCTGCGCGCGTTCCTGGCGCGCCATGACGCGCACATGCTGAAGCTGGCAGCTTAGGCCGCGTGTCCCGGGCGCGATGCGGCGCGCAGCGCTGCTTCGCAGAACCGGGACCCATGTTGCTAACAGAAACGACAGGCAGGATAGGCCCCGGCTCTGCGGCGCACCGCTTCGCGTTGCACGGCGTCCGGGGCACGGACTGCGTCACCGCACGTTGGCGAGCCGCATGTCCAGATAGCCGGTCACCGTCTCCATCAGCGGCTCGAGCTTGCCGTCGAAGAAATGGTTGGCGCCGGGGATGATCTGCTGGTCGATCACGATGCCCTTTTGCGTCTTGAGCTTTTCGACCAGCGTGTTGACGTCCTTCGGCGGCACCACCGCGTCCTTCTCGCCGTGCACGATCAGCCCGGAGGAGGGGCAGGGCGCGAGGAACGAGAAGTCGTAGAGGTTGGCGGGGGGCGCGATCGAGATGAACCCCTCGACCTCGGGCCGGCGCATCAGGAGCTGCATGCCGATCCAGGCGCCGAACGAAAAGCCCGCGACCCAGCAGGCGCGCGCTTCGGGGTTGATGGTCTGCGCCCAGTCCAGCGCGGACGCCGCATCGGACAATTCGCCGGTGCCGTGATCGAACGAGCCCTGGCTGCGGCCGACGCCGCGGAAATTGAAGCGCAGCACCGAGAAACCGCGATGCGCAAACGCGTAGTAGCACTGGTAGACGATCTGATGATTCATCGTTCCGTGAAACTGCGGATGCGGATGCAGGATCATCGCGATCGGCGCGTTCTTCTGCTTCGCCGGATGGTAACGGCCTTCGAGACGGCCTGCGGGACCGGTGAAAATGACTTCAGGCATTGATGATCCTTGGAGGGCTTCCCTGACAACGGACGCTGAGAATGCGGTGGCGCGTCGTTGGGCGATGCGCGAACGGCGCTCACGTGAAACTGGTGGCGGCGTTCTAGCATGAGGCAAGGGGCAAAAAGCAAGCATCTTGAACATCTGGAAGGCGGTTCAAGGTGTTAGCTTTCGATTGCACAGGAGACGTGGCGATCCCCGATTGCGATATAGCGTCTTGTGCTTGCGGCGGGTCTGGTTCACGACAGCCGGGCCATCAAAACAGGGTAATATCGTACAGAAATGCCTGACCGGGTCTATCTCGACTGGAACGCGACCACGCCGCTTCGGCCGGAGGCGAGGCAGGCGATGGCGGCCGCCCTGGAACTGGCCGGCAACCCGTCCTCGGTCCATGCCGAGGGGCGTCAGGCGCGCCGGCTGGTCGAGGAGGCCCGCGATGCGGTGGCGGCGGCGGTTTCCGCCCGGCGCCAGGACGTGGTGTTTTCATCCGGCGGTACCGAGGCGAACGCGATGGCGCTGACGCCGGGCCTGCGCCGGGGCGGCGAACCGGTTCGGCGGCTGCTGGTCTCGGCCATCGAACATGCTTCGGTGCTGTCGGGGGGAAGGTTTGCGGCGGAGGAAATCGGGACCATCAAGGTCACTGGCGCCGGCCTGGTGGATTTCGACCATCTGCGCCAGCAGCTTGCCGAGGGGGCTCCGGCGCTGGTCTCGGTGATGCTCGCAAATAACGAGACTGGCGCGATCCAGCCGGTCGGGGACATCGCCGACATCGTCCATGCGGCAGGCGGGCTGCTGCATGTCGACGCGATCCAGGCGCTTGGAAAGACCCCTTTTGATATCAATTCGATAAAGGCCGATCTGATTACGCTCTCGGCGCACAAGATCGGCGGTCCGAAGGGCGTGGGCGCGCTTGTGATGACCGAGGGGTTGCAGGGTCTGGAGCCGCTGCTGCGCGGCGGCGGGCAGGAACTGGGACGCCGGGCCGGGACCGAGAATGTCGCCGGAATCGCAGCCTTCGGTGCTGCGGTCCGGGCTGCCATGGCCACCTTGCCGGGGGACGCGGAGCGGCTGCAGGGCCTCCGGAGCCGCCTGGAGGCGGGTCTGAAGGAGACCCCGGGGATGATCCTGTTCGCGGCCGACGCACCGCGGCTGCCCAATACCACGCTATTCACGGTTCCCGGGCTCAAGGCCGAAACGGCTGTAATCGGCTTCGATCTCGGCGGTATTGCGGTATCTTCCGGGTCCGCCTGTTCCTCCGGCAAGGTCCAGCCGTCCCATGTGTTGGCCGCCATGGGGTTTGGCCGGGAACTGGCCGAGGGAGCGGTGCGGCTCAGTCTGGGCTGGTCTACATCAGAGGCAGACATTGATTTGGCCCTGGAGGCTTGGCGAAAGCTTGCCGATGCCTTACTTAGAGGGCGACGAAACACGGCTTGAAACGTTCTAAGTCCGTTTCGCCGGAACGCTTCGTCACCGATTTTGAATTGTTCCACCGCGGTCCTTGAAACCGCGAGCGGAGGATGTGAATGCCAGCCGTACAAGAGACGGTCGAGCGCGTCAGGCGCATCGACGTCGACCAGTATCGATATGGGTTTGAGACCCTGATCGAGTCCGACAAGGCCCCCAAGGGGCTCTCGGAAGACACCGTCCGCTTCATTTCCGCGAAGAAGAACGAGCCGGCCTGGATGCTGGAATGGCGTCTGGAGGCGTATCGCCGCTGGCTGACCATGACCGAGCCCACCTGGGCCCGCGTCAATTATCCGAAGATCGACTACCAGGACCTCTATTACTATTCGGCGCCCAAGCCGAAGAAGCAGATCGGCTCGCTGGATGAGATCGATCCCGAAATCCTCAAGACCTACGAGAAGCTCGGCATCCCCTTGCGCGAAGTCGAGGTGCTGGAAGGCGTCGTGAAGCCGGAAGGCGAGCGCAAGATCGCGGTCGACGCCGTGTTCGATTCGGTTTCGGTGGCCACCACGTTCCAGAAGGAGCTGAAGGCGGCCGGCGTGATCTTCATGCCGATCTCGGAAGCGATCCGCGAGCATCCCGAGTTGGTGCAGAAGTATCTCGGCACGGTTGTGCCGACCTCGGATAATTATTTCGCGACGCTGAATTCGGCGGTGTTCTCCGATGGCTCATTCGTCTACGTGCCGCCGGGCGTGCGTTGCCCGATGGAGCTGTCGACCTACTTCCGCATCAACGAGCGCAACACCGGGCAGTTCGAGCGCACGCTGATCATCG
>JAESGP010000062.1_pt1 | contig 113067 bp, 85 predicted proteins | sample 9269741 | NCBI WGS metagenome assembly JAESGP01 (sample SAMN15720684, study PRJNA650882) | algae metagenome | isolation source: Desmonostoc vinosum HA7617-LM4 and co-occurring heterotrophs from cave wall | place: USA: Waikapalae cave, Hawaii | collected 2011-05-27 | reverse complement strand
TGCAGTTCGCGTACCCAACTCAAGCCAGTAGGGTCGGCTAGATCAACTTTGCCATCATATTTACGTTTAGCTCCCCGTGCTTTTTGTTCACCCTCAAACACATATCGTAGATTCGCGTCTCGGCGCATTTTCCACCAGGCTTTGTATAATTTCCATACAGCTATCGTTCCGGTGCTTGTTTCTTCTAATTAGCACCCTAATGGATCGATAGCTTTCTTGTCGATTGGCTCTACTTAAAATTGTCCGGAGTATTGTTTTAAGAACACTGCAATAATTCTCTAGCTGAGATCTGGCTGATTAGAGTACAAAATTACTAAGATAAAAGATTAAGAACTAGTAGCCGATTAATTACCGACAATCAAGAGCAGCTTTCATGTCAAAACGTCTTCTAGTAGTCGAATCTCCAGGAAAAGTCAAAAAGCTCAGTCAAATTCTCGGCAGTGAGTGGATTGTGCGTGCCAGTTGTGGTCATATTCGACAGTTGAGCGATTCGGGAGAAGATTCTCTAGGCTTTACTATAGATGGCAGCGAGGTACGATGCAATTATGTAGCGCGTGACCAGAGAGCCAAAGAAACGATTGGGCAGCTAAAAGCTGCGATGAAGCTAGTCAATGAAGTAGTATTAGCGACCGACCCAGACCGAGAAGGGGAGACGATAGCTTGGCATATCAAGGAAGCTCTGGGTTTGAGAGACGCCAAACGAGTAGTCTATACTGAGATTACAGAATCAGCAGTCAAAGCAGCGATCGCCCTACCCAGGAAATTAGATTTAAATCTGGTGGGAGCAGGACTATGCCGAGATTGTCTGGATAAGCTGGTGGGTTACAAAGGAAGTCCGTTGGTTTGGGCACTGAATAATGGTGCAAAAAGCGTAGGGCGAGTCCAAAGTGCAACGCTACACCTGATTTGTCAGCGAGAGAGAGAAATTCAAACTTTTGTACCCCAAGATTACTGGAGTGTATGGGTAGATTACGCCCTTGGGTTTCGCGCTTACTACAAAGGGGTGGTGAACGCTAGCTCACAAGCTCAAGAACAGCAAACAGAACTGACAGATGATGCATCTGACAAAAGCACACCTGCACCAGAATCTATACGTGTGCTTTCACAAGCAGAAGCTACAAATTTAGTAGAAGAGGCACGACGCGAAGCACATCGAGTTGTTCAAGTTGAGGGTAAAGTGGTTAATCAAAAACCACCGCCACCTTTTATCACTTCAACCCTACAGCAAGCGGCCGGTTCCAAGTTAAAACTGGCTCCAGAGCAGACTATGCTTATAGCCCAAAAGCTGTATGAGGCAGGGTTAATTACCTACATGAGAACAGATTCAGTCATGCTCTCACCAGAGTTTTGTCAGAGCGCTCGTCAGTGGTTAGAACAAAATGATCCGCAAAATGTACCACAGCAGGCAGCTAAGCATCGCAGTAGCAAAACGGCTCAAGAAGCACACGAAGCGATTCGACCAACAGATGTATTTCGTCCAAGTGTCGAGTTGCGCCCCCAACTGCCACAGGATGAGTTTAACCTGTACGTTTTAATTTGGAAACGGGCTGTTGCTTCCCAATGCCGCAGCGCCCAACTGCGTAAAACTCAGGTAATTACTCAGTCCGGTTCTTTATTGTGGCAAGCTAGAGGGCAAGTAGTGGAATTTTTAGGTTATGCCCGTTACTGGAACAATTTGAGCAAAGATGCAGTACTGCCTACTTTGCAACAAGGGCAGGCACTAACTTTGGAGAATGCAGCCTTTGAGCAGAAACAAACACAGCCACCGCCCCGGTACAGTGAGCCAAAACTGGTACAGCTAATGGAGCGCAAAGGAATCGGGCGACCAAGTACTTATGCACCAACCATTTCTACTCTCAAGAAACGAGATTATGTACAGCAAAGCAAAGGACAACTGCAACCGACAGCTTTAGGTTTGGAAGTTGATGCTTTTTTAGTTAAGGCATTACCGGATTTGCTAGAAGCAGAATTCACCGCTCAGATGGAAAATGCTTTAGATGCGATCGCCCTTGGAAAAAAGGGCTGGCAGCAATATCTCACAGATTGGAACCAGAATTATTTTACACCAGCTTTGGTAAAAGCAAAAACTGTAGTTAGCAGTTCATCGCCTACAACTGGGGTTTCTGCTGTGGGCGATCGCAACTTTGAGACTTCTAAAACTCGCTGCCCTGGATGCAAGAATTATCTGGTCAAAATTCCCAGCAAGAAACTCAAAAAGAAATACTTTCTCAAATGTGTTAGTGGCTGTGAAAATGTTGTGCTGTTCTGGAGCGAACTGAATAAGACTTGGGAACCACCACGAGCGAAAGCTGTTCAGGATGGAAAGCCTCAAAAGTTACCAGCCAAGGTAACAGAGCATCCTTGCCCAGTGTGTAAAAAACCTTTGGAGGAGTACAGCTATATCAAAGAAGGACAAAGTAAAACAATGCTACGGTGTTCTGCTCAAGAGTCCCGTCAGGACAATAAACATAAAGATGTAGCTTATTTTAGGACAGCTAAAGGTTGGTGGAGTCCTAAGTTCGGAGAGTTAGCTTAACTAAACATGAAAAAAGTTTTTAATACCAATTCTCTAAAATTCGGCTACACATTAGACCTCTTGCAAAAGTCGGATACTCGCCAGAAAATTTATTTTCTGGCTGATAACTCAAGTCGGTTTCAACCGACTAATAACAGTATTTTTAGTCCGTTTCAACGGACTTTTGCTATTAGGCAGAGACTTGAGTCTCTGACGGTTCAAGTATTTTTGCAAGAAGTCTATTCAAACTCCGAAACCCATACTAAATAAGAGTTTCTTAATTACGAACTACGAATTACGTTAGCGAAGCGGTAGCGAGTCCTCGAGCGTCATTACGAATTACGAATTGGTATAACCCTACTCCCTTTCTCAAGCTAAACTAAGATATTACTGCCAACAACCAAAGAGTCAACAGAGACATTGTTCAAAGTAACCAACAAGCTAAATCCTTGTGTCGTCTGCACACCATCTTGGTCAATCTGAACTTGAGTATTGATACCACTAGAGACGAATCGCAAATAACCATCAGCAATTGGATTATTGTCGCTTCCCAAACTATCTAACAAGTTAGTTAACACCAGCTGATCTTGACTGGTATTGAAGTCAGTAATGATGTCGCCACTTGTTCCTTTATCACTAAAAACTTGATACAGAAACTGGTCATTCCCAGTTCCACCTGTCAGTACATCATTCCCAGCTCCACCAATGAGGATATCATCACCTGCACCACCCCGCAGCAAGTCATTACCACTTTTACCATCAATAGTGTCGTCACCTCCTTGTCCATTGATGACATCAGCAGAATTATTGAAACCTGTGGTGTTATTGTTCAAATCATTGAGGAATGTCACCAAGTTCTGCCGAAAAATGCTAGTGAGAGTAGCCTCAGCATCAAAGACATCAATACTGTTAGTGATGCTAGTTTGTTTATTAAACAAAATATTACCAAACGCTGATATTGTACTAGATGCTCCCCGATTTTCCAGGTTCTCTAACTTAAAGTTTTGGAGAGTAACTTGAGTATTTGCGACGTTTTCAAATGAGATTTCTAGATTGTCACCATTTTGAGTCAGCAAGAGATTACGTGCTATTAAGTCAGCTCCTTGAAATTTTAGTGTATCCACTTCAGCAATTACCGCCGCAGATGGGTTTGACCCCTCACCAAAACCGCCAAAATCACTGATAGTTTTGCGATCGCCAGCAGAAATCACAAACGTTTTTTGACCGCCCTTACCAGTGATGATGTCGTTACTGGATGCTGCGGCGATCATATCTGAGTTCTTCAAAGTCCACAGTTGTGTGCCAGTGCCATCATCAGCAGTAAAAAATAGAGTGTCATCGACGAGAGTCAGGTTGTCTGGCGCAGAATCAGAACTACCAGAATTAATATCTTTGACCAAAACAGTACCCGCCGCTGTGCCATCACTCTGCCATAACTCCAACCCATGAGTACCATCATCAGCTACAAAAAATAGAGTGCCATTGACATTGGTTAAACCTGTTGCGAAAGAAGTCGCTATACCAGGATTAATATCTTTTACCAGAACAGTACCAGCTGCGGTGCCATCACTTTTCCACAGTTCTATGCCATGAGCATTATCATAAGCCGTGAAAAACAACACCCCATCAACATTGGTTAAATTACCGATAAAGGAACTACCGCTACCTGGTCTGATATCCTTGAGCAAAACAGTACCAGCTGCGGTGCCGTCACTTTTCCATAACTCCTTTCCATGACTGGGATTATAAGCACTAAAAAATAAAGTCCCATCAACATCAGTCAGGTCATATTGGAAGGAATCATCGTTGCCAGGATTAATATCTTTGAGCAAGACAGTGCCAGCTGCGGTACCATCGCTTTTCCAAATTTCTAATCCGTAAGTGCCATCATTGGCAGCGAAAAACAAAGTGCCATTGACATTAGTAAGCTTGCTGGGTAAAGAACTATTACTGCCAGGATAAATATCCTTAACTGAGACAGTACCAGCTTTCGTGCCATCGCTTTTCCACAGTTCTGCTCCTTTGGTGCCGTCATCAGCGATAAAAAACAAAGTGCCATTGACATCAGTCAGGTTTGTTGTCGAAGAACCATTACTACCTGGTCTGATATCTTTAACTAAGACAGTGCCAGATGCAGTGCCATCACTCTTCCACAGTTCTAATCCGTTAGTGCCATTATTAGCAATAAAAAATAGCTTGCTGTTGATATTGGTGAGGTCGGATGGGTCAGAACCGAGGCTGCCTGATCTTATATCCTTAATTAGAACAGTGCCAGCTGCGGTGCCATTGCTCTTCCACAACTCACCGCCTTTGATACCATCATCAGTAACGAAAAACAGCGTACCATCTGCATTGGTCAAGCTAAACGGGTAGTAACTATTTGGGAAACCATCAGAACTACCTGGCAAAATATTTTTAACTACAACAGTCCCTGCTGTAGTTCCATTACTCTTCCAAAGATCAACTCCATCAGTATTGTTATTGGCGGTAAAAAACAAGGTGCTATTGACTTTGGTCAGATTATTTGGTTGAGAACCAATGCTGCTTGAAAGAATTTGGATGTTAGTTAAAGTTGCCATTGACTTACCTAAGTTTGTGTTAATCAGGAAATAAAAGCTCTACAAAACAATTAGATATTCAATTTTTATTTAGTAAATGTCACAAAACAAAGTCTTAGTTAATTACCCGCAACTATTTGCTTAGCTTATGTATTGACTGGTATACGACCTGTAGAACTCTCTCACAGTCAATAAGAATCACTATTAATCAATTTAGTTTTAAGGTACATTAATTAATCTGTCTAGCGACAAATAGTAAAATAAAAACTCAATGAATGCATCTATTTTTAGATGGTTGACAAGCAGCGCTTAGCAGTGTTATTTAGAAATAAATAATTTGTAAATGTGCTGGGATAAGTTAACACGAATAAATCATTATTTCTTATCAAAATATAATTACTGTTTTCACATAGCTGCTTGAACTTTATTAAAGCGCATTGCCTTATTCAACAAATTGTCTTTAGTTGAAGATACTCCACAAGAACATTTGTACAAAATGATACTGTTTGAGCAATTTCACGGTATGTGTTATTAATCACATTTATTATGTGTTGTTGATCACTCTACATGGGACAAAAAAGAGCGTGGATACCGAAGAAGAGATGAATTCAGTCTTTTTTGGATGATCAGCAGAATTTCTGGGCTAGCAATTACCCTCAATTTGCTGCCCATACAGAAACTTGCTTTCATCAGTATATTAAGTATTTTTTTATATTAAAACTCTAAGTGTACTGATTTTGATTAGATGTAGTCGCAGCCTTCCCGTAAGTTAAATAATTCGTAATTCACGTCTGATGTAAATTAGAATACCGTTGATGAATGCAACAATAGCCCTCATCTCCCAACCTCTTCTCCCAAATGTGGGAGAAGAGGAGCAATTTCAAAGTCCCTCTCCCAAACTGGGAGAGGGATTTAGGGTGAGGGCAAAGATTTATGACATCAGCAAGACCAATTTTTCCCAACTTAATTCACATTAAACGTGAATTGGTATAAGACAGACGCCAACACAAAACTTGCCGATTATAGAACCGGAGGACTTAAACCCACGGAACTAGTTAAATTTAATACACCAAATTAGCTGAAACAATCCACTACTGGCGTGTCAAAGCTTATATGTTGCAACAAAAAGATTTATAGTTGCGCTGTCTTCGCCTTCTTAACCACAAATCTAATACACGAATTTAGCCTTGCCACTACATTTATATTACAGCGATAGTGAAAATATTGATGTAGCGATCGCTTTCAAATATTACCTATCCCCAAAACCATTCAATTGTAGCTGCATTTTGGAGCTGAGCTAACCATTGTTTAAAGATAATTTGTTTAATAGTTGTTTGTGTTGCTTCATCAAAACATGCGGGATTTATCGATAGCACACGAATGATTGCATAACCTTTTTCTGTTTTTACTGGTTCTAATATATCGCCAGGTTTAGCAGCAAACATAATATTTTTTAGGTGAGGGGATGCTTGCGCGCGCTGTATCTTGAAGAAATAATTTACCGATGAGTTTTGACTTGATATTAAAAAGCGTTGTTCTGCTACATCATAAAAATTAATTTTGCCGCTACAAATTTGCTGATAAAAATCCTGTGTAATATTTTCATCATCAAAATCAATCTGAGCAATGTATGCAGTCTCAAAGTCTGTATGGTGTTTTTTAAAGTAGTCTTCTACATGATTAGCTGTAATTCGCTCACGTAATTTATTGACTATAGCGTAATCTTGAACAATTTGCTCTAGTTTTTCGTGAGTGATGCAGTTTTGCTCAATCCAATTATATGTATCTTCAGCTTTGTATAGTTTATGAGCTTTACGAAAGCTATTCATCGCCTGTTGTAATTCAGTATCAGAAATTTCAATTGGTTCCTTTTCTAGGGCTTCACGAATTAAACATACCTCAACCAAATGATTGATAATTGGTATCTCATTCCAGATAAAATCAAGGTGAGCGATCGCATCTCCTACAGTCAGCACAGTATTGTTAACTCGTACTAAATCAATCTCTCTAGTACGACGAACACCACGTAACGGCCAAGGTAAACTATGCTCAGAACAAAAACTCAGAGATACTGTACCTTCACCATTCATTTGTAAAAGAACATCATAATGAATGGAAAGATCATATGTTTCTTGTTCCCAAAGTAAATCCATTTGGATTGTGGGATATCGCTTTTGCAGATCTAAAAATCGAGTTTTCGCGGTTTTTGGTTGGATTTTTTCTTGAGTAACTGACATTAAATACTCAAGAACATCACTCAACCCCTTTTGCAATTCTTCTCTCATAATCAACCTCAGAAAATTACAACTAACAGCGTTGTGTATTTAACCTGTTCCCTGTTCCCTGTTCCCTGATATCAGTAAGTCACAGATCGCATCGCTAATTGGTAGTCCAGTTGCTTGTTCAATCCAGAGGTACTGCCCATTAGGATTGATTTCCAAGAAAATATACTGTCCATCGGGAGTGACGATCATATCAATAGTGCCGTAGCATAGTCCTAGTTTTTGCACTAGCTGTATACATAATTGACTCACAGCTTGTGGCAATTCATGAGGATAGTATGGAGTTTTATGGTAATCATAATGCCGCCAATCGTAACGAGTATGATTACTTTTTTGAGAATGAATTTCTGCGGCTAGTACTTGATGCCCTACTACTGTAATTCTTAATTCAACTTGTTTTGGAACATAAGCTTGAAAAATAGCTGGGCATCGCTGTACTGATTGAGCATAAATTACATCGCGTTTGGAAACAAATTCAGTGAAGCGTGTAAAATCATCCCGGAGATTTCTCAGTAGTGAGGGGCCAGCTAATTTACTAATAACTTGTCCATTATTTTGATTATAAAAATCTATAAAATCTTGAGGATTATTAGTCATGAGTGTTGGTGGCAAATCAAAGCCAATTTCTGCTGCAATTTTCAGCTGTAAAGCTTTGGATTTTGCCCGTTGCAGTGTTATGGGTTGGGCCGGCAACCATAAACAATCTAAAAAATTCCATACATCTTGGACAAAACTTTCACATTCTTCTATTAAAAATTGATGGGCAGATTTATCTAAACCTTCGGTATGGGGATGAGGACGTTGTGGACGACGATACCATACTGTTTTGATAGAGGATAGATCAATTGAAGTTTCGCCAATGTGTAAAATATATTGAATTTGATTATCTGGTAAATATGAAAGTGAAATTTTGGTTTTTGTTGGGAAGTCTGCTGGGTCGAATCTAATAAAGTCAGCGTTTCTTTCTCGCAGTTTTTTCTCTAGCCAGTCAGCATGTAAATCTTCTGCGCCAGTCAGTATAAGAATCATCGTTTTTATTGGAGAAATCAGTGATGGATGCAGGAAAGTTAGAGAAGTTGGGAAATACAAATTTCGCCAACTCTCCTTGTTCTCTTCTGCAAGAGATGCATCTTTCCCTCAATTAAGAAAAAGTTTGCTGAGTAAAGCAAACTTTCTTTATCAGATTACTAATCAATTATGACCTTGAAAAAATTTAAATTAGTCACAATCATAACCACCGCTTTGATGACAAGTAGATGCTACTGGTCTCAATCCACCAACGATAACTTTTAGGTCTTTTTCAGACAGTTCAGTTGTGATATCAGCATCTACTTTCAGGTCTTCAATCAGAGTGCGGGATACTTTAGCGTTTTGTTGTTTAGACATAGGAATTCTCCTTGTGTTTAATTGATGATGTTTATTGTTTGTTGCATTGTCATTTCAATAGCAAAAGTTACTACTTTTGCTATTGATTTATGACTCGAAAGTTAAACTTCGATTGACGCAACTGTAAAGTTATCAAGGAGAAAAATAAAATTTATGCAATGCTGCAAAAAATCTTTGGTTGAGACCGTCATGAGACATTAGTCCTTTGTGAATACAATGACTAATGACCAATAACTAAGGACGATCGCGCAAAACCTGGTTAATCATCCGGTTCGCCTGGGAAGCATAACCACCACCAAATAAATTGAAGTGATTCAAAATGTGATACAGGTTATAAAGCGTTTTTCTCTGCTCATAGCCTGCATTTAAAGGAAAGACTTCGTTATAACCTTTGTAAAAAGCTGCTGGAAAACCACCAAACAATTCTGTCATGGCGATATCGACTTCGCGATCGCCAAAATATGTAGCTGGATCAAAAATCACTGGTTCCCCCGACACTGTACACCCAGCATTACCACCCCACAAATCGCCATGTACCAACGAAGGTTGAACTTGGTGATCAGCTAATAACTCTGGAATAGCTGCAAGTAACTCATCTTGCTGGGGGAAACTTCCTCCCCGCCGTCTTGCTAATTGAAATTGATAACCCAAGCGATGTTGAGCATAAAACTCTGCCCAATCTGCTGTCTGGGTGTTGATTTGGGGCGTGGAACCAATAGTATTATTAATTTTCCAACCAAAGTCTTGACTATTGCTAGCTTTATGCATCATCGCTAACTTATGCCCCATCTCTTCCCAGGATTGGGTATTACCTCCTGCCATTTCCAGCCATTCCAACACAATGTAACTAGAATTATCAGTTGTACCCCAACAAATCGGTTTTGGGACGCGAATACTAGCTGTTGTGAGCATTTCTGCTAAGCCCAGTGCCTCAGCCTCAAACATTGCCACTTGAGAGACTTGGTTAAGTTTGACGAAGTAACTCAGCTTGCTATCAGATACAGCATAACCCTGGTTGATACACCCACCACCAACTGATCGCCTCTGCTGAGTGTGAAATTTTTCGCCAGTCACTTGGCTGATATGAGCATCAATTTCAGTCCACGTCATGCTGAGTAATTTTGTTCTGTATTAGTCTCTATTTTAGTATCTCAACTGGTTATTTCAACAAAGTTGCATATATATAGACAATTATTTTTATCTAAGGGAAAATTACATATGTAAAATAAATAATTTTGCATTTTAATTGTAGTTTTATGAATGAACTTTCACAATCTTTAGTGAGTATTATTATCCCAACATATAACCGACCAAAATATCTAAAAGAAGCAATAGATAGCGCAGTTAAACAAACTTATCAAAATCTTGACATTATTATTTGTGATAACTGTAGCGATATTAGCCCTCAATCAATAGTTGATTATTTCCGAGATCCTCGAATTCGATTTGTACGAAATTCTCATAATCTCGGTATGGTAACTAATATTATTAATGGGTTTAAAATGGCACGGGGAAAATACATTGCTTGTTTACATGATGATGACATATGGGAAAAAACCTTTTTACAAAAACTCGTTCCTCTTCTAGAGGCTAACCCAAATTTAGCATTGGCTTTTTGCGATCATTATGTAATTGATGCTAACGCTAAGATAGATGTTTTTCTCACACAAGAGTGTTCCAAAACATGGAAACGGTTTGATTTGAAAGAAGGAATTTACCAACCTTTTTATGAACTTGGAATAGTAAATATGTCTATAGCAAGCGCTAACGCTGCCGTTATTCGCAAGGAAGTCGTGGATTGGGATTTAATACCAGTTCAGGTAGGCGGTTGCTACGATTTGTACATTAACTATCTCTGTTCTCGTTCTGGTCTTGGGGCTTATTATTATCCAGAAAAACTGACTCGATATCGCCAACATGAGCAAACTGATACATTAAACAGCAATCCACAGATTGGTATTCGCAAAGCGCAAAATCATATATTTTGCTATGAGCGATTTATGGAAGATGCTCAGTTAGAGGAGTTACAACCATATTTTCGGCGGAGATTGTTGGAATCTACTTATGCTTTAGGAATGAGCTTATTGCAAGCTGGACAGACAAAAGCAGCACGTTATCATTTTTGGCAAATAATCAAGAAAAAAAAGCTGAATATAAGAGCTTTGATAGCATTATTATCAACTTTTCTTCCAAAGAAATAACCTCTAAAACGGTTTAATGACAACTACACCATATGCCTCTGGACAAAGGTATTGATTGGCGGCTAAAAGTAAATCGCTGACTTGTAAGGCTTGAATGTAACTTGGATAGTTAAGTGCTGGTTCTAAATCTCCTATCAATGATTGATAATAACCGTATAATCCAGCGCGATCGCTTGGGGTTTCGTTGCCAAAAATAAATCTGTTAGCTACTCGTCGCTGTACGCGGGCAATTTCCGATTCTGTTACCAACTCTGTTTGTAAGGTACGGATATGTTGAGCGATCGCATCTTCGACAACTGGTAAATTTTCGACTGCACATTTAGCTGAAATGTAAAATGTCCCTTGCAGTTGATTGCTCATATTGCTCACAGAAATGGAGGAAACTAATTCCCGTTCTTCCCGCAAATCTCTGACAAGTCTTGATGTCCTTCCATGTCCTAAAATTCCTGCTAAAATATCCAATGCATAAGTCTGATCTAGCTGAGTTAATCCCGGAACCCGCCAAACCATTACTAAGCGTGCTTGTTGGAGACTCGCATCAATAAACTCCCGATGTACAACTTCTGTAAACGCAGATTCGGGATGAATAGGGGAGTGGGGAGTAGGGAGTAGTGAGTGGTGAGTGTGATTAGCTTGTGTAAATCCTTTTGTAACAATTTCGATTAATTCTTCTGTGGGCAAATTACCCACAGCAACAGCAGTCATTGACTGGGGTTGATACCAATTATTGTGAAAATCGCGCATTTGCTGAGGTTTCAGCTGAGAAATTACCGATTCCGGCCCTAATACTGGACGGTGATAAGGTAGCACCTCAAACGCTGTTTCCATTGCCCGCCGAAACGTGCGACGGCGCTTATTATCTTCTGAACGTCTAATCTCTTCTAAAACTACTAATCGTTCGCGTTCAAAAGCATCATCAGGAATACTAGCGTTACACACTACGTCTATTTGCAGTGGCACAAGCTCAGCAAAATCCTTGGGAGCAGTAGTTATGTAGTAATGAGTATAATCTTGGCTGGTAGCTGCGTTAGTGACAGCACCCCGTTCTTCAATACGACGCTCAAACTCACCACTAGCCAATCTTTCGGTTCCCTTAAAAATCATATGCTCTAAAAAGTGAGCCATACCGTTAATGGCATCCGATTCCACTGCTGAACCAACTTTGAGCCACAAACTTAAATTAACGGCTGCAACTGGCACCTGCTCTGCTACTATGGTTAAACCATTGGGCAATTGATGTAGCTTTGGAGCATTCAGACGAGGTAACTGTAATAAAGTTGTGGTCATTGGTAGTAGTAAGTGAGAGATCGTTACTCTTTTATCTTATCTATGACTTCAAACTAGCAGTGCGATCGCCTAATTTTAAGCAATTAGCATAAAAATGGCTGAGAATTCTACACCAGTTATGTTAACTACGTTAGACAGAAATTAATAACGCGCATTTGTACAGGTGAGTATAACCAGTTAGTATGCATCAACCAAATATCTCTTTATCAGCCGTTCCTATCCACCCTAATCATTAATTAACAACTATATGGACATAAATAAACATAACTATATATACATAAATATCATACTATGTTTGTTTTTAGACGGAGGATTGGTTATAGATTAACGTAACAAAACTTTTAACTTTATTCACGTCCATACTTTGTTGTGAAAACTTTACTCTATCAATATATCTAGAGTTTTTAACTCTATTTTTTACTTTTACTTTATTGAATCTTTAAATTCTTGAGGGTCACTGAAATGTTGTTAATGCTTAATTCGGTTAAAATACACATAACTACCGTCTAAAATTTGTATACCATATATCCAATTTATGAATTTTAGATAGCTTGCCAAAGCGCTTATTTCTCATATCTGAATAACCAAAGATATTAAGAAATTATGCAAAAGTTACAAGTAGAGTCAGCACCAAATGCAGTGACTGGCAACTTGATCTCCTTTGGTGAAAATATTGGGTGCATTCAAACTGGATAATAATTTTTCAGTCAAGATTCAACACACAAAGCTTTTAGTCCTTTAGAGAGAAGATTGAATAGGAAGTTTAAAACTATTAGTAGAATATCATCGTATAAATAGCAAATTAACACTTTTACTAGACAAGCTCTTTGATTTCTAGAGCAGCACTTTGCCCAAAATGCTATCTAGATAGATTAGATTACTGTAACCAAATTACCATAGAAATGATTGAACATATTACCTATGAGCATCAACTCTTAGCTATAATCGTGTCTCGGCATTTTAACGAGTCGGGTATTCACTTTTTCACGCCAAACGAACTGTCTCAGCAGTTGGCATATATGCATCATCCCGTAGGCAAAGTCATCCCACCCCATGTGCATAATGCTGTGCGTCGTGAAGTGCAATACACCCAAGAAGTTTTAGTGATTAAAAAAGGCAAGTTGCGTGTTGATTTTTACAACAATCAGCAACAATATTTAGAAAGCCGCATCTTAGAGTCTGGCGATATCATACTTTTAGTTACCGGTGGTCATGGTTTCGAGGTACTAGAAGAGGTTCAAATGGTTGAAGTTAAGCAAGGCCCTTATGTCGGGGAACAAGACAAAACTCGGTTTACTGGGATTACCGCAGCACAAGCCAAGATAGTTGTGAGGTAGGTAAGCCATGAACTCAATTCCAGTTAACCAACCACTACTAGATGGTAATGAAAAAAAATACTTACTTGAGTGCATCGATAGCGGATGGATTTCTTCTGAAGGATTATTTGTTAAAAAACTTGAAGAACAGTTTGCCGCTCGAATGGGACGTAAATATGGCATAGCTGTTAGTAATGGTTCTGCTGCCCTTGATGCTGCGGTTGTAGCACTAGGAATTACATCAGGGGATGAAGTTATTTTACCGACATTCACGATTATTTCTTGTGCTGCTGCCATTGTTCGTAGCGGTGCTGTACCAGTAGTAGTGGAATGCGATCGCCACACCTGGAATATGGATATCAACCAAATTGAGGAGAAAATTACACCCAGAACCAAAGCAATTATGGTTGTCCATATCTACGGATTACCAGTGGATATGGAACCTGTTCTAGCCTTAGCTGATAAATATGGGTTGCATATCATTGAAGATGCCGCAGAGATGCACGGTCAAACTTATAAAGACCGCCCATGCGGTAGCTTTGGTACTATTAGTACCTTCAGTTTCTACCCCAACAAACATATCACAACTGGCGAGGGAGGGATAGTACTCACCGATGATGAGCAAATAGCAGAACATTGTCGTTCATTACGCAATTTATGCTTCCAACCTCATAAACGTTTCGTACACGAAGAATTGGGCTGGAATCTACGGATGTCCAACTTGCAAGCAGCTCTTGGGGTGGCTCAACTAGAGCGATTAGACGAATTTGTCGCTCGTAAACGACGTATCGGGCAACGCTACACAGAGCTATTGTCAGACATCCCCGGACTACAACTACCGCTACCGCGATTAGACTATGCTGACAATATTTATTGGGTCTATGGTCTAGTTTTAAAAGATGAAGTTCCTTTTGATGCCCAAGAAGCAATGCAGCGTTTAGCTCAATATCAAATCGGGACTCGTCCCTTTTTTTGGCCCATGCATGAACAACCTGTATTCCAGAAAATGGGCTTATTTGCTAGAGTGTGCTGTCCTGTTGCCGAAAGAATTGCTCGTCGTGGTTTCTACATTCCTAGTGGAATGGCACTAACAGATGAGCAAATCTGTCGAGTCACACAAGTCGTTGCAGAGGTAATTAAATGAAGAGAATTATCAAATCGTTGCCTTTTGTCAAAAAGACGTATCAGTCTTTTCAAGAATCAAAATATGAACGCCGATTTGCAGGAGAATGCTACGGTTGTTTTCGAGGAGTTTTTAACACATTTGAGCAAGCTATTCAATCAGCACCTAAAACTAAGACCATTGGTTATGACAATAATGACCTGGCTCAAGAATATCAAGAAATGTTGGAGTCGGAAAATTGGGAACAGAGCCAACACCTAATCAATTCTTATGATTATCCTGTTTTATTTTGGTTAAATTCTATCTTTACTACAAATCTTGTAAATCATATTTTCGACTTGGGTGGAAATGTAGGTATTCATTTCTACGCTTATAAGAAACACCTCAATTGTCAAGAAATCACATGGACTATTTGTGATTTATCAGAAATCATTAAAGTAGGTAAAAAAATAGCTGAAAAACGTCAGCAAAAAGATTTATTTTTTACCACATCTTTTGCAGAAGCGAATAATAAAAATATCTTACTTGCATCAGGTTCTGTGCAGTACGTCAACCATTTTTCTCAACAGATAGAAAAGTTACTTGTTAAACCAGTACACATTCTAGTTAATCGTTTACCCATATATGATGGTAAACAATTTGTTACTTTGCAGAATGGCGGTAAGGTTTTCTATCCTCAGTATGTGTTTAATAGAAGCGATTTTATTGAGAGCTTTAATGAAATTGGCTATGAATTAATTGATATTTGGCAAGATAGATTAGGTAGCTGTATGATTCCCTTTTATCCAGAAAATTCAGTGCCTTTCTATCATGGAATGTATTTTAAATTAAGAGAGTAAATTATATGAGCATATTTGACAATTATGCATGTTATTATGACTTACTATATCTTGACAAAGATTATGCAAAAGAAAGTCAATTTATTCATCAATTACTACTAACTCATGCACCTAACACAGTTTCTATCTTAGAGTTAGGATGCGGCACAGGTATCCATGCTGCACTATTAGCACAAGAAGGTTATCAAATTCATGGTGTGGATATAAGTGCCCAGATGTTAGAACGATCGCGATCGCGTTTGACACAACTTTCGCCTGATATCGCTGCAAAGCTGAAATTCTCTCAAGGGGATATTCAAGAGTTCCGTGTTAACCAGCAATTTGACGCGGTAATTTCCCTATTTCATGTAGTTAGTTATCAAACCACAAACGAGGCACTTGAGAAGACTTTTGCCACAGCCAAAGCTCATCTTAAGCTCGGTGGAATTTTCATTTTTGATTGTTGGTATGGCCCCGCTGTATTGAGCGATCGTCCAACTGTGCGTATTAAAAGATTAGAGGATGAAGAAGTCAAAATTACCAGAATTGCTGAACCTGTAATCTACCCTAACGAGAATTTAGTAGATGTTAATTATCAAGTTTTAATCAAAGATAAAAACAGCAAAGCTGTTGAAGAACTACAAGAAACCCATCGAATGCGTTATCTATTTAAACCAGAAATAGAATTAATTTTAAAGCAATTTCAAATGGAAGCGATCGCATATCGAGAGTGGATAACCAACCAAGAACCAGGATTTGATACTTGGGGAGTTTACTTTGTAACTGTAAATAATAACTGAGATAATATAATGAATAAAACTTACTGCATATTTTTTTACGAAGGATATATCAGCATTGCGCCAACAGTGATTAACTTAGCCAAATCACTCAGCGAACAAGAAGACAGAGTAATTATTTATGCTACTAAAACCAATTATCCAATTTTCAATCCCCCAAATGAAAAAATAGCTGTTGTATACTTTTTGAAAGGCTATGACATACCGCTAATTAATAGTTTTTACAATTTTCTAAATTTTAAAATCAAAAAATTTATTAGTATAATACCTTTGATAGAGCTAATTTTATTTGTTTTTCAAGCTTTTTTATATACCTTAAAAAATTATCAATTTGTCTCTCCTCATCAAAATATTAGTATAGGTGTTGACACAAACGGCTCAATCTTATCTTTGATTAATTTTTGGATATTTAGGAAAAAATTTGCATATCTTTCCTTAGAAATTACTTCATTATCATATTTTGGGCAGTTATCCAAAGTTGTCAAATATCTTGAGTGCATAGCATATCAAAAAGCAGAAACCGTCATCATTCAAGATGAAGAGAGATTTAAAAGCCTTTGTAGTTACAACAACTTCCAGCATCCAAATGTTTTTTATCTAGCAAATTCCACAAGTTCACTTGACAACAACTATTTAAATATCCATGATGAAAATAATTACATTAGGAAGATGCTTAATTTAAGTAAAGAAAAGTTTCCATCTCTAGTTCTTCAAGCAGGCATGATATGCAACGATGTGTATTCCGAAGAACTAGCTTATGCTTTTAAATCTATTGACAATGGATGTGCTTTAATTTTTCATTCAAGCCACAAAACAGATATTCAAAACCCATATATACAGTTATTACAAGAAATTAACTCAACCAATCTTTTTCTTTCCCTCAACCCTCTACCATACGAAGAAATAGATAAAGTATTTGCTTCAGCCACCATTGGTTTAGCATTTTACAAACAAATCAACGATAACTACGCTCAAATTGCCAAAGCATCAGGAAAACTATCCTTTTACTTAAAACATGGCAAACCAGTACTAGTAAACAACCTAGAATCATTATCTGCACTTGTGCAAAAATATCAGATAGGAGTCGTCATCAACGATCCTACCGATTCCATAGAAATTCAATCAGCTCTAAAAACAATATTAGATAATTACAGCTTCTACTCCCAAAACGCCATAACTTGCTTCACAGAAGAATTTGACTTCGCCAATCAAGCAAAGCCTCTATTATCCCTAATGAGTAATTGGTAGCAAACTTAGATCAATGGGGGATGGCTTCGACTTCGCTCAGCCAACGGGAAATGGGACAATAGATAAGAAATTCTCATTCTTCTCTGCGTCTCCGCGTCTCTGCGTGAAAAAAAAAGATTTATGCAACAAGTCCAATGCCTAAAAATCACTCACAACGATATAAAATTATGAATAGAAATATTAAAAATTGTAAATATAAGTATCAATGCCTAACACCTCTATTGACAAAAGTAAATCCCGCGTCATTGTTATTGGTGCAGGAATTGGTGGACTCACAGCCGGGGCACTATTAGCCCGCAGAGGTTACAGCGTCTTAATCTTAGACCAAGCGATCGCACCAGGAGGTTGTGCTTCCACATTTAAACGCCAGGGATTTATCTTTGATGTTGGGGCAACTCAAGTAGCAGGGTTAGAACCGGGAGGTATTCACCACCGCATTTTCTCAGAACTAGAAATAGATTTACCACCAGCCACACCTTGCGACCCCGCTTGTGCAGTCTATTTACCTGGGGAAAGTACACCAATCAACGTTTGGCGCGACCAACAGAAATGGCAAACAGAACGACAACAGCAATTTCCTGGAAGCGAACCTTTTTGGCAATTAATGGCAAACTTATTTAACGCCAGTTGGGAATTTCAAGGACGCAACCCAGTATTACCACCCCGAAACTTGTGGGATTTGTGGCAGCTAACTCAGGCAGTACGCCCCAGCACATTAACTACCTTACCCTTCACCTTATTTACAGTCGGAGATGCTTTAAGATTATTTGGGTTAGGAAACGATCGCCGACTGAGAACATTTCTAGACTTACAACTAAAATTGTATTCTCAAGTCAATGCCGAAGAAACAGCCTTACTCTACGCCGCCACCGCATTGAGTGTATCCCAACTACCCCAAGGATTATTTCACCTCCAGGGTAGTATGCAGGTACTGAGCGATCGCCTAGTAGAAGCCTTAGAAAGAGACGGTGGTAAACTATTGATGCGTCACAGCGTCGAACAAATCAAAGTAGAGAACGGCAAAGCTACCGCTGTCGTCATTAAAAATCAGAAAACTGGCGAAGTTTGGACAGAAACCGCCGACCATATAGTCGCCAACGTTACCGTACAAAACCTGGTGCAATTATTGGGAGAAAAAGCCCCATCCGGCTACAAACAGCGGGTAGCAAAACTACCACCAGCATCAGGGGCGTTTGTAGTGTATTTAGGAGTAGACGCCAGTGCTATTCCTTACGCGTGTCCTCCCCACCTGCAATTTATGTACGACGCCAACGGCCCGATTGGCGAAAATAATTCCCTATTTGTTTCCGTCAGTCATCCTGGAGACGGTCGCGCCCCGGATGGCAAAGCCACAATTATCGCTTCATCATTCGTCGAACCGACACAGTGGTGGCAAATCCACAACTATCAAGCCTTAAAACAAAAGTATACAGAAGAGGCGATCGCTCGACTTGCCCAATATTTTTATCTCAAACCAGAAACCATCATTTATCAAGAAGCCGCCACACCCCGCAGCTTTGCCCATTACACAGCACGCGATCGCGGTATAGTTGGCGGTATCGGTCAAAGAATACCTACTTTTGGCCCCTTTGGTTTCGCTAATCGTACACCCATCAATCATTTGTGGTTAGTGGGAGATTCCACCCACCCCGGCGAAGGTACAGCAGGAGTTAGTTACTCAGCACTAACAGTAGTTAGACAGATTGAAGCGCTAAAGTAGAATCGGAAAACGCTGACTACCTAGAACGGGAAAACAATTTTTCCCCACATCAGAACTAGAATTCTTGGCTCAAGCAGTGAATACAAATATTATCTTTGAAAAAGATGACACAGACAGTGTCACGAATTTAAGACCAACTAATTAACAGATAAGACCACAGAGACAGCCTTAAAAATTCAAAATTCAAAATTATTGGTCGTGAATAATTAATGTCTCCACCTGTACATCCAGTTAGATAAGCTAATATTCATTCACATAGCATCCCCCCATCCCCCCATCCCCCCATCCCCGCGTCTCCGCGTCTTTCTCAAGCAAAGGATTATACAACTTCAAGGGAGATAACAAATTACTGTCCATTAGTAACCCCTGACGGCTCAAACTGCTGCTGCGGTTCAGGATTGAGAAATTGTTGCCAGGTCTTAATTTGCTCTTGCGCTGCACTGTAAGCAGAACTCCCGCGAGGAATCAACTTGGCAATTTCAATACCTTTATTAATATCAGCCTGACCTTGAGAGCGTGCCATGTCAAGCAATTGTTGACTCCATTGGTCAATAGCGAGATTGGCATCCATCCGCAAGATGCTACTGTCTGACACCCGATTAGCTAGCCGGATAGCCTCAACTAAGGCTTCTGTCGTCCCTGCTGCTGCTACTTCTTGCGCCCTTTGCCAGTTTTGTTTAGCACGAATTTGCCCTTCCCACTCATCTATAGCCGCTTGTGCTTCACCAGAAAGCGCTCTTCCTGACGAGGCAATTTGTTGAGCTGCACTAATGGCTGCTTGCAGATTTCCGCTTTGAGCCAAATCTCGCGCCTGATCTAACAAGGGTTGGTCTTGAATCCGCTGAATCTTTGCTGACCAATTGCGAATTTTTTTCCTTGCTTCTGGATATAATGCCCGACCCCTGCGAATTTGGCTTGCCTCAATGATCGCCGCTTGCAGAGAGTTAACATCTTCAAATACTGCTATTTGTTCAGCACGTTCTAAAAAGGGTTGGTCTTCGATGGTCTCAACTTGGCTACGCCAGCGTCCCACTTCTTGTTTAGCTTCTGAGGCGCGGGGGTTATTGGAAGGGATGAGTTCGGCTTCGGCGATCGCAGCTGTTAAATCATTAACTGTTCCTTGACTAGCAAAGGTTCTAGCTCTTTCTAAGCGGGCGACATCTTCGATTTCTAACTGCCAACGCGCGATTAGTTGCTGTGCTTGATCATAATTTGCCCTAGTCGGATCAATTTGCTGAGCCTGAGCGATCGCTGCCTCCAAGCCAGGAACATTACCTAGCCATGCATTCCTTTGGGCTTCACCCAAGGCGATAAAGTCTTCGATTTCTGTTTGGAGTTTAGCACTTGAGGGAATCTGTCTAACAATTTCTAAGGCATCATCCGCATTTTTGCTATCCATCTTGGACTGGGCCAATTCCAGCATTTTCCGGCCAAAGGCAGGAATTAACTCTTGAGATTTTTCGTAAAGGTAGCTATCTTGTCCAATGGATTCAGCTAGTTTGATGGCTTGCAGTAACTTATCTACGACTTTGCTGTTAGCTAAACCTTCAGCCTTGGCTAACTTCTCGCCATCTTCTCGCGCTGAGGTAATAATGCGGTTTAGTTGGTCGTACTTCGCACTTGCCCAATATTTATTATCTACACGCAATAATTTAGACGACAGCATAAACGCCGATTGCCAGCGTCTTTCTCGCACTTCTGCTTCTGCTTTATTGTAGATGCCTTCTGCTTTCGACCATATAGATTGCCATTTGGCAATTTGCTCATCTACTAATTTATAAGCTGCTAGGTCTTCGGGAAGTTTGCGAGCTGTAGCGATCGCTTCTTCTATATTTCCGGCTTGGAAACTTTGATCGGCTAGCCGCAAAATATCCCGCGACCATTCTTCAATAAACCGATCAATTTCTTGGCGCATCGGGTGAGTATCCGGCAGTTGTTTAACTAAAGCGATCGCTTGTAACAAGTCGTTCACTTTTTGCTTAGAAGCTGCCAATTGAGCGCAGTGTAGCCGTACCGAAGCACTAGCCAAGGGCCAAAAAATCGATGGGCAATTTGGTGCCGATGGCAGTTTCAACAGCATTGCCATTGCCAGAAATGCTATGCTACCAGGAACTAAAGTTAGCAATACCGACCACAATACCCAGCTTTTCAGCCAGCGCGGCAATTTTCCAGTTTTTTTACTTGGTGGAAAAGTCGGTTCCACATCGCTATCTGTTGGTAATCCTTGAGAATTGTATTCTTTTGGCTGCTTCACTGATTTCGATGTAGAACCAGTAGCTGAGACACCAAATGCTTTTGTTTCACCGAATTTTTGCTTTCGGGATAATCTGGATTTTTTATCTGACTCTTTAGCTCTGGCCGTGGGCCAACTGTCTGGAATATCCCGCTCTGTCATCTCTCACACCAAAATAATTGAACAGCGATCTGTTTTAAATTGATAATTCCATTGTTGACATAGTAACTTTCTCATCATTAAAAAGCTACTTTTTTATGCTCTCTGTCCACAGATACCATTAAAGATGTCAATGTTTAGTGTTCTTTTATACTTATCCCGAAACTTGAGATTCTGTTTGTAAATCAACGATTAGCTGCGCTAGCTGTTCGCTGCTTGCTTGGTATACCCTGCCACAAAAGTCACAAGTTGCTTCAGCACCATCGTCTTTAGCAATCATGTCCTGTAGTTCGGTCTCTCCTAAAATTTTCAGTGCCCCCAATACGCGGTCAAAGGAACAACCACAGTGGAAGCGTAGGATTTGACTTTCAGGAAAGATATTTAACCCCATATCTCCCAACAGATCTTGGAAGATTTCATTCAAAGTTTTCCCTGTTTGCAACAAAGGTGTAAAACCTGATAGAGCTGCCACCCTTGAGTCTAAAGTTGCCACTAAGGCGTCATCCCTAGCAGCTTTAGGTAATACCTGTACTAGTAATCCCCCCGCAGCAGTTACTCCGTTTGCTCCGACAAACACCCCTAAAACCACAGCTGAAGGTGTTTGTTCAGAATTCACCAGATAATGAGCCACATCATCGCCAATCTCTCCTGAAACTAGTTCAACTGTACTAGAGTAAGGATAGCCGTAACCAATATCTCGTACTACGTAAAGGTAGCCGCTACCCACTGCACCACCAACATCTAACTTACCTTTAGGATTGGGAGGTAGTTCCACAGAAGGGTTTCCTACATAGCCGCGGACAGTGCCATCTAACCCGGCATCTACCAATATACCACTTAAAGGCCCATCGCCCTTCACACGGACGTTAACTCTAGATCCAATCCGCTTCATGCTAGAAGCCATCAATAAGCCCGCTGCCATAGTTCGACCCAGAGCTGCTGTCGCCACATAGGAAAGCTTGTGGCGCTGTCGTGCTTCTTCTGTTAAACGCGTGGTGATTACGCCTACTGCACGAATCCCACCTTCGGCTGCCGTGGCACGAATTAACTGATCTGCCATGAAAAACCTTACATTTCTTAACAACGTCACTTTTTCTATTCTAAGTTCTCGTTTGTCAGTTATTGGTGATCAGTCATTCATTAGCATTACTATGTTGTATTCTTTACTTGATTAAATTACTTGGTTAGTTTTCTGAAGCAAAAAGAAACCAAAACCCATAGTCTTGTATCCCCATTTTAAATAGCCACGCTGCCAGTCGCGTACCCGTTTGAGCGCTATTTCGTCATTCTTTTGCATGGCGGCAAGATAGCGCTGATGGGCGTGTCTACTCTCAAAATCATCCCGCTCATCCTCACTGCTACGACATAGATAAAACCGTTCTGCAATACGAATTAAAAATTCTCCCTCACCGCAACCTAGATCTAAAACACGACAACTATCAGTAAGTGTGAATTGCTCAATCAGGCGCTCAGCTTTCTCTCTACACTTAGGGGACTATTGAACAAATTTACCCTCCAGCTTGAAAAATTTGTTCAGTGGTTAAATTCAATTCTGGGAAAGTGGGTGATAAGATGCGATCGCTGCCGCGAAACTGGTTAGTTTGGTATTCGCCCTCAACTAGTGAATAAATTGATACTGTAGGCTGTTTTGGGTTACCAATAAACCGTCGTCCTCCCAAAGCAGCATAATCCACAATCCAGTATTCTGGAATACCAATAGATTCGTATTGACCTAGTTTTGTAAAATAGTCATCTCTCCAGTTGGTGAGGCAGTGCGTTGCGGGGGTTCCCCCCGTTGTAGCAACTGCCGTACTTACCACCTCAATTACTAGTGGGATAGATCCTGCAAGGCTAACAGTAGACTCTTTCTTCCACAGAAATTCATTTATTAGATTGGGGTGATTCAATAACAGCACATCTGGCGAGTAAGCTGATTCATTTTCAGGTGGCTTAACTAATGCTGTTTTGGGTATGAAGTATGGAAGGCTCAAACGTATACATTCTCTAGTCAGCTCAAAGGCTAAAAACCCAACTACCTGTTCATGATCACCCGACGGTTGGGGCATTTCAATTACTACTCCATCGTGCAACTCGTAATGTTTACCTGTGTTATCTGGATATTTAGCAACAAACTCATCAAATTTAACTAGTTTTCGTAAAGCTTGAGTCACAATCTGCTACCTCCTTGGTTGGCGATCGCAATGCTAGCTGTAACTACAAAAATCAATAGATTAACGGAACAAAGCCCCAAGTTTTATCTGAGTACGTCTTGTATTGCTCTCCAAATGCAGTTTCTAGCATCTGTTCTTCCTTGCGAATGCGATAAGCACGCGATACAATACCTGTCACCGCAATCACCAAAAGTATAATCCAATTGGTTACAGCTAGTCCTGCACCGATATCCATGAGGAATGTACCCAGATAGCCAGGGTGTCGAACGACACGATAAATCCCTTGATTAACGATTTGATGACCATCAAGAATTCGTAGTGTACGAGTGTAAAACTCACCAAGCGTTTTGGCTGCCCAATAGCGTATCGTCAATCCAATAAACATCAACAGCAGTCCAACATAACCGATATAAATTTGATGCCAGTACCCAATTTGATAAATGTTGAAGACAGGCGCAAGTAATACAATAGAGAGAGTGAATAAACCGCTAACCCACATTAAGCGGGAACTACCTTGGTCAGATAAACCCGGTTGAAGACTAAGCGCTTGCTCACCCTTCCTTAACAAACGCTCCATCACCAAGTAGCAAGCGATTAAAAGATATGCCAAAACAGTTGTGGTTGTCATACCGCTTTCTACCAAATTTGATTGTTTTTCTCAAACATATTTCGTAGTATCTTTAACTCACTCAGAGTCTCTCAAAAAATGCTAGGTACTTTTCAACAAAGCCAACTCCGGATAGAAATCGCAGCATCAGCAACTACAATTCATGACAGTCTGCTGCATCCTCAGCAGCTGGAAAAATGGCTCTTAGGACAACGCTTTGCTTCAGGAATGCCAGAAGAACTACATTCAGGATTCCAGTTTACAACCTGGACTGGGCCAGTTGCGATTCATCATCGAGTCGATGTTGTCAAACCTAATTGTCTGCGCTTACTGCTTAGCGGCGGTATTGATGGATTTCACGAATGGTATTGGGGAGATGGTTGGGTACAGTCTCGTTTAGAAGGAGTATCAATTCTGCCCCTGAATTTAGGACAAACTTTAAGTTTGTTGAGCTTGCGTCAGTTTTTGACAAGTCAAACCGCTGAAATTAATTAAACGTAATAATAAAATTATGGTTCGTAGTGAGCGATGAATCGCTCATAGCAAAGGTCATGGCGTTGTTTTACCTAATTCTAATTCGGCTTTACCACCAAAACAGAACAATTGGCCTCTTCTACCACTTGACTACTAACAGAACCTTGAACAATTCGCTTTATTCCTGTCAAACCACGACTGCCAATGACAATTAAATCAGCCTTGTAGATATTGGCAAGGCGAATAATCTCGTCAGCCGGATCACCAGTGACTAGCTCTAATTCACTCTCAACTGATAACTCTTCTTGATAAGATTGCAGTTGTTTTTCAATTTGGAAATAAGAAAGCGTTGGTGACTCTGGGTGAGGACGATCAACGGGTAGCTCCATCTCTGACTCTGGGTGAGGAAACACATGACAGAAAACAATTTTGCTATCTGGTGACAATACTAAATCACTCAAAGTTTGAGTTACTCGTTCTCCAATTTCCGTACCGTCCAGAGCTACCAAGATATTTTTTAGCACCGCTCTCGTCTCCTAAAGAGTAGACCCCTTACCATTAAGTACTTAATATAGATTATTGGTAGCTACACCAACCAATTTATCAGTAGTAACTTAATTAAGTTTGTATATTGCGAGGCTACGCCGTATGGAGTTTTTTTTTAAGCAGTGCTTGACTCGTGATGAGTTGTAGCAACTACTGTTTTTTCAAGCAAAAATCAGTTATCAGTTATCAAAGGATATCAAGTGACTCGTTCCATCTTGATAACTGTTCACTGAATTTTGGCAACTAGTGTGATTAGATAGTTCACACAAGTGGCTCCTCCCTTGAGACGTAAGCCATCCAGACTTTTAGTTTGAAGCCACCCAATGAATTTTCGCAACAGCGTAAGAAAAAATTAAGCATTCAAATTACTCTTCTTGCTGAATTCGGCGTCGGACTGAATCGGCATGGGAAGGTAAGCCTTCAGCTGTTGCTAGCACGTCAATTGCACTAGCCACTTTTTCTAATGCAGTTTGAGAGTATTGAATTATACTAGAGTGTTTAAGGAAAGTTTCTACTCCCAATGCTGAAGCATAGCGAGCTGCGCCGGAAGTGGGCAAGGTATGGTTAGGCCCTGCGAGATAGTCTCCTACAGCCTCTGGTGTTGAGTAACCTAAAAAGATGGCTCCAGCGTGGCGAATCTGGGGAATTAGTGCCCAAGGATCCTTGATTTCTAACTCTAGGTGTTCAGGGGCGAATTCATTCGAGAGTTCTGCTGCTGCTTCTAGAGATTCCACAACGACAATTAAGCCATAGTGAGCGATCGCTTTTTCTGTATCTAGTCGCCGTGGGTGGTCTACTAGTTGTCTTTCCACAGCTACTTGCACATTTTTTGCCAAACTAGTATCTGTCGTTAGCAAAATTGCTGCTGCCATTGGATCATGTTCGGCTTGAGCTAGCAAATCAGCGGCGACATGCACCGGATTGGCACTTTCGTCGGCGATGATCAGCACCTCACTTGGCCCGGCCAAAGAATCAATACCAACAGTGCCGTAGACAAGTTTTTTCGCTAAGGTGACATAAATATTACCAGGGCCAGTAATTACATCCACCTTGGGGATGGTTTCTGTGCCATAGGCTAAAGCGGCGATTGCTTGTGCGCCTCCAATCCGGTAAATTTCTTGCACCCCTGCTTCTTGGGCAGCCACCAAAACTGCTGGGTTAATCGCTCCTCCCACTCCGGGTGGCGTTACCATGACTACACGAGGTACACCAGCTACCCCTGCCGGTACTGCATTCATCAGCACCGTACTAGGATAGGCGGCGCGGCCACCAGGCACGTACAACCCTGCTCGATCAACGGGGGTATAGCGTTTGCCTAACACAATTTCATCATCGCCAAAGTGTACCCAGCTTTTGGGGACACGCTGACGATGAAACGCTTCAATTTGGCGGCTAGCTAACCGAATTGCCGCCAGCAGCTCCTTCGACACCTGTTGATAGGCTGCATCTAGTTCTGAGCCTGTAACGCGTAGTTCTTCAGGCTTGAGGGTTTGGTGGTCAAATTCGGCAGTATAATGCAATACAGCTTTATCGCCTTGGCGTTTTACTGCTTGCAACACTTCTCGCACCGTTGCTTCTTTGTGAAGCACCTGTTCGTCATGGGTGCGATCGCAGATCCGTTGTAGTTCTGCTCTGACGTCTGCCTGCTGAGTAATGATTCGCAGCATGGAGTAAGCACAATGCCAAAATGTTAGAATATTCTCGCTTGAAAATTTAGTCTTGCTCTTAACCCACTTGAGTCAAGAGCTGCACTCTAATTCTCTTCTCTAGCTTAACCTGGATTTTTTTGATACTCCCAAGACCGGCAGCACTGGTTTGCTTGAGAAGGCAACTTAAATGCTCAGTCCGATTCGCCTGTTGAGCTTCTCGGCAGGGAGCGAGTATGCCCACTTCCCGCTACCCTTGACCCTACACCTGATTTCTTGCAGCAGTGGAGATGATGTTTTTGCACATCCACTTCCCCAAATTTCAATAGTGTATAGTTCTGAGTATAATTTATGCTTATTTTTTTACTTTAGTAGCTAGCACCTGTACAGACACGATATGTCGAGTCTCTACCTTTATAAGGTCACTATTCATTGAAGTACCTAATTTTAACGCATTTCCTTTATTGGTGATGTGGGGAATTGGTGTTTGCTAAGTTGTCATGCTTACAGATTGTACTATTTGTATTGTGATTCTCTTGCAAAAGTCCCTCTTTGCGTTCTCTTCTCTGCGCCTCTGCGCGGCAGTCGCTCATGGGGGAGACCCCAAGACCGCGCTGCCTTGCCTCTGCGTGAGCTTTTCACAGTATTATTCAACAACATTAAAGTATTTATGCAAGAAGTCTTGTGAATAAAAGCCTAAAACCCTCTGCACCCTGCGTTCTCAACGTGCAAATTAATGCTTAACGGCTTAATTTCTCTTTCTGCTTCCTTTCAGCCCCCATTACACCCTATCCCCATTTCGAGATTTTTTGAGGAAACTCTTACATTAGCAAGTATGAATGCTATATTAGTAAGTCTAGTAGTGTGTGTACATAATATTATTAGTTTTTTTGGAACTGACTGTGGCGAATACAAAGTCTGCTCTTAAGCGCGCCCAAATTGCAGAACGCAATCGACTGCGTAACAAAGCTTACAAATCAGCAGTAAAGACGCTGATGAAAAAATACCTGAGTGCTGCTGATGTTTATGCAGCTAATCCGACTCCAGAATTAGAGCAAGAAGCTCTGTCTCGATTATCTGAGACTTACAGCAAAATAGATAAAGCTGTCAAACGAGGTGTTCTTCACCCAAACAATGGAGCCAGGAAAAAATCAAGATTAGCTCGCAAGCTAAAACCATTGACACAAAAGGCACAGTAGTCATTAGTCATTTGTCCTTTGTCATTAATTTACGTAAGTAAGGACAAACAGCTAAAAAATGCACCTAATAGACACCCACGTCCACCTCAACTTTGATCTGTTTCAGTCAGATTTAGCCGCAGTGCGATCGCGATGGCAAGAGGCAGGTGTTGTACGTTTAGTACATTCCTGTGTTGAACCTTCAGAGTTTTCTAGTATCCAAGCCATAGCACATGAGTTTCCTGAACTCAGTTTTGCTGTAGGATTGCATCCTCTAGATGCCCAAAAATGGAATGCTGGAACAGCCGAAAAAATTACTTTTTTGGCTGGCTCAGATTCTCAAGTGGTGGCAATTGGGGAAATGGGGCTAGATTTTTACAAAGCAGACAACTATGAGCAGCAGCACATGGTGTTTGAAGCCCAATTAGCGATCGCCTCTGAACTCAATTTACCAGTAATTATTCACTGTCGTGATGCTGCTATTGAGGTCAGAGAAGTGTTACAAAAATGGCAAAATATTCAAGGAGAAAGAATACGGGGTGTCATGCATTGCTGGGGTGGAACGCCAGAAGAAACTCAATGGTTTCTGGATTTAGGTTTCTACATCAGCTTTAGCGGCACAGTGACATTCAAGAATGCCAAAGCTATTCAAGCCTCAGCGGCAATGGTGAGCAGCGATCGCCTATTGATCGAAACAGATTGCCCTTTTTTAGCTCCAGTTCCCAAACGGGGCGAACGACGTAATGAACCGGCCTATGTCCGTTATGTAGCGGAACAAGTCGCCAAATTACGCCAGGAAACAGTAGAGGCGATCGCTGATCAAACCACCCAAAACGCCTGTAAATTGTTTGGTTTGTCGATATAAATCAGGTGCGCTCTCCTCTTGATGATCCCGTTGTGAAAAAAATAAAACTCTAGGAGGACAAAAATATGCTAAGATTAATCCCTCCAAAACATTTATGTTGCGCCATAATGGTAAAGGAAGGAACCTAGAGCTTCTTGGCTTGAGCTTCACACTCTCATCGACTTGTCCATCCTCACACCTCTACAAGTGGATGCTCTCAATACACGATTAACCGTGTCAACTCAGGTTGAGCTAAACTTTTGCACAACATCGCCCTCTGTGTATTTAACCTATAGAAAATCTTTAAACAAAATTGCCTTGTGAGTATAGTCCAGCCAAGTAAAGCCATTCCGATGCAAATCCAAACACACATGAAGCGTTACCTCAGCTTGAAAATATCACTGAGAGTAGTAGAAATGGGGTGTATTAATATTATACACGAAATCATCATAGATGCGTAGGTTAACTAACGCGCTTTTTCGGAGGGGAAGTTGAGGAAACCATATCAAATTCAGGAAAATCTCGACTATCTACATATTTTGGAATCAAACTTACAGCTGGATTTTCGCATTTCTGTACGAGCATTAGGGGAATTACCCCCTTGTCAGAATTGCCAATTCCGGCTTTAATTGCTGCGTTTGCCCATACCTGTAAACAGCAGGCGATGTCAGGAGCAGTTCCCAAACAGCGATGACGGACACTAGCTAGGATCGGGAACCGTTAGACAGCAGTGTCCAAGGGAAAGTAAAACCAGGTTGAGAAAGGTAGAGGCATGAATTACGACGACGACAAATATTTGGAACCCGCCTTTTTGTTGCCCGACTTGATTGAAATCCAGCGTTCAAGCTTCCGCTGGTTTTTGGAAGAAGGGCTGATAGAGGAACTTAACTCCTTTAGTCCAATCACAGATTACACTGGCAAGCTAGAGCTACACTTTTTGGGTCAAAACTACAAACTCAAAGAGCCAAAGTACAGCGTCGAAGAAGCCAAGCGGCGGGATAGCACCTATGCCGTACAAATGTATGTTCCCACACGTCTAATTAATAAGGAAACCGGGGAAATTAAAGAGCAGGAGGTATTCATTGGTGATCTGCCTTTGATGACCGATCGCGGTACGTTCATTATTAACGGGGCTGAGCGGGTAATTGTCAATCAGATTGTGCGATCGCCAGGTGTATATTACAAATCAGAAATCGATAAAAATGGGCGACGGACTTATTCTGCGAGCTTAATTCCTAACCGGGGAGCATGGCTGAAGTTTGAAACAGACCGTAACGATTTAGTATGGGTACGCATCGACAAAACCCGGAAACTCTCAGCGCAAGTACTATTAAAGGCTTTAGGATTATCAGATAACGAAATCTTTGACGCCCTCCGCCACCCAGAATATTTTCAAAAAACCATTGAGAAAGAAGGGCAGTTTTCCGAAGAAGAAGCCCTGATGGAGTTGTATCGCAAGTTACGTCCTGGCGAACCACCTACAGTTTTAGGTGGTCAGCAACTCTTAGATTCCCGCTTCTTTGATCCGAAACGTTACGATTTAGGTCGTGTCGGAAGATACAAACTTAATAAAAAACTCCGGCTTTCCGTTCCTGACACGATGCGCGTGCTGACTTCCAGTGATATCCTGGCAGCCGTGGATTACCTAATCAATCTTGAGTATGATATTGGTAATATTGATGACATTGACCACTTGGGTAATCGCCGAGTCAGAAGTGTGGGCGAATTGCTGCAAAACCAAGTCAGGGTAGGCTTAAACCGTTTAGAGCGGATTATTCGGGAAAGGATGACTGTATCCGATGCCGAGGTATTAACTCCTGCTTCCTTAGTCAACCCCAAACCATTGGTAGCGGCAATTAAAGAATTCTTTGGCTCAAGCCAATTAAGTCAGTTCATGGATCAAACCAATCCCTTAGCAGAACTGACACACAAACGCCGTCTCAGCGCCCTTGGCCCTGGTGGTTTAACCCGCGAACGTGCTGGGTTTGCTGTCCGGGATATTCACCCCTCCCACTACGGACGTATTTGCCCGATTGAGACGCCAGAAGGCCCCAACGCGGGTTTGATTGGTTCTTTGGCAACCCATGCACGGGTAAATCAGTACGGCTTCTTGGAAACACCATTTAGGCCTGTAGAAAATGGTCGGGTGCGGTTTGATATCACCCCAGTTTACATGACAGCCGACGAAGAAGACGATTTGCGGACTGCCACCGGGGATATTCCCTTAGATGAAAACGGCTACATCAAGGGGCCGCAAGTACCAGTACGCTATCGCCAAGATTGGGCTACAACAACACCTGAGCAAGTAGACTACGTAGCTGTGTCACCTGTACAGATTGTGTCCGTAGCTACTAGCATGATTCCCTTCTTGGAACATGATGACGCCAACCGGGCGTTGATGGGGTCGAACATGCAACGGCAAGCTGTACCTTTGCTCAAACCAGAGCGTCCTTTAGTAGGCACAGGTTTGGAAGCGCAAGGTGCTAGAGACTCTGGGATGGTAATTGTCTCCCGCACCGATGGCGATGTCACCTACGTGGATGCTACAGAAATTCGTGTGCGCCCTAAACCCAATACTTCCGAAATTAAGTATTACCTCTCCAAGTATCAACGTTCCAACCAGGACACTTGTTTAAATCAAAAACCCCTCGTCCGCATTGGTGAGCGCGTTGTAGCAGGACAAGTGCTAGCTGATGGCTCCTCCACCGAAGGTGGGGAACTGGCACTAGGACAAAATATTGTTGTTGCCTACATGCCTTGGGAAGGATACAACTACGAAGACGCGATTTTGATTTCAGAGCGGCTAGTACAAGATGATATTTACACCTCAATTCACATTGAGAAATATGAGATTGAGGCTAGACAAACAAAACTGGGGCCAGAAGAAATCACCAGAGAAATTCCCAACGTCGGGGAAGACGCTCTGCGCCAATTAGATGAACAGGGGATCATTCGCATTGGGGCTTGGGTAGAGGCTGGGGATATTTTGGTAGGAAAAGTGACCCCCAAAGGGGAATCCGACCAACCTCCAGAAGAAAAGCTCTTGCGGGCGATTTTCGGTGAAAAGGCGCGGGATGTACGGGATAACTCACTGCGCGTACCCAACGGCGAGAAGGGACGCGTTGTTGATGTCCGTCTGTTTACCCGTGAACAAGGCGATGAACTGCCACCAGGGGCCAATATGGTAGTTCGGGTGTATGTCGCCCAGAAACGGAAAATCCAAGTTGGGGATAAAATGGCGGGACGCCACGGTAATAAGGGAATTATTTCCCGCATCTTACCAGCGGAAGACATGCCATATTTACCCGATGGTTCACCAGTAGATATCGTCCTCAACCCCTTGGGCGTACCCAGCCGGATGAACGTCGGACAGGTATTTGAGTGTTTGTTGGGTTGGGCTGGTCATAATTTGGGAGTGCGGTTTAAGATTACTCCCTTTGACGAAATGTATGGTGAAGAGTCATCCCGGAGGATTGTGCATGGCAAATTGCAAGAAGCACGGGATGAAACCAGCAAAACTTGGGTATATAACCCGGATGATCCCGGCAAAATCATAGTTTATGACGGTCGGACTGGCGAACCCTTTGACCGACCAGTAACTGTGGGTGTAGCCTACATGCTGAAGCTAGTGCATTTGGTGGATGATAAGATTCACGCCCGTTCCACAGGCCCGTACTCGCTAGTGACTCAGCAACCCTTGGGTGGTAAAGCACAGCAAGGTGGTCAGCGATTTGGGGAAATGGAAGTGTGGGCACTAGAAGCCTTCGGTGCCGCTTACACCTTGCAGGAATTGCTGACAGTCAAGTCTGATGATATGCAGGGTAGAAATGAAGCGCTCAATGCGATCGTTAAAGGTAAGGCAATTCCTCGACCAGGGACACCAGAATCCTTTAAAGTACTGATGCGAGAACTGCAATCATTGGGGTTAGATATTGCCGTACACAAAGTAGAAACCCAAGCAGACGGTAGTTCTTTAGATGTAGAAGTCGATTTGATGGCAGACCAATCAGCCCGTCGTACACCGCCTCGACCAACCTATGAATCTCTCTCCCGCGAATCGTTGGAAGAAGACGAGTAATTCGTAATTGATAATTCGTAATTCGTAATTGAAGAATTGATTACGAATTACGAATTAAAAATTGTTAATTACGAATTACCCTTCGGGTTCGGGAGTGACGCTCCTTCTCCCAAGGGGAGACGCTGACGCGAACGTCGCTCTAAGCGAAGCTATGCCGCAGGCTTGACGCTAGCGCTAACGGACTCGACGGGAACCGCCAAGACTCCGACTCCCTCACGAATTACGAATTACGAATTAGAAAAATGAGACCCGCCCAAACTAATCAGTTTGACTACGTAAAAATCGGCTTGGCATCACCAGAACGCATTCGGCAATGGGGTGAGCGCACTTTACCCAATGGTCAGGTGGTAGGTGAAGTCACCAAGCCAGAGACGATTAATTACCGGACACTCAAGCCAGAAATGGATGGCTTGTTCTGTGAACGGATTTTTGGCCCTGCGAAAGATTGGGAATGCCACTGTGGTAAGTACAAGAGAGTACGTCACCGTGGAATTGTCTGTGAGCGTTGTGGGGTAGAAGTCACCGAGTCGCGGGTACGACGCCACCGGATGGGGTATATTAAGCTCGCTGCACCAGTGGCTCACGTTTGGTATCTCAAAGGGATTCCCAGCTATATTTCTATCCTGCTGGATATGCCTTTGCGGGATGTTGAGCAGATTGTCTATTTCAACTCTTATGTTGTCCTCAGTCCAGGTAATGCTGAAACCTTAAGCTATAAACAGCTATTGAGTGAAGATCAATGGCTGGAAATTGAAGACCAAATTTATAGCGAAGATTCTCAGTTGCAAGGTGTAGAGGTAGGTATTGGTGCTGAGGCACTGTTGCGCTTGTTGGCTGATATCAATTTAGAGCAAGAAGCTGAAACCTTACGAGAGGAAATTGGTAACGCTAAAGGACAAAAGCGGGCGAAATTAATTAAGCGCCTGCGGGTGATTGACAACTTTATCGCCACTGGTTCTAAGCCAGAGTGGATGGTAATGACTGTGATCCCCGTGATTCCACCAGACTTGCGGCCAATGGTGCAGCTAGATGGTGGACGGTTCGCCACCAGTGACTTAAATGATTTGTATCGGCGGGTGATTAATCGCAATAATCGTTTGGCACGGCTGCAAGAAATTTTAGCACCAGAGATTATTGTGCGGAACGAGAAGCGGATGTTGCAAGAAGCAGTAGACGCTTTGATTGATAACGGTCGGCGGGGACGCACCGTTGTTGGGGCAAATAACCGTCCGTTGAAATCTTTATCAGACATTATTGAAGGTAAGCAAGGGCGTTTTCGGCAGAACTTGCTGGGTAAACGGGTTGACTACTCCGGTCGTTCTGTAATTGTGGTGGGGCCGAAGTTGAAGATTCACCAGTGTGGTTTGCCAAGGGAAATGGCAATTGAGCTGTTTCAACCGTTTGTAATTAATCGCCTGATTCGCACGGGGATGGTAAATAACATCAAAGCTGCGAAAAAGCTGATATCTCGGTCTGATCCCAGTGTTTGGGATGTCTTAGAAGAGGTAATCGAAGGACACCCAGTATTACTCAACCGCGCACCGACACTGCACCGTTTGGGGATTCAGTCTTTTGAGCCGATTTTGGTGGAAGGAAGGGCAATTCAACTGCATCCTCTGGTATGTCCAGCTTTTAACGCTGACTTTGACGGCGACCAAATGGCGGTACACGTTCCATTGTCCTTAGAAAGTCAAGCTGAGGCGCGGTTGTTGATGTTGGCTTCTAACAATATTTTGTCACCAGCCACAGGGAAGCCGATTATCACGCCTAGCCAAGACATGGTGCTGGGAGCATACTATTTAACAGCAGAAAATCCCGGTGCAACAAAAGGGGCAGGGCGATATTTTGCTTCGCTAGATGATGTAATTATGGCTTTTCAGCAAGAGCAAATAGACTTGCACGCTTACATCTATGTGCGATTTGACGGTGAAGTAGAATCAGACCAACCAGATTTGGAACCTTTGGAAGTTACAGACAACACCGATGGTAGCCGGACATTGTTGTACAAGTTCCGTCGAGTCAGAGAAGACAGTGAGGGAAATGTAGTTTCTCAGTATGTACGTACAACACCAGGTCGCGTGATTTACAACAAAGCCATTCAAGAAGCACTTGCTAGTTAGGGACTAGGGACTGGTGATTGGGGACTGGAAAAATACCCAGTACCCAGTACCCAGTACCCAGTACCCAATCCCCCAAGACTCAGGACTAATGACTAATGACTAACGAAAAAATGATTTTCCGCAATCGCGTGGTTGATAAAGGTCAATTAAGAAATTTGATTTCTTGGGCCTTTACGCATTATGGGACAGCGCGAACCGCTGTGATGGCGGACAAGTTAAAAGATTTGGGTTTTCGCTACGCTACTAAAGCAGGGGTTTCCATTAGTGTAGATGACTTAATGGTGCCACCTAGTAAGCGATCGCTCCTCGAAGCGGCTGAAGAAGAAATTCGCGCGACTGAAGCCCGTTACCAACGGGGAGAAATCACCGAAGTTGAACGCTTCCAAAAAGTAATCGACACTTGGAATGGTACTAGTGAAGCCCTCAAAGATGAAGTAGTTGTCCACTTTAAGAAAACCAACCCCCTCAACTCCGTATACATGATGGCGTTTTCTGGGGCACGGGGTAACATCTCCCAGGTGCGGCAATTGGTAGGGATGCGGGGACTGATGGCAGATCCCCAAGGAGAAATTATCGACTTACCAATTAAAACCAACTTCCGGGAAGGTCTCACCGTCACAGAGTATATTATCTCGTCTTACGGCGCGAGAAAAGGATTGGTAGACACAGCCTTACGTACCGCCGACTCTGGTTATCTCACCCGCCGTCTAGTAGACGTATCCCAGGATGTGATCATTCGGGAATTTGACTGCGGTACCACCAGGGGAATTCCCATACGTCCGATGACGGAGGGTGCAAAAACTTTGATCCCTCTGGCAACCCGCTTGATGGGACGCGTAATTGGCGAAGATGTAATACATCCAACTACAAAAGAAGTAATCGCACCCCGCAATACCCCAGTTTCCGATGACTTGGCGATCAAAATTCAAAAAGCTGGGGTTGCGGAAGTTGTGGTGCGATCGCCTCTAACTTGTGAGGCGGCGCGTTCTGTGTGCCAACACTGCTATGGCTGGAGTCTAGCTCATGCGAAAATGGTAGACTTAGGCGAAGCTGTGGGGATTATTGCCGCTCAAAGTATTGGTGAACCTGGAACCCAGCTAACCATGCGGACATTCCACACAGGCGGTGTGTTTACTGGGGAAGTAGCGCAACAAGTACGCTCGAAAACTGACGGTACAATCAAAATTCCTCGCAAGTTGCGGACAAGACCCTATCGTACCCGTCATGGTGAAGATGCTTTGTATGTTGAAGCCAATGGCATCTTAATTTTAGAGCCAAAAAAAGAAGGCTCTGAGACCCCAGCTAACCAAGAAATTCATGTCACCCAAGCTTCAACACTATATATAGTTGATGGACAACAAGTAAAAATTGGTCAGTTGCTGGCAGAAGTTGCCCTAGGTGGACGCACAACCCGTACTAATACGGAGAAAGCGGTCAAAGATGTCGCCTCAGACTTGGCAGGGGAAGTTCAATTTGCCGAAGTTGTCCCAGAACAAAAAACCGACCGTCAAGGTAACACCACAACCACCGCTGCTAGAGGTGGCTTGATTTGGATTTTGTCTGGGGAAGTTTATAACTTACCGCCAGGTGCAGAATTAGTGGTGAAGAATGGTGATGCGATCGCCTCTAATGGCGTTTTAGCAGAAACCAAATTGACTACTTTGCACGGTGGTGTGGTGCGCTTACCCGAAGCTACTCCCGGCAAGAGTACTAGAGAGATTGAAATTATCACAGCCTCTGTGGTTTTAGACCAAGCAACAGTCACAGTCCAAAGTTCCCAAGGTCGTAACAACTACTTAGTCTCTACTGGCAATAACCAAGTATTCAACCTCCGGGCTACACCAGGCACAAAAGTGCAAAATGGTCAAGTAGTTGCTGAATTGATTGACGATCGCTATCGCACAACCACAGGTGGTTTCCTGAAATTCGCGGGTGTAGAAGTCCAGAAGAAAGGCAAAGCCAAGCTGGGTTACGAAGTGGTAGAGGGAGGTACACTGCTGTGGATTCCCGAAGAAACCCACGAAGTCAATAAAGATATTTCTTTGCTATTGGTGGAAGACGGTCAGTTTGTCGAAGCTGGTACAGAGGTAGTCAAAGATATCTTCTGTCAAACCAGTGGTGTAGTAGAAGTTACCCAGAAAAACGACATTCTGCGAGAAGTGGTAATTAAACCAGGCGAACTGCTGATGGTGGATGATCCAGAAGCAGTGAGCGGGCGAGATAACACCTTTGTCCAACCTGGTGAAGAATTCCAAGGCAGCGTTGCTACAGAATTACGCTACATCCAGTATGTCGAGTCTCCAGAAGGCCCAGCATTGTTGAGTCGTCCGGTAGTGGAATTCCCTGTACCGAATAATCCAGATGTGCCATCAACCACATCGGTGAGTCAACAGACAGGACGTTCGATTCAGTTGCGGGCAGTGCAACGACTACCTTACAAAGATTCAGAACGCGTCAAGTCCGTTGAAGGTGTGGAGTTGCTACGAACCCAGCTAGTACTGGAAATTGAACAAGAAGGCGAACAAGACCACAATGCCTCTCCCCTAGCAGCAGATATTGAATTGGTGGAGGATGAGCAAGATCCAGAAGTGCAGCGCTTGCAGTTGGTGATTTTGGAATCCTTGGTGGTGCGTCGAGACATTGCCGCTGATGCTACTCAAGGTAGTACCCAGACAAGTCTAGAAGTCCAAGATGGACTAACTATTGCACCTGGATCTGTGGTTGCACGTACCCAAATCTTGTGTAAAGAAGGTGGGATTGTGCGGGGTGTGCAAAAAGGCACAGAAACTGTACGCCGCTGTTTGGTATTACGGCAAACTGACATGATAGTAACCAACACTAGCACCCAGCCGAAAGTCAAGGTTGGCGATTTGCTTGTAGAAGGTGCAGAAGTTGCTGCTGGCATCTTTGCTGAAGAATCTGGGCAAGTAGTAGATTTTGTAAAAAATACTGCCGCTACAACTACTGATGAATCAGCACTAAGTACTAAAAACTACTCAATTACTATTCGTGTCGGTCGTCCCTACCGAGTTAGCCCTGGTGCTGTGTTGCAGGTAGAAGATGGTGATTTGGTACAGCGCGGTGATAACTTGGTGCTGTTGGTATTTGAACGGGCAAAAACTGGAGACATCATCCAAGGTTTACCACGGATTGAGGAACTTCTAGAAGCTCGGAAGCCAAAAGAGGCTTGCATTTTAGCACGACGCGCAGGAGAAGTCAAAGTTGTTTATGGTGATGGTGATGAAGCGATCGCCATCAAAGTTGTAGAATCAAATGGTGTAGTCACCGATTACCCATTGGGGCCAGGACAAAATTTGATTATCCCAGATGGGGCACATATCTTAGCTGGACAGCCATTAACTGATGGCCCATCCAACCCCCACGAGATCCTGGAAATCTTCTTCAGCTTGGGTTCAGAAGACGGCGTTTATGCTTGTGCTAGCCACGCCTTACAAAAGGTGCAAACATTTTTGGTAAATGAAGTACAGATGGTATATCAATCCCAAGGTATTGATATTGCCGATAAGCACATTGAAGTAATTGTGCGCCAGATGACCAACAAAGTACGGATTGATGATGGTGGAGACACCACCATGCTCCCCGGCGAATTGGTAGAATTGCGCCAAGTTGAGCAAGTCAACGAAGCAATGGCAATTACTGGCGGTGCTAGGGCACAGTATACCCCAGTACTGTTGGGTATCACCAAAGCATCGTTGAACACTGACAGCTTTATTTCTGCTGCATCCTTCCAAGAAACAACACGGGTACTAACCGAAGCCGCGATTGAAGGTAAATCCGACTGGCTGCGGGGTTTAAAAGAAAACGTGATTATCGGGCGATTAATTCCGGCGGGTACTGGTTACAATACCTATGAAGAACCGGGTGCAATCGATGATTATGCGGCGCTTGAAAGTAGCAGCGTTTTGGATGAAGTCGATGACCCGTTGGATATGGTACTAGATGACCGCACAGCCCGGGCCTATAATTTAGATTCTCCTTCCCTGGCAGAATCTGGATTTGGCAACAGACGCATAGAAAGGTCAATTCTAGATGATGATGATGAATTAATCGCCGATGAAATTGTGGACGAGGAAGAAGAAGACGATTTTGAGGAAGACGACGACGACGATTTTGATGATGAGTAAAACCTCAAGATAAAAGTTTAAAAGGTGAAAGAAGAGTTTCTTTCGCCTTTTTCTTTTGGTTCATTCAACAAACTTTATGATTCTTAATCTTTTGCGCCTATGCATAGGGCTGACAGAAGTCCCATAATCTCATAGGCTGATTTTTATAACTAATTTGCGATCGCTATACAATCACCTTCACACAAAATGCCCTTAAAAATCGTTCAAAACTTTGATGGTAATTTCACTCTTGAACCGCAAGCTCAAGAAACTTTATTTCAGTTATTGAAGAGTGAGACTTTTGTCAAGCAGATTTGTCAACATTTGCAGTGCGAAAAAGTAGAATTTACTGAATTACTTTTTCAACCAGTTCCTTATAGCTTGGCAACTCCTAAAGGGATGCCAGCTATATTGGAAAAATATTATGAATCTGATGAATACGCTATTATCAATGTACCACCGAATTTTATGTTTAGTGCTAAGATTTTTAGCCCCAGTCGCCTTTGTGCAATTTATCGGAAAATTGGTTGTACTAATTCTGGATGAAGATATCAAAACTATATGAGAAACGAAACGCCTTAGACGCATTCGACGAAGTTGTTCGCACAGGGTAGCGGCTTACCACAGGTTAGATATCAAGGACGCCAAGCAAGAAGAAGTAAAAAAGTTTAGTGCGGCTTTGTGTTTAACAGGTATTTTTAATAACAAGATTCAGAGATTTATATAAGCATTAAAACAATTAGTCAATTTCAATTTTATTTATGACTACGGAAACTAATATTCCTGCTTTGATAGACTTGGAGTATATTGCTTACATTGACAATCAAGGTGAATTATCTGAACAATTGCAAGGGAAAATAGGGGTGTATGCTATTTTCAACCAAGAACAGGTACTGCAATTTGTTGGTTACTCACGTGATGTTTATCTTAGTCTGAAGCAGCATTTGGTACGTCAGCCACAACAATGTTATTGGGTAAAGGTTCAAACTATTGAACTTCCCAGCCGTAAGATTTTAGAAAGTATTGAAAAAGCTTGGATTCATGAAAATGGCGTCGTGCCATTGGGAAATGGAGATGATAAACAAAAATGGACTAACCCCATTGATGTGAAAGCAATGATGACGGCGGCAGAACAAACAAGCTATCAAAACCCTACTAATGATGAATTAGCACAAATGAAAATTATTAAAAATGTAGCGCGGCGTGTAGAAGCAGAAGTTTTAGCAGAATTAGCAGCACGTGGTTTACAAATGCAAATTCGTTTTAATCCTAAACTCAAAGAAGAAGGTTTATTAGATTTAAAATGAAGGTTTTATGTTGACGAACCCTTTGGGAGACGCGCTATGAAGCGTCTCTAGATGAGCAATTTGCAATGACCTCGTGCTTAGCTAAAGCTGTGCTAGCACAACTACGTTTAGGAGTGGGATTTACACTACAATACGCTTACAAACAACTATATCGCTTTTCAAGCGGGCGGCGGGAATCGAACCCGCATTAATAGCTTGGAAGGCTATAGTTTTACCACTAAACTACGCCCGCAAATTTCCAACTTTATAAGCATAACATAGCTTTAGCTAAAATTAAAAAATTTAGCCCTCATGGAAGAGGCTGGATTTGGATACGTACCATCAGGTCACTTGGCTTTGGATCGTTTGGATCGTTGTCGTATGCAGGTTCAAACTCCCAGTTTTGAAAAACTTGATTGGTAATAAAATCTTGATAATAGCTTCTTTGATCTACTGGTATTGCTTCGTCTTCAATCGCAACCTTTTCAAGTTCACCCTTCTCTGAAATTGTTAATATCACCGTGAGTTCTAAAGGCTGACCAGGTTTCTTTTCGATATACTTCACATATTCGAGACCTTTGGGAAATGGCTGGTTGCTTGGTTTGATTTTAGCTGGGTGATTATGTCTATCTCTTTCTAGCTGTTGAGGTTCTCCTACTAAACTTGCTAAAAGGCTTCCAGCATCTGCATTAGAAGTTTGCAAGGAAGAATCTTGAGTATTAGGAATACCTGGTAAGTTACCAGGAGTTTCCGAAGACAAATTTTGGTTATTGGCTTGCTCGTCGAGTTCACGTTGATGCTGTTCATCGAGTTCGCGCTGACGCTGTTCGTCGAGTTCGCGCTGACGCTGTTCAGTGAGTTCGCGTTGACGTTGTTCGTCGAGTTCACGTTGACGTTGTTCGTCGAGTTCGCGTTGACGTTGTTCATCGAGTTCGCGCTGACGCTGTTCGTCGAGTTCGCGCTGACGCTGTTCAGTGAGTTCGCGTTGACGTTGTTCGTCGAGTTCGCGCTGACGCTGTTCGTCGAGTTCGCGTTGACGTTGTTCATCGAGTTCGCGCTGACGCTGTTCGTCGAGTTCGCGCTGACGCTGTTCAGTGAGTTCGCGTTGACGTTGTTCAGTGAGTTCGCGTTGACGCTGTTCGGCGATCGCCTGTTGTCTTTTGGTAAAATCTATAGCACTTCTATCTTCAGGCTCAAAGGTAGCTTTTGCTGTTACTTGTGGCTTTTGAGTTGTAGATAGCGGTTTAGAAGGAACTGGTTTTGCTCTTGGCTGAGTTTGAGCAGGAATTTCTACAATTTCTATTGGAATCGTGGCTTCATCATTTTGCTGCTGTCTCAGGCTAAACCCAGATGAGCGCATTAGCCAGAACACCAGCAAATGCAGAGAAATCGAACCCATGATTACAGCAACCCACAAACCTGGTGGATCAGTGTGTCGCCTCCAGATTTTAGCTGGAATTGGAGTTTTGTCTGCGATCGGTGGTGTCATATTAATTCGTAATGACGCTCCTTCGGACGCTCGTACCTCGCTAACGCTGCGCTAACGCTACCAATGACGCTAACGTAATTGTTAATTCGTAATTAAGACACACTCAAAAAGTTGTGAACTAAGAACTTTCCAATACATTACCTCATTATACTTATGGCAAAAATCTTAAATCTGGTCTCTTTCTCTGTGACTCTGTATGAGGCAAAAAATATATATTTATTCTATGGGTTTGTTCTTAAAATAATACATCTTAAGGAAAATTAAGTGTCTAAAATCAAACACTTTAACTAATTTATTGACACTAATCAACCCAGTTTAAATTTTAGCGATTAATTCTGGCGTCACAGCAAAAGTCAAAACTGTTTCATCTACTCCTTTAAGTTCTAACGGACTACCTTTGATAATTTCATCTTCCTGCAAATAATCAGCCACAGCCGCAGAAACCAGAATGGTACCAGGAACAGCCGCAGATTGTAACCTAGCAGCAATATTTACACTTGGGCCAATGGCAGTATAATCAGCACGTTCCGCACTGCCAAACATTCCTACAACAGCTGTACCTTGGTGGATACCACAACGAAATTGTACCCCCGTGAGTCTGTCACTGTCGAAAATACCTTGCTCTCGCCAACGCTGGTTTAACACAGCAAGCGAACGGTGCATTGCTTTAGCTGTATTAATAGCTCGACGCACCTGTTCGTTTGGGGTCAGTTCTTCTGGCGCTCCGTATAAAGCTAAGATAGCATCTCCCATAAATTTATCTACAGTACCGCCATTGTCAAACACAACTTTGGTCATAGCTTCTAAATATTCATTAAGCAACTCTGCGACTCTGCGAGATCTCAGAGTATTGGCTAGCTGGGTAAAACCGACAATGTCACTAAATAAAACTGTAATCAAGCGTGGTTCTGGACGTAAATCTAGCGATAAAGTTCCGGCTGCGGCTTTTTGTACCAATACAGGTGGTAAAAAGCGCTTAAGTACAGATTCTGTTAAATAAGTATTTAACTCTAAAACTCGCCGTTCATTTGCTTTCAAAGCTAGAAGATTCCGAACTTCCGCTAGAAGTTCGCGATCATTGAATGGTTTGGCTAAATAAGCATCCGCGCCATGCTCTGTCCCTTCGATGCGGGTTTCCTCATCAACTTTCGCTGTTAGTAAAATGATTGGTATTCCTTTGAGATTCTCCTCTTTGCGGATCATCTGAATCATTTCTATTCCAGTTACTAAGGGCATCATCAAGTCAGTGACTATCAAGCTAGGTGCAACTTCCTTAGCTATACTATATCCTTCATGACCATTACGAGCCGTTTGTACTTGATACCCATCGCGGCGGAGTATGTCAGATACGTAAGCTCGCAGATCTGGGTTATCGTCTACAACCAAGATAAAGGAGTGAGGTAAAGTTGCTGGAGAGTGAATGTTATCATCTTGTATGTGTTTTTCTTTGGTAGTTTCTTCTTCTACCAACTCTAAATCGGCCAACTCTACACTAGCGCGGCTGGTATTTAGTTCACAAGGAGTCTCTAGCACTTGTTGTATGGGCAAATGAGCAGCATCAGGAAGCAACCATACGGTAAAAGTAGTACCTTGTCCATAAACTGATTCTACAGTGACTCTACCGCCGTGCAGTTCTACCAATTCTTTTACTAAAGCCAAACCCAAGCCACTGCCTTCATAGGAACGGTTTTCTGAACCTTCAGCTTGGCGGAAGCGTTCAAATAAGTGGGGAATTTGTTCTTTAACTATGCCAATACCAGTGTCTTGTACTTGCAGTACGCAATGATTTTCTTGAGATTTTAACTTAACGCTGACTGTACCCCCTTCAGGAGTAAACTTCATGGCATTAGACAGCAGGTTGTAAATTATCTTGTCAAACTTTTCGACATCTAAGTAAACCGTGGGACATTCATCCAACTGAGTGATCAGATGCAGTTCTTTTTTTTCACAATAAGGGCGAAACGACTCAACAATTTGGTTAACAAATTCAACTAAATCACAGGGGCGGAAACTAGGCTGCATCCTCCCAGCATCAAGGCGTTGCAAATCCAACAGTTGATTGACTAATCTCAGAAGACGGCGAGAGTTACGTAAAGCGATCGCACTTTGAGAGTAAGATAATCCTTCACCAGCTGCCACCGCCGACTCTAAAGGCCCTTGAATCAAGGTGATGGGAGTACGGAATTCATGCGAAATATTTTGGAAAAACTCTGTTTTTTGCCTGTCTAATTCCAGTAAGCGTTCTGCTTGTTGGCGAGTTTTTTGGTATAAATGTGATTGCTGTACTGCGATCGCTGCTTGTGCTGCTACTGATTTAGCCAGTTCAATATCAGATGATAACCACTGGCGTACTTTATTACCTTCACGTAGAGTAATACTACCAATACATTTTCCATCAGCCAATAATGGCACAATCATGAGCGATCGTGCTGGCATTTTCGATGGCAAATCAAAACCTTGAATTTCTAAAAAAGAATATTTGCTATCAGTAATTACTACAGGTTCCTGTGTCCGCAAGATTTCTTGCAGAATCAGATTCTCCTTAATTGTGGCTTGAGAATTGGGTAATTGCTGAGTTGAACTTTGATCGCTAGTATTTTCATTTGGAGAATTATCATACAAGCCTACACACTGAACAAACTCATCTTCTTCTGTCCACAAAGACAAAACACATCCATCAACTTGTAAAGCCTGTCCCAATTGTTGGGTAATCGCTGCAAAAATATCTTGAGGATCTAGGCTAGAGCGAATTGCGCTAGTAATCGTATTAATTAAGACTTCTCGCTTAGCAAGGGCACGTACCTGTTCATAAGCATAGGCTTGGGATAAAGCCAAAGCTGCCTGATCCGCTACCATCAACACCAACTGTACCTCCTCATCACCCCAAAAACGAGGCTCTGAGCATTGGTGCAGTGCCAACATTGCCATCAGTTCCTGTTGACAAATCAATGGCACAACTAAACTTGAGCAAATATTAGCAGTTGCAAACGCTATATTACGTTGGTACAGTTCGGGCGTATCACCCTGAATCCGTTCATCACCAGCAACATTATGAATTATTTGTACTTCACGAGTTTCCCACACTGTCTGAGCGAGAAAAGACAGAGAGGAATTTAAATTTACACTCTCCCCTGTTTCCTCTAAAAAAACTTTCTGATAAATGAATCTTTCATCTACCAATTGCTCATCTTGGAAGGGACGTAATAAACAAACATCCACCTCCAGCATATGACCTACTGTATCTACGATCGCTTGCAAAATTTGCCGATAGTCTAAAGCACTGCGAATCGTATTCGTAACAGTGTTTAACAGCGATTCCTGACGCAGTGTGCGAGTTAATTCGCGAGTGCGAGCTTTGAGAACATTATGAGTATCCAGAGCTTGGCGTACTACTGCCTTGAGTTCCTCTGCTTCCCACGGTTTAGTAACATATTTGAATACCTTACCAGCATTGATTGCTTCCACCAAGTCTTCGACATCGGTGTACCCTGTGAGGATAATACGGATAATGTCTGGATATTGAGTTGCTGTTAAACTCAAAAATTCCGTACCGCTCATCATCGGCATCCGCTGATCGGAGATAATTACTGCGACTTCTCCTTCTTGGGCGAGCAGATCGAGTGCCGCAGGCCCGGAGGATGCCCTTAGCACTTTATAATCGCGATAGAAAGTGCGATAAAGCAGGTCAAGGTTGTCTAACTCGTCATCAACAACCAAAATTTTAGGTTTACTGTTTGCTTGGGATTTCATGCGCCGCTTTCCTGCTGCAACGGCAGTTGGATAAAGAATAATCTGATCAGGTAAGAGCAGAGCATTTCGACCATTAAGGCTGTTTGGTTACATGACTGCTGAGTGTAGAAGCGTTTACTCACAGTAGTTCGTCTCACTCAATAATTTATACTGATCGCCATTCGCTCTGATGCAGCGGAATTAATTGCATAGTTTGTTTTATTGTTACAGAGTTGATGCTTGCTTGCCAAATTTTGTCTCACCTCCGGTGAGAAGTATCTGATATTACATAAAGCGCTCAAAGCTGGCTGAAAAATCCAGTTAAAGCTGCATACTAATTTTTCCCCTTGCAGCAGTTGCACTAACACTTGCAGGTAAATTTTATTTATGGTAGTCATGGTAGAGTCAGGGACGTGACAACAATAAGGATTTAAAAGCAAAGTATACTATTAGACAAATACCTGTTTCCAATTTAGCAATCAGAACAATCACTGAGTATTTTTACTGTAGCAGCAGTTGAAAAATTATTATTGCCACATTATCTAATCATTTGGCAAATTTGAAGTTTTCATCCTAGTCGGATGATGTTTTAGGATATTGAAGAAGATTTTCGTTAAATAATATCAATACTAAACTAGCCTTGACATCCTGGTTTTTTCACCCATACTATCAACAAACAGTCACAGGCACTACTAAGCCAGCTTCTAGCCAATTCCAAATTCGTGCGGCTACGCCTGATGATTTAACTGATGTTGCTCAAATCATTGCTGAAAGTTTTCACTCCCAAAAGGGGCTATGGGGATGGGCTTTTCCCATATTACGTTTGGGTATTTACGAAGATTTAAGGCATCGACTGCTATCACCTGCGCCTCATCACGTTTGTTTGGTTGCCGTAGACGCTACTGCGAATAAGGCTCATAACTTAATGGGAACTGTAGAAGCAGGGGTGCGCTTCAGCGATGCATGGACTCAATGTGGTAGGAGTTTTCTTTACCTGTCTAATTTAGCTGTTCAGCCAAAATACCGCAGGCATGGAGTAGCCTCAGGGTTACTGATCAGTTGTGAAAAAGTTTCCCGCGAGTGGGGATTTCAAGACTTATATCTCCATGTTTTAGAAAGTAATTACCAAGCAAGGCAGCTTTATTTTCGCTTGGGATATCGAGTACATAAAATTGAAGCGAGTTGGAATCCATTTCTCGTAGGGCGATCGCGTCAAATATTATTACACAAGCGCTTAAACACTGACAGATAATTAAAATCTGATCTAAGTCTGTCAAAAATTAGCGATCACGTGTGAGTATTTATATTTTCTCGATGTACTTGAGATTATTTGAGTAAGATACCTTTGAAGTGTTTAGTATTTGAGATTTTTACATGATGAAATGACGCATTTTTTGTTGGTTATTTAGTATTGCTGATACCTAACTCTATTACCTAAAAATTTTACAAAAATTTATATAAATATAAATCACTAAATCGTTATATAAAACAGAAATCAAAGATGGAAAATTACCCAAGAGTTTTATGCTGAAACTTTCCGGGTTTTCTCCTCATAATCATAATATTTTGCTGCAAATCTTTGACGGACAGAATGATTTATGTTAATAAAAAAATAATATTTTTTTGAAAACTAATATTTATTATTCAGAGCAAAAAATAGTATTTTAAATTTTTTGAATTTACTAATGCTCAGTATTTTAATATCTAAAAAATGAACTATAATGGAAGCATCCGTAAAGATACGATTATTAAATTGCAAATTCCTCATAATAACTTTGTAATTAAGATATTTATCTTTATAAAAACTTTAACAAAAGAGCCTATTAGCAGAAGACAAATTTAGTTAAATCTCATAAAATATAATTAATCAATTACTGAACAACACCTACTTATTCCTAGCTTTGTGAGACTGACCAAAAAATCTTAATAATAAGAAAAAGCGAAAACTTAATTTTAGGTAACAGTTAGTTCCGTTTTGAAGTGCATACTACTACCACATTTAATTAAAAGTTTAAGAAAACATGGATAGCGAAAAGCATCGGCGCTATCAGATTACTATGGTATCAACTTATTCCCCTGAAGCCAGTTTCCTTGATCATCTTGTCATGTCAGATGGAACTGAGCAATCGCAAGGCTCGGATATTCTTACGCTTTTACACTCTGGAAAAGTTTTCATTGTTAATAGTCGTAGGCGGAATGGATTAATACTTTTTAAACGTTACCACGCAGAGTTTGCTGGGCCTGGGGCTGCCGTAGGAGGAGATTATGATTGGGACTGTCAAAGGGCATTACCCATAGGTAATCTATCTTTATTAACTCCCGAATCTAATGAGGAACGCCAAAAGGCTTATCTAATCAGACGACAATGGATTAGGTTAATCAAGCAGATTACAGAAAACTCAGTACCTCAGCAGCGAGTTCAGAAGATTCTCGACCAATTTGAACAATACTTTCCACCAGAAACAGTGGCTTATTTACCGGATGTTGCCTTTGCGCTTTTGGTGGGTGTACTACCACAAACGGTAGGTGCAGTACGGCGTTTAGGCAGCGATGTGAATGGCAGGTTTAATTACTAATTTGTAGGCTTTGTCAAAATAGCTTGTACTCGGTTGATTGTACGGGAATTTTCTTCAATCGTTCCTACAGTAATTCGCAATCCTTTGCTAATTTGGCGTACAAGAGTACCTTGCTTGCTCAGTTCATGGTAGAGACTGTTTAAACCGATGTCTTGTGAGTCAGAATTATTAGGTTTGAGACGCACAAAGATAAAGTTAGCTGCGCTTTCTGTAATTTGTAATGTTGAGTGTCTAGATAAAGCGGCGATGAGTTTGGCTCGTTCACTTATAGTTTGGGGGACTGATTCTAGCAACAGTGAGCGATTTTGCAAAGCAACTGAGGCGGCTGCTAGAGAAAAACTGGATAGATTATATGGTAAACGAACTTTTTCGAGGATGGCGATCGCATCTCGATGACCGACGCAATAGCCAACGCGAACAGATGCTAAACGAAAAGCTTTAGAAAAAGTGCGTAGTATCAACCAGTTAGGGTGTTGTGCTAGTTCAGCAACTAAGGAAGTTTGGCTAAATTCAAAGTAAGCCTCGTCAATGACTACTAAAACTTGCTCACTTAAGCCTCTTAACCAGGTTAATTCTGTTGCAGTTAGGCTATTAGCTGTTGGGGAGTTAGGATGCACTACAAAAACTACCCGAATGGGAGGATTTTGAGTTTTTTCTATGGCGGACTGTGCAGCTTGTAAGTCAATCTCAAAATCGGCTTCATTTCTAGCTACCACCACAACGGGAATGCCTAGAGTTTGTGCTGTAATCCCGTACATTGAAAAAGTGGGATTGGCAACTAGAATACTGCCTTCGCCTCCTAGACAGGTGGCAATTAATAAAGAACGAATTAATTCATCTGAACCATTACCAACAGAAATGTTAACAGCAGTGAATAAAGGGGGTGAAAGTCCAGCTGATTCATTGACGTATTGGGCGATCGCATTCTTGAGTATCTCATGTCCACCATCAGGATAACGATTTGTTTCAATAACTTGCTGATACGTCCACGCCAGCTTTTGTTTTAACTCAGGCGGCAAATCATAAGGGCTTTCATTCGTATCCAGCCGATCCAACTGCGTTGCAACTGGTTCGGCTGTATCACTACTGGGGTGAGGTTTGTAAGCGTTGAGTTGGACTAAATCTGAGCGGATAAAGGGAAGCATATTAAATAATTCGTAATTCGTAATTCGTAATGACGCGACGCTCCTGTGTCGCTCTAAGCGAAGCTATGCCGCAGGCTTTACGCTGACGCTCGTACCTCGCTAACGCTGACGCTCGAGGACTCGCTACCGCTTCGCTATCGCTTCGCTAACGTAATTCGTAATTAATTTGGTCATTGGTCATTGGTGAGCTAGTGCGGTCTTGGGGAGCCACCCCCGTGGGCGTGGGAGTGGCGTGGTTTTCCCCATCTTCGCAACGCTTGCGTCAAGCCTACGGCATAGCTTCGCTTAGAGCGAGGTAGGAGCGTCACCCGTAGGGTTATTGGTCATTAAAAAGACAAAGGACAATTAACAAATGACATTAATAGTATGAGGTCTTATATTTTACAGCTTTAAGGTAACTGACAGAAAAAACAAATTGCCTGCCAAATTTCTGCCATTACGTTACCTAAAGCGTGATCACTATCGAGTTCCACTAACTCCACCCAAGGACGCGATCGCGCAAAGTCGCGACTTGCTTCAATGGGGATAACTTCATCTTTTTTCCCATGCAAAATCAAGGTAGGAATCGGACGCTGTAACATTTCTTCTCGATACTGGGCAGCGTCTGTAACGAAATCGTAACTTAAGGGTAGCGATCGCCCTTCCCCGTAGTGGTAAACCATGAGATATTTTTCTCGTTGCCAACGCTGCACTTCTTCATCTCCTAGCTTGGGTAGCCAATGAGATAAAAACCCAAAGGCAGGTGCTAGCAAGACTAGACGTTGTAATTGTAAATGTTGCTGTCCCAAGTGAGCAGAAATCAACCCACCTAAACTAGAACCTATGAGTGTAACTGGCACAGAATCATGACTAAATTCTGCGGCTACTTGAGTTAGCTGGCGAGTAATTGTCAGATGAGAAAAATCACCAGCATTCAAGTCGGGAATTTGTAGTTGAGTCTGTATTTGGGTAAAGCGATCGCTTATATCCCTTGCTTTGGCAGATTTGGGGCTGGAGGCAAAGCCGTGAAGGTAGATGTACTGGGTGGGCATGAGGTTTTTGTGATGTTGGTTGTGCAATAACCAATAACCACTGACTTATCGCATGGTGACGAATTCTTCTGCGGCTGTGGGGTGAATACCAACGGTGGCGTCAAAGTCTTTTTTGGTTGCGCCCATTTTGACAGCGATCGCTACACCTTGGATGATCTCAGCTGCATTGTCACCTACCATGTGAGCGCCTAGTACTTTATCAGTGTTGGCATCTACAAGCAACTTCATCATTGTTTTCTCTTGCTTGCCAGTTAAACTGTAGTACATGGGGCGGAAACGACTGTGGTAAATTTTCACTGCGTCACCGAATTTTTCCCTGGCTTCTGCTTCTGTCAAGCCTACTGTAGCGGCTTCAGGGGTAGAAAAGACAGCTGTTGGTACATTCTGGTGACTAAATTCTCGGTGATTATTGCCAAATTCGCTATCAGCGAAGGCGCGGCCTTCACCAATTGCTACAGGAGTTAAATTTAAGCGATCAGTAACATCGCCTATGGCGAAGATATTTGGTTGGCTAGTTTGACTATATTGATTGACAGCGATCGCATTTGTGGCTTTGTATCCTGGCCCTTCCATAGAACTAGCAACGACATCAACCCCTGCGTTTTCTAAACCTAGTCCATCGATGTTGGGAGTTCGACCAGTTGCTACTAAAAACACATCGGCAATTACTGGTTTTTGCTCTGACTCTGATAGGGTGATTTTCACACCTTCCGGCACGCGTTCAACTGTTTTCACTACATTATTGTTAATTAATCGGATGCCGTTGTTTGTCATACCCGTTTCAATTTCTGTACGGATATCTTCATCAAACCCTTTTAAGATTTTTTCACCTCTAGTAATCTGTGTCACCTCAGAACCTAAACCGCGCATGATACAGGCAAATTCTATGCCAATATAACCAGCGCCAATAATAGCGATATGTTTCGGTTGTTTTTGGAGATGAAACATTTCGTTAGAGGTAATGCCATATTCCATGCCTGGCAAATCTGGTTTGACGGGACGCCCACCAACAGCAATTAAAATTTTGTCTGCTGTCACTTTGTGTCCATCAACTTCTATGGTGTGAGGATCTATCAAAGTAGCGCGATTGGGAATTAGTTCAACTCCAGCTTTTTCTAAAAAGCTGATGTGTAATTGTGAAAGTCGTCGCACTTCCTTATCTATAGATGTAATGAAATGTTCCCAGTTCAATTCTAGATTACTGGTTTTCCAGCCATAGCCCTTGGCATCATCAAGCAGTGCAGGAAAATGAGAGCCATAAACCATGAGTTTTTTGGGAACGCAACCGCGAATTACACAAGTACCACCAACCAAATCATATTCTGCGATCGCCACCTTTGCCCCGTAGCTCGCTGCTCGTTTAGAAGCTGCTAAGCCTCCAGAACCAGCACCAATTACAAACAGGTCGTAATCAAAAGTCATAGATTTTATGTCTCTTTTGCAACTAGTTATTTCGGGATTTCTACAGGGGACATCATTATTGAAACATAATTTATATCCAGAAATTCTGCGTCAGTCCCGCTCTTGCTTTAATTTAGCGCTACTAGATGCTTTAGTGTCAGCTGCAAGCTTGAATTTTACTGTTTACAGCAGCGGTTGATGTAGTAATCAGTACAAGCGTTAGCTTAGGGAGCAGGTTGTGGGTCTGGTGTTGGTTGTGGATCTGGTGTTGGTTGTTGTGGGTCTGGTTGTGGGTCTGGTTGTGGATCTGGTGTTGGTTGTGGATCTGGTGTTGGTTGTTGTGGGTCTGGTTGTGGATCTGGTGTTGGTTGTGGATCTGGTGTTGGTTGTTGTGGGTCTGGTTGTGGATCTGGTGTTGGTTGCGGGTCTGGTGTTGGTTGTTGTGGGTCTGGTTGTGGATCTGGTGTTGGTTGTGGGTCTGGTGTTGGTTGTGGATCTGGTGTTGGTTGTTGTGGGTCTGGTTGCGGGTCTGGTGTTGGTTGCGGGTCTGGTGTTGGTTGCGGGTCTGGTGTTGGTTGCGGGTCTGGTGTTGGTTGCGGGTCTGGTGTTGGTTGTGGTATTGGAACTTGATCAACCTGATTATTACGTTCAGATTGCTGAGTATTATTTAACAAGATTTGTCCTGTTTCCACTAGGGATTCTACTGGGTTATCATTTGTGAAAGTTTGATTGTCAGGCAAATTTGTAGAACCAGTAGTTTGCTGTGAAGAACCAGTAGTTTGCTGTGAAGAACCAGTAGTTTGCTGTGAAGAACCAGTAGTTTGCTGTGAAGAACCAGTAGTCAGCTGTAACAACGATGGATTTTCAATTACTTCCTTGCCTGTTATTGGTGCCTGTGCGTTTACAGCTGCCGTGGTCTCCGCTTGAACGCTAGCGATCGCAGGATCTGGAGTTGGTTGAGAGTTTTGTCTATTTAAATCTAATCCTCGAACTAGATCGCTTGTTTGATAAAAATTTCTCAAATCAAAATCGAATAAGCCTTGAAATTCACCCTTGACTATAACCATCATCTGTCCGGCTTGTAGTTTCTGAATTTGAGAAGCTTTGTTAGAAACTTCAATACCGCTATTGGTCAGCGCACCTACAATCGTGACATCTTTTTCCTGGTCATAGCGGACAAATAATGCTGAACCACGAATTGCTGCTGCGGCACTCGGCGTTTGTATACGTGTCTGCCCCCGTCCAGGCGGGATAAGTAATAACACAGTCCCGCTTGACAGTTTAAATCTGCGAGTTTTAGGTAAAAATTGAAATATAGCTTGTTCCCCAACGCGGGCTAAAGAGCCATCGTTAAAGCGCAAATCTGCTACTGAAGCTCTACCGGTGGATAATCCATCCCCAGGAATCATAGCGTCTGCTTTACGCGCTTGACGCTTCCTCGAACCGTTTCTAGGAATCAATTGCACCAAGTTGCGGAGGTTCCGAATTTCGGCGCGAATTAGAGGAGTTGTAGCATCTGCTTGATTGGGGACAGACAGCGCCATCATTCCCCATAAACTAATCATTAACAGTGATAAAAATCTGTGATACATAGCTTGGAACCTCGCAAACTTCAACTGATATCAAACAAGTTAATCCTTGAGTTGAATACGAAAGTTTTTAGCCTTGGCTAAATTATCTGAGCAAGTTTTTTAAGCAAAATTTGTCCGCATTCTAGTGTAAATTTAATAGTGAAAATACACAACTAACTGCTTATGTTTAGTTTATTTAAGTTTTTACTATTAAACTAAAATTGCTTGAAACCCTTTTACAGAAAGACTTTCAAATCAAGAAGATATTTACAAGCAGATGATGAACAATTGACAAATAATCTTTCATGACTATATGAGCTTATAAGATAATAAGAACGCCATAGAAGTTTTTCGAGGATAGATGTGAGGTGCATTACTGGCTGAATTTGACTAAAGTTGAGCATAAATTGGCTCTTGTGAGTCAAAACTTGCAAAGTAAATTTTGCGTTTACGTTGGTCAGATGCGATCAGCGCCATCAAAAATGCAAAACAAAGCCTGGAAAAATTTATTGTTTTGGATTTTGTTTGTGTCTTGCCCAGGAGCCTGGTGTTGTATCAGAGTGGATACAGTTCAAGCCACAAATTTAGATACACAGGTTAGTCACGAAAATTTGACAAAAAGCACAAAACTGCAAGCAAGTACACTGATAGATTATCAACCATGTCAGCAATTAGCGAAAAAAACAGTCCAATCTTTTTGTCAGCAGCCTAGTAAGTTGCCTAGTTTACAAATACCATTAAATCCAGCACAACAAACACAAATTTCCCAAGCGGAAGAAGGTTTGACAGACACTGAAAAGCAGGATGATCCACCACCGTTAGAAACACAACCAAACGATTTGCCCCAATCTTCTCCAGTCCCAATGGAGCAACTATTAGATACACCTGAGATTGATGAATCTGATAAGATACAAAGACTCAGACGAGCTTTGCAAGAGCGAAAACAGCAGTCTTCTGAATCAGATATCAATCAGGAATTAGGTTTGCGCGTTAGACCACGACCTTTAGAACAGTTACCATTGCCACCGATAGAGGAGCCTGTAACTGAATTTAAACCTATAGGTAGCCTACAGGCTCGTTTAGGCTTTTTCCAAACAAGTAATATTTTTTCCTCGGATGAGCCGCCAATAGAGGGTGGTTTGGTTTTTACTGGGCTAACATTAGCCTCTGCATATTTTCCTTTGGGGTCTAAAACTTTTTTAAATGGTTCAATTGATGGCAACCTCATTCGTTACATAGATCAATCAAAGTATAATTACAACCAAATTAGATTTAATCTGGGTGTTTATCAGCAGTTCTCGCGGCGCATGTATGGAGAAATTAGTTTCAGTAATCAACAGTTATTTTATGCCAATAACGACGATCGCCCCGATGGCTTTAAAGCAGGCGATCGCTTTTTGAATGAAAATTCTCTGCAACTATCATTAGGACGGCGAGATCCCTTAACTTCGAGATTAAGCCTCAATAGCTTTTACGAATTGAGTGTGAATTTTGCTGATCCTCAAAGCCGCGATCGGATAATTAATTCTTTTTTAGTTTCTTTGAACTACTACTTACAACAGCCTCTGCAAGTTGGTCTAGGTTATCAATTTAACTACTCAGACTTTACTCAGCGCGAACGAGAAGATCAATTTCATCGGCTATTTGGAACCTTAAATTATCGAATATCCGATTCCAGCATTATGAATGTACAGAGTGGTCTGACTTTCGGTGGTTCGACCGATCCAAATATTGATTTTGATGGTTGGTTCTTTAGTATTAACTATAGTTTGCAGCTGGGTCAGTTTTGAAATTTGTCATTAGTCCTTTGCAATTAGTCCTTGGTTATTACAAATGACTAAACGTAACTAATCCAATCACTCCAACTGCCGGCATAAAGTTTACCTTTGCTAATGCCGACTAATTCTAAAGAAAGTAAATTTACACAAGCAGTGACGCCAGAACCGCAGTAGACTAAAATTTCCTCGGCTGTTTCTAGCTCTTGCCATCGCCGATGTTGTTCTGATTGGGGGAGTAGGTAGCCAAGAGAGTCTGTAACTTCTTGCCAAGGGTAGTTAATTGCACCGGGTATGTGGCCGGCAATTTTATCGATTGGTTCCCGTTCTCCTCGATAGCGATCGCCCTCTCTGGAATCTATTAAAAACACGTTTGCGTTATCTTTACGACTTTTGACATCTGTGATATCCACTAGTTTTTGCTTTTGGATCTCAGGCACAAAGGTACCCATCTTTTGATCAGGAACAATGTCTGTAGTGGGATATCCAGCTTTTTGCCATCCAGCAAAACCGCCATTAAGCACCACTACTTGCTCATGTCCTAGATAACGCAATAACCACCACAGTCGAGCAGCAAAAGCAAAACGAGAATCATCATAAGCTACAACTAGAGTTTTTTGATAATTCACTCCCATAGTTGATAACTTATTAGCTAGATCCTTGGGATTTGGTAGAGGGTGTCTTCCTCCATGTTCTTCTACAGGACTAGACAAATCTTGGTTCAAGTCTAAATAATAAGCTCCACTTATATGACTTGCTTGGTACTGTTGTTTTCCTAGTTGTGGATCGGCTAGAGAAAAGCGACAATCCACAATGACAACTTGCGGATCTTCAAGATGTTCTAGTAGCCATGTTGCAGAAACGACGAGTTGGGTCATTTGTTATTTGTCAAGAGTTGGCAATTCTTCCCTGTTCCTTTTCATAAAATGTCAGATTTAGAGGATAGTTTCACGCCACAGCTAACAGCTGATGGTTCTTTCACCTTTACTTCTCAAGAGTTTGGTGAATCGTTTCACAGCCATTATGGAGCTAAGCAGGAGAGTTTTCTCAAATTTGTGGTTCCGACTCAACTAGCTACAGTTGCCCACAAACCTAGCTTACGGCTATTAGATGTTTGTTATGGTCTAGGATACAATACAGCGGCAGCTTTACAGACGATATGGTCTGTAAATCCTAATTGTGATGTAGAAGTAATGGGTTTAGAGTTAAATCCATCCATACCACGAGCTGCGATCGCTCATCATTTATTTGACAACTGGGACTATAAATACACCGAAATTTTAACTAAGCTAGCTTTTGAGCAGCAAGTACAAACGGCTTGTCTTGAGGCACAGCTGCTAATTGGTGACGCCAGAAACTCTATAACCCTAATACTTCAGTCGGGTTTCCAGGCTGATGCTATTTTCCTCGATCCTTTTTCACCCCCGCAGTGTCCGCAGTTATGGACTATGGAATTTATCAAACAACTTTCGTTATGTTTGCAGGCTGATGGTTTACTGGCTACTTATTCTTGTGCGGCAGCTGTGCGGACAGCACTTTTAGCAGCTGGCTTGATTATAGGTTCTACTCCACCTGTAGGTAGGCGATCGCCAGGTACAGTTGCAGCTCATCCTCAAGGAGTGAACAATGCCTCTGTTCCTCCTTTGTCTGAGTCTGAAAAAGAACACTTGCTAACCCGTGCTGCCATTCCTTACCGCGATCCTCAATTAAGCGATCCTGCAGAAATCATACTCATGCGACGACAACAAGAGCAACAAGCCTCTTCACTGGAATCTACTTCCCGTTGGCGAAAAAGGTGGTTATGAAAAACTGTAGGTAGATTTTAGGGATTAGTTGAACTGCGATCGCAAGCACAAAACTGAATAATTGCAACTTATATCCAAAAAGTTATACATTTGTTCATAAAAAATCTAGTTTCTTTTTTTATCTTCAAATTAATGAGTTTTTACCGACTCATCATTTAAACTAGTAGTGAGTAGTCAATAATACATAAATTTTAATATTCATCGATGATTACCATAACTATATAAGTAAAATCCTTAGAGATGTTTATCTTATAAGAAAATAAAAATCAAACCTATGTACTTTGTTATAACTTAGCAATGACAATATTTTCTGGCACTGCTAGCTTCAGTGGATCTCAGTAAAAAACCTGATTTAATATTTATAATAATTGCTCATACTGGAAATAAAGCTCAAAAACATGGCAGCAATACTACTCTAGTGTTCGTAAAATATAAAACATATGCTGTGAATTACTCCAATAAATAGCTTGACATAATGCATAATTCTTATGGAAATCCTTGCTCAACTAAAATCCAATACTAAACCTGCTTGAGAAATCAGAGATTGTTAATTTTTTCTTAAATCTGGAGTGCCTTTGTGATTCAAGGGAAATTCCCCAATACAGGCTTTATCGAACCAATTATTAGTGAGTCGGATTCCCCAAGTAAAGTGAAAAGTATCGGTTCAAATCATGCCACCGGATTGCAGGATTCTTCCTTAGACTTATCTGAAGAAAACCTTATGCTTAAAGATACTCAAGCAGTGTCTTCTTGGATGAAACCGGATGTTGATGGTGGTGATTCATTAGTCTCTAGAACTCTACAAGCTGACGGTTCTAAAGTGAGTGACTTTGATTCTGATGTGCCAAAAATTTTAGTAGTTGATGACCATGCCGCCAGTCGCCTAACTGCTGTTGCACTGTTGGCGATGGAAGGATACGAAGTAATTGAGGCGGACAGAGGTTCTATTGTTGTAGAGTTGGTAACACAAAAACAGCCAGATCTGATTTTGCTGGATGTGATGATGCCAGGAATGGACGGGTTTGAGGTGTGTCAGTTGCTCAAGCAAGATGAACAAACTAGACTAATTCCAGTAATTTTTATTACAGCATTAAACGACAGGCGATCGCGCATCCGAGGAATTGAGGTTGGAGCAGATGATTTTCTCAGTAAACCCTTTGACCGGGTGGAATTGTCAGCACGTGTGAAGTCCTTGGTGCGGCAGAAGCGTCTCAACGAAGACTTAGACCACGCCGAAAAAGTGCTGTTTTCCATTGGTATTGCGATTGAAAGCCGTGACCCTAACACGGGGGATCACTGTCATCGGCTGATCAAGTTAGGACAAGCCTTCGGTGAATATCTCCAACTCTCTCGTAACCAAATTCGAGATTTGGTGTGGGGTGGCTATCTTCACGATATCGGTAAAGTGGGTATTCCCGACTCAGTATTACTAAAGTGTGGTAAACTTACCTCCCAAGAGTGGGAAATCATGCGGCAGCATGTTTTAATTGGAGAAAAAATCTGTCAGCCACTACGTAGTTTACGGGGTGTAATCCCCATTATTCGCCATCATCATGAACGCTGGAATGGTTCAGGTTATCCTGATGCGCTTAAGGGTAATGAGATTCCTTATCTAGCACAAGTATTTCAAATAACTGATATTTATGATGCTCTCACTAGCGAGCGACCTTATAAAAGAGCTTTTTCTTCAGAAGAGGCTTTAGTAGTGATGCTAGAAGAAACTGCTCTAGGTTGGCGCAATCCTGTACTGATGCAGCAGTTTGTAGAGTTTATTCACTGTTGGCAGGAAGTAGAGTAAACCAGAAAAAAGACGCGGGGATAAATTTGATATTTCAGTCTTCGATGATTAGCTGGTATGATTTGAGCCTAAATCTCAATGTATCAACAGTATTTATCGTAAGTTCACTGATAGCTGATAGCTAATTATGGTAGTTGTAGCAATTCTAGCGGCGGGACGCGGCACACGGATGAAATCAAACCTACCCAAAGTTTTACATTCTTTGGGTGGGCGATCGCTAGTGGAGAGAGTTATCGAAAGTGTGGAACCGCTTTCACCCTCACGACGGATAGTGATTGTAGGGTATCAAGCTGAAGAAGTTAAAGCAGCTATGCAATCAATCCCTACATTGGAGTTTGTGGAACAGACTGTGCAATTGGGTACAGGTCATGCTATTCAGCAGTTACTTCCTTGCTTGGAAGGCTATACTGGGAATCTGTTAGTGCTAAATGGCGATTTGCCTTTAATACGCTCTGCAACTCTCAAGCAGTTATTGCAAACTCACCAAAAAAATCAAAACACTGCTACTATCCTCACAGCAAACTTAAATGATCCCACTGGATATGGTCGTGTTTTTTGTAACAACGAAAGTGTTGTGCAGCAAATTGTAGAACATAAAGATTGTACTGCTGACCAAAAACAAAATACCCGCATTAACGCTGGAGTTTACTGTTTTAGCTGGCAAAATTTGGCACAAGTGCTACCCCATCTGCAAGCAAACAATGCTCAAAATGAATACTACCTTACCGATACTGTTACTCAAGTAGGCAAAGTAATGGCAGTTGATGTGGCAGATTACCAAGAGATTCTTGGCATTAACGATCGCCTACAACTAGCAGCAGCATCCGAAATTTTACAGCGGCGAGTCAAAGAAAAATGGATGCTGGCGGGTGTTACTCTCATCGACCCAACAAGCATTACCATTGATGAAACAGTAGAATTACAGCCGGATGTAATTATTGAACCCCAAACCCATCTACGAGGAAATACGGTAATTGAAACAGGCAGCCGCATCGGGCCGGGGTCTTTAATCGAAAATAGTCAATTGGCTGAAAATGTCATAGTCCAGTATTCTGTGGTGACAAATAGCCTTGTTAAGGCAGGAACTCGCATTGGCCCTTATGCACATTTACGCGGTCATGCACAAGTCGGTGCTGGTTGTCGTGTAGGCAATTTTGTAGAATTGAAAAATACGCGTTTAGGCGATCGCACTAATGTGGCACATTTATCCTATTTAGGCGATGCTGTGACTGGTGATCAAGTCAACATTGGTGCAGGTACAATTACAGCCAACTACGATGGTGTAAAAAAACACCCAACCAAAATAGGCGATCGGACTCAAACTGGTTCTAATAGCGTTTTAGTTGCTCCGGTAACATTGGGAGATGATGTTTATGTCGCAGCTGGTTCTGCTGTTACAGAAGATGTTCCTGATGATTGTCTGGTAATTGCCCGTGCCCGTCAAGTCATAAAAGTAGGTTGGCGCAAGAGGAAAGCTCAATCCTAATTGAGGAAGGAACTCGCTAAACCCTCTGCAACTATAGACGGTAAACCTCTTGCATAAATATTTTTTATCTCACGCAGAGGCAAGGCAGCGCGTTGCGGAGCGAGTGTGGTCTTGGGGAGCCACCCCCGTGGGCGGGTTTCCCGACTTGAGGAGCCACTGCGTTGCGGGGGTTCCCCCCGTTGTAGCAAGTGGCGTGGGAGTGGCGTGGTTTCCCCCATGAACAACTCGCGTCGGGGTTCCCCCCGTTGTAGCGACTGCCGCGCACCAGACGCAGAGAAGAACTTTTGCAAGAGGTTTAGTATTCTTTGAGCGTGGATAAATTGCTTTTTTATGGTACAATTGTACTATACAGACAAATATTACTGACTGCGAGGGGAAACTGCCTCGCAGTTTTACCTAATAAAAAAAGTATCCTCTTACGGATTTCTGCAGTTTTTTATGAGCGAATAATCGCTGGTAATATTACACTTCAAACTTTCATAGCTATAACAACTTATTTCTGAAGCGTTCAAACTTCAGCAACTGTTATTTGAGAATAGTTGCAATATTGATAATAAAATTAGCAGGTGGAAATATGGTAAATCAAACTGGGAAAATTTTGGTTTGTAATTTTTTAAAAAATCACAAATCTGGCTCTAATCAAAGAACAAAGTTTACTCTTTACAATTTAGCAGGACAAGAGAAGTATTACTATTTGGTCGATAAATACCAAATCAAAGAAATTTATCAAGTTTTAGATAGTACGACGGCAACATCTGTGGCAGAACCACTAGCAAAAGAATACACCTATCAAGTATTCTTTTCTAGAATTGCCAAGCAAATTTATGGTACACATAAAACACTCAAGCTATATGGAGTTAAGCCAGAAGATGAAGGAATAATTTATAAATATCAATTAATTACTAAAGATGTATATCATCAACTTCGAGATGTACCTATAGCACAAAATCATGAATCAGTTTACGCCTTTGCCAAAGCTAATTTAGCTGAAGGAAATTTAAATATTGCCAAGTATGCGATCGCAAGTACTTTGAATGCGACTCTTATAGAAAAACACGCTAAAGCACTCACCAGTCAAGATATCGCAAAATTTGCTCAAGATATTGACAGTATTTTATTTTATCCAAATTCTTTACAAAAGTATGAAATTCTTGATTATGTACAGGTAAATCACAAAATCTCTGTGCTAGAACTCATTAAAATTTTTGAGGAGCATCGCAACAACATCATCATCAACATCAAGCATTTACAAGATAATTATCAAAGAAAAAGTATCAAACGAATTGCAGGAATCAGGGATGAAAATGAGGAACTGATTAAGCCTTGGTTACAAACAGAATATATTGATGACAGCGAATATATTGGTATGGGTGTATTTGAATTAAATCGTAATACCGCTACTATTAACCTGCTTGTCAACCGCAAAATTAAGCTTGTCAAACTTGAAGATACAACGCCGATTTTAGAGGTTGCAGGTTTACTAACGAACGACCTAGCGAGTTTCAATAATTACACAATTGTCAGTGATGGACAAATCAATATCAAAGCCTTAAAAGTCAAAATTAGTAATCAGAAAACCTTTAAGTTACTCAAAGAAAAAGGTGTTATAGAAGCAGAAGAATTTGATTTTCGTTCTGCATACATTATTCAACTAGATACATTGCCGCTTGTACCGATTGACAAAAATTATAGCAGTATTGATGGATTATTCTCTCAGCTAGCAGAAATCAAAGTGCTTGCTAGTATTATTTATGCTCACCTAAAAGGCGAGTCAGATACATTTGTACCAGCACAATTAGATGATTTGAAAAGTCATTGTCTTTCTAATAATATTTATACAAATTTTCCCACAACTAACGAATATACTAATATCAAACAAGCTCTAGTGAGTGGTATTATTTGTTCACGAGTGAGCTACAAAATCGATATTGGTAGCCAAGACATTATTAACTTCAGTAAATTGCATTCTGCTAATAAATTCCTCAACAGAATGTATCGAGCTTATGACAAAGAAACTGGAGAAATTTTCACTAAGCCTAACTTAAGAATGGTATCTGATGAAAATATTGGTTTTAGACATAAGTTACTTTCATCTCGTACCAAAATAACCAAAGTCGATGAATTGATGAAACCAATTTTTGACGACTTTCTCGGACTGAGACCAAACGGAACAGTTGCAAATATCTTGACAAAAGTCAGTGCTGACAGTTTGGTGCAGATATTACAAGATAAACAAGATGGCAAGCAAGTTAGCAAAGAAGAAATGGTGACAGTATTGACGGCAGCAAGCACCAAGCTAGAGCAATATATCAACCAAATATATCAAGAAAAAATCTCCCCTTTAGTATTTTATATTGGTGCCACGGGATTGCTACCAAATAACATGGTAACTAAAGCTATGAATGCTGAGGAGATAGCTGCTAAATATCCTGATTTACAGTTTTCTAAAAATGAGCAAACAGGCACATTTTTTGTAGTTGGCGATAGTATTATTAGTGTGTATGGTAAAACTGAGTATTACAGCAAAAAACTTGCTATCGGTGTAGAAAAATAAGTTTGCAAAGCCTTAGCTGAAGGATAAAGGATGAAACAGCTTTATCCTTGTTAGCGACACAGGAGCGTCGCGTCATTACGAATTACGTTAGCGCAGCGTAAAGCCTGCGGCATAGCTTCGCTTAGAGCGAGTCCTCGATAGCGTTAGCGTTAGCGAAGCGGTAGCGAGTCCTCGAGCGTCAGCGGTAGCGACGCAGGAGCGTCGCGTCATTACGAATTACGAATTATTTAATCATTGCTTGTATGAATAAATTAGCAAGAGCATTGAGTCCCATGCCTAAACCCGGAACTATAAATAAAAACATCATCGCAAAGATGCCAAATTGGGTATTTTCTAATGGCTTTAACTGAGGAAAAATCTCACTGAAAACATGAAAGCCATCAAGTGGTGGAATTGGTAGAAGATTGAACAGAAATAAAGTTAAATTGATTTGAGCAGCTAAATAAATAAATTCAAAACTTAAGAATCCCGAAATACCAGGAGCAAAGAAAAGTTTGAGTCCTATGGTAAATATGATGCCTAAAGCCAGATTTAACAATGGCCCAGCTGCGGACACTAAAATATTGCCTAGTTTGGCAGAACGAAATTTAGAAGGATTTACAGGCATTTGCCCCCAAGCTATACCAGTGAGGCAAAGAAAAATTAATGACCCCCAACCCATATGAACTACGGGATTGAGTGTAAGATGACCAGTTTTTTGGGGAGTGTTATCTCCCTGACTCATCGCAGCTATGCCGTGAGCAAGTTCATGTAAGGTAATAGAAAATATGACAATAGCGACGATTCTCAGAAATAGAATCGGCTCAGTAATTAATGTTTCGATAAACATGTATTTTAGCTAGTATTATTGGGTTCAGATGCTAAGCTGTTCCACATATAACTTGCATAATTAGAGCGGGCAAGATGCCCACTCCACAAGAGTTTTATTTAATTTGATTATGTAATTTAGATGTTTTTTAGCTTATCCCTGTTATCTGAGGATGAAATACAAAACTTACACGATAGATTCCAGAAAGTCTGTTGAAGGTGAATTTTTGGAAGTTCACAGCTAAAACAGGTGTTGCTTTAGTCAATCAATTGGCTATGTTTTGGTCATGCCTCATCAGTGTAATAACTTGCTGTTTATACTAATATTATGAAAATAATTACGTAACTAGCTACTGTATATTTTGGTAATTATTTAAGATTAAAATTAACTCACTTGTGTTATGCCTAATTGTTTTTCATAGCTTATAAAAAAGGGTTTTTAGCATTTAGCACGCTAAACAGCCTAGTAATTAATACTGAATTAATTTTAAATAATGTATATTTTTTTAATTTGTATGTGATATGCATTGTTGCTTTTCTGCATAGGCGATCGCTATTTCCAATGGTTTGATCTGAATGGATTAACCTGATACTTAGAACCTCGACTAGTTATTTTTATTACCAAGTGCAACTATATTGCTTCTAAATAATTAAGAAAATAATCATAAATTAGACGGTATAATATCTGCTTCTTGGTATTATTTTTGATGCACTGACGATAAACAACAATGGATGAACATCAGCGTCGCTCTTATTGGCGTGCTAATACAGCTTTAATTCGCAATCTTTTAATTGTTTGGGCACTAGTTTCTCTCGTTTTCAGTATTTTGTTGGTTCAACCATTAAATACGTTCCGCTTTTTTGGTGTGCCTTTTGGCTTTTGGATGGCACAGCAAGGATCAATCCTGATATTTGTGGGATTGATTTTTATTTACGCCTTCCAAATGGACAATATAGACCGCAAGTATAATAAAAAGTGAGGAAAAACGGTGACAGTTGAAGCTTGGACGATTTTAATAGTTGGACTTTCATTTCTTGTATACATCTACATTGGTTGGCAATCGCGAGTCGAAAATACTAAAGACTTCTTCATAGCAGGTCAAGGGATACCTTCAATTGCCAATGGTGCTGCCACTGCTGCTGATTGGATGTCTGCGGCCTCGTTTATTTCGATGGCAGGGCTAATTTCTTTTTTAGGCTATGACGGTTCTATTTATTTGATGGGTTGGACTGGCGGCTATGTATTATTGGCATTGCTGCTAGCTCCCTACTTGCGGAAATTTGGTAAGTATACTGTGCCAGATTTTGTGGGCGATCGCTACTACTCTAATGTCGCTCGTTTAGTGGCAGTGATTGCAGCTATCTTTGTTTCACTCACCTATGTTGCTGGACAAATGAGGGGTGTAGGCATTGTTTTTAGCCGCTTCCTACAAGTAGACATCAACACAGGCGTGATCATCGGCATGGTGATTGTGGGCTTTTTTGCTGTCTTGGGGGGGATGAAGGGCATCACCTGGACACAAGTCGCGCAGTACTGCGTGTTAATCGTCGCTTACTTGATTCCAGCGATCGCGATCGCTTGGTTACTTACTGGTAATCCTTTTCCCCAGCTTGCGTTTACATTCAGTGATATTGCTGATAAGCTCAATAAAATCCAAGTTGACCTTGGGTTTAAAGAGTACACTCAAGCATTTGTGAACAAGTCTATGATAGATGTACTGTTCACCACCATTGCACTGATGGTAGGCACTGCGGGCTTGCCTCATATTATTGTGCGTTTTTACACAGTACCTAACGTGCGTGCTGCTCGCTATTCCGCTGGTTGGGCGTTATTATTCATTGCGATTCTTTATACCACTGCTCCCGCCCTTTCGATGTTTGCCCGCTATAACCTAATTGATTCTCTACATAATCAGACAATTGCAGAGGTGCAGCAGCTAGACTGGGCGACCAAATGGGAAAAAACTGGACTACTGTCATTCGAGGACAAAAATAAAGATGGGCGTCTGCAATTAACCCCAAGTAAAGACACCAACGAAATTAAGATTGACCGAGACATTATCGTGCTGTCAACCCCAGAGGTAGCTAAACTTGCTCCTTGGGTGATTGCCTTAGTAGCAGCTGGTGGTTTAGCCGCTGCTTTGTCTACAGCATCGGGTTTGTTGTTGGTAATCTCTAGTTCTGTTGCTCACGATGTCTATTATCGGATTATAGATTCAAGTGCCTCAGAACAAAAACGGGTGTTTGTCGGGCGCGTGATGATTGGGCTATCCCTTGTTCTAGCAGGATACTTTGGGGTGAATCCGCCGGGTTTTGTGAGTGAGGTGGTGGCTTTTGCTTTCGGTTTAGCAGCCGCTAGCTTCTTCCCGGTAATCGTCCTGGGGATTTTTGACAAGCGCACCAATTCCCAAGGGGCGATCGCTGGCATGTTGACGGGTTTAATTTTTACAATCGTCTATATTGTGGGTGTCAAATTTGCAGGCGTACAACCCTGGTTCTTTGGAGTTTCCCCCGAAGGAATAGGAACTTTAGGAATGCTAATCAACTTAGTAGTGACTTTCGTAGTTTCTCGCCTCACACCACCCCCACCACTAGAAATTCAAGCCCTCGTGGAAGACTTACGCAGTCCAACGATTGAGGAGGCGTAGTTTAATTGGGGAACTCACATCTTGCACCTGCCAGTGAAAATAATGAGTCTGCCGCAATAAAGTTATAAAAATTACATATCTATTTGTCTCTGCATTTAGTCCATTTCTAATGGACTTTTGCTATAAGACAGGGATTTACAATCCCTGGCGGTAGAGAGCGAAGCCGAACAATTAGGTAAGTTTTGCGACTGACAGTTTGAAAGGTGCAAGATCTGAGGGAATGGGGAATTGGGAATAGGTGTTTGTTATTCCCCCCAGCCTCCCCAGCTTTTTACTCCCTCATCTCCCCCCACTCCCCAATCACTGCAACCTCTGAATATTACTCATAACTTGCTCGTATAAGTCGGTGTTATTTTCACTGCGGAAGATGGCTGCTGCTTGTTGGAAGTCCTGACGCGCACCTTCTATGTCTCCGTTGGCGGCACGGGCGTTTCCTCGGTTGTTGTAGGCGGGGCCAAAGCTATCATTGAGACGAATGGCTTGATTATAATCGGCGATCGCTCCCTTGAAATCTCCACTGGCGGCGCGAGCATTACCCCGGTTATTGTAAGCGATCGCATATTTAGAATTGAAGGTAACAGCTTGATTGTAATCATCTAGCGCTCCTTTTTTATCTCCATTAGCAGCGCGAGCATTACCTCGATTATTGTAGGCTTCGGCATATTTGGGAGCAAGACGAATTGCTTCGTTGTAATCTGGAATTGCTGCTTGATGGTTCCCTAAAGATGCGCGAGCATTACCCCGATTATTATAGGCTTCAGCGTCCTTGGGATTGATCCGCAAAGCTTCAGTGTAATCTGCAATCGCTGCTTGTTTGTTTCCTAGATCAAATTGAGCTAATCCCCGGCTTTTGTAAGCATCACCATATTCGGGATTCAGTTCTATGGCTTTAGTATAAGAGGCGATCGCTGCTTTTGAGTTGCCTTTGAGGTGCTGATTCTGTCCCTGAACATACAACTTACCAGCACTGGATGTTTGAGTTGAGCGACGATTAGAGGAAGTAATACCTATCTCTGTCACCAACACATCATTATTGTTTTTACTACAAGAAACGCTGATAATTGCGCTTAATGTGGTCAAAGCAGCTATGGTAAATCCTTTACTAATCTTTATCCAGTTTTCCTCCATTAAGCACCATTTCATAAATTGCTATCTACTCTACACCTGAGTAATGGGAACTAAATTTTTACTGCGTTTTAAGTTTTCCGTCTTGATATGCGATAAATCAGCACCAAGCAACTATAAGTTTATTTGGCGTTGCATAATTGCGGGATGATTTATCGGGCTACGCCCCGCTACGCTAACACGCAGAGGCAAGGCAGCGCGTTGCGGGGGTTCCCCCCGTTGTAGCGACTGCCGCGCAGAGGCGCAGAGAGAATAAAGAGTTTGAGATTTCAATCCATCATATTTCATCCCATGATTCAGCAACGCCGTTTATTTAATACTCTTTCCGCTCAACATCACTTTCCTCAGTTTTGGGAGTTAATCGCCAAGCAATAGTTTTGTCAATATCCACAGACAATTGTTCTAGGTTATTACCCAAATCTTTTTGAAGTTTCTGAGTTAGTGTTACAGGAAAATCGAAATTAATCTCTTGGTTTTGTACTAATTTGACTAATTCTGTAAATGCAACTTTGATTGTTGTACGCTCATAACTAGTCAGTTTGCAATAATTAGTCTCCGCTATGTTCTGAGCCTGCATAGCTTTTTTAATGCGCTCTTGCAAATGCTCAAATTCAGAATTTAGCACCTTTAATTGCTGCTCAAATTCTGTATATCTTCCACCCAGGTATATTAAATCTTCTGCTGCCGGATCAGGGTTATTTTCTGCTTGTAGTTTTAGTAAGTGCTTATGTATTTGAGCTAGATAAATACAGTCTAGGTAAGCATATTCTATCTGTTCTTCAGTTAAGGGTCGCTTTCCCCAATTACTGCTTTGTTCCTGTTTATCGATATAGTTAAACTGACAAAGTTCTGTAGCAAGAGTTTTGAGTTGATAGTTGGGTAATGGTAAAAGATAGTAAGGAATTTTTTTGGCAATATCTAAAGTGCAAGTGATATTTTTTGCTTTTTTGTTTCCTAGAAGTTTCAAATCATAGCTAGCATTATGAAATACCTTTTCAATAGCAGGATTTGTCATAATTTTTTCAATAAATTCTGCTATAATATCAGGCTGATCTAAGACATCTAAAAGGTAAACGCGATCGCCACTCATATCTTGAGGATCATCCAATACCTGAATCAGTGACAATCTAGGAGTACGGCTTTTATAATCAGCCACTTCTGTATCAATCCACAGAGTTTGGGCTGTGGTATATTCAGCGACAAGTGAAAGAATTTTGCTAGCGTCTGTGAGATAAGGCATTAGTATAAATATACGGAGTTTTTTCCCAAATCAAGAACGCATAATTTACCCGTAAAAGGTACGATATAAATAAGATTTAGTTAAATAGTACATACCACTGGCGATATTATATGCTGCCATCGTCAGCAAGTAGCGATCAGCCTATTAACAATTCTCAAACTAAGTTAGATCGGTTTTTAGTTTGTGGACTAGGAAGTTTGGGTCAGCATTGTGTTGCTATTCTCAAGGAATATGGTGTTATTGTCAATGCCATCGACCAAGAACAGCCCAAAAATTGGCAAGTACCGGACGTATTAAGTTTATTAGAACACTTACTAATCGGAGATTGCCGTCAAGCAAACATTCTAGAACAGGCACAAATTTGTCAATGCCGAACTGTGCTTTTAGTTACTGGTGATGAGCGAGTTAATATAGAAGCTGCCTTTGCAGCACGACTTCTCAATCCTCAAGTGCGTCTTGTTGTACGTTCTGATAAGCAAAATCTGAATGAACTTTTAAGTCAAAATCTCGGTAATTTTATTGCTTTTGAGCCCAATCAACTATCTGCTTCTGGCTTTGCTATTGCAGCTCTTGGAGACGAAAATATTGGATATTTCACACTCGAAGGACGCCAACTTCAGGTAGTAAAGCATCGAATGCAAGCAAGCGATCGCTGGAGTAATCATCAGCATTTATATGAACTTAATACCTCATCTCGTAGGGTATTACATCACACTAATAGTTCATCTAATTCGGTTACAGAATTTTATCAGTGGGAACCAGAAGCAATATTACATACTGGCGATACTATTGTTTATATCGAAGTTAGAGAAGAGGTGACTCGTTCGCCACAAATTGTTACTCAATCTCGCTTTAGCTGTCAGCAATTGTGGCAAGTGATTGTATCGGTAATAACTGAGAATCAATTTAAACAAAAAATCGCGCAATTGTGGCAAAAATTAGAACGTTATCAAAGTTTGAGATTAGCAATAATTTGTAGCATTACAGTACTTTTATTATGGTGTTTTGGCACAATCGTTTATTGTTTAAATTATCCTGAAATTAACCTAATAGAAGCATTTTATGCTACTGCGGTATTGCTGTTGGGAGGATATGGAGATTTATTTGGCGGAGTTAACTTTAAAATACAGCCAGAACCAGCCGAACACATGCCAGGATGGTTACGATTATTTAGTCTCGGATTAACTTTGACTGGTATAGGTTTTGTGGGAGTATTATATGCCTTATTAACTGATACTCTCTTAAGTTTGAGATTTAAATTTTTTAGTAGCTACCTACCAGTAATGCCTCAAAAAGATTATGTTGTAGTCATTGGATTTAATCGAGTAGGTCAACAAGTTGCTGCTTTGTTACAAGAACTCAAGCAACCTTTGGTGGGTATTAGTAGCACTGGCATTAACGTAGATTTGCTCAACAAAATACCACTGATTATTGGTAGTATTGCCGAAGCTATAAATAAAGTAAATCTTGCCAAAAGTAAAAGTATTATAGTCGTCACAGACGATGACATGGAAAATTTGGAAATAGCTTTGATGGCTCATGCTCAAAGTCCTGATACTCACGTGATCATTCGTACTTATGATCGGCGTTTTAGTGAGAACATAGCACGGCTATTTCCCTATGCTCAAGTTCTGTGTACCTCTGTAATTTCCGCAGAAGTTTTCGCGGCTGCAGCTTTTGGGGAAAATATTCTCAGTTTATTTCACTTTGATAATCAGACTATTTTGGTAGTGGAGTACATAATTGAGGTTGGTGATACACTCAATGGATTACTATTAGCTGAAGTCGCCTATGGTTATGGTGTTGTGCCAATCCTCTATCAAAAGTATAGGCGATCGCCTGTTAAGTTAATGCCTACTGATGATATCAGACTGGTTGCTGGCGATCGTCTAATTGTTTTAGCAAATAGCAATAGTCTTCAACGAATTGAACGAGGTGAATTGTTACCACGTACTTGGTATGTAAAGGTCGAGAAAGCTTTAGCTCAAGATGCTATTTTTGACGGTGCAAATGAAATAAGTGTGATTTCTGGCTGTAGTATAAATATAGCTAGAATATTCATGCATAATTTGCCGGGACAGTTACCTATGGCATTATATAAACATCAAGCTCTGCGTTTAGTACGAAGATTGAGTAAATTAAGAGTCACAGCTCAGATTAATTCGTAATTAACAAGTTCCGTGGGTTTAAGTCCCCCAGTTCTATAATCGGCAAGTTTTGTGTTGGGGTCAAATCCCCATTACAAAACTTAATTACGCGCTTCGCAGCGGTAGCGAGTCCGCGAGCGTCATTACGAATTACGAATTACGAATTACTTAAGCTGTTCCACATTTAACTTGCAAATACTGGGCAAGTAAGACGCCATTGGTGTCAACTTAACCGCGTCAGCAGCGGTTAGAAACAGGTCTACACAAACAAAACCCACCTACATGGGTTTCAAACCTTTATAGATGTGATCACCAGTATCTTCATCATTATCTTCGTCTTTGACAATTAAATAGTCTGTTTGATGTGGTTTTGGTGTGACATGATTTAAATTTGTATTTAGTGCAGCATAAGTTTCTATTTTGGCAGATAGCATGAGTAGAGATACAGTACTTAGAAAACTTAAGGCTGTTACTATTTGCCAATTTTTAACTTTTATCAACATCAGAATTAACTCCAGCTACTAAATAGATTGATAATCATATCGATACAAAAATATTCTACTTAGTTATTCTTCCTCAAGAGCGATCGCATAATCAATTTATGTTGATAAGCAGCATTTTATGATTAATATGTTCATCCATAAGCATGATGCAAATCTGAAGCTTTCAATAGGTCAATCGTTTTCAGGATTTTAGCTACAACAAATTGTTAAATATATTTGTGATGATGAATACGTGCATTTTCAGAAAACCTATTCCCTGTCCCCTCCTTTGATGAGATTTTCATAACATAAGTGGGAAAACCGTACTCATCTGATAGGTTTTCTTCACCATAAATCTGAGTTTAGCTAGATACAATCGGAGTGTGGCTTGAGTAATGCTGTTGTCTAATAAAGACTAAAAAATCTAAAACAGCATTAGTAGGAGAGCAAAAATATGACAAATCAATTGAAAACTGCTGCTTTATTGGCTGCGCTTAGTGGCTTATTGATTGCAGTTAGTTACTGGGTAATTGGTGGTACTGGTGGCTTGATTATAGGAATTGGTCTAGCAGCAGTAACCAACTTATTTTCTTGGTATCAATCAGATAAGATTGCATTAGCAGTTTATCGCGCTCAACCTGTGAGTGCTTCACAAGCACCAGGACTCTATCAGATGGTGCAGAGATTGAGCGATCGCGCTAATATTCCTATGCCAGCAGTTTACATTGTCCCTAGTCAAACTGCTAACGCCTTCGCCACAGGTCGCGATCCTGAACACGCTGCTGTTGCTGTTACAGAAGGCATTTTGAATATATTACCAGAGGATGAACTCGAAGGCGTAATTGCTCACGAACTAACTCATATCATCAATCGTGATACGTTAACTCAAGCTGTTGCTGCAACTGTTGCTGGTGCTATATCTTTTCTCGCACAAATGGTGAGTTACAGCTTATGGTTTGGCGGTGGTTCACGAGATAGTAACAGAGGTGCAAATCCTTTGGGAGTTTTATTAACCGTATTACTTGCACCATTCGCTGCCACAATCATTCAATTAGCAATCTCGCGCACACGCGAATTCTCTGCTGATGCTGGTTCTGCAAGATTAACAGGTAATCCCCGCGCCTTAGCACGGGCGCTACAACGGCTAGAAGCTACAGCACGACAGATGCCTTTAAATGCTAATCCAGCTTTTGAACCGTTATTAATCATCAATTCTATCTCTGGACAATTTTTAGGTAGCTTATTCTCTAGTCACCCTTCTACTGAAGTACGAGTTCAACAGTTGCTGAAATTAGAACAGCAATTAGCGACGACAGTTTATTAAAGGATTTTTTAACTATGAACGACGGCAACATCGAATCCACAGTGGTAGTAGAAATTAGTTCTCAAACTAACGAAATGGTGGAAACCGAAATGGTCGGTGAAACCGATGAAGTGAAGCACGAAACCAAAGCGCTGATTGAAGCACTCAAAAGACGTGCCCAAACAGAGGCAGAGTCAGCAGGTACTCTCACCCGTGAAACCTATTTGAATGCTGTACGCAAAGCACGAGAAGCGATTGAAGGAGAAAAATTAATCGAACGCGATCGCTTAGAACGTTCTTGGGCAGTAATTCAAGACGAAACAGACAAAAACTTGCATCTACTACTTAAAGAATTAGCAGATTTAAGCGATCGCTTTCAGGCTGCTACCAAAGCTGCTTGGGAAGCCTTCAATGCACCCCGCCCTCACAATTAATTAACAGTAGAGACGCGCCATGGCGCGTCTCTGGATTTTTTGATAAATACTTAATAAATTTCTTTCCAAGCTTTGACAGTACCTTTACCTATTTCACTGTCTATAGTTTCTCCACTTTCCGCGACAAGTCTAATATTCACATTTTTTGGCGGTGAATTCTTCAAAGCATTTGCTAGCTCATTGTTGACACTAAATGTGCTATTCTTTCCTTCTAGACGGAAAATTTTGTCTTCAATTTTTAGATAAAGGTTAGTTACTTTCAATGCAGCATTTGATACTACACAATCGTTAGTAACTATAGTTTTATAGAAACTCTTGCTAGATAAACAATCGCGATCGCGGTAAGCCAAAAGAAAGCGTACCGAATCTCGACTCCAGAGGCTGACAACATCAACCTTGGCATTAGTATTGAGTAAACGCTTGTAAAACTGATGTCTGTCAAATATCCCAACATATTCCCCTTCAAAGGGGTCTTGGATTCTCACAGGTCGCGACCAAGGTACATTCAAGTCAGTACCTAAAGCTGCCGATTTGACAATTGGGATTTCTGTGGATGCTTTTGTTGTTGGTTGCTCATCAACAGCCTTTACTGACCCCACAGGAATGACGCTAAAAGTTGCTACACAAAGACTGACTAAACCTAACCTGACTATCCTTTGTTTAGTCAAACCTAAAATAAGTTGATTCCCGCCGTTGCAATACATCGGCATAATTCAAAAACCGAATTATAACATTCATACTTCAATTATAGTTTTAGGCTTGAAATAATAACCTTCAACTACTCAATATAAAAATCCGACTTGATAACTGAACATACTTGTGTAGACAGGGAACAAGGAACAGGAAAAAGACGAATTACGAATTACGAATTACGAATTATTTAACGCCACCCCAAAAAGCGCAACCCAGGAACAATGATGTAATAGCTAATCCCTAACCAAAAACTCGCAAACGTGCCAACACAACCAAAAAAAGCTACAGGTGTCCATAATTCAGACCAGCTTGGTTGTAGAGAAAATTGCCAAATAGTTGGTACCAATTTTAAAAATATTAAAACTGCATAAGCGATCGCACTGCCAAAGGAAGCAACCACAGTATAAACTAAGTGATGGCTGCGAAGACCCAAACTCAAGGTAAATAAAGAAACAGCAACTAAAATAAATGCTACCAAGCCCTCACCGCTGTCGTTGGGTGTAATTAAATGCAAGACTAGCCAGCCGAATCCATAGCTAATCATACTCATCAACGACGCTACCAAAAATCGCCGTCGTTGTCCAAAGCATCCCGATACAGTCAAACCCCAAGCAGTTCCCAGCCCTGCAAAAATGAACACCAGAATATCAGCCCCAAAAACAGGTTGAGTATTGGGAACCAACTCATTTACTTGATATCGCATCAATTCCACAATTTGCTTGCCTAAGCTTGTCCGATAGGCCAAAATAAAACCAGCGATCGCACCCATAAAAGCGCCAGCACCAGTCAAAATCATCGCCCAAATTGTTGCCACGCAAGCTTGGAAAACTTTGAGAATCGTTTTCACGACGAAAAAAGTAGTTTGACCAACAGATTGAGTCAAGTCAGATCCAGCTTGCTTAACATTTTGTTTCAATAAAGTAGACTGGCGGGATACTTGTGTAGCGAATAGCTTGGTAGTGTCTCGCAGTTGGGAAAATAGCCCCTTTTGTGAAGATGCTTGGATAATTTTTGTTAAACGCCTTTGAATAATTGCTGCATTAGTCGGACGCGATCGTACATTCTCTTGTACCATCTCATTCAGCAAATCTGCCAATTGCGGGTTAATATTCACCCTTTCGCGCCAGCGCAATTCCCCAGTCTGTTGATCTTCTAACTCTGGTGGATATTTGCCTGTAAGCAGTTCAATCATTGTCCGACCGAGGGCATAAAAATCAGCTTGTGGCCCCACATTACCCCCAGTCACTTGTTCTGGTGGACTGTAACCAGAAGAAAATAACCTAGTAGAACTAGATTGAGAACGTAGCTTTGAGGCACTAAATTGTTTTGCCCCTCCAAAATCAATCAATACTAATCGGTCTTTCCCTGTTCCACCTTGAGGTAGCGCATCCGGCAACAGAGTATCCAACATTAAATTAGAAGGCTTAATATCCCTATGAATAATTTGGCGTTTGTGTAATTCCTGTAAAATCTTAACTACTTGGACAAACCAGTTTAATACTAAATTTTCTGGGCACCCTTGAGGATAATCTTTGAGCATCTCCTCTAGAGTCCGTCCATTAATTTTTTCCATCACCAGACAAGCTAATTGGCGACGTTTAGGATTAAATAAATTTACTTGAAAATACCCATCCGCCTCAACTCTTGGAACACCAGGATGCAATAGACTACCTAAAACGGCGGCCTCTTGCGTAAACAATTCTAATGCTTTAGGTGAATCTTCCACCAAAACTTTCAGTACTTTCTCTGTTTGATTTTTTTCATCCCAAACCGTGTAAATTTGGGCAAATCCTCCCGAACCCAAAGGCTGAAGTGGGACATAACGATCTAACAACTGTAGCGGTGCGCCACAGCTGTTGCAAAATTTGTTTCCCCAAGGCTGAGGATAAGGGCGTTGACAATCAGGATTTATGCAGTGAACCTTAAAACGAGCGTAAATCAAGGTTTTTGACCTTTAAATCATTTTAGATACTCAAATAGCACTTAAAATAGTGCTTTTAAGTGCCTGAGCATTTACTTTGATGCTGATTTATACATTATGTTATTAAGTAGACATGCTCAACTAATGCTCCTTCTCTATTATCAACGCAACAGACAAGATAGCTATGTCTATCCCCAAAAACCGCCTCAAGTGAATGAGTTGACATACTCACCGAGCTGAAGTCGGGCGTGATTCTTGACACGCTCGGGTTTTCCTAAACATGCAACTTTAAATTTTATACTTACCGACTTCTCATCTATCCACTTGGTATGACGCTGCCCATCGCCCTTTATGATCAAAATATCAGAAAAATATGAAATCACCAGATTTTCACCACAAAACATGGGCAGCATTTGGGAAATAGATTTTTACTCCCGTCCAATTTTGGACGCAAATCAAAAAAAAGTTTGGGAAGTTTTGGTGTGCGAAAGTCCTTTGGGTGTAGATACGAAAACAGATTCTCTGTTTCGTTATGCTCAATATTGCCCTAGCACCCAGGTAAATTCAGGTTGGTTGCGGACAGCACTACAAGAGGCAATTAACAAAGCCGAAGCAGCACCAACGAGAATCCGCTTTTTTCGTCGCCAAATGACCAATATGATTACCAAAGCCTGCCAAGACTTAGGAATTGCTGTTCAGCCTAGCCGCCGTACCCTGATTCTCAATCAATGGTTAAAACAGCGGATGGAAGAGGTATATCCTCAAGAACCAGGGTATCAAGGAGGGACAAATCCTTCAGTACGCTTAGAAAATCCCTTGCCTCAACGTTTACCAGATGCTTTAACAGGAGAGCAATGGGTATTTGTGAGCTTAGAGGCTAATGATTTTGCAGAAATGCCAGAGTGGGAAATTAGCTTTGGTGACGCTTTCCCACTGGAATTAGCACAGATACCGCCTGATACCCGCATTCCTGGTATTTTGATTTTCTCATCGAGAGCCTTAGCGATCGCAGGTTGGATGTCTGGTTTAGAGTTAGCTTTTTTGAGATTTGACACCAGCTTGGGAGCAAGATTGCTCCTAGAGACTGGCGCTACTGAAAGTTGGATTCTGGCAAACATCAAAAACCCGCAGATATTAGCTGAAGCTAAAGGTTTTGAAGAAGCTAAGCAAAAAGCCAATGGAGTGCATTTTATCGGTGTACAGTCCAACCCCCAAGCAGAATCTTTCGCTGGTTTTTGGCTATTGCAAGAAATTATGAATGGGGAGTAGGGAGTAGGGAGTGGGGAATTGGTGTTTGTTCTTTCTCCCCCTGCCTCCCCTGCTTGTTCTCCTCTTTCATCTCCTCATCTACAAAATCTGGAAACCCAGACGAAATCGAAGTTTCTTAATTACGAATTACGAATTACTAATTACGAATTCGTATAAGACAGTCCAATGATTTGGGATAATTATCTGCGTCCATCCGCGTTGATCTGTGGTTCTAAATTGCAACTGCACCAAACACACCGATAATTCTTGAAAATTATCTGTGTCCATCAGTCTACCTTGCGGTCAACCGCTCTAGGGGAGTCTACATCTGCAATTCAAAATCCACAATCCACAATTCACTAAGGGTCATGGGTTCTGAAAATATGTCACAAGATACGCTAGCAGAACATCTGCTGGAATTAGCCATCAAATCCGGAGCAGAAGTTGCTGAAGTGTATCAATCGCGATCGCTTTCTCGACCAGTGTTTTTTGAAGCAAACAGACTCAAACAACTAGAAACTAGCCAATCTGAAGGAACAGCACTGCGGCTCTGGCGAAATGGGTGTCCTGGGCTGACTGTAGCTTATGGCTCTGTTCCACCACAATTAATGGTGGAACGAGCTTTAGCCTTAAGTCAACTCAATCAACCAGAACCAGTAGAATTAGGCAGCAACTTTCAGCCAGCCTACCCAAATTTGGGCGAGGCTGTGCCACCTGAGATTTTAGTCAACTGGGGTAAAGAAGCGATCGCTCTGATTCGTAATGTCTACCCAGATGTACTATGTAATGGTGACTGGGAATGTGATGTTGAAACTACCAGACTTGTCAATACCAGAGGTCTAGATTGCCACTACACCGACACTACTCTGAGCTGTTACATGTCAGCTGAATGGGTACGTGGTGATGATTTTTTAAGTGTTTCCGATGGACAAACCCAACGGGGCGAACTCGAACCTCAAAAATTAGCTAACCAAATTTTACAGAGGTTAATCTGGTCGAGAGAAAATGTTCCACCTCCGACAGGTAGAGTTCCAGTTTTGTTTACTTCTAAAGCTGCTGATATGCTTTGGGGTACTGTACAAGCAGCTTTAAATGGTAAAAGAGTCCTAGAAACAGCTTCTCCTTGGGCGGAACGCCTGGGTAAACCAGTAGTTGCATCTAGTCTTACCCTCTACCAAGATCCAGAAGCCGGGCCTTATAGTTGCCCTTTTGATGATGAAGGTACTTCCACTAGTTCTTTAGTGTTTATCAAAGATGGAATACTACAACATTTCTATTGCGATCGCACCACCGGACGCCAACTAGGTATCGATACCACTGGAAATGGTTTTCGTCCTAGTTTGGGCAGTTACCCCACCCCAGGCTTATTTAATTTCCTAGTTAAGCCAGATTCGGCATCGCTACAAGACTTAATTCAACTGCTAGATCATGGCTTGATTGTAGATCAAATGCTGGGTGGCGGTGGCGGTATTTCTGGAGACTTTTCCATCAACATTGATTTAGGCTACCGTGTGGAAAATGGTCGTGTAATTGGGCGCGTTAAAGATACAATGGTTGCCGGCAACATCTATGCAGCCCTCAAACAAGTGGTTAAACTAGGTGGAGATGCTGATTGGAACGGTTCTTGTTACACTCCTTCTCTTATAGTAGAAGGACTATCTACTACCGGGAGGAATAATTGAATTGGGGGATTTGTAATTCGTAATTCGTAATTCGTAATGACGCTCGAAGACTCGCTACCGCTGACGCTCGAGGACTCGCTACCGCTTCGCTAACGCTAACGTAATTCGTAATTCGTAATGACGCGACGCTCCTGCGTCGCTAACGCTGACGCTCGTACCTCGCTACCGCTGACGCTCGAGGACTCGCTACCGCTTCGCTAACGCTAACGCTATCGAGGACTCGCTAACATAATTCGTAATTCGTAATTCGTTATTGGGGAATTGGGAATTGTCATTTGTTTTTTGTCCTTTGTCCTTTCTCTGCCTGCCCCAATCCCCAGTCCCCAGTCCCCAGTCCCCAATCCCCAATCCCCAATCCCCAGTCCCCAATCCCCACTCCCCACTCCCCACTCCCCAGTCCTCACTATGGCTCAGCGCTTTCGCATTTGGTGGCAGCCGAGAAAAGGTTTAGCGATCGCCGAGGCTTCTGTGATCGGTGTTGTTGCTGCTTTGTCTGCGGTGTTCCTCAAGGTAGGATCGGGATGGCTGGGAACATGGCGAGTTCACAGTTCCCAAGTTTTTCCGGCTTGGTTCGCTCTGCCAGTAGTTGGGATGGGATTAGGATTTTTAGCTGGCTGGCTGGTACAGAGGTTAGCACCAGAAGCCGCAGGCAGCGGTATCCCACAAGTCAAAGCTACTCTCGCCAATGTGCCACTGAGATTATCCTGGCGTGTGGCCGGGGTGAAGTTACTCAGTGCCATTATCTTGCTGGGTTCAGGAATGACTCTCGGAAGACAAGGCCCCACTGTCCAAGTAGGGGCGGGCTTAGCAGCAGGGTTGAGTCGCTGGGTGCCCACATCCCCAGATCATCGACGGCAAATGATTGCCGCTGGCGCTGGCGCTGGCTTGGCGGCTGCTTTTAATGCCCCGCTTGCCGGTGTATTATTTATCGTGGAAGAATTACTCCAAGATTTATCGGGCATTACACTAGGGACAGCCATCATCGCCTCGTTTATTGGCGGCGTAATTTCCCGGCTTTTAGGTGGTGGCAGTTTCAACTTAAATCTGGAATTTACACAGTCTTTAAGCAAGTTCTCTATCCCCGAAATCCCCTTTTTCTTACTATTGGGCATCCTAGCAGGATTTCTCGGTGCATTATTTAATCACGGCATCATTTTTAGTATTAAATTTTACAAAAATCTACACATTAGTTTACCTTTGCGAGTGGCATTAGCGGGCTTTTTGTCTGGTATTATCGTGTCCATGCTGCCTGTTTCTTTCCGTGATAATACTGGTTTGCGTGAGTATTTGATTACTGGTGAAGCACGTCCGGTGATCGCGGCGATCGCTTTTATGGCTCAGTTTCTCCTCACATTAATCGCATTCGGTTCCGGTGCCCCTGGAGGGTTATTTGCTCCCAGTTTGATTTTGGGTTCTTGTTTAGGACACATAGTTGGTGTGGGTGCATTCTCTCTGCTGGGGGTAGGTTCCCCTAGCACCTATGCTCTAGCAGGAATGGGTGGATTTTTTAGCGCCGTTTCCAAAGTACCAATCACAGCGATCGTCATTGTGTTTGAGATGACCACAGATTTCAATCTGGTACTACCTTTGATGATTGTAGCTGTCACATCTTACTTGGTTGCAGATAAAGTCATGCCTGGTTCGCTTTATGAAAAACTTTTGCAACTAAACGGCATCACCCTTACCAAAGAAGTTGCTATAGAAGGAATATTAAGTAAATTAACAGCCAAAGATGTCATGCAAGAGCGGGTAGAAACATTAGATGCAGAGATTACACTAGATGAAGCCATGCAAGCTTTCGCTCGTTCTCACCATCGCGGTTTCCCTGTGGTAGAAGAGAATCGGCTAGTAGGAATTGTCACGCAATCAGATTTATTGAAAATTCGCGATCGCAATTTATCCAGTGATATTTTCCTGCGAGAAATTATGACACCTGTGCCGATGACGGTATCACCAATCCATACCCTCAGCAATGTATTGTATTTGCTTGACCGTCATCAAATTAGTCGCTTACCAGTAGTAGACGGACGCAAACTGATTGGGATTATTACCCGTGCTGATATTATCAGGGCGGAAGCTAACCACTTAAATTGTCAAGATGGGGTTCCCAAAGCACGAGCAGAACCCTCATATGTAGTGTATCAGACGCGATCGCCCAGCATTGGTAGAGGTAAATTATTAATACCAGTAGCCAATCCAGAAACAGCAAACATCCTCCTACAAATGGCCACAGCTATTGCCCGCGATCGCCACTATGAAGTAGAGTGCATCCAAATAATTTTAGTATCGCGCCACGCTTCTCCATCTGAAACCCAAGTCAAGACAGCAGAAAGCCGTCGTTTATTACGCCAAGCTGAAATTTTAGCAAAAAAGTGGCAAATTCCCCTACATACCCAAATTCGGGTGACTCACGATATTGCCCAAGCCATTCTAGAAACAATCACCGAACAACACATCGACATCATCCTCATGGGATGGAAAGGTAACACATCCACCCCCGGACGGATTTTCGGCAATGTTGTAGACACAGTTATCCGCCAAGCCACCTGCGAGGTTGTTTTGGTGAAATTGGGTAAAAGGGGAATGAGGAACGAGAAAGAGGACGCGGGGACGCGGGGACGCGGGGACGCGGGGACGCGGGGACGCGGGGACGTGGGGACGCGGGGACGCGGGGACGCGGGGACGCGGGAGGGTTTCCCGGAGCAGGCGACTGCGAACCCGAAGGGGGACGCGGGGACAAATTCCATCTCCGCGTCCCCCCCTCCCCCACTCTCCACGTCTTCCTCATCCCCCCCTCTCCCCCTCTCCGCGTCTTCCTCATCCCCCCCTCTCCAATTCAACCGTTGGTTAGTACCGATGGCTGGCGGCCCTAATGCGCGGACAGCGATTAAATTGCTACCTGCTTTAGTCACATTGGGTAATAATCCTCAAATTCGTCTAACACAGGTGTTTAAGCGGTCTGAGTTCAAGCCAGACATGACAGTTTTAGAACAGGCTATCCGCCAATTAATGCGTCGTCGTCAATTGTCCAGCACTGTAATTGCTATTCCTGTTCAGGCTGACTCAGTTGCTGAGGGTGTAATTAATTTAGTGAACAGAGAAAATTACGATGTTGTAGTTTTGGGTGCTTCTCGTGAAGGCTTATTACAGCAAGCAATTCAAGGTAATATTCCCGAAGCGATCGCTTCGGGTGTAGATAGTACGGTAATTTTGGTTAGAGGAGCGATTAACGACTAAAACGTAAGGATTCACAGACCTGGTTATCCGCGCCGGGCTAGCCCCTAAATTCTATTTATGGGGGCTAGCCCGGCGCGGGCGAATAAATTCGCCGTCAAGTTTCCTTTTGGTTTTGAATGTACATTTTAACTACGTCTAATGGCGCACCTCCTACTGTTGAAACAAAGTACGAGTTAGTCCATAAGGAAGGTAAGCGACTTTTTAATTCTGGAAATTCTAAACGCAAATATCTAGATGTTGTACCATTAAATCTCTTTACAACTCGGTGGACTCCAAATTGAGGATCAATATCTATTAAAAGATGTACATGGTCAGGCATTATTTCCATTTCCAAGATTTCAACTTTAATCTCAATAGCTATTTGAGCAAGCAACTCTTTGAGCCTAGATGCAATCGCATTAACCAAGACTTTTCGCCTATATTTGGGGCAAAAAATTACATGATATTTGCAAGAGTAAACAACATTATTGTTGGATTTAAATTTTTCAGTCATTTCCCGAAATAGAAGTTTGCTGTACTGTATATATATGAAAGGATAAAGAGAACTAATAAACAACTACCAGGAGGTGATTAAGAGTGTTGGTATTGGAATACAAAGCAGTTGTCAAAAAAGCCCAAACAAAAGCCATAGATGAGGCTATTCGTACTAGTCAATTTATTCGTAACAAAGTACTTAGATATTGTATGGATAATCGCGGTGTGGGTAAAAAAGAACTATACCAGTACAACACTCAATTAAGAGCAGAATTTGAATTTGCCAGAAATCTAAGTAGCCATGCTTGTCAAGCAGCAGTAGAAAATGTAGAACGTGCTATCAACAGATTTTTTAGCAACTGCAAAGCTAAAAAACCGGGGAAGAAAGGCTACCCCAGGTTCAAAAAAAATAGTCGTTCAGTTGAGTATAAGTAGCAATCTTGGAAGCTGCACTCATTAAAACGTCGTATTACTTTTACCGATAAAAAAGGTATTGGTGAACTTAAACTATTGGGTAAATGGGATGTCCATCAATACCCTGTTGAACTAATTAAACGAGTTCGGATTGTGCGGCGTGCCGATGGTTATTACGTTCAGTTCTGCGTGAAGGTTGATAGCCAACAAGATGCACCAATAACTACATCTGAGATTGGTATTGATGTGGGCTTGGAATACTTCTACTCTGATAGCAATGGCAACCATGAAGAAAACCCGCGATATCTCAGGAAATCCGAGAAAGATATCAAACGGGTACAACGCAAGATTTACAAAAAGAAAAAGGGGGCGTCTGGCAGAAGAAAAGCGCGTGGTGTTTATGCTCGGAAACATTTAAAAGTAACTCGACAAAGGAACGAACACGCTAAAAGAATAGCGCGTAACTTATGCCTAGCTAACGCTAAGGTCGTCTTGGAAGATTTAAATATTTCCGGCTTGGTGAGAAACCACAAACTTGCTAAGAGTATTTCTGATGCTTCTTGGTACAACTTCCGTCAGTGGCTCGAATACTTTGGAGAAAAGTTTGGAAGAGAAATAATTGCTCTCCCTTCACATTTCACTAGCCAAGAATGTAGTCGTTGTGGTGCTAGAGTCTACAAATCACTTAGCACTAGAACTCATTCTTGTTCACATTGCGGGCACATCGAACAACGTGATGTGAATGCAGCCAAAGTAATCTTAAGTCGTGTAAACGCTAGGGGAGGGCATCCCCAAAGTAACGCCAGTCGAGATGTTCCCTCTACTTTTGTTGGACGCAAGTTCAGTAAAAGCAAGGAGCGTCAGTGACGCTGGAATCCCCCGCCTTTAGGCGTGGGGAGTGTCAATGAGCAAATCTTCGTAAAAAGCTCCAAAGAGATTTTGAGGATGAATCAAGTGTACCTCAAGTATCCAATAGCGTTGATGACCAAATCTATCAAGAGCGCTCATTGGTTTTGTGTTTTCAGGACAGATATAGTCAAACTCAGTATCTCCAAGGATTTGTTCATGGGGAAAAATCCCGATTAAATGACCTGAGTGCCTTTGTGAACTTAACTTCCAACCATATTCTTCTGCTAGATACTGCATGTGTTCATACAGTTGCCTACCAGTCATGTGCTGATTTTGGAGATAGTAGGTTTTACCCTTGACAAATAGACGCTCACAGTCATCACAAATCCTCAATTTTTCCGGATCAATATTTGGTTCTGGCACTATAAGGCTACGTCCAAGATCCACCTCTGTGCCTATGCTTAAAACAGGCCCCAAGTCAACAAAAACAATATCCCCCGGCTGAATTAAATTGTTCCTAGTTTTGACACAGTAAGGGTAAATAGTGTCTGCACCCGCACGCAAAATTTGTCTGTGCCAAAATCGTGGTTTTTGTCCTGGGGGATAAAGTATTTGGGCAGCCAATTCGTAAATTGCCCTTTGCACTAACTCAGTTTGAAATCCGGCTTGAATTAGCTGACGTGATCTTATTTGCTCGATAAATAACAAACCACTTTTTCGAGCCTCAATTAACTGATTTTCTAATCCAGAATCAGCATATGTAGAGCTATTTTGATGTTGCACCAATAATACCTCTTGTCGATTTCTGACGTGCTTTGTTGCCTATAAAACCCAAGACCATCAAGCCAAGTACGAACACCAAACCCCCGCCAAAGGTACCCATGACTGCAACGACTAAAACTAAGGTGAAGCAACCAAGCAACCTTTGCCACCATTTATGAGTTAATTTCAGATAGGCAATGACGCTGAGGGCGTTGACTGCGAAAAAGCCTTGACCAGCTAACCCAAACAGTAGGCTCAAAGGCAGTATTCCCAAAAAATTTAATCCCGTAGCGATCGCAAAAGTTACCATTGTTAAAGTAACTGCAACACGGGGTATTTGAGAGCGCGTTTCAATTTTACTAAGTCGCTGTGGTAGAAGTCCTTCACGGGCAGAGGCAAATACTAAACGAGATGCAGCCCAACTTCCCCCAATTAAATTTGTGGTAATGATTACCACCCCGATCATGGCAACTAATTGACCACTGGCTTTACCAAATATAGAAGTGAGCATTGAGACGATGGGCGCGGTTGCCAGACTCGCGTCATTAGGCGATAAGGTCAACTGGACAGCCAAAGCAATAATAATATAGAGCGCCACCACAATAATGAAACTCACACCCACAGCGATGGGAAAATCCCGCTTGGGATTGCGGTATTCTTCAGCGGTGAATGACAGCATCTCAAAGCCAGTGAAGGCAAAGAAAATAGTATCCAAAACCGAAAATGCAGTATTCAACTCTGATAAAGGGACTATACCTGTGCCTGCATTTTTATTCCCCAATAATAAAGTTGCGATCGCTGCCACACCCAGCAATCCAACCAGAGAGAAAGCTAAAAACTGCTGGATGCGACCTGAGACTTTCACACCTTGGTAATTCACCACCCCTGCAAAGGCAATGATTGCCAGCGAAGCCAACAAAGTCACAACTCGTCCTCCGCCAACTGCGGCAGCAAAATAGTTACCACCCGTAATCGCGATCGCCGGGCCACCCATCAAGAAAGTCCCCAACAGCAAAGCCTCAGTCGCCGCCGCCACCGGTCGAGAGAAAGCGGCTTGCACAAACCCAGCAACACCCCCAGCCGTGGGGAAATTTGCTCCTAGATGTGCAAAAGTCACCAGTAATGGCACAACCAACAAGGCATTGAGTAGCCAAGCATACACCGCAGCACCACCCACTTGTTGATAAGCCAAGCCAGGCAGAACTAATAAACCACTACCAACAATAGTAGTAATAGCTAGAGCGATCGCCTGTCCAACTGTTAATGTTTTCGCTAGCCTAGCCATTTATTCCTCCTGTTTGATTTTGTTGTATTCTCGGCATACCCTTACCTTGAGTCAGAATCTCGCGAGGACGACAACGCAGACAAAGACAAAATCCTGCCCACCAAAGGCGATTCAATATTTTCATACACTAATTCCAAATCATTTGTGAAATTCTCTGTACATCTGTTCTCTTGGCGGTTCGTTATCTTCAAACCGCCAAGACAAGGCAGTGCGTTGGGCGGACTTGTAGCGACTGCCGTGCCAAGAACGCAGAGTAATCAGAGTTTTAGAGAATTATTACGTCAGTCTACTCCTGTCCCAGAAAAGCATTTACAGCATCTCCAAACTCTACAGGAAACTGATGATGAAAACCATGTGCAGAGTCTGGGTAAATAATTAATTTAGCATTAGGTATTTCCCGTTCCAGCACATAAGAATTTTGAATTGGTAGAGCAATATCATCCTTACCTGTTGCAATCAAAACAGGCTGTTGAACGAGCTTTAATTTATCGAAATAGTTTTCTTTGTTCTCGAACCAACCGACAGCAGCACCGAACTGTGTTTGCCAAGCTTTTGTCTTAACATCTGGGTCAAGATTTGTTGTTCTCTGTTTGATTCTTTGCAAAGATGCTAAACCTAGATTTCTACTGGTTTTAGAGTTTGCAAAAAACATCTCTAAATGGTCTTCATTCGTATACTTTTGTTTGACAGCTACATCTTTAAATTTCTTAGATACAGCTACAAATTCTGGATTTCCTGGTGGTGTAGATGCAACCAACACAACACGACGTACAAGTTTTGGATATTTAACCGTCATCGCCTGAGCCACCATTCCGCCTAGTGACCAACCAAGCACGTCTACTTGTTCATATCCTAAAGCTTTGACGAAACGTTGTGTATCATCTGCCATTTGCGTGATTGTAGTTGCAACTTTTCCAGTAGACGAACTAATACCACTATTGTTGAAGATAATTACACGATGTTTTTGTGCTAAACGTTCTATAAACAGAGGATCCCAGTCATCCATATTTCCTCTGAGTCTTTGAATCAGTAGGAGTGGGCGACCATTACCAATTGTGCGATATGCAAATTTCTGCCCATCACTCTCTACATAAAGAGTAGGGATTTCTGTTGCAGGTAATTGCTTTTTAGTAACACTTTTGACATCAGATGTGGGAATAGTTGCTGATGATTTGTGATTAAGAGTATTGACAACTGTTAAAGTTCCCAAAAATCCTACTAGAGAAAAAGTTAGTAAAGATTTGCAGAAATTAAATTTTTGCACAATGAATGCCTCCAAAAGATAGTAGAAGGGACTAGGGGTTAGGGGCTAGGAATGAGGGAGAAAAAACAAACACCAATTCCCAATTCCCCATTCCCCAAAATTAAGCAAATTAAACAACTTTGAGCGTATCCTGAGTTGAAATCTCTGGAGTAGCCAGAAGGTTGCGATGTTTGAATATGACGGGTGTTGTCTCTGACCCTGGTAGAATGGCGACTACAACATCGTGACGCCAAATTAAGGGTATAGCGAGTTGCTGTAGGCGATGAATTGAAACACTGGAGTCGTGCCAGGGACAAACGATCGCATTCTTTCGACAATTTAAGTAGCCTAGATGTAATGGCCCCCCTCTGTGAGGACATTTATCTACCACTAAGAATGCACTACCGTCAATCGTTGTGAGAAAATAGCGGCGATCGCCATGAATCAAAAAATTTGATTGTCGCGGATCAAATTTTATGATAGGCATTTTTTGTAGTCTCCAATTGAATAGATGTTATACACGCATTCTTCGGAATCAATGATTGCACCGTGTAAACGATTGCGTTGAATAACTGTACCTTCACCAGCATTGAGGACTGTGTAGCGATTATTGCCAGTTACAAAATGTAGCACGCCAGACTCAATGTAACAAAGCTCGTCACCGTCATGGACGTGAGTGACTGACAACTCTCCACGGGGTTCGATAAACTGTTGCATCTTGGGATTGATGCTACCATCCTGAATTTTGGCGTAGACGGGTTGTGCTAAGGCTTTGTACTTGGCTCCTTCGTCAGCCCAATGCACTTGGTCGATGAAATCTTGATCGGCAATTTCGGTGATTAGCTTAGCTTCTTCAAAACCGCGCACGATTTCAGGAATGATTTTCTCTCCATATTTAGCGATCGCAGGTTTAATCATCTTATCCAACACCATGCGACTGTGATGATGGTCGATATGAACGTGTTCGAGGAAGTAGCGATTATTAATGGTCGAGCCAAAAACTTTCTTCAGTGTTTTAGCCATTAGTTCGCAGGACTTAATAAAGCTCGTCTCTGCGTAAAAAATTGCTCCCAAGTAACGGAAAAACTTAGAGTGGTCAGCGCAGATATAATTGAAGTAGTTATTTAACATCAATGAAGATGTGAGATAAAACTGCCAGTAAGTATGTGGTGTTGATTCTAATCCCACACTTTCTAAAGTCTCTTCAAACAATCTGCTATGTTTGGTTTGATGAACACCATAACCGTATTCATCAATCACAAGTTTAAATAACTCAGATTGCAAAGAGCCAAAGGAACCTAAAATATTCCTAGACATTGCTGAGGATTCAACTAAGAAATCACCAGCTAATTGAATCAAAAATGTTTTAGCCGCATGGACAGGATCTATTGAGTTTTCAATAGTTTCCATCACCAAACTACTTTCTGTGTTCTTGACTGTTTCAATGTATTCATTGAAATACTCTTCTACAGCGGTAGCAGTCCAATTACCTGTTACTGTCACCTCGGTATCGAGGAATGAGAAAATGTATTGCTCTAACCAAGGTTGAATTATAGACCCTAGTGTTTGCAATCGGGAGTCATAGAACTTTTCAAAATCTTTGCGTTTCTCAGAAAAATCATGTTTTGGTAGAAACACAAAATTGCTTTCATACACAGTCAACAAGGTGCGGTTAGCAGTCAAACTGTTGTAGGTGAGCAAATTTTGACGATTTAAAGGTTGAGAAAAATCCAAATGATGGAAAATATGAGGGCGTAGGGTTCGGCGGTAAGGGTTATCATCTAACACCCATTCCTCTGTATCTTTAAAGAGGTTACATTTGCCGTATTCAATTAAGCACGATTTGAAGTATTCGTAATCGAAAATGTTTAACCCAGTGGAGGTTTCTTGAGAGATTGCAGTTGCTGTTTTCATGATGTACCTTACCTAAATTGAAGTAACTAACTAGTTTGTTAACTGGGCAAATGCGCTCAGATGTTATGCATTTAAGTTGCATATTCACTGATGGTTGTCATTAGTCATGAGTGTTTAAAAACTACAAATGACAATTTTTACAAAAAAGCGCTTAGACAACTTGGAAATCAATATTGGTATCACTTTGTCTAACCATTAATTCCAACAAATCACCTTGCTGAACATTAATAGGTCTTTCAAAGCATTGCACTGCTTGCATCCAATGAGATTTGGGATTATCTACAGCATTATTCAAGATCACTCCATTACCTAAATCCAACTCAAACCAAAAAACTACACCGTGAACAGTTCCGCTTTGTTCGGCTCTGACACATATTTCTTCCTGACGTGGATTTAATGAATCAACTTGGAAATCAAATTCAAATGCAGTTTTGGGTTGACTGAGCAACTGATGCGGCCAAATCCATAGTCGGACTGGAAAATACCCAACTGTAGAGAAGGAATTGAACATGGAAACATCAAAGTTAACAGCGTCAGATGCGAAGTTAAGATGATGTATTTCGCTACTTTCTAACAAGCTAAACTTCACGACTGCTTTCGCAGGAACAATTCTGGCATCTGGAACCAGTAGTGATTGTCGAGCATGACGAATAATAGGGATTATGCCTTCGCCAAGAAGCCCGCAATCTACAGTTTCAGTGATTAAAATCTCTGCTCGTTTAGCTAAATCCACACCAACTATCAAATCATCTGACTTTTTGGCGATAATTTTGATTTGATCTTCAAACCCGTTGAGAGCGACAATCTTTTTAGCCAAATGTGCGATCGGTTGGAGCATTTCGCATGATGTCACAGAACCAGCTCCATGACGAGCAGCCATCATCGCCAATAATCCAGAACCTGCTCCCACATCTAAGACTGTGCAACCTGGATACATTGCAAGTTTAATCGCAGTCTCAAACGCTTCGTTGCGTTCAACATCATTGAGCATGGCAAAGTGCCAGCGTGGAATCAACTTGCGATATATCTGACTAAACCCTTGCTGCAAATTGATCGTAGATTGATCAAAAACGCGAATTTTTTCAAAATCCTCCGACATTTGTTGTAAAAGAGCCAGAGGTACTAAGCTTTGTTGCTCTAGTGTGTAGTGATTATCTACCTTTCGCTCAAGCTTTTGATATGGTCTGACAAGTGATACAGTCATGTTAGTAGCTCCAAGTTAAATAGGTTGTAAAAATTCTGTAGACTTCAGCTAGCTTTGATAAAATCAAGCACGACAATCTGTTTGTGCTGTAAACACAAATGATGGTCTAGCAAGATAAGTAAAAGCAGAGTCAAGATTTAATTAAGAACCACCCGAATCAACCCGATAGCGGTTCTCAGTTGAGTGAAGTGGAATTAGGGAATTGGGAATGGGGAATAGATATTTGTTATTTGTCCCCCTGCCTCCCCGGTCACTGAGCGTAGTCGAAGTGCTACCTCCCTTGCTCATCCCTAGCGCTTTCGCAAACTTCACTTAATTGAAAACGGCTACGAGATATGAATTGCTGCTACTCCCAAAGTTATTGAAATTCAGAACAGATGATGCGCGAATGCGATGTGGTTGAACACATCACAACTTAGTTTGGGTGCAAGCTTGTAATCTAAAACTTAGATGGTGCTGCTATTCCCATCAGTGCGCCACTCAAGACTTGTGGCGCGGCGATGAAATTTACACTGGGATTCAAGAAAATGAAGCTAAAAAACTTCTCTGAGCTTCTTCAATGCTAATTGAATTTGCTCTAGTTCCTGCGAGTCTAACCGCACAAACCGCTCTTTGAGATAGGCAATATGGGCTGGAAAAAATTGCTCAAAGGCCCACTCTCCAGCTGGGGTGAGAATGACGGTGAAACTACGTCGATTATCAGAAGGCACTTCTCGCCGCACTAGACCCTTTTGTTCCAAACGATCAATAATTCCAGTGAGGGTACCTTTGGTAATTAACGTTTTCTCTGCCAGCTTATTCATGCTCATACCTGAAGTGTTACCCAAGGTACTAATAATGTCGAACTGGGCAGGCGTCAAACCTAATGTCCGCACATGAGCATCAGAGTAATTGGTAAAAGCTTGATAAGCTCTAGCCAGTTCGCGCATAATGGGCATGAATTCTTCTGACGCTGCGGTTTGTGTTGCAGTCTGAGTTGTTCCTTTCGCTTGCTTGGTCATAGTTGACTTGATGATGAGCTATATCCCACCATACACGCTTTAGTACTTGAGCAAACTGTACTGAAACAAACAAATTTTATTTATCTGCGAAAAAGCTCATGATGTTACTTGAATGTTGGCTTTTTGTTTGTTTTAACCAGTACACTAAAAACTTACCACAAGAACTGTTTGAATGTAAACAGTTTGAGTAAAAATATTTTTTAGAACAGCTCCCGTAGTTTTTTCAAAGCAGCTCGAATCTGCTCTAACTCTTGCCTATTGAGCTTTTTAAAGCGCTGTTGGAGATGGTAGATGTGAGCGGGAAAAGTTTGGTTAAAGACCCGCTCACCTTCTGGAGTGAGTACAGCGATAAAACTACGTCGGTCGTCAACTGGTACTTCGCGCCTGACTAAACCTTTTTGCTCTAAGCGATCAATGACTCCTGTCAGCGTTGCTTTGGCGATCGCAGTTTCTTCTACAAGTTTATTAAACGGCATACCCTGACCTTGTGTATTGCCTAAAGTACTGAGAATTTCAAACTGGGATGGGGTTAGTCCTTGGTTGCGGATGTGTTCATTAGAGTAGCTTGTCAAGCCTTGGTAGGCTCGAACTAGCTCTCTCATCGTTGGTATGAAAGATTCTTTTGCTGCCGTTTGGGATTTTGGCTCGTTTGCAGACTTTTCTGATTTCACGTTGCTGTATCGAATCAAGATTGATAGTTGTTCTATATCCTAACGCAATTAGTTCTAATTCAAACTTTTCAGCTAAATATCCTTTGTTCTGATATGCTGATGGTTATCATAATCAAGAGAAAAATAACACTCATTCGTTATCTATCTCAAGATAGATGTCGTGAGCTTAAGATATCGGCTAGATCTAAGCTAAAGCCACAAAAAATTAATAATTTTTTCAGATTTTTGATTTTTTGTGGCCTAAAATACCTTGGTTTTGAAGTTATGTCTTGTATGCTTATATGTTGAAAGTCTAAGTTTAAACTAATTTAAAAACGATTTTTTTTGCTTAATTAGTTTGCATTTAGACTATCAGCACTAAAATGGAGATACAAATATGCTCGATCTGCAAACACGCTGCACATTAGCAAAAGATATTGTAGATTTGCGTTCAGCCTTAAGTTATCTCTCTACGATACCTAATCAACTCCTAACCACGAGGGAACCAGTAGATCCCCATGCAGAACTAGCGGGTGTGTACAAGCTCATCGGGGCTGGAATCCCAGTGGCACCACCAACCCGTATTGGGCCCGCGATGTTATTTGAAAACGTCAAAGGTTACGATATGCAGGTAGTTACCGGGGTGCTAGCCAGCCGAGAGAGAACTGCACTACTATTAAATAGTTCGGTTGAGCGTTTACCGTTTGAACTGCTGAGAGCTCTGAATCAGGCGATCGCCCCAGTAGTAATTCCTCAATCCCAAGCACCTTGTCAACAAGTAATCCATCACTCGCCAGATCTAGATCTGCGTAAATTAATTCCAGCTCCAACCAATACCCTCCAGGATGCCGGCCCGTATTTTAATCTGGGTTTATTGCGGGCAGAAGATCCAGAAACAAAGGAGGCAGACGTTACCATTCATCGGCTATGCGTCCAAGGGCCGGACTTACTCAGCGTTTACTTTGTACCAGGACGGCACATCGATCAATTTCGGATCAAAGCCGAACGCTTGGGTAAGCCATTACCGATTTCAATCAGCATGGGCTTAGATCCTGCCGTTTACCTTGCGGCTTGCTTCGAGCCACCGACAACTCCCTTGGGTTTTGACGAACTCACCATTGCTGGAGGATTACGCCAACGCCCTATAGAACTAGTCGATTGCGTTAGTGTTGCAGCCAAAGCGATCGCTCATGCCGAAATTGTGATCGAAGGAGAAATACTTCCTCAAGAACGCATACGCGAAGACATCCATACCAACACTGGCTATGCCATGCCAGAATTCCCTGGCTATTTAGGCAAAGCCCAAGCCGCCCTCCCAATCATTCGAGTCAAAGCCGTCACCCACCGACACAAGCCGATTTTGCAAACCATCATCGGGCCTGGAGAAGAACATACCAATTTAGCTGGGATTCCTACCGAAGCTAGCATCTTCCGATTGGTAGAAAACAGTATGCCAGGACGGCTACTCAACGTCTATGCTCATTCGGCTGGTGGTGGCAAATATCTTGCCATCCTCCAATTTCGCAAATCTTCGATTCGAGATGAAGGTCGTCAAAGGCAAGCAGCATTAACCGCCTTTGCTGCCTTCTCAGAACTCAAACACATCATCTTAGTAGACGAAGATGTCAACATCTTTGACACTAACGATGTCCTGTGGGCAATGACCACCCGCTACCAAGGAGATGTGAGTACTATCTTCATTCCTGGCGTCCGCTGTCACCCCCTAGATCCATCACAATCACCAGAATTCAGTCCCTCAATTACCGCCGAAGGCATCTCCTGCAAGACAATTTTCGATTGCACAGTACCTTATCATCTACGCGACAAATTTCAGCGAGCCGAATTTATCGAGGTCGATTTAGCAAGATTTCTCAGCTAAATTATCATCCTTATACCTGTCAGCAATCATTTTCAACACAAGAGGTTCCCTATGTCTTTAAATCTCAACTTATGTACAGCTGTTTTACCCAAATTTTCCTTCGAGGATGTCATTGATATCGCTTCTGTATCCGGTTATCAAGGAATTGAGTTGCGAGTCAGCGACAATTACCACAAAAGCTTGCAAGAGCTGAGTGGTGCAGGTGCTTTTATCCGGCGGAAAATAGAACGATCAGGTCTATCAGTACCAGTCCTCAACACCTATATCCCTGTGGAGGATGAAAAATCTGTAGACCAGTTACTCGAATGCTGTCAGAGAATGGGTATACCAAAAGCCAGATTAGTTCTACCCAAGAGCTGTTGTGCATCCGTAGCGCGTCAGGCCAATGTCAAGGAAATCATTCCTTCGTTTGAAGCAGACCGCGAACCAATGGAGTTGATGGAGACTTTAAAAAAGACACTACATAAATTGGAGTACAAAGCTGAAAAAGCAGGAGTCAAGATATTACTGGAACTACATTGGGGGACGGTGATGAGTAGTTTTAGCAGCGCCTACATGTTAACCTACGGACTTGACCCCAAATGCATCGGGATTACTTTTGACCCCGCCAATATGATGGTCGAAGGTAAAGAAGATTGGGAATTTGGATTGAAGTTAATTCGTTCTCATATTGATAATGTGCATGTGAAAAATATGTCTTGGTTTGCTGGCGAACAAGGCTGGTCTTGGGAATGGGCAGCTGTCACAGTGGGAATGGTAAATTGGCCTGAACTTATTTGTTTGCTAGAACACAATCGCTATTTGGGAGATTATGCAATTGAAGATTTCTTAGTACCTAATTATAGTAAACAGGCAGCGATCGCTTATCTGTCCTGGGTGAATGAAGAATTTAGCGAAATCTACGAACACATGAGTGCCGTAACTTTAAGGAGCAGAGCGATCGCAAGTTAAAATCTCTTGTACAAGTTCTATCTTTTGCACAAATTTTCAGTTAAGATATTTTGGAAGCTTAATTTAGGATGTCAAACCAAAAAACCAAAAAATGACATAAAAGTTCCAAAAAAGGGTTATGCTGAAATAGAAAATTAAAGCACAGCTAAATTGCTCAACTATATAGCCAAAGAGTTGAATTAAAAGACTCCCCAACTATTAAGAACAAAGTAGCCAAAACCCCCGTCATATCTAGGTTATGGTTATTCAAAATCCCTTGATTGGGTTTCATCAATGCTCTAGTTTGCTTCGTAACAAATCTTAAGTAAATGCAGCTATATTTAGGATCTTGCCTTATATGCTGTAGGTTCAAGTTTAGACTGAAACAATTTCTGGAAAATCGATTACATGGCAATTGTTAACAACAGATTGTTACACATTGTCTTCGTTGGCTAATAGTGTTTTCATTGTTTTGCTGTTTTGCGTTTAAAGTTTCACAATTAATGTCCAAATAGTTCTTGATTTATGCTTCTCTACTATCAGTAGAAGAACCGATGTTTCCGTGAGTAGTGTACAGATATGCGAAAAAATTTCGGATTGAAGTTTTTTATCTGTGCAGATAAATTATGTCCTTCTCTGTGTAATTAATTTATTGGAGATTCCAAACTCAAACATTCGCGGAATTCAAAATGCTGATATCTTTAAGCTTTGTGATTGTTGTTTAATAGTTTCGCGCACTCTTTGCCTCCATCCTATAACCCGATAGGAAAGTACCACAGGGTCTGTATTAAAGACCATTTAGCCATCCAACTTCTCTTTCCTCCGAGGCCACGTTGTACGCACATTTCTATAACTAGTTGGTTTTGTAGAAGGGGGTTGCTGAATCAAGGGATGATTCTTGTGGGGTGGGCCGGAAAGCCCGCCTGAAAATATGAGGAACGGGTTTTCCGAGCCATCCCACAACTATGCAGCGCCTGTAGAAAGTTCTAAGACTTGTGTATACACCGTAGCCTTCTAGGAGAGAGCAGAAACAACGAAGATTTCGCTATGCGACTGGCTCTTTAGAGCTTCAGCACTCGCTTGGTGGATACTTGCAATAGCAAAATACGTGTCTGCATTCAAGTCAAAATTTGACAATTGAGAAGCGAACGACCTTTAGCTTCTCAAAAGAGTGGTATTGCTGAATTTAGGGATGATTCTTGTGGGGTGGGCCGGAAAGCCCGCCTGAAAATACAAGGGACGGGCGAGACGCCCATCCCACAAAACCAATTAGATCATCCCGCAAATATGCAATACCGAAAGAGTTTGTATATAGCCCACAATCAAACAGGAAAAAAGACATGGTAAGAACCATAACCGGCACATCTAACAACGACGCCCTGCTTGGAACTAATGATGCAGATGAAATTTTGGGATTAGGCGGCAACGATACGATCGTGGCTCTAGGTGGCAACGATACAGTTCGTGGTGGTGATGGTGACGACGGGATCATTGCTGGGTCTGGTGATGACCTAGTTTATGGAGACGCAGGAGTTGACATACTCATCGGTGGTACGGGAAATGACTCTCTTTATGGAGGCTCTGATAATGACACCATTACTGGCGAAGATGGTGATGATCAACTATTTGGTGATGATGGAAATGACACTCTCATTGGAGACTTAACTAGTGGGGGATTTGGCAACGACATTCTCAAAGGTGGCAAAGGGGATGATCGATTGTTTGCTGGAGATGGAGACGATCAACTTAGTGGTGGAGAAGGCAAAGACCAACTCAATGGCGATATCGGTAACGACTCGCTCGAAGGTGGAAATGGGGATGATATAGTCTTTGGTGGTATTGGAGATGACGTTGTTAAAGGTAATAATGGGGCAGATGTAGTCATTGGTGGTGGTGGCAATGACTCTTTAGCTGGTGGAATAGGAAGCGATCGCTTGATTGGTGTTGATCCTTTTCTGCCAAACCTCAATTATGGTCAAGGTGAGATTGATAGCTTAACAGGTGGTCAAAACGATGACGTATTTGTCTTGGGAGATGTGATAGACAACGCCAACGTCGTTTATTACAACGACGGCAATGGTAAATCTCAGGGAACCAAAGATTATGCTCTCATTAAAGACTTTGGATTAGTTAATAACAGCTTTAATCGTGGAGTAGATAAAATCCAACTATCCGGCTCATCCAGTGATTATTTCTTAGGTTCATCTCCCATCGGACTACCATCTGGCACAGCAATATTCTTCAACGATTCCGTCACCAAAGAACTGATTGGTATTTTACAAGGAATATCTCTACCGAAAGTGAGCCTGAGTGATGCAAACCAGTTCAGTTTCGTTAAATCTCCCCTCGCCATAGGTAATTTAGACAAAACACCCATAGTTCGTAGTGGAACTTTGACAGGAGCAAGCCCCAGCGATGTTTTCGTATTTAACAATACAACCGCCAGTAATATCAATATCGCCTTGACTAACATCAGTGCTGGTGATGATATTGATGTGCAACTGTTTAGAGACGACGGCGACGGTATCTTTGAACCAACATCAGGTGATATCTACATCGCTAGTGGCCCTCGTCCCAGCAATCAAGACGACTCTATTAATGTTGCTGAACAACCGAAAGGTACTTATTTCTTAGAAGTTGGTCGTTTTGATTTAGGCAGTGTCGGCGATGCGTCTTACAGCCTATCCTTATCGAACACTGATCCCAGCAACCTTTTACCAATCGAGTTCCAAGTCGGAAGCTTATCGTCTAGCCAAACTTTTATTGGTAATGTCGGTAACAGCGACACAGCCGATGTTTATGCCTTCTCTCTAGATAAGTTTGAAGGTACCAATATTAGCTTGAAACCAGGAGGCGGTAATGCTGACATCCGATTGATTGCAGACAGTAACGGCAATGACATAGTTGATGCAGGAGAAGTTGTTGATAGTTCCAAGAAACTGGGTACGCAGAAAGATACTATCCAAGTCAACGATCCCGGTAAATACCTGCTCCAGGTTTATCAAACTGATGCTGATGCCGTTAAATATAACCTGGAGTTCGACTACTTCACTAAACCCGGTGCTGTACCGACTATAGGAGAAAAAACGGATTCTATCAATCTTGGCAACTTAAATGCTACACCTGTTGCCAAAAATAATACTCTTAGTGAAGCAGAACCTAGTGACATCTATGTGTTCAATACCAAGAGTACTGGTAATATCAACCTAGCTTTGACCAACATCAGCGATGGTGATGATGCCAATCTCAGACTTTTCCGTGACGACGGCGACGGTTCCTTTGAACCGACATCAGATGATGTATTTATTTCAACCGCCGTTCGCAGAACCAATGTCGATGACTCGATTAACGTTTCTGAATTAGTTGCAGGTACTTACTTTGCAGAAGTTAGTCGTGGAGACGATAGTTTAGGTGATGTTTCTTACAAACTATCTTTATCAACTGCTAATCCCAGCAATCTTTTACTGAACGAAATTCCATTAGGAAATTTATCAAGCAGCTTTGTCGTTAATGCCAACATCAGTAACAACGATGCTTCTGATATCTTCGCCTTCTCTCTTGACAAATCGGAAAGTGCCAAAATTAGTTTAAAACCAGTAGATGGTAATGTTGATATTCGACTGATTGCAGACGGCAACAAAAATGGCATCATCGATGCTAAAGATGTACTGGTCAGTTCTACATTTCTTGGTACTAAAACTGATACTGTTCAGGTGGATACTGCGGGTAGCTATTTTCTGCAAGCTTATCAAGTTAATGGCGACCCCACTAACTACACTCTTTCTTTCGACTACTTCACCGCTTAGACAGTGTGGTGGACTGACACAGCTAAAATGTTGCGATAGATTTTAGGGTCGATTCAGCTACGTTTTTGTAAGGTGCGTTACTTTGTTAACGCACCATCTTGATCTTATTAGCTGTAGGGTGCTTTGCGGCAACGCACCCTATAGCTAATGCACTTAATATTCCCCGTTTTCTAAACGGGGGCTTGACGTATCACGTTTTGTAAAGTCTTAATCTAGAAGTAATTTGAGTTCTGCTTTCAAAAGGTTATTAATTTTGATTTTTGGGGTGATACTAGCTTGTAGTTTGGGTCTACAAGTGGCGTATGCTCATGTTGAAGAACGGTATCAACTTCCTAGTCTTGATACACCTGTAAGTGTGAGGGTTTATCCAGAAGTTAGTTTATATACTAATCTACGTGTTCGCAAGAACGCGGTTAACCTGACATCAAAGGAGAAAGCAGCATTTGTTCATGCGTTAAATACTCTCAAAAACACGTATCGAAAAGGTAGTTCTATTAGTATTTACGATGAGTTTGTCAGTTTGCATGTGGGGTTGATGGAGTTCATGAGTGCGAAAATCAACATCGCTCATGCTATGCCTGCATTTCTGCCTTGGCATCGTGAATATTTACTGCGACTAGAGCAAGCATTGCAAACTATTGACCCTAGTGTTACAGTCCCTTATTGGGATTGGACTGATGCCAAAGCTTTAGATGTAATTTTGCGAGAGGATTTTTTAGGGTCAAAAGGTCAGGGAATAATCGTTAAAATTCCAGGAGTGGGGAATTTTGAAGGTGGTTTTGTGCAAACAGGTGCGATGGCCAACTGGGTACTCAATGAAAATCTCCATATTGAACCTATTCATCAATCATCTTTAGGAACTCACTTATTACGCTTTGTGAAGATACCGCCATTTGATCGCTATCCCATACCTCAAGAAAAAATTGCGGCACTCAAAAAAGTTGATAATTACGAAATTTTCCGCGCTCTTTTAGAAGGTGATACTTCTATTGATAAGTCAGGTAATTTGGTTCCTGATTGGACACTTCACAACTATGCTCATGGAATTATTGGTGGTGCTAAGGTGAAGTATCTAAATATTTTGCCATTTCGAGATCATCAAATTCAGATTTTGGGCACTATGAATAGCATTCTCAGTTCTCCCTATGATCCGATTTTCTGGTTGAATCACTCTAACGTAGATCGTCTGTGGGCTGAATGGCAAGATGACGGGCATACAGGTGCTAATTTTTACCCTAAAAATCAAGCGCCTAGAGTGCCTTTAGGAAACAATCTCAATGACCCAATGTGGCCTTGGGATGGTAATGTTTCTAGACAAAACAATTTTATCCCTCAAGGGATATTGTCTTTATTGCCTAAGTTGGCGGCGGATGATGTCGTCACACCTGCTGATGTTCTAGATTTTCGGCAGTTGGGTTATACCTATGACACGACTTTGCACAAGAACTGAATCAGGCGATCGCTTTTCTGATAGATAAATATTAAGTACATTTTTATACTTGTCAGCAAACATGACCCGCAAACCTCACGATCAGTTCGCCAAGCAATTTTTAGAAGAACTACTATCACCCTTGGGTAAAGTAGAAGCCAACAAAGAAGTGATTGATGAGGCTCGACAAGTCGATATTTTGTTTTCACCAGCACCCACATCTCTAAATCAAGCCCAAAATCTCGGACTATTAGGAACAATAGCTTTACTGAATACAGCTTTACTCGAACCATTTCGCAATCAACCCAGCAAAACAGAAGTACGCAATTGCCTATTGAAGCTTTTAGAAGTGATTGCTGATAGCCAACGCCAAGCTAAGCGAGAAAATACAACTTTACTAGAGGATGATTTGGCGCGGTTGTGGATTTTATCACCGTCAGCGTCCCCAGGATTGCTAGAAAGTTTTGGCGCTAAACTAAGATTAGAAAACTGGCTATCTGGAGTATATTTTCTGCCTGAAAGTTTGCGAACAGCAATCATCGCCATTAACGAATTACCTGTGACACAAGAAACACTATGGTTTCGGCTTTTGGGTAGGGGAAGTGTGCAACAGCAAGCAGTTAAAGAATTAGTTGCCCTACCACCAGAGAACCTAGTGCGGCGTAATGTTCTAGAAATAGTTTATAGATGGCGAATCAGCGTTATGAGCAAGCTCGAATTAACTCAAGAGGATCAAGAGCTAATTATGAATTTAACTCAAGCTTATCAAGAAGCCAGAGCGCAAGCTGTCCAAGAAGGAGTACAGCAAGGAGTACAGCAGGAACGTCGGCAAGTTATAGAAAATTTGTTGAGATACAGGTTTGCTTCTATGGATGAAGAGCTGTCGAGAGTTGTTGATAGTTTATTACTTTTATCTCCAGAAGAATTTACGCCTTTGTGTTTACAATTATCTCGTGAAGAATTATTAGCAAGATTTAGTCTATAAGAGAAATCCCATTCTTACCAGAGTTCCTCTTGGGTTTGTTGTGAAATAGTAATATTAAGAGGGAATAGGCAGGTGATATCATGTCCGTTTAAAGACTTATGATTGGGCTGACGCGGAGATAGGGAGACGCGGTGAGACAGCGAGTAAAGGAGGGTTTCCCTCCGCAGGCGACTGCGTTAGCGAGCTTGCGAGCGTCACCCGAAGGGGGACAAGGGAGAAATTTTTATGATAAGTGATTAGCCGGACATGATATGAGTTACGAATTATTCAAATGTCCGCCAAATCTTGATAAGATTATCAGCGCTACCGCCACTGGCAATTGTCTTTCCATCTGGGCTGATGGCTACAGAGTAAATATAGCCGGAATCTTGTTTTAAAGTGCGAATTTCTTTTCCGGTGGCAGGATTCCAGATTTTGATAGTGTTGTCGGTACTGCCGCTGACAAGGGTGATGTCGTTTGCGGTTTTGTTGAAGGCGACGGAGTTAATTTTATCAGAATGCCCTTTGAAGGTACGAATTGTTTCTCCTGTGGCTAAATCCCATAGTTTAATTGTCTGGTCTTTACTACCGCTGGCGAGGGTTGTCCCATCAGGACTGAAGGCAACAGAGAGAACTAAATCTGTATGTCCTTCTAAGGTGCGAGTTACTTTTCCTGTGGCTAGATTCCACAGTTTAATTGTCTTGTCCCAACTGCCGCTAGCCAGGGTTTTGCCATCGGGACTGAAGGCGACGCTGGCAACTGCCTGAGAATGTCCCTCTAAGGTGCGGATCAGTTTTCCGGTTGCTAAGTTCCACAGTTTGATATTTTTATCTAAGCTGCCACTGGCTAGGATTTTATTATCAGGGCTAAAGGCAATACTTGCTACTCCTTGAGAATGCCCTTTGAGGTTGCGGATTTCTTCACCTGTTGCGAGATTCCACAGTTTAATTGTTTTGTCAGCGCCTGCACTAGCAAGGGTTTTACTATCACGAGTAAAAGCAACAGCCCAAATCCACCCAGAGTGACCTTTGAGGGTGCGGATTTCTTTGCCTATTGCGAGATTCCACAGTTTGATTGTTTTGTCATCGCTGCCGCTGGCTAGAGTTTGTCCATCGGGGGCAAAGGCGACGGAATTGACATCGCTGGCATGACCTTTTAAGGTTATGGGTTGATGAGAAGTTGTTGATGATTGGGTAATTAGTTGCGGAATAAATTGTAAAAACCAAACTCCTCCTAATCCCAATAAAACGATCGCAGCATTTATCAATAATTTTTTTTTGAGTTTGTCGTTTAATAATGTCGGTGGAACAGGTTTTTGGGTTGTTCGCGAGGTTGTGAGTGTGGTTGCCGATGTTGAGAATAAGGTGGTTGGTGAGGATGTGAGTAAGTTTGTGGGTTCTGATGGTGGTAATTGCTCATTTGTCAAGTCTTTGATGACTTCAGCTGCTGATTGATAACGATGATGAATATCTGTTGCTAAAAGTTTATCTAAGATTGCAGTCAGGTTGATGCTTGAGTTGTTGACTGAGTGACTCCAATGTAGTTGCCAAGACTCAACCCAGCTATAACCCTGGTTTACCCATAATTTCGATGGGCGAACGCCAGTTACCAGATGAAAGCAAGTTGCACCTAAGCTAAACAAGTCACTGGCTGGGTATGCTTTGCCATCCTGCATTTGCTCTATGGGTGTATAACCATGTGAGCCGATGCTAGTGCCCAATTTAGTTTGTCCTGTTGCTGCTGCTGTTAATTGTTTGGCAGAACCAAAATCAATTAGTACGAAGCGTCCGTCACTGCGACGGCGGATAATATTCTGTGGCTTGATATCCCGATGGATGACGCCGCGATCGTGAATAAATTGGAGGACAGGTAATATATCTAACAAAAGTTGGTAGATTTTACCTTCACTATATGTAACTCCTTGTTGCAATTCTTGTAATAAGTTTTTGCCATCGATAAATTGCTGCACTAAAAATAAGTAATTATCTTGCTCGAAGTAAGCCAAAAGCGTAGGAATTTGTTGATGTTCTCCTAAAAGTTGCAGTCTTTGAGCTTCTTCTTTAAACAACTCAACCGCTTTTTTTAAAACTGAAGTTTCTTGAACTTTGGGAGCGAATTGTTTGACAACACACCACTCATTGAGTTTATCCACATCTTCCGCAAGATAGGTTCTGCTAAATCCACCTTCATCGGATAGCACTTTGATGACACGATAATGACCCCTCAACAGTGGTATTAAAGGTGTTCCACAAGTTTGGCAATGCTCATGACCATCAGGATTCTGAGGATTGGTACAATCGGGATTCAGGCAGCAGATCATACTGGGAATCCATGGCAGTTCATGTATATCCTAATTCAGGACGCATATTTTTGCTATGAAGTTGCCGGGGCGATCGCAGAGTATAAAATCATCAGCCTTCGAGTAACCAAACACTTTAAAATAAAAAATGAGATTATTTGCAAGTCATCAAATAAATTCAATTGCAACCTACCTGATTAAAAATAAAATTATGGTAAGAAAAATCAACAAAACATCTTTTTTCAGATTTAACTTAGCTTTAATTTTTTCTCTTAGCAGTAGTTTGTTAATAGCCAGTTATCTCTTACCTATATTCGCTTTAGGAATCCCGTCAAGAGAATTCCAAATTGCCAAAACACCAGATGAAAGGCAACCAGAAGCAGTACAACAAGGAATCGAACAAATCCCTGTTTCTGTACCCTCTCAACCTCCCCAACCCAAACAACCCATCGATTCACCCATACCTGTTCGGGTACCCCCTACTTCAACGCCGCAACCTACAGAAGGTAGTTCTACATCCACACCCCAACCATCTCCGGTAGATGCCAGCCCGACGCCGCAACCCACAGAAGGTGGTTCGACAACTACACCCCAGCCCCAACCATCGAGACCGCGAAATTCAAGCCCAACGCCACAACCAAGACCGAGAAATACCAACCCAATACCCCAGCCATCGAGACCGCGAAATTCAAACCCAACGCCACAACCAAGACCGAGAAATACCAACCCAATACCCCAGCCATCGAGACCGCGAAATTCAAACCCAACGCCACAGCCAACAGAAGGCGGTTCTACGCGTCCCATACAAAGAGGTCGTCAGCCAATTACCCCAGCAACTCAAAGTTCGCCTATTTCCGCTCGAAGTTTGCCTTTTAGAGAAATTAACTTTGTAGATATCGCTTTTGGTATTTTGTCAAGAGGTGATTTTCTCTCCCAAGGTAGATATTTTCATTTCTATCAGTTTGAAGGTAGAGAAAACCAATTATTACAAATTAGATTAGGCGGTAGTACGGATCAACGTCGCTCAAACAACTTGAGTTTGAATCCTTTTATGTTTTTACTTGATCCCGACAATAAAGTTCTTTTAAAAAGAGGTAGTGGAGGGGCAAATAGTGCAATTAAGGATGCATTTGTATTTGTGAGATTGCCTGCTAGAGGTACTTACACGATCGCAGTCACCAGCCGCAATCCTAAAGATACAGGTCGTTATAGTATAGCTTTGAGGAATGATCGAGCCAGCTATACCTTAGATGAACTCGGCGAACTCACCGCCCAAAGCTCAATCCTCAGACAAAATGGTAGCCCTTACAATGTTTCGCAGTTTCAAGGCAAAAAAAATCAATTAGTTAGCATTCGCGTAGATAGTATCAATGAAGAGTTTTCGCCTTACATAGTTTTACTCAATTCCAAAGGACAGAGAATTGCTGCGGATATTGACAAAGATGGCAAGTATAGCGCCCTGATTGATCGAGCTAAATTGCCTGAAGATGACACCTACTATATTATTGTGACTTCAAATAATCCCCAGGAACGTGGCACATATCGATTGACTATTTTTTAAGAGGATTGGGAATTGGAACTGAGTGATTAGCTTTCTTTTTAGAATATAAAGTTATCTGCGTTAGTTAAGCTACTTAGAGGTACATTTTCTACCGTCAGTAACGTTGTAGGTCGAGAGCGACTATTTGAGCCATCTGGGTCAATAAGGATAGTTGTATTGCTGCCCTGAGCTTTAAAACTTAAGTAGCGTTGCTCTTTTAGTCGGTTATAGTCTAAGCCATCTGAGTTTAGGTTATCGAACAGCTTGCTCAAGACAATTTTATCTGTACCTGGAACAAAATCAATAATCTTATCACCAGCATCCCGCAAAGAGGTATAAACAAACAGGTCTTTACCAGCACCACCTTGAAGAATATCTGCACCTTGAAAGCCAGTGATGATATCTCTGTCATTAGAGCCTATAAGCTTGTCGCGTCTTGGTGTACCGTTTAAAACTTGAGCATTTGGGGCATTTATAGTGATTAGCTTTGCTAGTATGTTATTACTTTCATCAGTCTCACGTTGGGATTGGTATCCATTTGTGACAAATAACAAATAGCGATCGCCTACTTTGGTGTCGAGCAAGGTGATATCTTGGTTTTTGGTATAACTAGCCCCGGCTGCGATCGGTGCTTCTATACTGATTTCATTCCCAACAACGGAATCACTATTATCAAGAAACTCGTCGTCAGAAATGTAGACATAGTCAGTTAAAGACTCCGAGAAAGCAGAAACTGCACCTTGATTAGTAACTGTCCAAGACACATTAATAGTTTCACCTAAAGCAACAGAGGTGGGGGTTTGAGCAGCAGATACTATTAAATCTGGCTTGACAAAGGTAATTTCTTTTGCAAGTACATTGTTGCTTTCATCTGTTTCACTTTTAAAGCTTAATGAATCAGTAGTAAATAGCAAATAGTTGTAGTTTAATGCGTAACTGGGGATATAAACATCGAAGTTTCTGGTATAACTGGCTCCTGGTGCTAATGAACTCTCGAATGATGTCAAGGTGTCAATAATTTCAATATCACCAAAATTGAAGAACTCATCTTCGGAAAGATATATCGTGTCCCACCAAAAGTTTGTGGCAGCAGTTGTACCTTGGTTGGTGATAGTGTAAGACACATTTATCGTGTTAGTTCTGATAGTGGTGTCAGTTTCGCGTAATACAGCAGGGTTGGGGATTTCAGCTGAAGAGACTGTCAAATCTGGGCCTTTTATGGTGATTGGCTTTGCTAGTACATTATTGGTTGTATCGCTCTCACCTGGTATGTTGCCTTGATTTGCGACAAATAATAGATAGCGATCGCCTATTTTCTCACCTGTTTTGGTGTAGGGAATAAAAATGTCTTTGCTTACGGTATAACTTGCGCCTGCTGCTAGTAAAGGTGTTGGTGATGTCGGAGAATATCCGAATAGAGAGATATCACTGTCATCTAAAAACTCGTCGTCAGAAATGTATACTGAAGTATACCACCCAGACAATGCAGAAACTATACCTTGATTAGTGACTGTCCAAGACACATTAATAGCCTCACCTGATAAAATAGAGATTGGGGTGTTGGCTGAAGTCACTACCAAATCTGGGGCAGATATATTAATTGCTTTTGCCAGAATATTGTTGGTTTTGTTGCTTTCACTTTGGAAATTGCTTGCATCGGCACGAAATAACAAATACTGATTGCCTGCTCTATTTTGGGGAAGGCCGATGTCTTTGCTGATGGTATAACTAGCCCCTGCTGCTAGCGGCATATTCTCTTCTATAGAGAAGGAAGTGAGAACGGTATCAGACTCATCAAGGAACTCGTCGCTAGAAATATAAACGTTATCAGACCTAGAATTATATAAGTCATCAATTCCAGTAGCAGCAGCAGGAAATGTACTCTGGTTGGTGACTGTCCAAGACACATTAATAGTTTCACCTACTACGGCAGAAGTTGGAGCATCGGCTGAAGATACAACCAAGTCTGGCGCGTTTAAGGTAATTGCTTTTGCGAGTAAATTATTAGTTTCATTGATTTCACTTCTGTTGTTGTATGACAATTCAAAGGCGGTAAATAACAAAAAGCGATCGCCTGTTTTAGTGCTAGGAAGTAAAATATCTCGGTTGAAAGTATAGCTAGCCCCTGCTGCTATTGGTGTATAGTCTTCTCTGATAATGAAACTGACAAGGGTATCACTGTCATCTAGTAACTCGTCATCGGAAACGTAGATGGTGTCAAACCAATAATAAGGGAAGGCAGGAACCGTACCTTGATTTGTAAGTGTCCAAGATACAGAGATTGTATCACCTAATACGGCCGAGGTGGGAGCGTTAGCTGAAGTTACTACCAAATCTGGGGCACTTAGGGTAATAGGCTTTGCTAATACATTGTTGGTTTCATCGCTTTCACTTTGTCGCTTCCCAAAGCTATAATCATTTGCGACAAATAATAAATAGTAATCGCCTGCTTTGCCACCGTTAAGGGTAATATCCTGGTTTACGGTATAACTGGCTCCTGCTAGTAGGGGTGTATTTTCTATTTCCGACGTTGTGCTGATACCACTATCGCTATCATCAAGAAATTCGTCTTCAGAAATATATACTTGGTCTGACCACTTATAATCAGAGAAATAATCAGAGAAAGTAGCAACTGCACCTTGGTTGGTGACTGTCCAAGACACATTAATAGTTTCTCCTAAAACAGCAGAGGTTGGGGCTTGGGCTGAAGACACTATTAAATCTGTACCTATAATTGCTAGTACATTATTGCTATTATCGGCTTCAACTTGGTTGTTGCCTCTGTCGGTAACAAACAACAAATAGCGAGCATCTTTTGTAGTTGTAGGAATGACAATATCTTGGGTTTTGGTATAACTTGCTCCTGCTGCTAGGGGTGTATTCTCTGTAATTGAGGTACGACCGACAAAAGTATCACTATAGTCAAGGAAATTGTCATTGGAAATATAGATATAGTCATACCAATCAGCAAGGGCAGAAACTGCGCCTTGGTTGGTGACTGTCCAAGACAAAGAAATTGTATTATTTGATGCATTGGAGGATAAGATTTTAGCTGAAGATACTACTAAATCTGTACCTGTAAAGGAAACTGGCTTTGGCAGTACATTATTAGTGTCATCAGTTTCCTTCTCGTCGTTACCCCCATCAGCGATGAATAATAAATAGCGATCGCCTGTTTTGGAACTAGGAAGCAAGATATCTTTGTTGATGGTATAACTTGCCCCCACTGCTAGGGGTGTATTCTCCCCAGTTAAGACACCGCTAACAAAGGTATCTTTAAAGTCGAGGAATTCGTCATCGGAAATGTAGATGTAATCATACCAATCAGTTAAGGTAGAAACTACACCTTCGTTAGTAACCGTCCAAGATACAGGAATAGTTTCACCTAATACAGCAGAGATTGGGACATCAATTGAAGATACAATCAGATCACTCTTATCCATAAAAATTCCTAATTATTTTGGTTAATATTGTTCACAATCCAATAGAGACGACAATAACCTCATCAGAAAATAAAGAGAATTTCTATATTTACTTTTATTTGCCTAACTACTGCACCATCTTTAAGCTAAGTGTGGTTTGTGTATATCTTGAAGGTGTTTGTTAACTTTTTAAGCTTAGGTGAATTTTTCTATGTATTAATACGTAAATATCTTATATCAAGTCAAGGCGACTATAATTACATTTTTCCAAAATTAAATAATTTGTAATAAAAGTAATATATATTGCAGAGCTTGGTACTAAGGTATTGCAAAACACCACTACTCAAAAGTGGGACGTAACTCATTACAAAAAGGTAAAATATGGTTTGAGAGTGACGATTAAGTAACAAGTTTATAACCATAGCAGTCAAGAAACTTACTCTAGACGAGTATCTGGCTTATAACGATGACACCGATACTCGCTATGAACTTGTGGATAGAGAGTTGGTTGAAATGCCACCAGAAAGCGATAAAAATAACTTAATTTCTCTCTATCTCCTGTCACAGTTTCTCAAGTTTATCCCGATTCAACTCATCCACCGTAAAGATAAAGAACTCGTAGTCATAGGCAACCGGACTCGTGTACGATACTCCTACTCTCAAGACAAAGTACCGCGTTTGATTTGTTCGCTTTCAATAGCTTCAAATAAGGCGCGGAAGTTACCTTCACCAAAACCTTGAGCTTGAAATCTGCGTTCGATAAATTCAAAGAAAAAGGTGGGCTGTCCAAAAATAGGTTGGGTAAAAATTTGCAGTAGGACAGCGTTTTGAACATCTTCGTTCCAATCTACTAAAATTTCTTGTTGAGCGATCGCTTCGAGTTCTTGGTTTGAGAGGGTAAAGCCTGGACGCTGTTTGAGACGTGTGTAGTAAGTTTGAGGAACTGCGAGTAAAGATAAACCCTGAGTGCGAAATTTAGCGATCGCATTTACTAGATTAGTTGTTTTCAAAGCGATATGCTGAATCCCAGGCCCTTTGTTGACATCTAGAAATTCTTGGATTTGAGAATTGCTGGAGGCTGGTTCATTAATTGGTAATTGAACGCTACCGTTAGGCGAAACCATCACTTGACTATGCAAAGCAGAGCGATCAGTTTTAATTTTAAACATCTGCTGGGGTTGAAAACCTAAAATGTTTTCGTACCAGTCAACGGCACGTTCTAAATCGCCAACTGCCACATTCAGAACTACATGATCTATGGTTGTTAGTTGTGCTTGACTACTAACTAGGGGCTTTTCTATCAAAGTATGTGTCAATGCACCCCAAGCAGCAATTTTGCCCGACTTAAAGGTTCTAGCGCCAATTTGGTATTCTTGGATAGGTTGGAGAATTTTGGCCCCCTGTGCCTGAGCTTGAGCGATCGCTAATTCTACATTTTCGACTGCAAAAGCCACATCCGCAACCCCAGGCGGGTGCTGAAGTAGAAACTCAGCTACTGGACTTGTGGGTAACAGGGGTGAAGACAAGAGAAACTGAACGTTACCGCTTTTCACCACTTCTGTACAAGTGTGAAATGAATTGATACTACTATCTACAGACTGAAAACCCAGATGGTGTAAAAACCAGTCTCGCCAGGTTTTGGCATCCTCTACATAGAAGTGAACGTGATCAATTTCCATAAAATTTGAAAATCCAGCATAACAGCTTATCTATTTGTAAATTTTGCCTTTTTTGCTAGATTTCCGTATATTTCCTAAGCAATAATTATTTAAACATACTGAATAGTCTTTTAATCTAAAAAAACAAATGATTATCAGGTTGAATATTTATTTCCATTGGTACAGCTTGCGGTTCGGCAGAAAGTGCAAAAAAAATTGCATTGGCAGCAGTTTCAGGAGAAAGCATTTTTTTCCGGTCTACTTTTAAACTTACGTTGTCCCAGAAAGGAGAATCTACACCCCCAAAGTAGAATAGCGTGAATTTGACACCAAAGCGTTTAAGTTCTTCTGCCATACACTTGCTAAACCCGACAACACCAAACTTAGAAGCAGAATAAGCTGCTGCCATTGCCATCGAATGTTTGCCGAGAATGCCAATCACGTTACAAATGTGACCGGATTTACGCTTTTGCATTTCTTTAGCAGCCGCCTGAGTGGTGTAAAAGCTGCCTTTGAGGTTAACATCTAGCATTTTTTCCAAATCATCTGGTTCGAGGTTGTTATATGGTTTGAGAATACCAGCACCAGCAGCATTCACCAAAACATCTATTTGACCAAACTCAGCAATAACTTTTTCTATCAAAGCGTCTACTTGTTGCGGATCAGTGATATCACAAGGAACGGTCAAATTTGATCCTGGTAACTCACTTGCGAGTGCTGTTAAACGAACTGCATCCCTCGCAGCTAATACCAACTTGGCCTCTGTATTAGCAAGTTTGTGAGTTAAGGCTGAACCAATACCACCAGTAGCACCAACAATAACTATCACCTGATCTTTCATTTTTTTATTTACAATTGTTTATATCACTTTACATAATATTACATATTTGGGACTGGGGGGATGAGGAGGATGAGGAGGATGAGGGGGATGAGGGGGATGAGGGAGAATAAACAATCCCCAGTCCCCAATCCCCAGTCCCCAGTCCCCAATCCCCAATCCCCAATCCCCAATCCCCAGTCCCCAATCCCCAATCCCCAATCATGCAAATTTGCCAAGCGGTGAAAATCTTGTTAACCTTTATGCTTAAAATTGCTGAAGAGGTCGAGTAAGCATCGATAAGAGGTTAAGTTAAACCTTCGCAGGACGCACCCAAGCCATGCTGACTGAAATTTTTCCTTTCCGTTTTGAGTTAGACACGATCGCAATTGCTGGCGCGAGTTTGTGGTCATTGTCGTTATATTTGGCTTTTAACCCAGTTAGTGAATGGGTGATAGAACAACTAAATCGGTGGTTTAACTTTGCCGAGCGATCGCTTTATACCAGCAAATTAGAATTTGAGAGAACTCGTCAAGCCAGAGAATCCCAAAATGCTTTCTACGCTTCATTATTTAGCATTGTGCCTTTTTTGATAGTTGGTGCTTTATGTAACTGGGGTATAGAAATCGGTTTAGGCCGCGGTTGGGCAATTAGCATGGGCATACTCGCCTGTATTGCTTCCGGTATTTACGAACTAGGGCGACGGGATGGGCAGTCATCTGACTAACAAGGCGACGTATTTTAGCAGTTGCCACAAAAGAGCCTTTGGTTTGTAGAACCTCTAGCAATACGGCAGTAACTAAGACTATGCAAAACCAGCTTGATGAATTAACTCGTGTTTGGGGAATGGCCTGCCATCTTTTTGCGCTAAGCTAAAAAACATCTAAATTACATAATCAAATTAAATAAAACTCTTGTGGGGTGGGCATCTTGCCCGCCCTAATTATGCAAGTTATATGTGGAACAGCTTAGTAGGGTTCACCATACCATTTGGCTCAACTGACTTTCTTTAAATCAAATATTCAAATATTCAAGATTAAACTTAATAACCAACTTTGGGCTGATGTGGGCGATCGCAAATGTACAAGGTTGAGATAGCTATATTCAGGTTCTTGCAATAATAATGAATATTTCTGGCGATTTTTACCGTAGGTTGTTAGCGCCCATAATACAATCGAATCCCGACCAAAGAAAGATGTTTTCCACGTTTCGCAGTTGCCATTACAAACTTCCTGTTGTGTCACTATCCGCGAAATGGTTCGCCACACGATGCGACTCATCACTACAGGGAAAGAATAGTCTAACCAAACAACTGTATCTGCTCGTCCCCAAACGATATCGCGCATCTTGCTGTAATTTCCATCTACTACCCAGCTTTTACCAGATACTGCTTGAGAAACTCGCTCACGCATGACATCATCTGGTGTTTCTACCCAATTAGGTTCCCAGTGTAGATAGTCTAATTCCACATGAGGTATGGCGAGGCGTTGAGATATTTGCTTGGCTAATGTCGTTTTACCTGAACCGCTTGTACCAACTACAGAAATGCGTTGTGGATGTTTGAGAGGCAAGTTCATATTTAATCTCTGACTAACATCGCTATAGGAATCTGACTTGATTTACGAAATTATTTGCTTAGGCAGGGAGTAGGGGAAGAGAGATTTTCTAGATATACGGAGTTTTTTCAAAAATCAAATATGAGTTTTATACTTCGTAAATCCCTTTAAGTAATTCTATTCTGGCTTCAATTATTGAGGGTATTAAAACACAACGGGTTAATAAATCGATACTTAACTCTGGTAGCAATTCACTGTCAAAAATTTGCTCATATTGATCATTTTTAAGATGATATATAGACAACTGATTGTTTTCCCAAAACCAAACTTCTGTAATTTTAAATCGCTTGTATTTTTCTAGTTTATCTATATTGCCACTAGTAATATTCACTTCAATTGCTAAATCAGGGTTTTGTTTCTTTTCCCCTAGATAATAAGACTCATCAGGCTCAAAGGAGGCACTCTTTTCTTTAGCCCTACGAGTAGCACTACCTACAGGGATAAAATTTATCCCTTTTTCAAAAAAGTACGCTTCTAGCAATATAGCCAGAACACTTTTAATCATTTCATGTTCTTCACCAAGAGTCATAAACTCTACACACCCATCAAGATAAGTTATTCGTAAACCTGGTGCATCTGCTGTTAAGGCTTCTATTTGCTCAAATTCTTCCCAAGTGTAATAACCAGGTAAGAGAAATCGCTGCTCTTTGGGTGTGGTGATTTTGTCTACGAGCGGTGTTGCCATAGCTACTGCTGATAATTAATATAACTAGTGACAAATGACAAGACTACATATTGGGATTATCCTAAACCGAATAATTTAGCGATCGCAGGTAATAATTTATTCGCTTCTTCTACTAGCTTGGCAACAGTAGGTAAGCCAGAAAATAAACCTTTTAACATTGTAATTGCTGTTTTTGCGGTTT
>JAESGP010000061.1_pt1 | contig 115121 bp, 93 predicted proteins | sample 9269741 | NCBI WGS metagenome assembly JAESGP01 (sample SAMN15720684, study PRJNA650882) | algae metagenome | isolation source: Desmonostoc vinosum HA7617-LM4 and co-occurring heterotrophs from cave wall | place: USA: Waikapalae cave, Hawaii | collected 2011-05-27 | reverse complement strand
GTTGCCACTTCCGTCTTTAGTGTTGCAGTTTGTAGATGCTGGTTTATCATAGTCTGCTTTTACACTTTTACACTCAACCGTATTATCTCGTACTCTTTTTCAAAAATCAAATAGGAGTTCTATATCAGATATGATATAAACAGCAGATGAATGAAGCAGATAAACCCTTGGTTTGGTTGCATGGTGAGATCAAAACACCTCCCTTTAGTCAACAAGCACGAATAGAAACAGGAGTTTTGTTGCGACGGTTACAGCAAGGTGAAAACTTGGGACTGCCCCACTCAAGACCGATACCAAGTATTGAGGCACACTGCCACGAACTACGGATTCGAGACGCACATAGAAATTGGAGAATCATCTACCGAATTGATGACGACGCAATTCTAATTCTTGAAGTGTTCAACAAAACAACCAGAACAACACCCACCAGCGTTATTGATAAGCTGTTCCACATATAACTTGCATAATTAGGGCGGGCAAGATGCCCACCCCACAAGAGTTTTATTTAATTTGATTATGTAATTTAGATGTTTTTTAGCTTATCTGTCAAAAACGACTCAGCAAATACGGCAAAGATACACAGGATTAAGCGTATGAAAGAAGCCAAAAGAAAAAAGCTAGAAGAAAAAGGTTGGACAGTTGGAAGTGTTTCAGAATTTTTAGAACTTACCCCAGAAGAAACTACACTTATTGAAATTAAGCTTGCTCTTAGCCTTTACCTTAAAGAACGACGACAGAAATCAATGACGCAAACTGAACTTGCAGAGAAATTACACTCTAGCCAGCCTCGGATTGCTAAGGCTGAAAATGGCGATGCTTCGGTTTCTATTGAGTTACTCATTCGGGCAATGCTGGCAACAGGCGTAACTCCTCAAGAAATTGGACAAGTTATTGGTGACATACTCCCTGCGCCGCCCTCCGGGACGGCGAGGGCTTCTCAGCCACTCCCCCCAACGAGTCGGGGAAGTGGTTAGGTAAAGGACACGACAAATCCGTAGGTAGTACATACTATCGTTTCCATCCCCGTTAGGGGAAGTGGTTAGGTAAAGCTATTCTTCCCAATTGGGAAAAGGATTATCCATGTTGTTTCCATCCCGTTAGGGGAAGTGGTTAGGTAAAGTTTTTGGGCAATGTATATCTCTGTACAACTAATGGTGTTTCCATCCCCGTTAGGGGAAGTGGTTAGGTAAAGTTTTTGGCAGATAAGTTGGATAGTCTTGATGACTAACTGTTTCCATCCCCGTTAGGGGAAGTGGTTAGGTAAAGATTGTTGGCGGCATTCCGGGAATAGAGGATCAAAAGTTTCCATCCCCGTTAGGGGAAGTGGTTAGGTAAAGTTAAATTGCGCCCCTGCGCAAGCTACTGTGAATAGATATACGTTTCCATCCCCGTTAGGGGAAGTGGTTAGGTAAAGACAATTTATTTGCAGAACATAATCTTTTACTGAGTAAGTTTCCATCCCCGTTAGGGGAAGTGGTTAGGTAAAGAAAGTGGGACTTGGCGGAGAGGAGCCTTGCTTAGATTTATCGTTTCCATCCCCGTTAGGGGAAGTGGTTATGTAAAGAGTTACCTTTTAGAAACCTTACTGAGCAATGGTTTCAGACCCCCTAATCGACACCACTTTTCAAATTGTCAATAATCGTCAACAAATTCTCAATAAGTAATGCGTTTTGTAGCCTGAAATCTTTACTGTGCAAGCAATCGACACCAGTTAACGAAATTATGCGGTTTTCAAGGTTCTGATGAGTGGTGTCGATGAGTTTCAACACACTCAATAAACAGTAAAATATGTTACTTAAGTTTGTCAAGCTTTTAACAAATGCGATGGCGCAAAGCGCCCCCAATGAGCGATCGCTTGGATTGTTCCACTCCTTATTCTCAAGTGGGCTAACCGATGCTGTAATTACCTCATGACAAGAGCTTTTTGACAGACACTGAAACATCTGTGAACGCCAGTGGTATAATCGTTCCTTCCCCAAGAGTACATTCTTCAACATACTTACCCTCTTGAGGATTCCTGAATACGATTATCTGCTGAGTAGAGATGATACTCATCTACAGACCATTTAGCCAGCGTCTTCATAGCAGAATTGCTCACATTCTTGTTTAGCTAACTCAAGATTACATGCTTTAGCTGTCATAAGTTTGTTATACAAATCAGGAGCAGTGGCTTGTAGGGGTTGGGTGAGGAAAACTGGCACGTCTGCTATGAGTATAGACAAACAATTGCTGAAAGCATCTGTCTGTTTAAAGAAGAACTAATTTAATTAAAATAGAAATTAAAAATTAAACTATGGAAAAACAACCAATACAAGTAATTGGAGGTGGACTAGCTGGGACAGAAGCAGCATGGCAAATCGCCCAGGCGGGAGTGCCAGTCATTCTGTATGAAATGCGTCCCAAACGCTTTAGCCCAGCTCATCATACAGAACATTTAGCCGAATTAGTATGTAGTAACTCCTTTGGGGCCATGGCAAGCGATCGCGCTGCTGGATTATTGCACGAAGAATTACGTCAACTGAGTTCCATAGTTATTTCTAAAGCTGATGAACATGCTGTTCCCGCTGGTGGGGCGCTGGCTGTAGACAGGGGACAATTTAGTCAAGACTTAACAGAGACTGTATCTCGTCATCCTTTAGTAGAATTTCGTCGTGGCGAAGTGTCCGCAATTCCTGAAGGAATTGTAGTTTTAGCAACTGGGCCTTTAACCAGTCCCGAACTTGCAGAAGATTTACGTCGCTTTACGGGGATGGAATACTTGAGCTTTTTCGATGCTGCCAGCCCAATTATTGTGGGAGAATCGATTAATCGTGATGTTGCCTTCATGGCATCACGTTATGACAAGGGAGAAGCGGCTTATCTCAACTGCCCGATGAATAAAGAACAGTATTTACAGTTTTGGCTAGAACTCTGTAAAGCTGAACAAACAGAACTCAAAGACTTTGAACGAGAAACAGCGAAATTTTTTGAAGCCTGTCTCCCTATAGAAGAATTAGCGCAGCGGGGAGAAGACACGATGCGCTACGGCCCTCTCAAGCCAGTAGGGTTATCTGATACTCGCACGGGTGAACGCCCTTACGCGGTGGTGCAACTACGCCAAGAAGACAAAGCAGGTCAACTGTGGAATATGGTAGGATTTCAAACTAACTTGCGTTGGGGTGAGCAAAAGCGAGTATTTCAGCTAATTCCCGGTTTGGAGAGAGCAGAATTTGTCAGGTTGGGAGTGATGCATCGCAACACCTTTATTAATGCACCTCAATTAATGCATCCGACATTGCAATTTAAGCAGCGTCCGACGTTGTTGGCAGCTGGGCAATTAATCGGGACTGAAGGTTATACCGCAGCGTCTGCGGGTGGCTGGTTAGCGGGAACAAATGCCGCACGCTTAGCTTTAGGTAAAGAACCTTTGACACTACCAGCCACCACAATGATGGGGGCATTATTTGAGTTTATCAGTTCCGCTTCACCTAAGCATTTTCAACCAATGCCGCCCAATTTTGGCATTTTTCCCGAACTGGGTGCGAAAATCAAAAACAAACAAGAACGTTATGGACGTTACCGCGATCGCTCTTTGAGTGACTTAGCGGATTGGAGATTGGCCCTTATTTAGGTAATCCAGCAATGCCAAAAATACAAAATGCGGCAAACTGTTTCTTGGGAATTGCCTATGATCAAAGTACTAGATGAATGGCAATCAGATCATGCTACAGTACGATCCGCTGGACTGCTTACCTTCCGCTGAGGATTTGCCCGACTCAGACGATACCCCTGTGGATAATCAACTACAACATTTGATTTCTGTGTTACTAGAAACCATACTAGCTATGGCATGGGCAGACCGGATGGACTGGTTCTTTGGCGTTGATATGGGGATTTATTATGATCCTGATCAGCCTGCGATTGTACCAGATGGGTTTTTGAGTCTGGGAGTTGAACGGGTTTTTGATGAAAATCTGCGTTTAAGTTACGTTCTTTGGGAAGAACAGCGCATACCGATTATGACAATAGAGGTAGTTTCCCAAAAACGGCGTGGGGAATACAGCACCAAGAAAGAATTTTATGCTCAGCTAGAAGTTTTATATTATGTCGTTTATAATCCCCAACGGCGGAGAAAACCGACTTTAGAAGTGTATCGCTTAGTAAATGGCAAATATCAATTACAGCGAGGAAATCCCGTTTGGCTGCCAGAAATTGGTTTAGGGATTGGCAGCGAACAAGGGACATATCAAGGCATTACACGTGAGTGGCTTTATTGGTATGACGAATCGGGTAAGCGCTTATTAACACCAGAAGAACGGGTTCGACAAGCAGAACAACGCGCTCAAATCCTGGCAGAACAACTAAAAGCCCTTGGTGTAGATCCAAATTCTTTGGTTTAGACCAAATAGTTCTACGCCCTGACGTGCCTATTTCCATGCAGAATAGGCATGGCAAACAAACCCCATGCCAAACCCGTAACTAACCCAAAAGGCGTAACTGCATAGTTATCAAAATCCCATAAACCAAAAACCTCTGCTGCTAATTCCAGGGGATAAGCCATCATCAATACACTCGCCAACGCTGCCCCACTCCACCCATACTGATTCAACCAGTAAAAACCCTTCTCACCACTTACACCATAAAGTAAGCGCGTCACCAGCAATCCTGTAACAGTACCATAACAACGCATACACACAGCCATAATAAACGGTGGTGCTAAATCCAACCCCATCTCTGGTTGCGGACATACATGATTACCCATAAAGTAAATGATGTCCGCAATTCCAGGCAACAAAAACACTCCAGACGCAGCCAAAAAAGGAGCAACTGGCGGTCCCACAACCATCCCCGCCAGCATAAAATCAGCAATGAAACTCACCCAATTAACCTGCAACTCCTTACCAAAAGCCACTCTTACCATCTCTGTTTCTCTGCGTCTTGGCGGTTTGTTTTCCTAACTTACCCTAAACACATAGGGACTAGTCAATTTATCCAACTGCTGCACCAACAGACTTAAGAACAATCCTACATCTGTCACCACACCTACCGATTCTACAGAACCGCGATCGCTTAACTTAGTCACCACAGCTGGATTAATATCCACACATACCATCTTCACCCCTGCTGGAGTCATATTTCCCACCCCAATCGAATGCAGCATCGATGAAAGCATCAAAATCATCTCTGCACCTTCTAGGAGTTTGGCATATTCTTGCTGTGCTTTAATCAAATCCATTTGGGTATCAGGCAAAGGCCCATCATCCCGAATTGAACCAGCAAGTACAAAAGGTACGTGATTGTGAACACATTCATACATCACACCACTGCTAATGATTCCTGCCTCAACAGCTTTAGCAATGCTGCCATAGCGACGCACAGTATTAATTACCTTCAGGTGATGGCGGTGTCCACCACGGACGGCGACACCCCGCTTCATATCGACACCCAAGGAAGTACCCATGATATTTTGCTCGATGTCATGGACAGCGATCGCATTCCCGCCCAACAGTGCTTGCACATAACCTTCTCGAATCAGCCGTGCTAAATGTTCACCACCGCCAGTATGAATCACTACAGGGCCAGCCGTGACAACTACTTTACCACCAGCATCCCGAATTTTACGTAATTCCCAAGCTACTTGCTCAACCACTAATTCCACACGTCGCTCGCTGGAAACCCCTGCTGACATAAAGCTGAATTCTTGAGTATTGCGTTGTTCCCGCGATTCAGTTTTGCGGATAGTGCGGATGCCTAGCACGTCTGTGATTACCTGATCCCCAATTTCTAAATCGCGTAATATTTTACATCTAGCTACTAAACCGCTGGGGGTTTGGGTAATGGCGATCGCGCCATCCATGCGTTGATCATGCACCTTTACCCAATGACCATTAATCCGGACTTCGGTCGGATAAATCGTACTTACATAAAAATCATCCGGGGCCACGCCTGCTTGGATTACAGGCTCAAGTTTGACATCTCGCTCATCTTGTGGTAAGTCTACCGCACCCAAATCAATCAATCGGGAGATAATTTCGCCCATCACTTCATGGGATGGTGCTGACACCTTCACCTCAGCCGCTGAGGTACTTTGTCGCTGTTCTCCCAGGTTAAAATTTAAAACTTGGAAACTTCCGCCTGCATCTATAATTAAATCCAAAGCCCGGTTGATTAAGCCCGCATCGAGTAGGTGTCCTTCCATGCGAATGACGCGGCTTTCCACCGAGACATTGGCATGAACTTCCTCTCTGACTGGTTCTGTCACCCGCAAGGTTAAGCATTTAGCCGCCCCACCAGCTTTGAGAAATTCGGTGAGTGGTGTTTCCAGCACTTGAAAACCTACTTCCGCCAGACGGGCTTTTAAAGCATCACTCGCCTTATTCATGATGACGATACTGTCTACATTCACCGCGTTGCAGGCGAAGTTAACAGCGTCGGCTTCTTCAATGGCTATGCGTTTCTCTGGCGCGACTCGCATTTCGATTAAGCGGTTCGAGTAGGAGTCAAAAGCGCCTGAGTAGTAGAGTAAATAGCCATTTGCTAGGGGACAGAAGCAAGTATCTAAATGATAAAAGCGCTCATCAATCAAGCGTAGAGATAATACCTCAATATCCAGCCATTTCGCTAGATTGGGGTGAGAATCTAATTCTGAGCGAAAACCGTATCCAGCCCATAGCCAACGTCCTTCCCGATCTAGGAGTGCGTCTCCTGCTCCCTCGAAGGGCAAATCTTTGGGTAATTCGTGTACTGTGTAATTATTGCCTTCAAACCATTGTTTGAAGTAAGGTTCTTCTCCCTGGCGTTCTTTGTGTAAAAAGCGACTAAGGACAACATTTTCTCCTAGTACTAAGCCAGCGTTGGCGGTGAAAACCATATCCGGCCAACCTTTTTGGGGGGGTACCAAGTCCACAACAGCGTGTTCTTTAAGAATATGGTAAAGTCCTTGCCACTGTTCCACGGCGCGATCGCGTGACGACTTGTGAATATTCCCTTCCATCCAAGGATTAATCACATAGTCCACATCATAGTGGTCAGGAGGACACATCAAAAAGCGAATACGGGAAGTCATAAAAATCTTACAAGCGTTTTAGATGCTAAGAGCTTAATTTGGATACAGATTTTTGCTTTGCCAATCAATTGTCAAATCTGCTACAAAACCTCTACCTTTTGATAGTTGAAGGCTTTACAAAGGCTTGATCTTCATTCTATTACTGGAAAAGACACAGTGGAGCAATGCAGAAAGATGCCAAAATGGCAACAATCTCATCGGATAAATTTACGATGCTGTTCGGTTATTCTATCGTCATTTGGTTCCGATAGCTTGAAACAAAGGGAACGCTTAACAGAGGAGCCACTTTTAAGCGTTAAGCGTTCCCTTTCATCCAATATTCCTACAAAGTGTATGTAAAGTCTTCCACCAACATCCCAGGAACTAAGCTACCTCCAAGTTGGCGACCATCATAGGTACTGACTTCAGGAATGAATTCTTGAAAGTTGGTCATGTCTACTAGGTTGTCTCCCCAAAAATGATAGAGAGTTTCATCAAAGCGTAAGTTTTCAATGGGGGCGATAATTTCGCCGTTTTCTACCCAAAAACAAGCATAACGAGTCATGCCTGTAATTCTACCTGTGTGGCGATCGCTCCAATTTAAGTAATGCAAATTAGACACATACAATCCTGTATGTAAACTCGAAATAATCTGCTCAAATGCTAAATTTCCAGTACCTACTTCCGGCGATCGCAAACTTTCTGGACTATTCGCACCATTGGCGATTTTTTCATATTCTTTTGCAGTGCGAGAATTCACCAGAGTGTTTACTAACATGCCTTTTTCTATGACATATAATTCTGATGGTGCCATTTCTCCTAATTCATTAAATCGCGGTACTAAGCCTTGTTGAAAGTTTTCTTTCACACTAAATACTGGAGAAAGCTGTTTCTCTTGACGCCATAAAGCAGCTAAAGCGCTATTCCCTTGCTGGATATCAGCTTCGCTCAAACCTCCCCAAGAAAGCATCATTAATAAATCGGCAGTTGCAGCAGGTGCAAAATAAGTTTTGTAATGTCCTGGTGGTAGTTCTTTTGCTGGACGCGCAAGCATTTTTAATTGCTTTTTGGCTTCGTTGATTTTGGCACAATAAGCTTCTGTATTCCAATCACTGCCTGCAAAAGTGCCTTTAAATGCTTGTCCAGAAGTGATAAATAAAGAATAATCTAAAGTGAAAGATTCAGTAGCAAACCAGTGCTTTTGACCACTGGAATCACCATAAGCTTTAATGACAATTCCACCAGTATATAAGCCAGTAAAATCCAAATCTTTAACTAGTTTTAATACAGTTGTAGCTACTGCTTCTGTTGTCAATAATTTACCTGATTTTACTTCTCGACTAGCATTATTTCCTGATGGCAATACTAGATATGGATCGATAGGTAAAAATGGAAGTTCTTCACGTAAATCCTGCAAGGCTTGGTATGTTGCTTGCCAATCTACTTCCCAATTTCCGGTAAAGGGAAACTGCCGAAAGCTGTTGTGCTGGTCTTCCATCAAAGTTAGCTCAATCCAACCATCAGCAACATAACCAGTTTGCCGCACTCTTGCATGATTTAAGCGGGTAAATTGACTGCGTTCACTACTCAATTTGACCGTGAATTTTTCACTGTCGGTTGTTTTGATGAGCAAACTTTCAATTAATTGATTAAAGCTAACTTCTAAAGCAGATAATTCCTCAATTTTCATGGATATTAGGTTGTTGTACCTCTTCATGTTCCACCGCCGAAAATTTCGACGTTGGCAAACAGACAAGCAGGTGAACCATGTCCTACCCAAATCGCCTGATTTGGCTCTCCTTTGCCACAGTAAGGAGTACCATACATTTTCCAGTTGGACGCATTGCCAACTTTGATTAAGCTGTGCCAAAACTCTGGGGTTGTGGCTCGATAGTTGGGATTACGGAGAGTTTTAGTAAGTTTACCGTTTTCAATTAATTTAGCGTATTCGCAACCAAACTGAAATTTATAACGGCGATCGTCAATTGACCAAGAACGGTTAGATTCCATGTAAACACCATGTTCTACCCCCGCAATGATTTCTGCAAAGGTGGCGTCTCCTGGTTCTAAGTTTAAGTTACCCATGCGATCGATCGCAGGTCGATTCCAGGAACAAGCACGGGCACAAGCTACCCCTGGCACACCTGATCTAGTTTGACTCTCTAAACTGCCCAAACCCCTTTGCAGTAAGCCTTCTTTAATTAAATACTCCTTTGTTGCAACAGCGCCTATATCGTCAAAGCCATAGCTCGCAAATTCGCCGGGTACTGTGGGATCAAAAGTAATATTCATCAAGGGAGAACCGTATACCAGTTTGCCAAAATCGCTTTGATTGACAAAGCTACCTCCAGCATAATTACGTTCATCTCCCAAAATTCGGTCAATTTCTAAGGGATGCCCAACACTTTCATGGATTTGTAGCATCATTTGGTCTGGCGCTAAAACCAAATTGGTACAAGTATTTGGGCATTCGTCCGCTGTCAACAGCTCAATCGCTTGTTCGCCAACTTGCTGCACTCGATCCCATAAGTCTGCTTGCTTTAAAAGTTCTAATCCACCTTGGAAACAGTTTGCTTGCCAGCCGTTATTGGTGCGTTGCTGCACAAGTGCCCCATCTTGAGCAGTGACTCCGTAATGAGTGCCAATAAATAAAATTCTTTGATATACTTCTGAGCCATTGCTGCTGACAAACCAAGACTCTTTCTCAGTGGTGCTGATGCTAGCTGTCGTTTGCACAATTTTGTCATCAACTTTCAGTTTCTGACAAATGAGAACCAATAAATCGTTGACTTCTCCAGGACTTAAACCATCTAATGACTCATTAAACGGTGAATTATATTCACCAACGACTTTTGGGCGTTCACTCTCACCAAAGGGATGTATCCACCATTCACTAGCTACCAGTGCTTGTTTATATGCGATTTTTGCAGCGGCTTGCAACTCAGACAAATCCAGAGAATTAGTGGCTGCATAACCTATACAGCCATTAACCATAACTTCTAGCATGGCACCAACAGTAAAATATTTGCCGTTTACTTGGGGTAAACAGTCGCGCACGGAATGGTTAGTAGAAGTTTCCTGAACAGTTCTAATACCGATCCAATCAGCAGGAATATTGAGATTAGCGATCGCTTTTGTTAGTTCTTTTAACATGATTTTGGGGAGTAGGGAGTGGGGAGTGGGGAATTGGGAATGGGGAATTGGGAATGGGGAATGTCTGTTATTTGTCATGACGCTCGCGGACTCGCTACCGCTACGCTAACGTCATTTGTCAATTGGTTATTCTCCGCGTCTTCCCCAGTCCCCGCGTAAGCGCGTCTTCCCCAGTCACCTCAATTCCTGTGCCAACGCGTACCATCGCGGCTATCAATCAGGGTAATACCTTGTGCTTGTAATTCGTCACGAATGCGATCGCTTTCGGCAAAATTTTTGGACTGACGCGCTGCTTGTCTTTGCTGAATTTGCGCTTCTATCTCGGCATCGCTTAAACCATGGCATTTGTCAGTTGCCTCTAACATTTTGGCTTCTAAACCCAAAACTCCCGCTAATGTAACGAGAGTTTGCCACTGATGCTGTAACTCATCTGGTGCTGTTTTGGTTTTGCCTTCATGCACAAAAATATTTCCCTCACGTTGCAATTGTTTAGCTAATTCAAACAGCACAGCTAACCCACCAGGGAAATTAAAGTCATCATTCACCACTTCTCGGAAACGCTGAATGTAGGGATTAGTATTTTCTTTCCCATTCCCCATTCCCCAACCTAGTTGTTTCCCGTACTGATACCCAAACAGCAAGCCTTCTTTGAGGGTGTGCCAAGCGTTTGTCTTATCTGCGATCGCTTCATCAGTAAAATCGATTGGTGTACGATATTGTGCTGTCAGCACCAGCAACCGCACCGCCATTGGCTCAACTCCTCGATCCAGCAGTTCACGGATAGTAATAAAGTTGCCCAAAGATTTAGACATTTTTTCACCATCCACTTTTACCATGCCGTTATGTAACCAGTAACGAGCTAGGGGTTTTCCTGACGCTGCTTCTGATTGGGCAATTTCATTTTCATGATGGGGAAAAATCAAGTCTTCACCACCAGTATGAATATCAATAGTTTCACCCAGGCGATCGCGTACCATCGCAGAGCATTCAATATGCCATCCTGGACGACCTTGACCCCAAGGTGATTTCCAAGCGGGTTCTCCTGGTTTTGCTGCCTTCCACAGCGCAAAATCAACCTGATCTCTTTTCTTTTGATACTCTGGATCTTCTACATCAACTCGTCCACTGGCGCCAGCTTGCGAATCTTCCAACTTGCGTCCCGAAAGCTTACCATAATCGCTAAACTGCCGCACTGCATAATAAACATCACCATCAGCAGGATAGGCAAAACCTTTATTTTCCAACTCATGAATTAGCCGCTGAATACCATTCATGGTGTGCGTAGCGCGGGGATACTCATCGGCTTCTTTAATGTTCAGCCGTGCCATGTCCTCAAAATATGCTTTGATAAAGCGATCGGCTACAGCTTCCATCGATGAATTTTCTTGCCGCGCTCGATTGAGAATTTTGTCATCAATATCCGTGAAATTTTGGACATAGCGCACCTCGTAGCCGATAAACTGCAAATATCGACGCACCACATCCCAAACTATGCAGGCTCTAGCATGACCTAAATGGCAATAGTCATACACCGTTACGCCGCAATAGTACATCTTCACTTTTCCAGGTTCAACAGTCTCAAAGGCTTCCTGACGACGGGTAAGGGTATTGTAAAGGGTTAAGGTCATTTCTAGAACTCAAGCAATGAACTGCGTTTACTATGCAATTTTAGATTTGTTAGCTATGAATCAATCATAATCAGCAACGAGGTTTTTCAACTGGGGAATGGGGAATTGGGAATTGGGAATGCTGGCAAGTGTAGGTTTTTCACATTCAATCCAAAAGAGCCTATTTTTCCGTTCCGAAATCTTTCTCCCCATCCCCGCGTCCCCGCGTCCCCCCATCCCCCCATCCCCGCGTCGTTCAAATCCTTTATTATTGGTATAATAATCGTGGTTTGCTTCACAACTCGGCGGCAGTTAAATTATGCAACCCGCAGTCACTCCTCAAGAATCTCAAGCAATGGATGTGCCCAAGCAGGGGATGCCCGTAACAATTATTACTGGTTTCCTTGGTAGCGGCAAAACAACATTACTTAATCATATTCTTAGCAATCAGCAAGGTCTGAAAACCGCTGTTTTGGTCAATGAATTTGGTGAAATTGGCATCGACAACGAGTTAATCGTTTCCACAGATGAGAATATGGTGGAGCTAAATAACGGTTGTATTTGCTGCACCATTAATACTGATTTGGTAGATGCTGTTTACAAAGTTTTAGAACGTCAAGAAAATCTAGATTATCTAGTTGTAGAAACGACTGGACTAGCAGATCCGCTACCAGTTGCACTGACATTTCTTGGTACAGAATTGCGCGATTTAACTCGTCTAGATTCAATTATCACCGTTGTAGATGCGGCAAATTACAGTCTAGATTTATTCAACTCTCAAGCAGCACACAGTCAGATTGCTTATGGTGATGTAATTCTGCTCAACAAAGCAGACTTAGTAGACCAAGCAACTTTAAGTGAGTTAGAGAGAAAAATTAGCGAAGTGAAAGAAGGAGCCAGAATTCTTCACACTACGCGATCGCAAGTCCCACTTCCTTTAATTCTCAGTGTCGGTCTATTTGAATCTGACAAATATTTTGATCAACTAACAGATGGTCATGACCATCACCATCACAACCATGACCACGACCATGAGCATTCCTCATGCGGTCACGATCATCATGACCATGAACATGATCATAGCCACGATCATGAACATCATCACCATCATTCTGACCATTTAGAAAATGATGGTTTTACCTCAATATCTTTTCAAATTGACAAACCCCTTTCTATTAGGAAATTCCAATATTTCTTAGATAATCAACTCCCAACAAATATCTTCCGAGCAAAAGGAATTATGTGGTTTGACGAGAGTCCAAAGCGCCATATTTTTCACCTTTGCGGTAAGCGCTTCACTTTAGATGATGATGAATGGCAAAGTCAACCCAAAAATCAGCTAGTACTGATTGGTCAAAACCTAGATCGTGACACTTTATTGACTCAGTTGCAAAACTGTGTATGTCTTCCCTCCACAAGTAGAGGCAAAGGTTTTGGAAAATAGTTAGCTATTTAGTAGTTAGCATTTGGGGTGTGTGAGGATACTAATCCATAGCACACCCTGTATTGTTTGTGCTTTTTTTGTAACTATGCGTGAAAATTGAGTGTGCGATCGCATCCTTGTTATGATTTTCATCGATCCTGTTTCAAAATTTGCCAAGAATTAAATAATTCGTAATTCGTAATTCGTAATGACGCTCGCGGACTCGCTACCGCTGTGCTAACGTAATTAAATTTTGTAATGGGGATTTAACCCCAACACAAGACTTGGCGGTTATAGAACCGGGGGACTTAAACCCACGGAACTTGTTAAAGATTGTGGATTGATTAACAGAAAGTAGTATACTTGCCTCGGATGTCTTAATTGCCTATCCAAAGAATTCGTTTAAAAAAAAGAATCTTGGTGTTTACCATATGTTAAGTCCTGTAGTTACAGTCAGCATCTTTCAAAAACAAGCCAATCCTCAAGAATATTCCGCAGGTCAAACTATCTTTGAAGAGGGACAATCAGGTGATTTAATGTACGGCATTCTCGAAGGAGAAATAGACATACAAGTCAATGGTAAAACTATAGAAACAATTGCTACAGGTGAAGTTTTTGGCATTGGGGTACTTGTAGGAGTAGAAAAAAGAAACTATACCACCGTTGCTAAAACTGATTGCAAACTTGCCTACCTTGATGAAAAAAAGTTTCTCTTTGCCGTTCAAGAAACACCCATGTTTGCTCTAAAAGTCATGAAAAGTTACTCAGAACGCCTCAGCCGCGTCTGGCACATGTTGAGTGACCTCAGCTAATCTTTGAACAACATAGAAAAAATTACTGTTAAGCGTTCCCTTCTTCAATAGACCTCTTGCATAAATATTTTTTTTCACGCAGAGGCGCAGCGAAAAGTTCTGTTCGCGTAGCGTCTCCGTCAGGAGAAGGAGGGTTTCCCTCCGTAGGAACGCCACTTGCGCGGCTGCCGGGGAACCCGTCCAACGCAGTGGCTCAACTTTTCAAGACAGAGACGCAGAGAAGAGAACGCAAAGAAGGACTTTTGCAAGAGGTCTAATGATTATTCCAGTTGAGTACTGTAAGCACTGAAACCATAAGCTAAAGTTTTTTTCAAAGCATCTGACGATGGTTTAAGGCTCTGATTGATAGCTTTCGCAAATGGTAATGGAATTCCCTTAATAGTTTCTGGCAAAATAGCATACTCTGTTGTTGGTTCAACAATAAACTGTGAACACTTAGTTTTGAAGCCAGCAGTAATTAACATTTCCTCGATTTCAGCTGCTGAATACTGCTTAAGATAAACAGGATTTCTGCTAAATGGATTGAGCCTTCTAATGAAATTATGAATAATATGAGAAGGACAAGCCTTGTTATGAAAAGAATGATTGAAAACAAAAATCCCACCAGGCTTGAGAACGCGCGATATATCAGTTAATAGATTTCTTAACTGCGCGTCTGGTATGTGCATGAAAACGCAGTTAGAAATTACTAAATCTATAGAATCATCTTCTAAAGGCAATATTTCCGCAGAGTTACAAATTAAATTAAATTCAGCACCTGGAAAAAAATCATATTCTTGTTTAACTTTAACTAATCGGCGCAATAAAGGTTCAGAAATATCAATTCCGTAATATTTCTGGCAATTTAAGTTTTTATCTTTAGAAAGATGCAAAGGAGCGCGACCATAACCGCAACCAATTTCCAGAATAGAATCAACAGATTTATTCAAAGGAAATTTATCCCAAGTACCGCCTGGTTTACCACCTAATAGAGTGTAATCTTGTTTAATAGGCGATGTTTCGGCAATTTGATCTATTTTTTGCGAACCATAGTATGTCTTACCAATTCTGTCCCATGTTTTTTTATGTTGGGTGCTGTTTAACTGTTGATAATTACTAGGAAAATAAATGCCATCTCGCAATTCAAAGTCTTTGAGACTGGGTTTTACGTTTGCTAATTGAGTCATGATAATTATTCTCTTACAGAGTCAAGTCTGTTTTCTGTTATACTCTCAACTCAGCATTATCAGCAAGTATTATGGCTGAGTGGGAGATGCACTTCGGCTTCTGGTGTCGGAGACGCTACGCGTAGCTAGCTTCCCGTTCGCGTTAGCGTCTCCAAAGGAGAAGGGTATGCTCAGTCACCGGGGGATGCACTTGGACTTGGCTCACCAACCGGGGGGTAATATCATGTCCGTTTAAAGACTTATGATTTGGCTGACGCGGAGATAGGGAGACGCGGGGACAAGGGAGAAATTTTTATGATAAGTGATTAGCCGGACATGATATGAGGAAGTGAGGAAGAAAATTTCCCCATTACCCCTAATCCCCACTCCCCCCGGGAGCGAGGCAACGCAGGTGTTGGGTGAAAGTGGTGTAGAAGCGGTGCGTATTGAACCCCTTGCTAAATTAATGCATGTTACCAAAGGGAGCTTTTATTGGCACTTTCGCAATCGTGATGAATTATTAACAGCTATTTTGCGCGAATGGGCAACGCGCGAAACAGAGGATATTATCAAGCAGATAGAAATAATGGGAGGTGATGCGAGTACAAAATTACTCAATTTATTTGAGCTAGCTGTTCAAGATGATGGTCGCTTAGAAAATGCCATCCGTATTTGGGCTACAAAAAGTACAAATGCAGTCGCAATAATTACTGAGATTGATCAACGCCGCTTGGATTATCTTCAGCACTTGTTTGAGGAAATTGGTTTTTCTGCATGGGAAGCAAAAACACGCGCCCGTCTAGCTTATCACTCACTAGTAGGAGAATTCACTTTAGGTGTTCGGATCAGTCAACAAGAACGAATAGCGGAGTCTCGGCTTCATTATGCGCTGCTCGTGCGACAGAATTAATTTGAGCATTATGCTCTTTCAATATGACTATCTGTGTGTTAATAACAACACAAGTTCGTATACATTGGTTGATGAACGGTGACAATCGGAGGCTGGAATGATAGAAGAGTCACAGAAAAAACGGGTGGTAGTTGTCGGTGCTGGCTGGGCTGGTTTAGGAGCAACTTACCATTTAGCCAAACAAGGTTACGATGTGACACTTCTAGAAGCAGGCCCTTATCCTGGCGGACTAGTGGCTGGTTGGAAAACAGGCGCAGGGAAATCTGTAGAAGCGGGCATTCATGGGTTTTGGTATCCCTACAGAAATATATTTTCTTTGGTCAACGAGTTAGGAATTAACCCATTTACCACTTGGACTCGTTCATCGCAATATTCACCAGCTGGGTTGGAAGTTACATCACCGATTTTTCAAGACTTACCACGTCTGCCTGCCCCACTGGGAACTTTTCTTTACACTCAGTTTCAGCGGTTGCCTATAGCTGACCGTCTCAGTGCTTTGCCCTTACTTTATGCTGTTGCTGATTTCGACAATTCTGATGAGGCTTGGCGGCGTTACGATTTTGTGACTGCCCGTGAATTGTTCAAAGATTTTGGTGTGTCTGCACGACTTTATCGTGAAGCTTTTGAACCGATGTTGTTAGTGGGTTTGTTTGCCCCAGGTGAACAATGTTCAGCCGCAGCCACTTTGGGGATGCTGTACTTTTTTATTTTGGCGCATCAACCTGATTTTGATGTGGTTTGGTGCCGGGGTACTGTCGGAGAAAAGATATTTCGCCCTTGGGTGGAACGTATTGAAAAAGCAGGTGCGCGAGTATTGCCTAAGCACCGAGTTACAGATTTAATTGTTGGTAGCAATGAACATGTCAAGGGTGTGGTTTGCGGTGATGAGGTATTTGATGCCGATGCTGTGGTTTTTGCAGTTGGCATCACCGGGATGCAGAAAATTGTCTCTACTAGCGCTAGCTTGCAAAGCCATGAAGAATTTCGCAATTTGAGCAATTTAGGGGCAATTGATGTTTTAGCAACTCGGCTGTGGTTTGATAGCAAAATCGATATTCCTCGTCCTTCTAATGCTTGCTTTGGGTTTGATGCCACTACAGGATGGACGTTTTTTGATTTGAATGCCCTACATGATGAATATCACCACGAGCCAGCAACAGTGATTGAAGCGGATTTCTATCACGCTAATCAGTTTGTGAGTATGAGTGATGAGGAAATAATACCAAAAGTTCAGCATTATTTAGAAACTTGTGTACCAGGATTTCGGGAAGCAAAGGTCATTGACAGCAGTGTAATTCGCCTACCCAAAGCAGTGACTCACTTCGCCCCTGGTAGCTATCGCCACATGTTGCCAGCTAAGACGAGTTTTGAGAATGTGTTTATGAGTGGGGATTGGATTGTCAACCGCCACGGTTCTTGGTCTCAGGAGAAGGCTTACGTTACAGGTTTGGAAGCGGCGAATTTAGTAGTCTCCTATTTGGGAGAAGGTACGCCAACTGTGATTTTACCTGTTGAAGAGGATGAAATGCATATTCAAGTGGCGCGATCGCTCACTCAAACAGTACGCAACATAGGTAAATCCATCTTGCCTAATTTTTGGTTGCCATAAAACCCTTCTTTAGCTAATTCAGCTAGACCTAAAACCAGATTTATTGGATCATGAAGAATGATTAAGAAAATTGCGTATAAATAAACAAGATGACAATGCTAACTGAAAGCTTGACCGAAATTGCGGCAAGATTACAGATTGATTGGGTTTTGGTAAATACCTGCTTACAGTTTGCTAGTTGGGGATTATTCTCACTTCTGCTAGCTGAGGTCTTTAGAGATAGCTACCATGCTTTGTGTCACCAAGTTAATTGGCTTGCTAAATGGCATAACAAACATCACATAGCATACCGCCGAGATTTATCAGTAGTTTCTTTGAAAGCTTATCAAGATTCTCAACTCTACCACGACATTTTAGAATCGAGTTTATTAGTGGTGATTTTGACGGTCATCGCCTTAATTGCTCATCAATGGGGTTTATGGCTAGGAGTAGCTTATGCTTGCACCTTCTTGTATGGTGCATCCTTGCGATACATTCAAGGGACAATTGATACAGACTACAATCACCTACCTGGCCCTTTAGAAACAATACCATCCGTTTGGTTGGTGAATCGGTCTTATCATTGGCGTCATCATTTTGATGATGTCAATGCTTACTATAGTGGTGTCTTTCCTCTGGTGGATAAAATACTTGGCACAGCCCTTTCTCTCAAAGGTAAAACCATCGCTTTAACCGGGGCGTCAGGTGCTTTAGGACAAGCCTTGACTGCTGAACTGTTAAAACATAATACTAAAGTTGTCGCGTTAACTACAAATCCAGAAAAATTGTCCACACAAACTGGGATGAAAGTAGTTCCTTGGCAGTTGGGCAAAGAAGCTGAACTTAAAGATGCTTTAGAGAAAGTTGATATTTTAATTATCAATCACGGAGTTAATGTTTACGCTAACCGCACCTCACAGGCAATTAATTCTTCATATGAAGTGAATACCTTTTCCGCATTGCAGTTGATGGATGTTTTTTCAGCTACTGTGACAGGGCCGCAAGCCAAAGCAACAAAGGAAATTTGGGTTAACACTTCTGAGGCGGAAGTATCTCCAGCGCTGAGTCCACTTTATGAACTCAGCAAACGCGCGCTGGGAGATATTGTTACTCTTAAAAGATTGGATGGAGTTTGTGTAATTCGCAAGTTAATTTTAGGGCCGTTTAAGAGTCAACTCAATCCCTATGGAGTCATGTCAGCTAGACAAGTTGCTCGCTCTATTTTGTTTTTAGCCAAGCGAGATTACCGAAATATTATCGTGACGATAAATCCTCTTACTTATATACTTTTTCCTTTAAAAGAAACTAGTACTTGGCTGTATTATAAAATTTTTAGCCAGACTGAAAAGGGTTAATTATTAGTCATTTCTCATTCGTTATTTTTAAATATAAATGACCAATGACTACTAACCGAACAAGGCAAAAGTAAAAAGTTATGTGTTTTAGCTGAAAATATCTAGGCTTTAAAGACCTAGATATTTTCATTTACCTAATTTGCTGATTTTGCCGGATTAAAGCTATTTTAAGAAAAAGTTAGGCTACCTCTAGAAGTTCCTGCGGGAAAATCTTTATCCAAAGTTTCACCTGCATTAGTTCCTTTGGTTAAAGTTTCAACTTCTCCATAGACAGTGAGTTTGGGCTGAATGTAAGTCTTTTTATTAGAACTCATGATTTTCTCCTTGATTTGTTGACTTTTAATTATGGTTTTTGTTAGAGCCAATGCAATAGCTAATTTGTCATCTAGCCACCTGGATGATAATCAAAATAGCTATTTAAATTGATGTGAATACCTTGACTTAAGTCCCTGCAACACTTAAGTCATAGCAAGAATAAATCAAATAGATTCTAGTTGTAATATCCCCAAAGAAATAAGTTTTTATTTCTAATGTATTTTTTGATACTTGTTACTAATAATTTTTTGACATCGAATTAAGATCATCGTTCAACAAGTCGATAGAATTCTGATATTCCAGAAGTGACAGAAGAATAGATGAAGCGGGCGGTGCTGAGAGTTAATGGCAAACCAGTTGAACGATCGCAACGACAGATGAATTTGCTGCTAGATACCTTCATTGTGGAATATTTTGAGGCAAAGGCGGGTGAGCAGGGAGTTCAAGGATTGGCGTGGGCGAGTAGTGGTGATTGCTCATACAGAAATTGGAGATGAAATTCGAGTTATTTCAATGCGGGAGGGAACTAAACGTGAACAAATCATTTTCTTCCGAAGCCTCTCAAACTGATGGGGAACGGATTGATGCCATGCCAGATGAAGCGATTGATCTATCTGATATTCCAGAAGTGACAGAAGAACAGATGAAGCGGGCGGTACTGAGAGTTAATGGCAAACCAGTTGAACGATCGCAACGACAGATGAATTTGCTGCTAGATGCCTTCATTGTGGAATATTTTGAGGCAAAGGCGGGTGAGCAGGGAGTTCAAGGATTGATTAATCAGGTTTTGGCAGAGTATATCTATAATAGCGATCGCTAACTCAAAAACTCAACATACCAATTTGTCAAAAGAATGCGACAGATAAACTGTAGGGTAGGGGTAACCCCAGCCTTGCCAACAATCCATATGTCTACGCAAATTGTAACCATCAAGTTACATATCCAACATTTATCTGTATAAGTAGGAAGTTACAATACAGAAATTATTCTCTGTAAGCGATCGCCTTTATGTTGGGTCAGTTACTAGACGGACGTTACAAAATTATCCGCGAGTTAGGTGCTGGTGGTTTCGGTCAAACCTTCGTTGCTGAAGACATTAAACTTTATAATAACGAGTGCGTCGTTAAGTTACTCAAGCCAATGGCTTGTGATCCCATGACTTTGCAAGTAGCCAGAAGGTTATTCGAGTCAGAAGCGCAGCTATTGCACAAATTGGGTACTCATGACCAAATTCCCGGATTATTGGCACACTTTGAAGAAAATCAGGAATTTTATTTAGTACAGCAATTTATTGATGGTCATCCCTTAAGCGAAGAACTCACACCAGGCAAACGGTTAAGTGAAGCTTATGCGATCGCCTTACTGCAAAATATCCTACAACCTTTATCCTTTGTCCATCAAAATCACGTCGTCCACAGGGATATCAAACCCCCGAACTTAATTCGCCGCAAAAGTGATGGCAAAATAGTTTTGATTGACTTTGGGGCAGTGAAACAGATAAGTACTCAAGTAGTCAATGCCCAAGGACAAACTAGCATGACGGTGAGTATCGGCACTCCTGGCTATATGCCCAGCGAACAGAGTCGCGGTAGTCCCAGATTAAGCAGTGATATTTATGCTGTAGGCATGATTGGCATTCAAGCTTTAACAGGATTGATGCCAGATCAGTTACAAGAAGATGTGCAAACAGCTGAAATTATCTGGCGGCACTTAGTAGGAGTTGACCCATACTTAGCAGATATTTTAGATAGAATGGTGCGCTATGACTTTCGCGATCGCTACCAATCAGCCACAGAAACCTTAGCGGCAGTGCAACAGTTAACCAATCCGCACATTCCACCGACTCAATACTCATCGCCTCCAGGCTACAGGCCGACACCACCACCAACTCATCCACAAACACCGCTATACTCCCCACCACCCCAAGTTCCACCCCAGTATCGCCAAGAAATTCCCCAAAATCTAGGTTACAGCCCATCACCGCAGCCAAGCAATTCCCAGCCACTGCCCCCACCTCCTCTACCTGACATCCCCCCAAAAGTCTCGATGCAATTCACACAAAAAGACTGGGGCTTCTATCTTCAGTGGGTGTTAGCGAATATTTTTGGTTACATCGGAGGAGTGTATTTGATATCACCCATCTCCAATATTGCAGGAGATTCTATCCCAGGATTTGCCTTTTTGGGATTAGTTGTAGGAATTTTGCAATGGATAGTACTGCGACGGCAAGTTTCTGTATCTCTGTGGTGGGTATTACCTACTACTTTAGCTGCCCACTCGACTTACTTATTCGCTACGAAATTTTCTATTTATCATATGCTTACACTCGGTGCTTTCTACGGATTAATATTTGGTATCGGGCAATGGTTGATACTGCGGCGACTAGTTAACAAAGCTGGCTGGTGGATTTTAGCGAATGCTTTGGGTGCTGGGTTGAGTTTTATGATATCGGAAATGGTAGATAATAGTCTTGGTAGGTTTGGTAATCAATTATTCATTTTATTAGGCATGGTAGGTGGTATTACATCAGGAGTAGTATTAGTTTGGTTACTGCGCCAGCAAAAAAGTACCAGAAATAGTTAGAGCAATAGGACTTGTGCATTGACAGAAAATCTCAAACGTAAGTGGATAAAAAAACATCTGTCGTAGGGGCACAGCACTAGAGGTTAGTGCCAAAAGTATTTTAGCTTATTGCAATTTTCTCGCAATCTAGCGGTAAAAATAAAAAAATAGGATAGGTGATTTACCTATCCCATTAAAAAAATTTAAATTTATGGCTTAAGCCCTATCAGCTCAAGTTCCAGAAGTCCAAGAATTGATGTACTCAATTTGCTCTGCTGTGAGAGTATCGATGTTAATTCCGATCGCTTGCAATTTCAAGCGAGCAATTTCTTGATCTACCTCAGTCGGAATGGAGTGTAAACCAGGTGCTAACTTACCTTTATTTTTCACTAGGTATTCGCAAGCCAAAGCCTGGTTAGCAAAGCTCATATCCATAACTGCGCTGGGGTGTCCTTCCGCAGCAGCAAGGTTTACTAAGCGTCCCTCACCGAGAACGATCACTGATTTGCCGTTGACTAGCTGATACTGTTCGGTAAAGGGACGGACTTGTTTGATTTCCTTGGCTTGACTTGCGAGGTATTTGAGGTCAAGTTCAATGTCAAAGTGACCGGAGTTACAAACGATCGCACCGTCTTTCATGCTATCGAAATGCTCAGCACGAATGACGTGCTTGTTACCGGTAACTGTGATGAACAAATCACCCAGAGGCGCAGCTTCCGCCATTGGTAGAACGCGGAAACCATCCATTACCGCCTCAATTGCCTTAATGGGGTCAATTTCGGTAACAATGATGTTAGCGCCAAGACCACGAGCGCGGAGTGCTGTACCTTTACCGCACCAGCCATAACCAGCTACAACAATGGTTTTACCAGCTAATAAGATGTTTGTAGCGCGGATGATACCATCTAAGGTTGATTGTCCAGTACCGTAGCGGTTGTCAAAGAAGTGCTTGGTATCGGCATCGTTGACGTTGACGGCGGGAAAGGTGAGGACGCCATCTTTGAACATGGCGCGTAATCGCACAATTCCGGTGGTGGTTTCTTCGGTGGTGCCAATTAAATCTGCGATTTGATGTTGGCGTTCTTGAATCAAGGTGGCAACTACATCGCTACCATCATCAATAATGATGTTGGGACGATGATCTAAAGCTATTTGGACGTGGCGGTTATAGGTTTCGTTATCTTCGCCTTTTTGAGCAAAGACGGGAATTTCGTGATCAAGAACGAGGCTAGCAGCTACGTCATCTTGAGTTGATAGAGGATTACTAGCAATTAAAACAGCGTCTGCACCGCCGGCTTTCAAAGCGATCGCCAAATGTGCTGTTTCTGTTGTGACGTGGGCGCAAGCCACAAGACGCAACCCAGCAAAGGGTTTTTCTTGAGCAAAGCGATCGCGGATTTGCCGCAATACCGGCATTTCGCGTCCAGCCCATTCAATGCGCTGTCTTCCCAAGGGAGCTAGGGCGAGGTCTTTAACCTCGTGCTTTAATCGGGGAGAAGTTGCGGTCATTAAAAGTTACCTCAAAAAAGTAAAAAAGTTACGTAAGTTTTACGTACTCTACTAGATTATTCCATGACTAGTAGTTTTTGGTTGGCTCACCAGGTTACTAATCGATGGTTCTCAGCACTAGCTTGACGTTTGATCCCCCTGAATGTCAACTTTATTCCTAGCTTTTTTGTTTTTAATTTATCTTTGCGAAAAGTATTACTAAATATTATTTATCTCTTGACTATTTGCATTTTTTATGTAGATTCATCTATCTCGAGTTAGAGAATAAATGCAAATTTTGAGATTTGCTCATCAAAAGGAAATACTCGGCTTTAGATAAGTACATTTACTTAAATTAACTGAAGACGATAACTTATATAAGTAGTCTATTAGGAGGTGTTTGAGTGCGCTTTCAATTTTTGGCGAGTACAAAGCGGATAATATCACCTAGAGATACTCCTACTCTTCGAGAGCAAAGACAAACATTTTTAGAATCTAACATGCCAGCGATCGCTCGGCAGTCACCCAAAACTCGATTAGATGGAGGTGTGGTAATGGCGATCGCTAGTTCCATACTGATAGTGGCTGCATCTACACCCAAAGCCACAGCTCAAATTCCCTTTTTCCCACAACTGCAAGCCCCAAGCAGTGTGAATAATGATGCAAGTAACACCAGTGTTTCTGATTGGGTTTATTTAGATGGCCGCCAGGTGTTTCAAATAGCCGGATCAAAAACCAATTTTCCCGAACGTTTAGATGATGTCCAGCAGAATTTGGATCAAATTAGCCAAAATTACTTTCGTTCGTCTGATCAGCAAGTCAAGGTAGAGGTTCGCAAAATCAACGCATTACCAGTAATTTATGTCAACAAACAATACTTAATGACCATCACTGCCGATGATGCCAATCTCCGCAAGGTAGATATCATGACATCGGCAAATCAAATCAAAGAAGCTTTGCCAAAAGACTTGCAACGAGCCAAACAAGAGCGACAAACGGAATTTTTAATTAATCAAGGTAAAATTGCAGGTGCGATCGCCTTAGCAATGATCATTTCCAGTTTGGGAATATATTATTGGCAACGCCGCTCAACAAGAAATCTAGAAAACACAATTTCCCAACCTTCACAAACAGCTGAACCAATTACTACTCAACTAAACCAGCAACAACAAAAACATATCCAAGAAGCAAAGAAACGATTGCTTCAGCTGACTCAAGCCGGAATTTGGGGTAGCGGCAGTTTTATTATTTTGGGTCTGTTTCCCTACACGCGACCGTTTCAAGTCGGAATTCTCACCGCTGCTCAATTTCCTTTGAGATTGGCTGTTGTCGTGCTAGGAACTTATGTTGCTATCCGTTTAACCTATGCATTGATTGACCGCTTTACCTCTACTTTGATTAGCAGTGGTGCTTTATTAAGTTCCGAAACTTCTGAGCGGTTACAACTACGTGTTTCTACTTTCTCTGGTGTCACAAAAAGTATCGCTACTGTTGTTTGGGTGGGAGTAGGTATCTTATTAGCACTAGTTGCGTTGGGCATAGATATCGTTCCCTTGCTGGCAGGTGCTAGTTTAGTTGGTGTTGCAGTATCTCTGGCTTCGCAAAACTTAATAAAAGATGCGATTAACGGCTTTTTGATTATCCTAGAAGACCAATATGCCCTTGGTGATGTGATTAATGTGGGTAACGTCGGCGGTCTGGTGGAAAATTTAAATCTACGGATGACTCAGCTACGGGATTCTGAAGGACGCTTAATTACAATTCCCAATAGTGAAATTAAAATAGTTGCCAATCTTTCGAGTCGTTGGTCACGAGCCGATTTAACGATTCCGGTTGACTACCAAACCGACATCAACCAGGCTTTGAAATTGATTGGAACTGTAGCGATGGAAATGGATCAAGATCCACTATGGCAACGTCAAATTTTAGAAACACCACAAGTTTTAGGAATCGATAATTTTGGCGATCGCGGTTTAATTATTCGTGTGTGGATTAAGACACAGCCACTCAAACAATGGGATGTGGCCCGCGAATACCGTCGTCGCTTAAAAATCGCCCTAGATCAAGCCGGAATTTCTATTCCTGTTCCTCAACAAGCAATTTGGGTTAACGATGCTCAGTTGCTGAACTCACATACAAACGGCAAAGCCGAATAAGGTTCTTTACCCATAACCTCTGCACAGAGATTATGGGTAAAGGCGTGAATTCTCACTTTTTTAGTACAAATGTACTATAATAGATATATAGCCTGTACAAAGTCGAGACGACAGCAAAACGGCTGTATGAAAACCTTCTGGAAGATGAATTTAAAGGTTAATCCTATGATTAAGCATTACATTCTCAACCTCAATCCAACTGCTAAGCACGAATGGGACAGATGTATATTACGTGACCCATTGACAGCAAAACGCCCAGACATATCCAAATTAATTGCTGAGGCGGTTGGTGCTGATACAGGCAGTTACTTGGTGAGTGTGAATATTGAAGTTCAGGTATTAGAACAAGCTGCCGTACCGCAAGCTGAGCAACTCTCGCTTTCATTTCCAGAAGTAAATGTCGCATCACAAATGCGGGAAGCAGCGTAAATGAAACAGAACAGGAACAACTAAGCCACTCACAACAATAACTGCTAAAACAGACGTGCGATCGCACGTCTGTTTTATTTATAAATATTTTAATTCAGCAACGCCCAAGGGCAGAATCTACAACCCAAAATTGGCTACGGTAAATACTTTTGCACCACACTCCATCCAGTCAGAGATACCCAGGTGAATGCTACAAATAGAAGAACATTTATACTGATATGTAACGGTCTAGCCCAAACTTTGTTAGGAATTTGTGTTGCACTAAAAGCTGACAGTAAAACTAACACCACTACTATTAACCCAGCTGCCAAGTGTGGCGAGTGTCCCAAAGAGCCAAAGTGCCCTACAGTGCCAACAATACCAATTGCTAGCAGCAACAGCACCAAACTTACCATGGTGATGCCCATCATATAGTGGAGCGATCGCACCCCTCTATTCCCGCTTATATAAGCAGCAATTAGCGGTATCTGCTGTCTAGTTCTCCCTTGAAACATCCAAACGCCAGTAAATGCCAACATTAAATAAGCCAATAGAGCCAACCCCATCGACCAAGCAGCTATTTTCCATAACCAGAGAAAAGACGGCAAATTCATAAATAATGATTGAGGTTACTTCTATTTTTAAAAGTCCTTGATTTTAATACAAAGCATATTAAGTCACACAGTTAGATGATTGATACTAGTGACAATAGGCCAATAGCTCATATTTTAGAAGACTGGAAAATATATGTATTGATAACGCTTCTTTACAATTGTTTTAGTTATAATACAATGTATTTAATATTACTTGCTTTATTTTGTTAGCAACCTGTAAACTAAGTAAACTAGCGTGTAACTCCATACATGACAATATTGTTTGAGAGTCATTAAATCATGTTTTTTGAGTAATAAAGGTCAATTTACAATTATATTCAACGCATAAATACAGTGGTTTAAAGTATCATAATTTTTAACTTATAAGTTAAAAATTTAGATAAAATGTCACCAGTATATTGTTCCTAAGCAATAAAAATATTAAGAGTTTTAATATGTTTGACTTAAATGCAAAACGTCGAAAAACAATAGCTTCATTGTTTAGTTTGTCTCTTGCGTTTGTTCTGGTAGTGAGTTGTACTGCTACTCCCGTGATTAACTTAGCACATATAGCAACTAAGGCTAATACGCTTGTAACCTTAATTGATCTTACCGAGAAAACATTTTACATAGCTTCTAAATTAGTAAATATTTCTTATGGAGAATTAAAACAAAATATAAATAACGAAAATTTTGTAGTTGGCAAAAAGTTTTCTAATGAACTCATCGAAAATATGGAGACTCGATATTCAGATTTATCGACAAAGCATCAGGAGTTGGATAATTCAATTGATAAAACTAATACAGCCGCAAATGACTTATTTTCAACGCTTGAAACAAGAGCTAACCAAAATTCTAGACCTGACTTACAAGAAAAGTCATTACGTGGTATTCATCTCAATAAAAAAGCTTTTACTGAAAAAATAGAAGTAGCTGAAAATGTTTCATCAAAACTTAAATTGTCAATCAAAGAGTATGACAATATTCTCAATTTTTTACAGGTAACGACAGTGCTTGACGCATCACAGAAATACATTACAACAGTTGATTCAGTGATATCACAGTATGAAACCTTGAATCAGGAGGTTCAGGCAGCCCTTAATGAAGGACGGCAAATAGTCGCAAATACTCCGGGGGTTCCTTCCCAAGAGCCTAAAGTAGGGACAGTTCCCACCCCAGAACCTAGCGAAAATACAACTGAACAGTCAGTGGTAGTTCCTACCCCAATACCCAGCGAAAATACAACCGAACAATCGGTAAATCATCCCTTGTTAGGAGTAAACGGTATTGGTCTGACACCAGAAGGGCGTCAGCAAATCAAACAAGACAAAAATCTCCAACACCTCTTGCTCAATGTAGATAATGTAGATGGAGGTGTCTTGGTAGTTGAAGTAGTCAATAATTCCTCTGCCGCTGAGGTTGGTATCCAAGCAGGTGATATTATTTTGACAATTAATGGCAAATCTGTAACTGATGTCAGTGAAATTACAGCCGAACTCAAAAAATATCAAGCGGGTGCGGAGTTACCGTTGGTAATACATCGCAATCAACAGAACCTGGAAGCCTTGGTGCGTCTCAAGGCTAACCCTAACACCTCCAATTTGCAAGGAGAGAACAACTAGGCCTGTCGGATATATCTTGAAAATGGGGAGCAGGGGGATGAGGGGCTAGGGGAGATGAGGGAGATGAGGGAAAAATAAGCAACACCAATTCCCCATTCTCCATTCCCCATTCTCAAACAAAAAAGGCTGCTGAATATAGCAACCTATAAAAATGAGCAAAATTTTTTATTTTAATCAACAGATGCTAAACCAGCGACTTGTAAAGGTTTCGTGGTATCTGAGGTTTTTGTATTAATTGGTTGTACCATTGGTTTGGTATTAAATGATGAGTCTTGATCAAACTCATAGCTGCTAGGTTCATTTAGTACAAGGCGATCGCACGGAATCGTATCGGATAGAATCGCGCTTGCTATCATACCCGTATGAATTTCCAGTTGCGCTCTTTGTGGAGCTTCAAACATTAAACGTTGTCCTGGAAAAACAACCCGTTCAAAGTACCAGTTGGGAATATTGGAGATACGCGCCACCTGTATTTTGCTCGTGGCATTGATGTAGCAGCAGAGATTCTTTGTTGATTGTTCAGGTGGTAGAGAGTCTAAAATTTGAGCCATAACTGCTGAGGAGCTTTGCGCCACAATTTTACATTACACATACAAAGGTAACATCGGCTGATCCCCAGTTGCTGTAACTCCGACTACCAACTGAATTTTTCTACGCTATTTCTATCTAAAGACATGTTCAAGTTATGAAAATTGTATAAAAAAATATGCAATTTATACAATCATGGATTATTGCAGAAATTTTATCGGTTTTTTTCCGAAATCACAAAGTTTTTATTTACACAAAGTATCTCCGAGTTAAGTACAGCAACGATCTCTCAACTTCGCCCAGCAGAGGAAGTAAAGTTTTTTGTTTGATTTTTTTGGTTACTCACAGGTGAAAATCATCGCTTAACGAACGTTCTCAATGTTATGGTAAAGATATGTGAAAATTTTCTTCATAAAACCTATTTATTTTATTTGACGCCAGAAAAATTTTAGCAATTTCCATAGTTGTCAAAAAAATTAATGCATATCAAAAAACAGCTAAAATGTCAAGGATAAGTGCGATCGCGCTCAGAAATCGCCAGCAGATACTTAAAAATAGGATTTTGATCTCGATTCATCCTAAATAACGGCAAGATGGAAGAAAAACACCCATGATGGAAAATCGAATTCTCTATGTTCGCCTTCCTTGTAACCCCATCTTCCCCATTGGGGTTGTCTACCTATGCGACCATGTTCACAAGCAGTTTCCCAACATTGAACAGCGCATTTTTGATTTAGGGACAGTACCACCTCTAGATTACGCTGCCGCCTTAGATCGCTGTATTGACGAATTCCAGCCCACGCTACTAGTGTACTCTTGGCGCGACATTCAAATTTATGCGCCTGTAGGTGGGCGTGGCGGCAACCCATTGCAGTATTCCTTCGAGTTTTTCTACTCCCCCAACCCATTACTCAAGCTGAAGGGTGCTGTTGGTTTATTAAGAATTGCATCGGGATATTATGGTGAGTTATGGCGCAATTTGGGCTTACTGAAACGGGGCATTAAACGCGCTAAACGTTATCACCCTAATGCTCGTATTCTTGTAGGTGGTGGTGCTGTCAGCGTCTTTTACGAACAAGTGGGTAAAAGCCTACCCCAGGGAACGATTGTTTCTGTGGGAGAAGGCGAAACCTTGCTGACAAAACTTTTAAGTGGACAAGAATTTCGTGACGAAAGGTGCTATGTAGTAGGAGAAGATCAACTACGCGATCGCCTGATTCACGAACAACCCACTCCCCTAGAAAAATCTGCTTGTAACTACGACTATATCGAAAGCGTTTGGCCAGAGTTTAACTATTATCTGCAAGAACAAGACTTCTATATAGGTGTACAAACTAAGCGTGGCTGTCCTCACAACTGTTGTTATTGCGTATATACTGTTGTCGAAGGCAAACAGGTACGCATCAATCCAGCAGATGAAATCGTTGCTGAGATACGCCAATTATACGATCGCGGCATTCGCAACTTCTGGTTTACCGATGCCCAATTCATCCCAGCGCGGAAATATATCGATGATGCTGTGGAACTTCTGCAAAAAATCATCGATTCTGGTATGACAGATATCCATTGGGCAGCATACATCAGAGCCGACAATTTGACACCTCAATTATGTGAGTTGATGGTGAAAACTGGCATGAATTATTTTGAAATCGGGATAACTAGTGGTTCTCAAGAACTCGTGCGGAAAATGCGGATGGGGTATAACCTGCGTACTGTCTTGCAAAACTGCCGTGATTTGAAAGCAGCTGGTTTCAACGATTTGGTTTCCGTCAATTACTCATTCAACGTCATTGACGAACGTCCCGAAACCATCCGCCAAACCATCGCTTACCACCGCGAACTTGAGCGTATTTTTGGTGCGGATAAAGTTGAACCTGCGATTTTCTTCATTGGTTTGCAACCCCATACCCATTTGGAAGAATATGCCTTCAAAGAAAACATTCTTAAACCAGGGTATGATCCAATGAACATTACACCTTGGACTGTCCAGAAAATGTTATGGAACCCCGAACCTCTTGGTTCATTCTTTGGGGAAGTCTGCTTACAAGCTTGGCGACAAAATCCCAACGATTTCGGACGCGAAGTGATGAAAATTTTGGAAGAAAAACTCGGTTGTGCCGATTTAGAAACCGCGCTGACTGCACCTATTGAGGTTAAGGAAAAACAACTCGTTACAGCTGGGTAAAGACGCGCTTTTGAAGCGTCTCTACAATAGGTTGTTTGATGAGTGAATTTTTAATCAGTAGTGCTGGGTTGTGGTGCTTGATAACCTAACTCAGCTTGCTGCATTTCTGCTACTAATTGTTGGCTACGACGTAAATAAGCAACGAACAGCAAGATTGTGAAGGCAATAATTGCAAAACCAATCCAGCCTTCGCTAAAAGTATCATATGACCCATGTAACACTGCGGCGATCGCTACTCCGATAAACATAATCGACCATTTTCGCGAGCGGTTAATTGCTGCTAGTCCGAGAAAATAACCAACGATTCCTGCTAAAATCGCATGAAACAATGGTAGGGAAACAAAGCGGATAGTGTTACTGACAATGTAAGAGCCAAAGTCAGATCTACCTCTGACTAAATTTAAAGCATACAACAAAGAGTAAGAACCACCTTCGGCGATCGCAAATCCTAACCCTGACATAGCCCCATAAAAAGCACCTGTCAACGGTTCGTTTAATTTTCGAGGTTGGAGTAAAAATAAATATACTGGTAACGCTTTACACAGTTCCTCTAAAATTCCCACGCCCAATATAAAACCAAGTAGCTGTGGAATCAAGCCCAACTGAGATTCTGTAGCGGCGTAAAGTAGTTGAATTGGTGGAAATTGGATAATTAACAGTAGGAAAGGAATACCGATAAAAGCTGTAAATAACACGCATTGCAGCGTAGTCCGCCAAGAAAACCACGCTGGCTTAATTAAGTCATAGAGTACAACACCCCAAATACTGGCGTAGTAGATACCTAACAACCAAGCGGTTTGTTCCAAATTTGCGGGATTAGCAATTAAACTCACTCCCAAGGGAAATAAACCAAAATACAACAGTAATTTTACTGTATTACTTTTGTACAATTCAGAACTAAAAACATCCTTATAAGGTAAGACTGAAGCAAATTTAAAAGTTCGTAGCGTAGCTATAAATTCCGCAGCTTGCGATCGCTTCTTGGACAGTAAAAACCTCTCATCCCAAGCGGGAAACTCTTCCCCAACCTTTCGCCCATACACCTGCACCATAGTAACTGATTCTGGTTGCCAAGTAGAGAGTTCTTGACGGATAAAAGTAACAGATGGTGCTTGATTTGGAACTTGCTCAGACTCTAACATCAAATGTAAACAACCATCCTTGAGACTGGCTGTAACAGTAGTCCCCTGGGGTTGAAAATAGAAGTTCATCTGAGTTGCAATAGCGTTAACATCACCCTGTTTTGCAAGTTCTAGCCAGTTATTGTCTGTCATAAATAAATTATACAAAAATTCTAAAAATCTCTTGCCAATACCCCAATTCCCAACCCTTTCGATATGTAGCGTAATTCGAGCCTCAAAAAGTAAACTTAAAATAGTTATAAAATTTTTATTTCCCTCACCGCCTCCGCAATTCATTTGATTAAACCATGTTAGAAGGCTCCATACTCCAACAGCTAGAAACAATTCATCGCCACAGCGCTAGGCCGATTCGATTCGGAGTGTACTACAAAAATACTCTAGTATCTTTGTGCCATGCTTTAGAAGATCATATCTTGACTGCCGACGGTACACCGCTAGTCATCACAGCCTTCCAACAAGGTAAATGGTATCTGCAAGAAGCAGAACGCTATGCAGATATCGCCAAACGCAGCCGCGAAATTGCCATCATGGCAGCACCGGATACAGGCTTTGCAGAACATCCCACTAGCCAATTACCTAATGTAGACTTAGTAGCGTTAGATGCAAATGATCCAGTTGCACAAGAGTGGCACTTGATTATTTTGTCACCTAGTTACACAGCAATGGTACTTTGTCAAGAGTTATCAGCCGCTGATTATGGTGTCGGAGGATTACCAGCCTTAGATTTAGAGCGCAAATTTTATGGATTGTGGACATTTGAACCAGAGTTAGTCCAAGAGACAGTAGAGTTAGCGATCGCCCATATTAAAAAATATAACCCGGAACTGGCGCAAAAACTCATAGCCCAAAAACAGGCGATCGCGCCCTCCCTTGCCACCGCCAAAAACTTGGGTACAGTCGTTTCTCGCGTAGTAGATTACCTCCAAACAGGACAAGATAATTTATCCATCCCCGCAACGCTTCGTCAACAAGCACTAGACGGCAACTTGGTTTCTAACGAAATCCAAGCATTCTTGCGAATGGCCCAACTGATGGACATGGCAGATGTCAATAATCCTCTAGCGGCTGCGGAAGTAGTCGGACTTGCCGAAGCGATGGGACAGCTTTTAGATCTTCCCGCGTGGCAAATTAAGAGATTGCGGTTAGCAGGTTTGTTACACCGCATAGATCCACTACAAAAAACAGAAAGCGTTCTTACTTCTGATGTATCTACACGTTACCAAGAAGATGCCCCCAGTTCTCCTTTAACTTGTCCGCTAGTACCAGGGGCACAGGTATTGCGAACAATGCCCCGACTACGGGCGGTTGCCCAAATTATCACTCACCAAACCGAGTGGTGGAATGGTACAGGAGAACCAGCAGGTTTAGTTGGTGATGAAATTCCCCTAGAATCAAGAATTTTGGCCCTATTGGCAGACTTTCAATGGCGAGTCAATCAGCGCAAATCATCAAATCAGAGTCGGGAAGAAATATTCACTCAAGCTTTAGATGAGTGCAGACAACAACAATCTACCCGCTTTGACCCTAAACTTGTAGATGCCCTTGCTTTATTAGTCATGGGTTTACAACAAGGTCTCGACCTACCCATAATGACACCAAAAGTTAGCATCGGCATTTGGTTACTTGACTCTCGATGGGACAGCCACAGCAAGAATAGTGAAGAGATTAGCAGTTACCCCACATGAACATTGACGCCATTAAATTAGGAAAACTAAAACAACTCCCTGGAGCTAATTTAGAAGATGAAGAACTCTCTGGGCTTGATTTAAACCGCATAAATTTGGCTGGCGCTACCTTAGTTGGCACAAATTTTATCGGTTCTAAACTTGAAGGAGGGCATTTAGAAGGAGCAAATTTGATGGGGGCAAACCTGCAAGAAACCGACTTGCGAGCGAACCTCATGGGAGCTAATTTGATGCAAGCAGATTTAACAGGCGCTGACTTGCGGGGTAGTAATTTGCGCGGTGCTAACTTAATGGGAGCCAGACTCAGCGATGTATCTTTAGCAGGTGCTTTTTTGAGTGGTGCCAATTTGATGAACGTCAATTTGCAGGGCGTTGACTTGCGGAGTGCTGACTTGCGAGGTGTAAACCTGACTGGTGCAAATCTCAAAGGCGCAGACTTAAGTCGTACTGATTTACAAGGGGCCTTATTAAGCGAAGCAAATCTCGAAGAGGCTGATTTACGGGGGGCAAATCTAGCTGGGGCAAATTTGACAGGAGCGAATTTACTCTGTGCAGAGTTAGAAGGTGCAAATTTAAATGGCGTTAATTTAGATAGGGCTTGTTTAGTAGGTACAGTAGTGAAGACAGTTGCCTAAAACTTGCAAAAAGTCCAGTGTCTGTTGACATTGTTAAAAATTTTGCAGGTAAAGCAGGTGAAAATTTATGAGTTTACAGGAAGTTCTCAAGTTAGCGATTATTGCTGCTACAGCCCTACATCTGGGAGTACCAGTGATTAGTCGAGATAGTAAAATAAAACTATCTACTGTCAATAACATTTGGTAAAGATAAAAATGTTTACTTATGTATGACAAATTTAGTAATTGGCAAGAGTGGCTAACTGTAACAGCTTATATAGGATTTATAGTATTCATCATCTGGCGTATATTTACCACACAAAATAAATAACTAGTTCTTAAAAAAACTACATATCAGTTTTCCAGGGTCGTTGTCTGCAAATGGTATAATAGCCCCATCTTTTTGCACCTTCGCTTTAGTACGGCAGTTATAAATTTCTATTGGTCTTTTAATTGCGTCTACACTCACAACTGCCCTATATTCCCAATAATTTTTAGCACTGCGATTAATACTAACAATACAAATCTGATGCCCACTATAATTGCGACATACAGATGCAAAAGCTGGAAATGCCACCGACAAAGAAAGTATTAATAGCAGCGCAATAGCAACACATTTGCTCATAGTTAAATTTGACAACAAAATTATTGAATTTAATAGGCTTAAACTTAAGTGAAAATTATCAAGTCATAAAACAGAATCAACTTAAGATTGGATTTCAAATGATTTAATCATCTCCTGTACTCTTTTAAAGAATTTATCATAATCATTTATATCTGCTGTGTATGTAATTATGTATACTTTGTCGTTTTTTAAAGTCCAAACTTGCAGATTTTTCACGCTAGTTTTTTGATTTGTTCCAGTAAAAACTAATTCCTTGCCTAGTCTATTTGCTAAAGTAGTTGAAGATGTATTAATAATTTTCGATTCTAGCAAGCTATTTTTAATTTCGTTAATAAATAAGTTTGTAGATTCTTCCAATGTTCCTGAATAACTTTCAATGCTGATAGTCAGGTAGTCTTGGAATTTATCTGCATCGCTTTGTTTAGGTGACAAGAATCTAACTACTTCGCCTGTAATTGGATTATCGATATCTTGTCTGTCCCAAGTATCAGGATGTTTGATTTTGATCCTATATTCAGCATCGTTATAGATTTTTTCTATCACAAGTACATCTTTTTGAGATCTAATTAGTAGAATAATTGTGGCGATCGCAGCTGCTATCCCTAGTCCAACTAAAATTTTCCCAAATAGTGCAAAGCTACGTAATGAATTAGCTTTAGTGGTTTTTTCCTGACTATTTTCTCTAATTACTGGGGACTTAGAAGTTGAAAGCGATCGCTCTTCTAAAGCTTGCAACACCTCAAATGCTGACTGATATCGCTGACGGCAATCATAACGTACCATTATATCCAAAATGTCTGCTAATTTAGAGCCATCTTGTGCCTGCTGCCGCCAAAGAATTTCTTTTGTCTGAGGATCTATTGGTAGTTTTCTGTCGTTGAGAGGGTGGGGATATATCCCTGTCCATGCTTGAATACCCATGATTCCTACTGCATAGACATCGCTATTGAATTGTGGGTTTCCAGCAGCTTGTTCATTCGGCATATAACCGGGAGTACCAATAGCAACTGTTAAAATTGTTTGTCCATGCTGGTTGACTCCATTAACTTCTTTAACTGCTCCAAAATCAATCAGCACGATTTTTTGATCTGATTTCCGTCGTAGGATATTCGTTGGTTTGATATCTCGATGGATGACGTTATTTTGATGCACAAAGACTAAAACTTCCAAAATTTCTTTTAAAATTTTCATCACTTCAGCTTCATTCAAAGACTTACCAAAAGGAGGTAGCTCTTGACTTAGTTCATGTCCTTCAATATATTCTTGAACTAAATAAAAATCTTGATATTCTTCAAAGTAAGCTAATAGTTGCGGTATTTGATCATGCCTTCCTAATACTTGCAACTTTTTGCCTTCATTCTCAAATAAACGTCGTGCCTGCTGCAAAGTGTATTCATCGGTAGCCTTTGGTTTAAGCAGTTTAATGACACACTTGTTATTGTACAATTGCGTATCTTCAGCTAAGAAAGTAACACCAAATCCTCCTTCTGCCAATTGCTTGATAATTTTATAACGCCCATTACCTAGTTTTTGACCCAGCATTCTATTTACCATACTTTTGAGAAAGAATAGCTAATGAGATATTTTAAATCTATATTGGATGAATTATTCAATTTATAAACTTTACAAATTCAATGATTGCAAAGTATTGTAACAAAAATTATTTAAGTCTATGTATTCTTGTCAAGAAATAAGAATAACATGTCTAAATACTTCTACTTAATATCAATAATATGGTAGATTAAAATTTTCTAATATGCCTATTCTAAAACTAAAAATATTAATGTACTTATTTATGATTAGGAAATTTTACAGTATTAGTGTAAGTAACTGCATAAATGTAAGGGCATTGGTTTAAAATAACTTGCTGGCAGCACTTCTGAGGCATGAATTGACTTGTAATTGTATAAATATCTTCATTAAAATACTTTGAGATTTTTTGCATAATTCTATGAAACATAGGTTATTTGTTCAAGTATTAGCAGGGGTTACAAGAGCCTTTGCGATCGCAACGCTAATTTTATCTAGTACTGTTGCCACCAATCAGCCAACCGATGCTAATGGCATAACCTTCTTTTGCGGTAAGGATAAGGGTATACCAGCTACAAAAGCTCGCATCCAACGGGGAGACAGAACGATTGTTCGTTGGGTTTCCGATGATTACTTCCCACGCGATTTGACGCCGCAAAAGCGTTGTACTCAGGTATCTCGGAGATTTCAGAAAAACTTGGACAACCAGAATCTCAAAACTATCATAACTGGCACGCTAAACAAACAACCTGTAGTTTGTGCTGCTGTTAGCACAAATGACACTTGTACAAATAGCACTTTGTTATTCACCCTCAAACGTGGTGCTAATCCAAGACTTGCTATGCAAAGAATATTAGATCGGCGTGGGTTAGAACGTGGAGAAATACTAAATCAAAGTAGCGATAATACCCAGATTTATATTGATTTCAATACATATATAAATAGTCTCTCTGTTGAACCGTAAGTTTAGTTTCTAGTAATTAAAACTCTATGCTGACGACTAGAGTTGCAGTTTAATGAACAAAGCCCGTCTACGTTGATTTTTTTGAAATCTGTGGAGGCGGATCTTATCTTTTTCAAAAATTAAATTGCTAGTTATCCGGGAAGTAGAACAAGGGAGATGAGGGAGATAACTGATAACTGACTAATTCCCCATTCCCAATGAAAAATCAAATTTGAGAAATTAGTTTAAGAAAATGAAGCATTATTATACACTTACATCCATACTAATTGGTGTATCAATTGTGTTAGTAAATTCACAAGTTGCACTGAGTTTATCCATGCAAGAGATAGAACAGATTGCCAGAGAAATTACAGTGCAGATTGTTGATAATCAAAATTCTAGCATCTCAGGCTCCGGAGTAATTATCAAACATTCTGGGAAAATTTATACCGTTCTGACTACCTATCATGTAGTGAAAGATGGTAAAAAACAAATATTTACTTCAGACAAACAAAGTAATCAAATTAAGTCTATGAAACCTTTAAAAGGTTCAAACGGTTCAGACTTGGCTATTGTTGAATTTAGCAGCAACAATAACTATAAAATAGCTAGGATAGGCAATTCCGACCAAGCCACAGCCAGCACAACAGTTTATGTAGCAGGATTTCCAGCCCAGAGAGGATCTATTACCAATCCTGATCTATTTTTGAATAGAGGACAAGTAAATGCTAATGGCGCTGCTCAACGTGAAGGCTATAACCTGATTTACGATAACGATACCTTAGAAGGCATGAGTGGTGGTGCTGTGCTGAACGAACAAGGGGAACTTGTGGGAGTTCACGGCAGATCTGACAAGCAAGAATTAGGTGACAAGAGCCAAACTAAAATTATTACAGGCATCGGTATTACTATCTATTCTGCTTTACAGCAGATGTTAGCGGTAGGAATAGATCTGGGGGTGCGTCCGTCTAGTACCAATGTTGCGGCTGCACCAAAAGCCGATGACTTCTTTATCAAAGCAAAACAGAACTATGATAATCAAGACTATAAAGGTGCTGTTGCTAATTATACAGAAGCCATTCGTCTCAATCCTAATTATGCCGAAGCTTACAATGATCGCGGTGCTGTCCGCTTTCTATTGGGAGACAAGCAAGGAGCGGCAGCTGATTTTACCTCAGCGATCAAAATTAGTCCCAACTATGCCCAAGCTTACAACAACCGGGGTACTATCCGTGCTGACTACTTAAGAGACAAACAAGGGGCAGTAGCTGATTTTAACCAAGCTCTCAACATTAACCCCGACTATGCCGAAGCCTACAATAGGAGGGGTCTTACCCGTGCTACCTTGGGAGACAAACAAGGAGCAATAACTGATTACAACCAAGCCCTCAAGATTAATCCCAACGATGCCCAAGTCTACAATAACCGGGGTGTTGCCCGCAACGATTTGGGAGACAAACAAGGAGCAATAACTGATTACAACCAGGCTCTCAAGATTAATCCCAACGAACCCAACGTCCACTACAATCGGGGTTTTGCTCTTTTGCAATTAGGAAACACCGAAGGAGCAATAGCTGATTTCAACCAAGCTATCAAAATTAATCCCAACGATGCGGAAGCCTATAATGGGCGGGGTAGGTGTCGCTTTAAATTGGGAGATATACAAGGAGCAATAGGTGATCTGACTCTAGCTATCAAAATTAATCCCAATTATGCCGATGCATACTACAACCGAGGCTTTGCACGCCCTGATGTGGTTGATTTGCAGAAAGCAGCTGATCTTTATTTAGAACAAGGAAAAATAGCTGAGTATCAGACAGCGTTGAAGCGGATTAGAAGAGTTCAGCAGTAATAGCATAGCCGCATGAAAATAATGCATCTTGATATTATCTCTAAGCTCGACTTGATCCATTTGCAGTGACGAAACCCTGTTTTTGTTGAGAGAATTCGTCAGCGTACTTGCTGACATTAAGTAACGAGACAGAGCTAATCTAAGTTTAAAATATTACATTTTGACCAAGATATTTCGTGATTCTGTGGAATTTTGGTATTTTATTTTGTATCTTTCGATATTCTTATAAAAGTTGAGATGCGCTTATGCTCCTCAAAGGAACTATCCTGCGTAACCGCTACCAAATCATCAGACATCTTGGAAGTGGAGGTTTTGCAGACACTTACTTGTCAGAAGACAGAGATTTACCTGGTCATCCGCAGTGTGTAGTCAAAAACCTCAAACCAACAAGCCCCGATCCAGCAGTTTTACCAATTGCTAGACGTTTATTTGAAACGGAAGCACAAGTACTCTATCTGTTAGGTCAACATGAACAAATTCCCAAGTTGTTTGCTCACTTTGAAGAAAATGGTGAATTTTATTTAGTTCAAGAATTTATTGATGGTTATGATCTAACCGCAGAATTAGCTCCTGGCAAGCGGTTTAGTGAACAAGAAGTAATTAAATTGTTACAGAATATTCTCGAAGTCTTGGTGGTTGTCCATCAAAAAAATATTATCCACCGAGATATCAAACCCCAAAATATTATGCGTCGTCGATATGATGAAAAAATTGTGTTGATTGATTTTGGGGCAGTTAAAGAAATTGGCAGTTTAGCAGTGAATACTCAAGGTCAGGTGAAGTCTACCATTACCATTGGTACTCCCGGTTATATGCCAAATGAGCAAGCTAATCGTGACCCTAAATTATCAAGCGATATCTATGCAGTGGGTATGATTGGTATCCAAGCTCTCACAGGTTTGTTACCACAACAATTACTCCAAGACCCAACAACAGGTGAACTAAATTGGCGTAATTATGTACAGGTGAGTAATAAGCTGGCAGATGTTCTCACTAAAATGATACATTACCACTTCAGCCAGCGTTACCAATCTGCATATGAGGCTTTACAAGCTATAAAAGCTTTGGCACCAAAAGCGCAAACTACAGAGCTTAGCACATCTTCCATTCTGAGAATGCCACAAATTCCTAGATCATTAATACAGCCGATTTTAATCGGAATAGGAGGATTAGCAATAGGAATAATTGCTACTTTTACTCTGATAAATCGTCCTCAATCTGCAACAGTGCAACCTGCAACAACTCCTGCAACTCAATCGCCAATTGCAAGTTCTCCGGCATCAACTGCGACACAATCTCAGGAGACAAAACCTGAACCGACAGACTTGGGTGAACCAAAAGATTCGGGGAGTATCTCAGCAAAACCTGTTAACTTTGCGATCGCACCAAAATTTGATGGTGCTGGTCTTTTTTCTGAAGGTCTAGCGGAAGTAAGAGTTAATGGCAAATGGGGCTATATTGACAAAACTGGCACAATCGTTATTCAACCAAAATTCGACGAGACTCAAGCTTTTTCTGAAGGATTAGCAATTGTTTGGATTGCTGGTGAGAACACTGGTTATATAGATAAAACTGGAAACTATGTAATCGATCCGCGATTTGCTAAAGGTTCTACTGGAAAGTTTTCTGAAGGATTAGCACGCCTATGCTTGGCCAGCACTTGCGGTTATATCAACAAAACAGAATTCGTCATTGACCGGAAATTTCTTGCTGGTGGCGACTTTTCTGAAGGATTAGCCGCAATCAAGGATGGTGACAAGTGGGGCTATATTGACAAGACTGGCAGCGCTGTCATCAAGCCAAAATTTGATAATGCTGGTAACTTTTATGAAGGGTTAGCCGTAGTCAAGATTGGTGATAAATGGGGTTATATTGACAAAACTGGCAACGTTGTCATCAAGCCACAATTTGATGATAAAGGTTATTCTTCGTTTTCCGAAGGGTTAGCTGTAGTCAAGATTGGTGATAAATGGGGTTATATTGACAAAACTGGTAACGTTGTCATCAAGCCGCTATTTGATGACGCTTTTGATTTTGCTCAAGGGTTAGCAAGGATACAGAGTGGCGAAAAGTTCGGCTTTATTGACAAAACTGGTAACGTTGTCATCAAACCACAATTTGATAATGCTGGTAGCTTTTTCGAGGGATTAGCAAGAGTAAAGAGTGGTGACAAGTGGGGTTATATTGACAAAACTGGCAAAGTTATAATCGAACCACAATTTGATGATGCTGGATATTTTTCTGAAGGATTAGTGTGGGTAACAAGTGGCAACAAAAGTGGTTATATTACTAATCCCTTAAAGTAATTCACTGATTACGATCCTACCGCTTGGAGTGCGTTGAGGATTTCCCTTTGCATCTAAATATCGCTGAGGTGCGATCGCCAATAATTCCAGTATTCTTTGAGCTTGTTGTTTGCTAGTGCTAGATTGCGTCATCGTTTTTATTCCCAATATCAAAGAGACGATCGCAGCGATCGCCCCCGCATCCACCAAGCCAATCCACTCATCAGCACTACTCCCATCACACCCTGTAAAGGATTATTATTCACACCAGTAACCCAATCAGGAACCCTACCAGAATATTTAATTAATTCTCCAACATTAATCATGTAATAACCCCAAACTATCCCACCATGAAAACCCATTGGTAAACCCAAACGCCCATGACGCCAACGCTTTGCCCATACCTGCGTTAACCCCAACATTAATAAGGCGGGAAATTGCGGTAGTGTATGAATAATTGCTTCCAAGGGTTTAATAAAATGCAATAACGCAAATGCAACAGCATCTGTCCATAATGCCACACCTGGCTTATAGTCGCGTTGCAACTCATCCAATAACCAACCTCGGAATAATAATTCCTCTGCAAATCCAATCCCTAAACCAACAACTAATCCTTCTAAAACTATTCTGACAAAAAAAACTTTTGGTTGCTGCCACACCAGCCAACCAAAAAAACCTTCAATGCTAAAAAGTATCAGAATATTAATTACTCCCATTGCCAAACCACGCAGCCAATCTACTCGATTTTGTCGCGTGTTTTCTAAACCGTAATACTGCAATATCTTTGGCTGTTGATAAACATATCTGCCCCATAGCTTGAGTAAAAAAATAAACTCAACATATAGCAACACTATTGTCAATATACTTACTAAATTAGAATCACGTACTAGTAAGTAAATAGGTGCGGCTAAAGGCAACCATAGCAGTAATAAAACAGCAATAAAAAAACCCAACCTAATAGGGGCAGGGCGTTGGGCTAAACGGATAAAATTTATTTTCATGTTGAGTCAGCAGTCAATTGTTGGTTGTCAGTTGTTAGTTGTTGTTCTCATTACCAATGACTAATAACTAATAACTATTCATCAGGTTCAATAGTGCTGCTCAAGCCATGACTTTTCAATGTTTCGCTGTAGAACTCAGCATGTTCTTGAGCGCAAGTGATGACTAAAGCCATCCCATTTGTATGGGCTTCCATCATAATACTAACAGCTTGGGGCTGGGTAAGGCTCGGCACAGTGGTGATTAGTACCTGCACCACGTACTCCATAGAGTTGTGGTCATCGTTATGGAGCAAAACGCGATACCGAGGCGCGAGCTTACGGGAAGTGGAACTTTTTTCAATGGTTTCAACTGACACGGCTCTTTGCCCTTTTCTCGTTGATTCACTACAACATGGTTTTTGTTGAGCGATCGCTTAACAGTTATTTACCTATCTTATAGTATTTTTGTTGAAATACTGTGACAGGGAAAACTTTTGCTGCCAAAAGAGCTAAAAGCAGCAGTCTTGTGCCGTTTCGCTTTAAAGTTGGTACGAGTACGTGGCAGAGAGTAGGGGGAAAGAATTAGAAACAATTATTTGTATCAAGTATTTCAAGAAATGGTATTAGGATACTGTCGGCACAGAAATAGCTTCTATTCTCCAGCAGATTTGCTGAGTATAAGTATTCTCAATCTTAAAATAAGATTAAGCTGCAAAAACTATCTGCCACTAACCGAACTGCATAATCATGAACATTAGCCTAGACTTTCAACCAGGACAAATCGTGTCTTTAGAGCATGGCGACAAGTATCTGTATGCAGAAGTTATTCAAATCATAGTTTCCCGTCAGGTGTGCTGGGTGCGTCCTTTACTGCTGGCTACCTACACCAAAGAACCACCCTTAATTACCGACTTGCGAGATGCATCTGACTTACTTTGGCCAATAAATTTATTTCGCCCAGCTTTAGACACAGAAGTAATTACTCTATTTAGCCAGGTTTTAGCCAAAGAACCCAAAAATGAACCTGACTCAGATGCGAAGCAGCAACTTCATCAATTTATTCATCAGATGTGGCAAACATATCAAGAGGGAGTAGGGAGTAGGGAGTAGGGAATTGGGAATTGGGAAATTGTAATTATCTTTCTCCCTCATCTCCCTCATCTCCCTCATCTCCCCCATCTCCCTCATCTCCCCCATCTTTCCCCACTCCCCTGCTCATCCATAACGAATCCCGGCGTCTCTCATGCGTTGAATGGCTTCGCGCAACCGCTCATCAGGAATAGTTAAAGCAATGCGGAAAAAGCCTTCTCCGGCTGCACCGTAACCATTCCCTGGAGGCACAAGAATACCACATTTGTCAAGTAGCAGCGCTGCAAATTCTGTTGAGGAGTATCCAGGAGGGACGGGTGTCCAAACGTAGAGGGTGGCTTTTGGAGGCTGAAGTGGCCAACCTAGAGATTGCAGTCCCTCAACAATGATGTCACGGCGATTTTGATAGACTGAAATCACAGTTTGGAGTTCTGCATCACTGCTATGAGAATAAGCTGCGATCGCACAGGCTTGAATTGCTTTAAATACTCCAGAATCAACATTAGTTTTTACCTGTGCTAAACCTTTAATTCCGATAGCATTACCAGCTACAAAACCAATTCGCCAACCTGTCATATTGTACGACTTAGACAAACTGTGAAACTCAATCGCGACATCTTTGGCCCCTGCAACTTGTAATACACTTGGCGGCTTGTAGCCATCATATGCCATTTCTGAATATGCATGGTCATGACATAACAAAATATCGTATCGCTTGCAGAAAGCCACCAATTCCTCAAAAAACTCTAGCGTTGCCAACGCCCCAGTAGGATTATTAGGATAGTTAATCCACAACAGTTTTGCTTTATGTGCAACTTCTTGAGGAATTGCACTCAAATCAGGTAAAAAGTTGTTTTCTGCCTTCAGAGGCATAGGAAAACACTCGCCACCAGCGAAGATAGTTGAGGTTCGATACACAGGATAACCAGGATCTGGTATCAGCGTATAGTCACCAGCTTCCACAAAAGCTAAGAAAGTATTGTGAATTGCTTCTTTTGAACCAATAGAAGAAACAATCTCTGTGTTTGGGTCTAATCCAGCCACCCCAAACCGACATTGCATCCACTTGGCAGCAGCTTCCCGAAATTCTTGTGTACCTTGGTAAGGTGGATAATTGTGGGTGGAAGCGTCATCAACAGCTTCATGCATTACCTGAATGATCCACTCAGGAGTTGGTTTATCCGGATCGCCAACTGCCATGTTGATGATATCAACTCCCTTCGCAACGAGTTCATTCCGTTTGCGGTTGATCTCAGCAAACAGATAGGGAGGAATTTTTTCTAGGCGTTTAGCGAACTGCATGGATATTAATTACTAATGCACAATATTAATGCTCATTAGCACAGTTTACACTAACTTAGAGACCACAGCGCTTTTCCAGCAGAAGTAGTTCGCGTAGCGTCCCGCAGGGAAGTGTCGAAACCCGGCAATCGAGGTGAGGTTTAATTTAGTTCTTCTACTTATCAGTACACTTGGAAGCTATAATGCCTTTATCAAAACTTATCTTAATACTATAGAAAAATTTGATTGTTTTAGTCTTTATTCAATTAACTTAATACAATTAAAAAAGTCTCAATACTAGATTAATTGCACCACTATCCAAGGCTAGGAACTAACTGAATTCGACCTGCATCCATCTCGGCCATCAATAATTCTAAGGCTTCATAGTCAACGTCTGATATGTAACCTAATTCTGTTAACTCTGAGTTAATTTCATTTTCTATCTCAGGAGTTAATTTTTTAATGTCAAGGGCTTTTTCTACTAATTGACGAATAGCGTATTTAGCTCTCATAAGTAATAAACCAAATATATATGATCCTAATTATCTTGGATGAAGTCAGGCATGATTAGTGATCTAAACAGCAACAAGTCAGTGATCCAGATCACAAACTAGGTAGAAAGACTGTGACCTATCACCTTGCCATACACCACAGGTAGTTTTGAGATTGATCTTTATTTACTTAAAGCTGACTGTTATCTAAAATCAGCCTTGTTTCCGTAAACTAAGCAAGCTCGATCAGCATAGTTACGGATGACTTATTTACTCTTTTGCTGTCTATGTTGATTGTTTTTGAACTTAGATAAAAAAAAAGTATATATAAATACATTTTAATCTGCTTTTATAACAATCTTTAATAGCAATGCACAAGCAATAAAGATTCAGCAAAGAGATTTAATACGTGTGGTCGATGCTATAACAAACAGATTATGTTCAAATAAACCTCAGATAGACGCTTCAACAACTCTCATAGGATATCATTATGCAAGCAGTGCTTCATTATCCCAAAGTTAAGATTACTCGTCTCCAAGGTAGCCTAAATGCCGCAAATGCTTTGGAATTTGAGCGAGATCTCACCACAGCATTAGCTCAAGATGAGATTTCCATTTTTGTAGCAGATTTAGCAGCAGTAGAATCCATAGACAGTGCAGGCTTAATGGCATTGGTATCTGTACTCAAGCTAGCCGGAAATTTAGGTAGAAGTTTCCGGCTTTGCTCTATTTCACCATCAATTAGAATTATTTTTGAACTCACGCAACTCGATAGTGTATTTGAAATCTTTGAAAGCGAAAGCGAAGCTGAGCAAGCAGTATAACTTCCTTAACAAAGAGTGACACTAGCGCCAAACTGAAGGTGTAATCAGATTTTGTGTAAAAAAGTTCTAAGTTAGAACCTTTAACTCTCATAGAAGACTTAGATCAATGCTAATGTTGGAGGTGATTAGCTGTAATTAAGTAGCTAAGAGATAGCACAGTGGCTGTTGCAGTTGAAAAATTAATTACGTCGGAAATTTTCAAGCCAGCGCGTTATCTAGGTAACGAAGGCTTAGCGGTACATAAACCTTGGGATGCAGCGACAATACGTTGGGTATTGACCTACCCAGAAGTATATGAAGTTGGTGCATCTAATTTAGGGCATGTGATCTTATACAACATTTTGAACGCCCAACCACGGCAATTATGCGATCGCGCTTACCTGCCAGGCTCAGACCTAGCAGCCAAACTACGGCAAACAAATACACCCTTGTTTGCCGTAGAATCAAAGCGATCGCTTACAGACTTTGACATTTTGGGCTTTAGCCTCAGTTACGAACTCGGAGCCACCAACATCCTAGAAATGTTGGATCTAGCCGGAATTCCTCTAACGTGGCGAGAAAGGCAGGGAGGCAGGGGAGCAGGGGAGGCAGGGGGAAAAATAACTCAACTCCCCAATTCCCATACTTCGACTCCGCTCAGTACAAGTTCCCCATATCCCCTAATTTTCGCAGGTGGACAAACAGCGACATCAAACCCTGAACCATACGCTGATTTCTTCGACTTTTTTGCTTTGGGAGATGGCGAAGAACTCCTACCAGAGATCGGTTTGGTTTTGGAAGAAGGCAAACAAGCAAGGTTGAGCCGAGAACAACTGTTATTGGATTTGGCACAAATACCAGGTGTATATGTCCCCCAATTTTACGATATGGCGGAGGACGGTTCAGTACATCCGCTGCGCCCAGATGTACCAAAACGCATTCTTCGGCGGGTAGCAACTCCCATCCCGGCTTATTCCATTGGGTTAGTGCCTTACATGGAAACCGTGCATGACCGATTGACGATTGAAATTCGGCGCGGTTGTACTCGTGGCTGTCGCTTTTGTCAACCGGGAATGCTCACTCGGCCAGCACGGGATGTAGAACCTGATCTAGTTGTAGAAGCAATTGAAGCAGGAATGCGAGCGACTGGTTACAATGAATTTTCCCTGCTTTCTTTGAGTTGTTCTGATTATTTATCTCTGCCAGCGGTAGGGATGGAAATTAAAAATCGCTTGAAAAATGAAAATATTACTCTGTCTCTCCCTAGCCAACGGGTAGACAGGTTTGATGAGAATATTGCTCACATCCTTGGTGGTACGCGACAAGGTGGACTAACTTTTGCTCCCGAAGCCGGTACTCAGCGGATGCGGGATATTGTCAACAAAGGTTTGACAAATGAAGAATTGTTGCGGGGTGTAAAAACTGCTTGGGAACAAGGCTGGGATAAAATCAAGTTGTATTTTATGATCGGCTTACCCGGTGAGACAGATGCTGATATTTTGGGCATCGCCGAAACAGTCAGCTGGCTGCAAAGGCAATGTCGAGCCAAAGGTAGAAAACCCCTCAACTTTAACCTGACGATTTCTAACTTTACGCCCAAACCCCATACACCCTTTCAATGGCACTCAGTTTCTACCGCTGAATTTAAACGCAAGCAAAACTTGCTGCGTCAAGAGTTCCGCCGGATTAGGGGAGTGAAGGTGAATTTTACTGATGTCCGCCTTTCGGCAATGGAGGATTTTATCGGCCGAGGCGATCGCACTCTTGGTAAAGTATTACATCGTGCTTGGGAATTAGGCGCAGGTATGGATTCGTGGTATGACAATTTAGACAAAGCTTTTAGCGCTTGGGGGTCAGCGATCGCCGAAGCAGGTCTAGATTGGAAATACCGCCAAGTGGAAAATGGTGAGTGGAATTTGTTTCAGAAAGAAGACACAGAGACAGGAGGACACGGAGACGCAAAGACACGGAGACACGGAGACACAAACACAAACATCCCCGCGTCCCCCTTCGGGTTCGCAGTCGCCTACGGAGAGAAACCCTCCTGCAGCGCTGTCTCACCGCGTCCCCTCGTCCCCGCGTCCTCCACTCCCCACTCCCCATTACCCCTAATCCCCACTCCCCACTCCCCACTCCCCACTCCCCACTCCCTAGACACTCACCTCCCCTGGGATCATATTGATACAGGAATTGACAAAAAATGGCTGCAAGAAGACCTACAACGCGCCCTAGCAGCGGCAATAGTGCCAGACTGCTCTTTTGAGGGTTGTTCTCACTGTGGGGTTTGTGGTATTGACTTTGGTCACAATATTGTGATTGAACCACCTATAATTCCCGAATTTGCTGGTGAGTTTGTTCCCAACACCACCAAAGCACAACGGCTACGTGTCTGGTTTGGTAAACAAGGTGATATGGCCTTAGTAAGTCACCTCGATTTGATCCGCCTGTTTGACAGAGTTGTGCGACGAGCAGGTTTACCAGTTGCTTTTACAGGTGGGTTTCATCCCACTCCACGGATCTCTATTGCTAGCGCTTTGGCTTTGGGAGCTACTAGCAGCGGTGAAATTGTGGATTTTGAGTTAACTGTGCCCATGGCAGTTGATGACTTCCAAAGAAAGTTAGCTGACGAGTTGCCCACAGATATACCCATATACCATGCAGTAGAACTGGATTTAAAAGCTAGTGCCGCTAATCAAGCAATGGAGGCTGCGGAATATATAATTACCGTAGCCAGATCACAAGCAACAACACCCATCCAATGGCAAGACTGGATTGATGCCATCAAAGCCAAAGATGAACTGTGGTACGAGCAAACTACAAAGTCAGGTAAGACTCAGTTAATAAATCTGCGCGATCGCTTGTTTGAACTAGAATTATTAGAAACCCACAGCAACACACTAGATTCTACATCTGTGATGCGTTATGTGGGTAGCTATCGTCATGATGGTGTGCTGTTGCGTCCCGAACAAATCATGTTTATGCTGGAAACAGTGGCTAGTGTAGAATTTCTACTTTTACACATCCATCGCAATCGGCTAATTTTAGGAGTATAATTCCAAAAAGGTAACTTGCTAGTAGTTGCCCCAACACAGCACATCACAAAAATTGATTTTTAGCAAGGTTGCGTTAGAATGGGATGAAGAGAAATTTTCTGGCGCTGCATTGAATTAGCTGGTTCACCACCCCCTTATTTAGGGGTCGAAAGCAAAGATATTAGAGTGCAACTTCTAGGATGTTATCCCAGACAAACTCAGGCAGATTAAAGAACACTCTCTATAGATACTTTGTGAATCAGTAATTAACACAAGCTCCGTCGGCTTCTCTAACACTATGCTTTTTAAAACAACTGCTGAATGCCCAATCTATAGTAGTGATGAAGAATGAATACTGAGGCAGCCTAGCGTTGCTTTGGTTGTAAGGTGAAAGCAGGTGGCGTTACTGAGTACAATCCGCAGGATGACTCTAGGGGATAGAAAACAGAAATAGTTTCTTTTTCTTAACGACTCGGGTCGGTTACTCTCAAATTCATCATCCTGACTCAAAAACTCACCCACTCACGCCAGTTGGCTCCAATTAGGGAACCGATCAACAAATCAGTGAACAGTGAACAGTGAACAGTTACCAGTTTTTTCATCGGGAATCAGAGTCCCTCACTTGTATTAAGTGGCACACTTGAGTTATGGTCTAAGTCCTCAACTCAAACTTTTATAACTGAATAATTGATAACTGTTTTTATGCAACTGACTCCTCAGAATTTTTCCATCAAAACTCCCTGTAGCGAGGGGACGGTATCACAAATCAACCAAAGACGGTTGATTTAATTGCTGAGACAATATGCTGAATTTCTGGAATAATCAGGCGTGTGAACGCAATTCCCCAGTCAATAGCTCTTTAACTTTGAGCCTAAATTCATCATTTTTATTACTAGTAGCGCCTTTTGAGGCTTGCAGGGGCAAGAGGCATAATAAACCTCCAAGTCTGTTGGTGCTACCAATTTTTGAGGAAATTGAATGCCAAAACAAATTATCATAGCGGAGCAGCATCAAATTGCTGCTGTCTTTTCTGAAGATCAAATTCAAGAACTTGTTGTTGCCACAGGTCATCACCAAATTGGTGATATTTACTTAGGTGTAGTAGAAAATGTATTACCTGGGATAGATGCGGCTTTTGTCAATATTGGTGACCCAGAGCGTAACGGTTTTATTCATGTCACTGACTTGGGGCCATTAAGGCTAAAGCGTACAGCAGCGGCGATTACTGAACTATTAACACCGCAGCAAAAAGTTTTAGTCCAGGTGATGAAAGAGCCAACAGGAACCAAAGGCCCAAGGCTTACAGGTAATATCACCTTGCCGGGGCGTTATGTAGTACTAATGCCCTATGGCAGAGGTGTAAATTTATCTCGTCGAATAAAAAGTGAAAGCGAGCGTAACCGCTTGCGGGCGTTAGCGATTTTGATCAAACCGGCGGGAATGGGTTTGCTAGTGCGTACAGAAGCAGAAGGCAAACCAGAAGAAGCGATCATGGAAGATTTGGAATTGCTACAGAAGCAATGGGAAGCAATTCAGCAGGAAGCACATTCTACCCGTGCCCCAGCATTACTTAATCGCGATGATGACTTTATCCAGCGGGTATTGCGCGATATGTATGGTGCAGATGTGAATCGGATTGTCGTAGATTCCAGCACCGGATTGAAGCGAGTTAAACAGTACTTGCAGAACTGGAGTGGTGGGCAAACACCGCAGGGATTGTTAATTGACCATCACCGCGATCGCTCGCCGATTTTAGAATACTTCCGCATCAATGCCGCAATTCGAGAAGCTCTCAAACCCAGAGTAGATTTACCATCAGGCGGCTACATCATTATTGAACCAACCGAAGCATTAACAGTAATCGATGTCAACTCCGGCTCATTCACGCGATCGGCGACAGCCAGAGAGACAGTTCTGTGGACAAACTGCGAAGCTGCAACAGAAATCGCTCGCCAAATGCGTCTGCGAAATATCGCCGGGGTGATTGTCGTTGATTTTATTGATATGGAATCACGGCGCGATCAACTCCACGTCCTCGAACACTTTAACAAAGCCCTCAAAGCAGATAAAGCCCGTCCTCAAATAGCCCAACTCACCGAACTGGGTTTAGTAGAACTGACTCGTAAGCGTCAAGGTCAAAATATTTACGAATTGTTTGGTGAAACTTGTCCCACTTGTGGCGGATTAGGGCATACTGTACGCTTACCTGGAGAACACGAAAGCCGATTACCAACACCAGCAGAAATACCAGAGCGTTTTGTACCTCTCCCCAGCAGAGAACCACGTCCACTGACTGCCCGAATCACAGAACCAAGAGAAACCTACGAAGGATTTGGGGAAGGATTCGATGGTGAATCGGAAATGGGTGCTTTAAATTTAATTAATCATCCTAGCTATCAAGAACTTGGCGATCACAACAAGCGTCGTACCCGCACTCGCCGAAATCGCATCGGCATCAATGGAACTAATGGGAAAGATGAAACCAGAACTGCTGCCAATCCCCTAGCTTTTGTTAATGATCCAGATCTAGACTTGGATGGCGAAGCAGAACTAGAAGCACCAGAAATTCCATCACCCAGCATTGGTAAATCAGGTTGGAGTGAGAGAGCAGAGCGCACTAAAATTACTAAAGTGGAGCCAGTCAAGCCAGTGGTAGAACCACCGGAGATTGTCTCTGTAGAAATGACACGAGATGAGCAAGATGTTTTCGCTTTGATGGGAGTCTCCCCGTTGGTGCGTTTGAATCGGGAAGTCAAAAATTCTAAATCTGTGATTATTAACGTCACTCTGCCAGGACAGCCACCGATGACATCAACGGAATCAACTTTAGATGTAACTCCCACTCCCATTGAAAAAATAACACCTGAAGTTAGTGCGAGTAAAATGCCTACTCTCAAAGTTGAGTTAGAAGAAAAATCCTTGCCGCCAGAAACTACTGAGCTATCAGGATTTAGCGAAATTGCGGAGGAAAGTGAAGCCATGAGTACCGCCGCCGCTAATCGTCGTCGCCGACGTCGTTCTTCGGCCACGGATACATCGACTGATGAAAGCTAATTCAACTTATGGCAGACACAGAACAAACTGCTACTATTCGTTCGCCAACATGTTTAGGTGAACAGAATTGGTTAGAGTTATCCACCATGTCGGGCATTCAAGGGTTGATCGCAGGTGTAGATGAAGTAGGGCGAGGTGCGCTATTTGGCCCTGTGGTTGCAGCGGCAGTCATACTACCAGATCATGCATTACCAAAACTGATAGCAGCGGAAATTAAAGATAGTAAAAAGCTCTCTAGTTCACGCAGAACTCAGCTAGCGCAGCAAATTAGTCTGCTGGCTGTAGATTGGAAAATTGGCTTTGCTTCCACTGCGGAAATTGACCGGATGAATATTTTACAGGCAACACTGTTGGCAATGAAGCGAGCCGTGTTGAAGCTGAAAGTACAACCAAAAATCTGCTTGATTGATGGTAATCAGTTAGTCAAAGATCTGCCGTTGCCGCAACAAACAATAGTCAAAGGGGATGAGCGATCGCTTGCTATTGCTTCTGCCAGTATCGTAGCCAAAGTTTGGCGTGACGAACTGGTGTTGCGTTTAGCCACAAAATACCCTATGTACGATTTGGTTCATAATAAAGGTTATGGTAGCCAGCGGCATTTGCTGGCTCTCCAACAATACGGCTCCTCACCCCTGCATCGCAAGTCTTTTCGTCCTTGTCAAATCACTACTGAGTGTTCAAGCGCGGTAGCGGAACGTTGAGCCGCGTGCTGAGTGCTGAGTAGGTTTTAATTTACTCAGTACTCAAGGAACTATAAAAATATTTCTTCCCTACTCCCTATTCCATATTGAGGATTGGGAAATCAGTACTCTCATTGTCAAAACCTTGCTCTGTAGTTTGCGATATTACCCAGTGGCGATAATCGGCTAAAAGCTGATGTAGTAATCGTTGCTTAACTGTTAACAGCACACTCTTGAGTAAGCCATTGCCAGTGGCTTCTAAAATTGGCTTGGGAGTAAAAGAAAATGGTGGAGGCAAATCCACCTGTACCTCTAAATCGGCTCTCCCTTGCAGCCGAGTCCCAGTGCTGAGTTGATAAGGAGACAAATGTCCTTTTAAATCTAAAGCAAAGCGCTGGTTAATATACTCGAAACCAAGAATTTCACAACTTAGCGATCGCAAATAGATTATGCCATTTGATTCTGCCCAGACTTTCATGTCTACAGTAGGCTGGATACTTAGTGACATAAAGGCCATAGGACGCATTTTCAAGCGAAATACTTCCTCTGAAAGTTGCTGAATGCGGCTATTATCTACCAATGTCTTAACTAGCCGTTGAGGCTGACGCAAGTAGTGCTGAATAGGAATAGGCTGCTGGGGGACAGCGATTTCCACCGATTGGGAGGCAGTAAACTTGGTAGCCATGAGTTGTGGGAAGTAATTGTTTTAATAATTCTATTATTAATTAATTTATTGTGCTTACTAAACTTGATTTAGTAAAAATCAGACATACCCCATTTTGTTGATCTGAGAAATCTATATTTAGTTATAATTGTTTCTCATCATTACGATAGAAAAAAAATACATTTAATATTTCTAAAAAAGGATAATTATATATCAAAAAGTTGCCCAAATTATGTATTAAATGAAAAACCGCTCTCATATACTACTACTATTGCTATGGTTAGTCATTGGCGCTAGTTTGCGCTTGTGGCGTTTGGCATCTTTACCCCCTTGGACTGATGAGTGTGCCACGATAGTTTTTAGTTTGGGTAATAGTTTTCGTTCAATCCCACTCAATCAAATTATGAGTGCAGATGTTCTGTTGCAACCACTGCAACCTACACCCGGAACTGGAATTAGCGCAGTAATTGAGCGCTTATTTGCCGAAAGTACTCATCCTCCGGTTTATTTTGCACTAGCACATTTGTGGATGAAAATGTTTTCGTCTTCAGGGGAATTAGCTTCAATTTGGGTGGCGCGATCGCTTAGTGCTTTGTTTGGTGTAGCAGCAATTCCCGCCATGTTTGGCTTTGGCTACTTAGCTTTTCGTTCTCATGTAGTAGCCCAAATGGCAGCAGCAATCATGGCAATTTCGCCCTATGCCGTTTTTTTAGGTAGAGAAGCACGTCATTACACTTTAGCAATTTTGCTAGTGATGGCTTCTGTGTGCTGCCTAGTCAAAGCTATTGAGATCATCTATCGTCGGCAACTGCTACCCATGTGGCTGGTATTAGCTTGGGTGGCAATCAACAGCTTAGGGGTAGCAACCCATTATTTTTTCACACTGAGTTTGTGCGCTCAAGGCTTTGTATTGCTGGGGCAAATTTGGCAACAGCGCCGAACTAATTCTGTGTCAGCTAATTGGTGGCGCATGTTGATAATTGTCATGGGTAGCTTGGTTGGATGTTTGATTTGGATACCCACTGTGCAAAAGATTCCTGGCAATGAACTTACAACCTGGGTGGCAACTAGCAATCTCCATCTCAGATGGATAGAACCGCTAGGACGGCTATTGCTTTGGGTGATGAGTATGTTATTGCTACTGCCTTCAGCACTCACTAGCTTACCTTTGGCGATTGTGGTTGTTTCTGGTATGGTAACTTTGCTGTTTTTGGTTTGGAGTTTACCAAAACTCAATTATGGGCTGAAAATCCAGCAGCAAGACTCTAATGCTCGTCTTGCTATTGGGGTATTAAGTGGGTATGTTTTTGGGGCGATCGCATTGTGCTTGGGTTTTACCTATGGTTTGGGAAAAGACTTAACTTTGGCTGCTCGTTTTCAATTTATCTTGGCACCAGTAGTAATTTTACTGATTGGGGCTGCCTTAGCAGGCTGTTGGCAACGAATAAAGCATACAGAGCAGAAATTCTCACCCTTAATCAATGGGAAAGTAGCAGTCAGTATAATTTGGCTGATGGCAACGCTTGGAGGAGTAACAGCAGCTGGGAATCTAGGCTATCTACAAAATCAACGCCCAGATATCCTAGCTTCGATCATTCAAAAAGCATCTCCAGGAAATGTACTAATTGCTACTACTCACAAGCATCATGGGCAAACTGGCAGAATGATGGGGTTAGCTTGGGAGTTCCCACACCAACCTACTCAAAATTTGCAATTTTTTCTGGCTCGCCAAGATCTGGCAGATAATACTTATACCCAAGCAATGCAAGTGTTACAGCAACAACTAACCACAATTCCCAGACCTTTAGACTTATGGTTGGTTGAATTTCGGACTCGTGTCGATTTGGCATCTCAAGGCTGTTTCTTCGATCCGCAAGTCGGAAAGTCTGCTGGTGAATATAGTTACAAGTTATATCGTTGTAATGCTAAAACAAACGGTACGTAACCAAAATAATCAAATTCAAGCAAAATTACGCCTGATGTGAAATATAAAAATCAATCCTACATCAAGGATTTTGCGCTTTGTAGAGACGCGCTTTTGAAGCGTCTCTACACCAAGAATACAGGGTTTCAGCCTCTAATTCACATTAAACGTAAATTATGAAATAACAGGTGAATTCATCTCCGATATAGTCTATATAAATGTGATGTAGGGTGCGTTGTCGCCCATTGGTGTCAACTTAAGCTAGAAATAGCTTCGGTGTTGGCTTCCTCACCCGCCAAGAAATAAATTTCTTGGCTAATAGCTCAAGTCTACTAAAGTAGACTCAAAATCTTGGGGGATATTCAGTCATCTTGAGATGACTTTTGCTATCAGCAAGGAACTTCAGTTTCTTGCGGGACATCGGTTCTACGTTAACTTGACACCAATGGTTGTCGCTAAGCGCCGCACCTCGAATTCAAGCCTGTTCCCTGTTCCCTGCTATATCTAATAACTAAATGCTATGACCATATCCATTGCCCATTTAGGGCCTCCTGGCACTTACGCAGAACAAGCAGCAGCTTTTTATGTCAATTGGCTGAGCAAAAATAGGCAAGTCGAAGCAATCTTGTGCCCTCATCCCACTATTGCCCAGTCATTGCAAGCTGTTGCTGCGGGAGCATCGCAGTTGGCTGTCGTGCCTGTAGAAAATTCTATTGAAGGAAGTGTAACTATGACAATGGATACACTGTGGCAATTGGACAATTTGCAAATTCAATTGGCTTTGGTGATGCCTATTGTCCATACGCTAATTTCTTATGCACCTAGCTTGGATGAAATTAAAACTGTTTACTCTCATCCGCAAGCTTTAGCACAATGTCAAGGTTGGCTAGAGCGGTTTCTGCCAAGTGTGCAGCTAATTCCAGGCAATTCTACAACTGAAATCCTACAGCAACTCGAACAAGAGGTGACAATAGCAGCGATCGCATCAGGTAGAGCAGCTCAACTATACAACCTTCCCATACTTGCTAGCGGTATTAATGACCACCCCGAAAACTGTACTCGCTTTTGGGTGGTAAGTCAGAGTCAAATAGATACAGCTAACCCCTTCTTAACAGCAAGTAAAAGTCATACTTCACTAGCTTTTAGTTTGCCTGCTAATATGCCTGGAGCGCTAGTTAAACCTCTGCAAATATTCGCTCAACGAGAAATCAATCTGAGTCGAATTGAGTCTCGCCCAACGAAGCGATCGCTAGGGGAATACTTATTTTTTATTGACTTAGAAGCTGATGTCAATGAAGCACAAATGCAATCTGCCCTAGATGAATTAACTACCTATACAGAAGTCTTAAAAATCTTTGGTAGTTACAATGTTTTGTCAATTAGCGCATCTAGTTCTTTGTCATTTGAGAACACAAATTACTCATAACTTCTGATTAAAAGTATCTTTGAGAACAGCGCGAGCTGCCAAATGATTACGAGTAGAAGTTAAAATTTCTGCTTCTCTTTCCAAACGAGCGATCGTATCTTGCATTTCTAGCAATGACTGCTGCTCAGTGGCAACTCCATAAAGATTGCTCGCTACCCAATAGGATAACTCTGTTGGCAAGTCGGGTAAATCTTCTGGTAGTTCGATGTTTTGTTCAGTTAATTTCGCCGACAAACGCACGACATCTCGCAGCAGTTGCTCTACTTCTGAGGCTAAAGGACGCAAATCTTTAATTGGTGGATGGTCTTCGATCCACTCTACTAAGCCTACACAGTAGGGCTTTTCGCGGACATATTCTAGTACACGAAACCTTTGTTGTCCCAGGGTCAACATCTTCATGCGGTCATCTGGTAGCCGCTGATGATGAACAATTTCAGCACAGCAGCCAACATTTGCAATCGTTCCCTTAACCGGATCAACCATTAGCACGCCAAACCTGCGATCGCTTTCCAAGATCGTGTTCATCATGATTCGGTAGCGAAATTCAAAGATATGCAACGGTAATGGTCTGGTAGGGAAAAGAACTACTTCGGATAACGGGAACAGAGGTAGCTCGCGAACTGCAATTTTAGAAGAGGATGCCATTGTTACCTTTTAGTATAAATTTAATCTTTAAAAATTCTTTTTCTCTGCTTTTCCCGTACTTTGTCTACATTCTATCATTTGTTTTATTGCTAATAAAAAGCCCTGAGATATATTTCTTCAGGGTCAGGTAAATATTAATACTAATGTCATTTGTCCTCTCTTACAAAGTTCTGAACCGAGGAAACCTCTGTTCAGACTTTGCGCTTTGAGCTTTATCTGTTTTCAAGTGTAAATGAATGACTAATGACTAGTGACAAATTACAGTTTTACTTCAATATCTACACCCGATGGTAGATCCAGTTTCATCAAAGCATCAATAGTTTTAGAAGAAGGCTGATAGATATCAATAATTCGGCGATGGGTACGGGTTTCAAAATGTTCTCGCGAATCTTTATCGACGTGAGGCGATCGCAGTACACAATAAATCCGCCGTTTTGTTGGTAAAGGAATTGGCCCTATGGCTGTAGCGTTAGTACGGTTAGCTGTGTCTACAATCTTTTCGCAAGATGTATCTAATAAGCGTCGGTCAAAAGCTTGTAAGCGAATTCTAATCTTTTGCTGCTGTAGGGTTGCCATCTTTGATTTTCTAGGTTCGGATTAACTAGGGGACTAGGGACTGGGAACTGGGGATATACCTAATACTAGTACGTGATCCCCAATCACCAGTACCTGAAATTGAGGGAAGCGAAAGGAGCAGAGAGGCATTTTTATGACCGTCTCTGCTCCTTGGTAATCAGAGCCAAAAGGTGCTATTTGACGATTTTGGAGACGACACCAGCACCGATAGTACGACCACCTTCACGGATAGCAAAGCGCATTCCTTGCTCGATCGCGATGGGGTTGATCAATTCTACGGTCATTTTGATGCGATCGCCTGGCATGACCATTTCCGCTGCACTACCATCATCTGAGGTGAAGGTCGTGATCGTACCAGTTACATCTGTTGTCCGTACATAGAATTGAGGACGGTAGCCAGGGAAAAATGGAGTTTTCCGACCACCTTCTTTCTCGGTGAGGACGTACACTTCACCCTCAAATTGAGTGTGGGGTTTAATGGAACCAGGTTTAGCTAACACCATCCCCCGTTCAATATCAGCTTTTTGGATACCACGAAGCAGTACACCAGCATTATCTCCAGCCATCCCTTCGTCGAGACTCTTCTTGAACATCTCGATCCCGGTGACAGTGGTGCTGCGGTTGTCTCTGATCCCCACGAGTTCCACGTTGTCGCCAACTTTGACTTTACCCCGTTCAATCCGTCCGGTAGCAACGGTACCACGACCTGTGATTGAGAATACGTCTTCTACAGCCATCAGGAAGGGTTTGTCTACATCGCGTTCTGGAGTGGGGATGAAAGAATCTACAGCATCCATCAACTCATAGATCTTGTCTACCCATTCGTTTTCGCCTCGTTGGTTCTTAGGATTCTTGGTCATGGCTTCAAGGGCTTGTAGACCAGAACCTTTGACAATGGGGATGTCGTCACCAGGGAAATCATAGCTAGACAGCAATTCCCGCAGTTCTAGTTCCACTAGTTCTAGCAGTTCTGGGTCATCCATCAAGTCTTCTTTGTTCAAGAAAACAACCAGACTGGGAACGCCGACCTGTTTTGCTAGTAGGATGTGTTCGCGGGTTTGGGGCATGGGGCCGTCGGTAGCAGCAACTACAAGGATAGCTCCATCCATCTGAGCCGCACCGGTGATCATGTTTTTTACATAGTCAGCGTGTCCGGGGCAATCTACGTGAGCATAGTGCCGATTTTCGGTTTCATACTCAACGTGAGCGGTATTGATGGTAATCCCCCGCGCCTTTTCTTCTGGGGCGTTATCGATTTGGTCGTAGCCTTTAGCTACTGCCTGACCAAGAGCTGCCAAGGTCATGGTGATGGCTGCCGTTAACGTAGTTTTACCGTGGTCAACGTGGCCAATAGTACCGATATTTATATGGGGTTTATTCCTTTCAAACTTTGCGCGTGCCATGAATGCTCGTTTCCTTTTTTAATTAAGCGTTCCCTTTGCTTTTTGCAATGATTGCCTCAGCGACGTTGCGAGGCACTTCTTCGTAGTGGCTAAACTCCATTGAGAAGATGCCCCGACCTTGGGTTTTCGACCGGATATCTGTGGCGTAGCCAAACATTTCTGCCAACGGAACTTTAGCTGTTACTTTGGCAATACTCTGCTCAGATCCCATCCCTTCAATTTGCCCACGACGGGAATTGAGGTCGCCCATAACATCCCCAAGGAAGTTTTCGGGAACTTCTACCTCAACTTTCATCATAGGCTCTAAGAGGACGGGTGAAGCTTTCATCACTGCCTCTTTCATCGCCATTGAGCCAGCGATCTTGAAAGCCATTTCTGAAGAGTCTACATCATGGTATGACCCATCAATTAGCGTTGCTTTCACGTCAATTAGCGGATATCCAGCTAATACACCGGATTCACAGCTTTCTTTCATCCCTTGTTCTGCGGGGCCGATGTATTCTTTCGGTACAGTACCACCAACAATTTTGGAGACGAATTCAAAACCGGTACCTGGTTCTCCTGGCTGCAAATCGATGACAACGTGACCGTATTGACCTTTACCACCGCTTTGACGGATAAATTTGCCTTCAATTCTAGAAACAGCTTTGCGAATTGTTTCGCGGTAAGCTACTTGCGGCGCACCGACATTTGCTTCCACTTTGAATTCGCGTAGCATCCGGTCTACCAGAATTTCTAGGTGTAGTTCTCCCATCCCTGCGATCACGGTTTGATTGGTTTCGGGATCAACGCTAACGCGGAAGGTTGGGTCTTCTTCTGAGAGAGATTGCAGCGCCTTGGAGAGCTTATCCATGTCGTTCTTGGTTTTGGGTTCAACCGCTACCGAGATTACAGGCTCAGGAATAAATAGGGATTCTAGTATGACTGGTGAGCTTTCATCAGTAATGGTATCACCAGTTAAGGTATCTTTTAACCCCAGAGCCGCGCCCAAATCACCCGCTCGCAGTTCGTCAACATCTTGCCGATCATCTGCTTTGAGAACTACTAAACGAGAAATCCGTTCTTTCTTATTCTTAGTAGCGTTGAGAACGTAACTACCTTTTTTTAGAACTCCAGAATAAACGCGAACGAAGGTGAGGCGACCATAAGGGTCAGCCATAATTTTGAATGCCAAGGCGGATAGCGGTTCGCTGTCATCAGCTCGACGTTCAACAGTATCACCATTCAGCAGTGTGCCTTGAATGGGTGGTACTTCGGTTGGTGCTGGCAAGTAATCGACAACAGCATCCAGCATTAACTGCACGCCTTTGTTTTTAAATGCTGAGCCACAAAGTACGGGGACAATCGTACCAGCAATTGTGCCTTTACGTAGAGCAGTAGCGATTTCATCATCTGTAAGTTCTTCACCCTCGAAGTACTTAGTCATCAGATCGTCATCTGTTTCTGATACTGCTTCGATCAGTTTTGTCCGATATTCTTCAGCTTGTTCTTGCAGTTCTGCCGGAATTTCTGTTTCTTGGATATCTGTTCCTTGGTCGTTAGCGTAAATATATGCACGCTTGTGAACTAGGTCAACAATACCCTTGAAGTCGTTCTCACTACCAATTGGCAGTTGAATGGCAATGGCATTAGCTCGCAGGCGATCGCGCATCTGCTCGTGAACTTTGTAGAAGTTCGCTCCTGTGCGATCCATTTTGTTAATGAAGGCTATCCGGGGTACTTTGTAGCGATCTGCTTGTCGCCACACGGTTTCGGATTGGGGTTGTACGCCACCTACAGAACAAAATACTGCGATTACACCATCCAACACCCGCATGGAACGTTCAACCTCAATGGTGAAGTCTACGTGACCTGGAGTATCGATAATGTTAATTTGATGATCTTTCCAACTGGTACTAATAGCAGCAGCAGTAATGGTAATTCCCCGTTCCCGCTCCTGATCCATCCAGTCTGTTACGGCAGTTCCTTCATGAACTTCGCCAATTTTATGAATTATTCCAGAGTAAAACAATATTCTCTCTGTTGTTGTCGTTTTGCCCGCATCTATATGCGCCGCAATACCGATGTTGCGTACTCTCTCTAGCGGGATCGTACGTGCCACAGTTGCCTCCTATAGTTTTCGCCTCATGATATCTTGTATATTACTCTTTGTTAAGATTCTATACTTTTACGGAAAACCGTCTTTATTTGAAAATCATACGATATACCGCTTTTAAAACAACGGCATATCGCTGTTTTACTTAGTAACGATAATGTGCAAATGCTTTGTTAGCTTCTGCCATGCGGTGCGTTTCTTCCCGCTTGCGAATGGCATTTCCGGTTTCATTGGCAGCATCCATTAGTTCGTTTGCCAATTTGCCTGCCATTGTGCGGCCTGGTCTTGATCTAGAAAACTGCACTAACCAACGTAGTGCTAAGGTAGTACCCCGTTCTGAACGTACTTCCATGGGAACTTGGTAGGTTGCTCCCCCAACTCGTCGAGCTTTGACTTCTACCAAAGGCGTTGCATTCCGCACTGCTCGCTCAAAGGTTTCTAAGGCATTATTGCCTGTGCGTTCTTCAATAGTTTTCAGTGCATCATAAACAAGCCGCGCGGCAAGAGATTTCTTACCATGACGCATGATCCGCCGGATCATCATACTAACAAGGCGACTGTTGTAAACTGAGTCAGGCGGAACAGGGCGCTTTTGAATAACACCACGACGAGACATACTTCACCTTTAATTTGAAATTTGGCAACGAAACTATATGCTATCAGACACTGGAAACTCAAAGCGGAGTAACCCGCTTTTGAGAATTTGGGAATTTTTCTCTACAAGTTGCAGCGAGACTAAACTAAATTAACTTGCTACTTGCAACTAGACATTGATCAAAAACGGCATAATTAACTTTAATATTTTGATTAAAGTACTGTCGCCTACTGGATTTTACTCAGAGCTTTCTACACTTGCTCGCTTAGTGTAGGGTGTAACTTAACAGCAGGGAACGCTTAACAGAGAGCAGCGCGGTCTTGGGGTTTCCCCAAGTGTAGCGACTGCGGAGGAACAGGGTTGAAAGTCTTTTTTATATGACTTTGTTCTTAAAACTTGTACCTCATTTACCTGCAATTTGCTGTAATTTTTGGGAAACAGAGATCACTGCTGATGTTTACTACTGTTTCAAGCAAGCGCTAACTTCTTTGTTTTTTAGGACTTCTAGGAAAACGATTAATCGCGTCAGACACGATTAACCGCCCAATCCTATTTTTTGGCTTCTTTGGGACGCTTGGTTCCATATTTGGAGCGGCCTTGCTTACGGTCTTTGACTCCGGCTGTATCTAAGGTGCCACGAATAATATGGTATCTCACGCCCGGTAAATCTTTTACCCGACCGCCACGAATCATCACAACTGAGTGTTCTTGCAAGTTGTGCCCAATTCCTGGAATGTAAGCTGTAACTTCAAATCCAGATGTGAGCCTTACCCTTGCTACTTTACGTAGAGCTGAGTTAGGCTTTTTAGGTGTGGTTGTGTATACTCTGGTACAAACGCCCCGACGTTGAGGGCATTGTTTCAGAGCGGGAGATTTGGTTTTCTGACGAGCTTGTTCGCGCTCGTTACGTATTAGCTGCTGTATGGTTGGCATGAGTTACAGCGCGTAAAGCTGCTTATGTCTAAGTTTTAACAAATCCTGATTATAGCTTTTTTATGGTTTTATGTCAATCGTCAATTGTTCTTTGTCAGTTGTTTTTTACCATGAACCACTGACTACTAACTACTGACTAATAGAGAAGGAGTTACCACAGCCACAGGTGGCGATCGCCTGGGGGTTATGGAAGCGAAAGCCGCCACCCATCAGGTCTTCGGAATAATCCACTGTTAAACCATTGATGTAATTTAAGCTTTGGGCGTCTACGACGGTCGCAATTCCATGTAAGTCTAATATGCGATCGCCATCTTTTGCCGCTTCATCGAAAGACAGGTCATAAAACCAGCCAGAGCAGCCACCAGACTTAACTGCTAATCGAAACAAGACGTTTGGTTGCTGCTTGGACTTCATCCGCCCGATTTCAGTTGCGGCTGCTTGACTTAGAAGAACCATAGAATTTGTTGATTTCTATTTAAACAGCCTAACACAACAGGCTCTCTTTTTTGCTTGCCGCTAGTAGAAAGAGAGCCTGTTGTAGTTACCAATAGCTAATTGGCACACAAAAGTATTTGATATTTTTCAGATTAAAGCTTTTAAAGCCTGAAACCAACTAAAGACACTTTGGTTTTAATCTTTAGCACGGGCATAATCATCTTGGTAGCGAATAATATCATCTTCTCCTAAGTATTCGCCATTTTGTACTTCAATTAATACTAAAGGAATGACGCCAGGATTTTCTAAACGATGAGCTGTACATTGAGGTACATAAGTTGATTGGTTATTGCCTAACAGGATTTCTTGCTCGCCACAAACTACTCTGGCTGTACCAGAAACAACAATCCAGTGTTCGCTGCGGTGGTGATGCATTTGGAGACTGAGGCGGTGTCCAGGCTTAACTTCAATGCGCTTAATTTTGTATCCACGCCCTTCTTCCAAAACTGTAAAAGAACCCCAAGGACGTAGCTCGGTTGCAGCAACGCCACGAGAAGTGATAGCTGAAGATAAGTGTAGGGTGTTGGTTTGTGTGGTTTCTTGTAATTGAGCCATAGTTACCTTATTTGGAGACGGAACAAACATCGATACTCTTAGCTATTGATGGAAAATTTGGCGCTATTGTGCAACGGTGAAAACCAGCAATTTAATTTCACTCTGCTAAACATAGCAAAATCAAACATTGTGGTGTAAACCATTACCGCAAAAACTAGTATGTCTACACTAATTCTTCATCAAGCAAAATGGAGGCTTATTGTAAACTTTAAAAAGGGAGTGGGGAGTAGGGAGTAGGGAATGGGAATGGAGACGCAAAGACGCGGAGACAATATTCTCCTCATCCCCCTCACTTCCTCATCTTTTAGTTGGTGAGCGAAGTCGAACCACATCCCCCTCATCTCCCTACTCCCTACTCCCTACTCCCTACTCCCTACTCCCCACCCCGCGGTTGCAGGAAAATACCTATGCCGTTATGGACGCGAGCGGCTGTACTGGGGGAACGATCGAGTAGTTGTCCTCCTAAGTACAGACTAGTGGAACTACCACCGTCTAAATTTAGGGCATTTACACACCCTAGACTTTGCATGAGCTGGGCATGTTCTGCCAAGGTGGGGCCAGGGCCACCAGCGCGATTATGCACAGTAGTAATCATGAGAGTGCCTGTTGCTGTTGTGCAAATACCGCTGCGAATAGCTTTTTCTGCAATAAAGGCGTTGCTAAATTTTTCGCTTTTAGCATCAAGAACTATTTGACGATTTTGGATCAGCAAGGGCCCTGCTCCTACGATATGAGGGTAACGGTTAAAGTCAGCTGGCGTTGTGGCACTAGCAATATTGACTGTAGTGCTAATGGGCAATTGTGGTGCCGCAGTAGCAGCAGTGCCGCGTAAGGTTAGCAAATAGCCATCTTGAGGAATGGGAACTGCAATTTCATTAGCTTTCCCTCCTGGTAATTGGTTAGTTATTTGGTTTTTCTGAATTACCAGAATGATTTCATTGTCTGTTAGGGGAGTGTAGGTTGCACCCCAAACTGGGGTGTAACGAGCAATACCACTTTGGGTGTAACCGCTATTAAGAAATATAATTGGTAGACGCTGGTTATTGGCAGTAATTAAAGTTTCTTCTAAGGTGAGACGACCAAAGTAAAATTGTCCAGAATCATTCCAAGCGATCGCGCCTCGGTTGAGAATAGGGCCTGATAACCACTGATTATCTCGACGAATTGCACCTAATGGTAATTTGTTATTGCGGTTAAAATAACCACCATTAATTGCCGCAACTGCTAAGTATTTTTGCGCTGTTTGAATTAAGGGAGCAGTACCTGTAAGGGTATTAAAGTCTGTCCAAAAGGGTTTCAGCTTTAATCCAATAGTACGAGGGTTAATTTCTAGCCACACAACCGGAAATCGCTCAGTGCCTAAATTTACATAACGTTGTCGCCACTGCAATCCAGGTGCCCAAGTAATACTCCGTTCCACCATCGCATCGGGTCGAATATCGATGATGAGGCGATTGGGATTAGCTACGGTACTAATCTGAGGAGACAGACCAAAGGGAACGCTCAAACGAATAATTGTTTGGTTATTGATTACCTCTACTCGTCTAATTAGTGGTTCAGGGATGGGTGTTGGTAATTTTGGTGTGGGGGTTGGTAATGTTGGGGGTGTTGGAGTCGGTGTTGGTAGTGTTGGGGTGGGTATTGATGGGGTCGGTAGCGTTGGAGGTGTTGGGGTGGGTGTTGGTAGTGTTGGTAGTGTTGGGGGTGGTGGGGGTGGTGGGGTGTTTGGTGATAATTGTTTGAGTGGGTCTGGCTGTGGCAGTGTGACGGGTAGGACAGGGGTATAGCGTTCTATTAGGGCGGAATTGGCTATACCATCTAAGGTAATGATCCACTCTCGGTTTGGCAGTGTAGTGATTTTGGGAGTTAATGTATCTGGGTCGGGGGTTGAACTTGGGGTTGTTTTAATTGGCAATCCTTGTATAATTTGCCAAGGGGTTGGTCGGTCTAAATTGACAACAAGGCGATCCTGTTGTGTAGGAGTTTCGCTAACACCCGCAGGCTGTTTACTTTGAACAATATCTATGACTTGCGTTTGCGGAGTGCTAATGAGCAGAATGTTACCGTTAGCTTTTATCTGCCATCCTGCTGTCCCCGCAAAGTTAGTGATATCTAAATAGCGATATGCTCCCAGCAGTCTTGTGGTTAAAATTAATGGCTTGGCGACCGAGGAAAACCACTGTATTGGTTGTTTAGCTGGATTGCTGCTGTTGAGAAAATCGACTCCGATTAATTGTTTGAATACCCCATCACTGAGATGAGTTGTCAACTGATTAGCTGTACCGAGTTGCTGTAGCCAAGTTCCTGGTAAGGTACGACCATTCAGAGAAATTTGATTACCAGAGAATGATCTTCTTGGCAAGGGGGGTGTAGGGGTTTTTGGGGTCAACCTTGGTATTGGTTTAATATTTGTTGGGGACTCTTGAGCATTAGTAATACAGGTAGCTGTTAAGCACAGTGCGATCGCAAGTATTGGTGACACAGAAGAGCGAAAAAAACTACTATTGCCAAATAAGGAAATAGCAAAGGGGTATCTTTGTTGGCAACAATTCAGCATTTTTACCATCATTTACTAGGTACTTTTGAAAGTTATCACCCCAAGCGCAAGCTAACCAATTATTTATAAATATTAAGGAATCATGACTTTGTTTGTCAGCAAATGTGATAGCTTATATATTGGCTTCTTGTCTCTTCTAGAAATCAACCAACGATTTTGCAGCTAAAATCACTGGAATTAAGTGTTTTAGCTGGCATTAGTTCCAACCAAACTATAATAGTAGTCCTAGTGACTAAAACTAGATTGAGAATGTTTCATCCTCACAATGGTTGCTACTGGTGCTACTTAAGTGAGGCTAAGTTATTACTAAGACAGGTAGCAACAGCTAGAAAGTAAAAATCTAGACAAAAACAAAAATATTAGGAATTGTCAAATGGGTATACTGTGTAATACTCTGATTTTGTTGCTGAATCAGAGTGAAGCGATCGCTTCGAGTTCAGTCTCAGGTAAGTAAAGGCAGGCTCTACCTGAAAAATTAGGTGCATCTAGTAGAAAAGGAAAATTGAGAAAATACTTAGCTTCACGATATAAATGTAAAAACGCCAGGGCAAAAAGTTTGTCCGGGTAAAAGTGGTTTGTTTGATAACCACTGCATTAATAATAAATACAAAAATGACGCGATTATTTTAACACGGGTGAATTAAAAAGTAAAACCGAAGTTAAAATTTTTTTTCCTCAATTTTTAACAGGTAAAAATTAGAAATTTTTCTTATAAGTAGCAGCAAAATTGGTAACTCAACATTTTAGGAACAGGGTATGAATAATCAACCGATGAATCAAGAACAGACAGTCACAGCGGCTATTGACTCAAGAAATACCTACCAGGGGCAAAGGTGGTTAGTAGAAGAACGAGATGCCTGTGGTGTAGGTTTTATTGCTCATCGCCAGAATCATGCCAGCCACGAAATTATGGCAAAAGCGCTAGCAGCTTTGACTTGCTTGGAACACCGGGGTGGGTGTAGTGCAGATCAAGACTCTGGTGATGGTGCGGGAATATTGACAGCTATCCCTTGGGAGTTGTTTCAACAAGACTATATTGTCGCAGGGAAAGAATTATCATCTACTAGTAATTTGGCTGTGGGAATGATTTTTCTTCCGCCTGATAAAGAAGCAGCCAAAAAAGCCAAAGCCACGGTTGAGCAAGTAGCTATTGAAGAAAAATTTACTGTACTGGGTTGGCGAGTAGTACCAGTACAACCTGATTTGCTGGGTGTACAAGCAAGAGAAAATCAACCCCAAATAGAGCAAATTATTTTAGCTGCCACAGACACAAGCGGCGATGAACTCGAACGTCGGTTGTACATTACTCGCCGCCGAATTAGTAAGGTTGCATCGGATATCTCAGAGGATTTTTATATTTGTTCTCTATCAAGTCGCACAATTGTTTACAAGGGCATGGTGCGTTCTGCGGTGTTGGGAGAATTTTATCAAGATTTAAAAAATCCAGCCTACAAGAGCGCCTTTGCAGTTTATCATCGTCGCTTCAGCACTAACACCATGCCCAAGTGGCCTTTAGCCCAACCGATGCGGCTATTGGGACACAATGGAGAAATTAATACACTTTTAGGTAATATCAACTGGATGATGGCGCGAGAAGCCACCCTGAATCATCCGGTGTGGGGTGATCACATCAATACTCTCAAGCCATTAGTCCACATTGACAATAGCGACTCCGCCACACTAGATAATGTGCTGGAATTGTTGGTGCGTTCTGGGCGCAGTCCTTTGGAAGCCTTGATGATCATGGTTCCAGAGGCTTATCAAAATCAGCCTTCCTTGCAGAACTATCCCGAAATTGTCGATTTTTACGAATATTACAGCGGTTTGCAAGAAGCGTGGGATGGGCCAGCGCTCTTGGTCTTCAGCGATGGCAAAAAAGTTGGTGCGACACTAGATCGTAATGGTTTAAGACCAGCACGTTATGTGATTACTAAGGATAACTACATCGTTGTTGCTTCTGAGGCTGGGGTTGTAGATTTCCCAGAATCTAACATTATTGAAAAAGGCAGACTTGGCCCAGGGCAAATGATTGCTGTGGATTTAGTCAACCACGAAGTTCTGAAAAATTGGGAGATTAAGCAGCGCATCGCCCAACAGCAACCATACGGGAAATGGCTGCAACAGTACCGCCAAGAATTAAAGTCACTAGTTGAGAGTTCGTCATTAGTCAATGGCAAAGGACAAGTGACAACCGAAAGACAAACCCTACTTCAGCATCAAATTGCCTTTGGCTACACCACAGAAGATGTGGAAATGGTGATTCAAGACATGGCCAAAGAAGGTAAAGAACCAACCTTCTCGATGGGGGATGATATTCCTCTAGCTGTGCTGTCAGAAAAACCTCATCTCCTCTACGATTATTTCAAGCAACGCTTTGCCCAAGTCACAAACCCAGCGATTGATCCTCTACGGGAAAAGCTAGTGATGTCGTTGAAAGTGGAACTGGGTGAACGGGGTAATTTACTAGAACCAAAACCAGAATACGCCCGCAGACTAAAACTCGAATCGCCACTGTTAACAGAGGCAGAATTAGAAGTTGTGAAACTGTCAGGATTTGCCACGGCTGAGTTGTCAACTCTGTTTACAATCGCCAATGGCCCAGAAGGACTCAAAGCAGCAGTGGAGTCTTTACAAGCACAAGCAGCTGAGTCTGTGCGAGCAGGTGCGAAGATTTTAATATTGAGCGATCGCACAGGGGATGGGATCAGTGCAGAATACAGTTACATTCCACCACTGTTAGCTATAGGTGCTGTACATCATCACCTAATTCGTGAGGGATTGCGGATGAAGACATCCCTGGTGATTGATACTGCACAATGCTGGAGTACACATCACTTTGCTTGTCTGATTGGCTATGGTGCTGGTGCAGTTTGCCCTTACATGGCTTTGGATACGGTACGCGATTGGTGGCATGATTCCAAAACCCAAAAGTTAATGGATTTGGAGAAGATTCCTAACCTTACCTTAGAGCAAGCTTTAAGAAATTATCGCAAAGCTGTAGAGTCGGGTTTGTTAAAAATTCTCTCCAAAATGGGAATTTCTTTACTCTCCAGCTACCAAGCAGCACAAATCTTTGAAGCTATAGGCATTGGTGGAGATTTATTAGATTTAGGATTTAGGGGTACAACTTCTCGGATTGGTGGTTTGAGTGTCAAAGAACTGGCGGTTGAGATACTATCTTTCCATAGCAAAGCTTTCCCAGAACTGAATACGAAAAAGCTAGAAAACTTGGGCTTTGTGCAGTACCGTCCCGGCGGTGAGTATCACATGAATAGCCCAGAATTGGTGAAGGCGCTACATAAAGCGATTGATGGCAAGAAATACGACCATTACGAAGTCTACAAAAAACATCTGCAAAACAGACCAATCACAGCATTGCGTGATTTACTCGATTTCCAAAGCGATCGCTCGCCCATTCCCCTAGAAGAAGTAGAATCAGTCGCAGATATTTTTCAACGCTTCTGCACAGGTGGCATGTCTTTGGGTGCTTTGTCAAGAGAAGCTCATGAAATTTTAGCGATCGCTATGAACCGCATCGGTGGTAAATCAAATTCTGGGGAAGGTGGCGAAGATCCAGTTAGATACAAACGGCTGAATGATGTCGATGAGTCTGGTCACTCACCCACCCTACCGCACCTCAAAGGATTGCGGAATGGTGATACAGCTTCTAGTGCGATCAAACAAGTTGCATCGGGGCGCTTTGGTGTCACACCAGAGTATTTAGTTAGCGCTAGGCAAATTGAAATCAAAATTGCCCAAGGTGCAAAACCTGGGGAAGGTGGACAACTACCAGGGCCGAAAGTCAGTCCTTATATTGCGATGTTAAGGCGTTCTAAGCCTGGTGTTACCTTAATTTCACCACCACCACACCATGATATCTACTCCATTGAAGACTTAGCACAGTTGATTTTTGACCTGCACCAAATCAACCCGAAAGCGCAAGTATCGGTGAAATTGGTTGCCGAAATTGGCATCGGAACGATCGCCGCAGGTGTAGCGAAAGCCAACGCTGATATCATTCAAATCTCCGGTCATGATGGTGGTACAGGGGCATCGCCACTCAGTTCAATTAAACACGCCGGTTCACCTTGGGAGTTGGGTTTAAGCGAAGTACACCGCGTCTTGATGAATAATAGTTTGCGCGATCGCGTCATTCTGCGCGTCGATGGCGGACTAAAAAGTGGCTGGGATGTGGTGATGAGTGCGTTGATGGGTGGTGAAGAATTCGGCTTCGGTTCCATCGCCATGATTGCGGAAGGCTGTATTATGGCGCGGGTTTGTCACCTTAATACCTGTCCCAAGGGTGTCGCTACGCAAAAAGCAGAACTCCGCGAACGGTTTACCGGGATACCGGAACACGTCGTCAACTTCTTCTACTTCATTGCCGAAGAAGTGCGGAGTTTGTTAGCACAGCTTGGCTATCGTTCTTTATCAGAACTGATTGGGCGTGCAGACTTATTAAAAGTGCGCCCAGATGTGAAACTCACCAAAACGCAATCATTAAATCTTAACTGCTTGCTGCAACTCCCAGATACCAAAGAAAACCGTGGCTGGTTGGTGCATGAAGAAGTCCACAGCAACGGCGTGGTTTTGGATGATCAATTGCTTGCAGATCCAGAAATTAAAGCAGCTATCGACAATCAAGCTGCTGTGACGAAGACTTTAGCGATAGCTAATACTGATCGAACTGTCGGTGCTAGGTTAGCTGGTGCGATCGCTTCTAAGTATGGCGATAGCGACTTTGAAGGGCAAATTAATCTCAACTTCACAGGTAGTGTTGGACAAAGCTTTGGCGCTTTCAACTTGGGTGGTGTGATTCTCACCCTGGCAGGAGAAGCCAACGACTACGTAGGTAAGGGGATGCATGGTGGTGAAATCATCATCAAACCCCCAGCGAATGCTACCTATGAAACATCACAAAATGTGATTGTTGGCAATACTTGTCTTTATGGTGCTACTGGGGGAGTGTTATTTGCCAACGGTTTGGCGGGAGAACGCTTTGCGGTGCGTAACTCCAAGGGTGTAGCCGTGATTGAAGGTGCTGGCGATCATTGCTGTGAGTATATGACTGGGGGCGTGATTGTCGTCTTGGGGAAAGTTGGACGCAATGTTGGCGCAGGTATGACTGGCGGCTTGGCATACTTTTTAGATGAAGACGGCAATTTCGCAGAGTTAGTTAACCCGGAAATTGTCAAAATTCAGCGAGTGGAGACGGAAGCAGGTGAAAAGCAGTTGCAAGAATTAATTAAAACTCATTGCGATCGCACTGGTTCACCAAAGGCGCAGCAGATTTTACAAAACTGGCAAGAATATCTACCTAAGTTTTGGCAAATGGTGCCGCCTTCTGAGGCTGATAGTCCTGAAGCTAATTCTCACAAAAAACAGCTAAGTCCTGTTTAATAGTTGATTCATGAGGGCATAACGGTTGTTGTGCCCTTATTATTTACGACAATTTCGTATCTAATATTAGTTGCCTTGTGTCAATACAAATGACTAGTGACTAATGACAATTGTTATTTTTTATTAGCAATCATTTCGTCTTTAGCTTGCATTTCTAAAAGTTCTGGAATAGTTACAAAGCTGTAACCTTGTTTTTTGAAGGTGCTAATAATTTGTGGAAGGGCTTGTACAGTTCTGGAACGATTACCTCCGCCATCATGCATGAGGACAATCCCACCGGGTTTGGAATCTTTGACGACGTTATGGACTAATCTTGGTACAGTGGGCAGCTTGTAATCTATGGAGTCGGCTGACCACATGACTACGGTATATTTTTGGCCTTTGGCGTAGGCAACTAATCCATTGTGCATCATTCCTCCAGGTGGTCGGAACAGAGTTGTTTTCGCACCTGTGACTTGATAAATTAAGTTTGTTGTGCTTTCAATTTCAAAAGCGGCTGCTTGTTGGTTAAAGAAATGATACCAGTGATTCCAAGTATGGTTGGCGATGACGTGACCTTCAGCCACAATCCGCTTGCCTAATTCTGGGTAATTTTTGAGGTTCCGCCCAACGACAAAAAATGTTCCTTTGATATTGTTGGCTTTGAGGACATCTAGTACTTGTGCTGTTGTCTCAGGCCATGGGCCATCATCAAAGGTGAGAGCGATCGCTTTTTGACCTTGAGTGAGTTTTGCCGACTTAATTATTGCACCTTGAAAGCTTGCCGGCACAGGATAACCAAAGCCTTTTGCTTGTGCTTCTTGTTGCCAAGTTGAAAGCATCGCGGCTCTAAAGGATTCAAGGCGTTGCTGAGTTCCTAATTTCGGGACTATATCTATATCTATATTTTGTTGACTTTGAAGATGTTTGCTTTGAGCCTCTGAGGCAATTGGCTTGATTAATGTCATAAAGCCAAGGCTTAAACTACCACCTAAGGCAAGCAGTCCAACTAATATTCCTGGAGACCAAAGAAACGACTTTTTGTTTTCCACTTCATAGCTCCTTCAAGGGTCGAACCTCCATCTGTGGTTCTGACGGTATTTGATGACACACTTTTCTATATACTTGGATACTCAGTTACCCTGATAATTCTCAAAGTTAGTATAGAGATTAACAGAAGCTTTGTAACTGGAAAGATAGATTATATAGGTTTAACTTAAGCTTATATGATCTAGCTTGGAGCGATCGCAGTCTGGACAATATTTGGTACTGTTTAATCTATTTAATTTCTATTACATACTCACGAAAACTAAGGTTTGCATCTGTATATTACTACCGCTAGCTTGAGGCAGGAGTGCAATTAGGTAATTAACCACACCTCGATAAACCTGGCTACTGAACAGCTGATAATTGATTGTTTTCTCTAGTCTTTCCGCTAATCGATAATGAAGCTTTGATCCCCTAACAGGTCTTATTCAAGACTTTGAAATTTTACCAATTAAGTAGGCTAGTTAATTAGCGAGTTATTATACTTACACTATTCATAAGGGATAATGCACATAATTAAAAAGGTTAATAAACTGTTAGTTTCATAGTTAATAAGTTATATTCTACTGCTTGTGACCTCTGCTTACTTTTTAAGAAAAAGTTAAATTTTTAACTTAACTTAATATCGTTTTTTGTTTTCTATTTAAGAGATAGACGAAAATCTACTTAATATAGTTTCTCTTTGTCAACAGGCATTTATTCGTCAACCTAGATAGCTTGGCTAATCCGCCAAAGATAATTTTATCAATATTTTAGTGCTGTTTTTGATACTCTTGTACAAGAATCCTATTTGATTTTTGACAAAGCTCAGTATTCTTGTACTCTCTTTTTCTGCTCCCTGCCTACGCAAGTCAGTAGGCTACGCCAAGCTAGGCTAACAGAAATCAAAGCAGACTGCTATCTTAATCTGTATTGCTCATAGCTTTATCTGGTGTTGCATATTTGCGGGATGATTTAATTGATTTTGTCGGATGGGCGTCTCGCCACCCGTCCCTTGGCTTTTAAGGCGGGCTTTTTGACCCACCTTACAAGATTCATCCCTAGATTCAGCAACGCCATAGCTTTATCTGTATTGTTTTATGGTTGGCCTCACTTAATCTGAGGTTATACATCATAAATATTACAGTTTTACATATATTGTTAGCGTATAAATACGGTAGTTGATCACAATATATTAGCCAAATCTTAACAGGTTACTCACAATATGTGCTAATTTTGGATCTTCTGACAAAAATTTACGTTTTTTCTTATGTAAAAGTATTTTTTTGTACTTAACATTTGGGTATTACTTTCACTTTGTTTTAATTTCTGATTCTTTAATAAAACCTCCTGTTTCCTTTAAAGTATAGATAGGGCGACCTTTAACCTCTTCATAGATGCGGCCGATATACTCGCCTAAGATGCCAACACAGAGTAATTGTACAGATCCTAAGAAAAACATGGCGATCGTAATTAATGTGTAGCCGATTAAGGGAGATACCGGATCAAATAAACGCCAATACAACACTAGTAATATCATCAATAAAGCTATTCCAGCGGAGAGTAACCCGATGTAAGTTGCTAGTTTTAAAGGAACAGTCGAGAAAGAAATAATTCCATCGACTGCTAAAGCCCAAGACTTACCGAAGGTGTACTTGACTTTTCCAGCAAAACGCGGGTTTCTTTCAAAGAGTACAGCAGTTTGGCGAAAACCTATCCAAGCTCGTAAGCCGCGAATGTAGCGGTTACGTTCTGGCATTGTATTGAGGATATCTACTACTTGGCGATCCATCAAGCAGAAGTCCCCCGTATCACTGGGTATATCGACATTAGCCAACCGCCGCAGGATGCGATAAAAAGCGTAGGCGGTAAAGCGTTTGGGCCAGCTTTCTCGTTTGCGAGATAAGCGCTGAGCGTATACTACTTGATAGTCTTGTTGCCATTTTTCGATCATCGTTAAAATTAGCTCTGGCGGATCTTGGAGATCAGCATCCATGACGATCGCACATTTACCTTGCACAAAGTTAAGTCCTGCTGTGACTGCAATTTGATGACCAAAATTTCGAGCCAAACTGAGATAACGCACCCGACTATCACGATGGTGGAGTTCGCGGATCAAATTTAAAGAGCGATCGCGGCTACCATCATCAATTAAAATCAATTCAACCTCGCCATCTAACTGTGCCATGACATTATTTAGACGACGGTACATTTCGGGGATATTTTCTTCTTCGTTATAAATGGGAATTACTAAAGAGTAAATTGGCTGAGTCACGATAATTATTTGTGTAGACAGGGAGTAGGGAATGGGGAGTAGGGAGTAGGGAGTAGAAAATTAGGTATCCGAAGTTTTTTCACCAAATCAAATAGGAGTTCTATATTATTTCTATTTGATTTGTGAAAATTGCCTATGTTTAAATTCCCGACTTTGAGCAAAAGTTGAAAATATGTATGAATTCAATTATTAATAAAAGATTATCCCAATTTCAGATATGCGTTTACTCCCAGAAAAATATTGGTTATTAGGCTTAGTTGTAGGTTCTTTAATTTTGTGGTTGATTTTTTTAGGAAATTCCCCCTTACGAGACTGGGATGAAGGTACTGTCGCACAGGTGGCACGAGAAATTTGGCGTGCCCCAATTGGTTCAATGCATTGGCTTTACCCTACTTTAGGCGGTGAACCATATCATAATAAACCGCCTCTAATCCATTTATTAATTGCTTGGACTTACTCTGTAGGAGGCGTGAGTGAATGGACAACACGTTTACCTGGTGCAGTATTAACCGCTTTGGGAGTGCCTTTGCTTTACTTAGTTGGGCGTTTGCTTTTTAACCAAAGTTTACCAGCTTTGTTTGCTGCTTTAGTTTACTTAACATTGTTGCCTGTGGTGCGTCACGGACGCCTAGCAATGCTGGATGGTGCGATGATTACCTTTTTTTTACTTTTGTTATTTTGTCTTTTAAAAGCGCGTCAGAATCAAAAATATGCTTTGGGTGTGGGATTTTGTTTAGGGTTAATTACTTTAACCAAGGGAATGATAGTTTTATTGCTAGGAGCGATCGCTTGTTTATTTCTACTGGCAAATCGGCAATTAATTTTATTGAAAACTCCCTATTTATGGATAGGAATATTTTTAGGAAATGCCCCGGCGGCTACTTGGTATATAGCTCAATGGCAACATTATGGAAATGATTTTTTCCAGGTTAATTTGCAAGCACAAACCTTTGAGCGGCTTGTGCAACCTGTTGAAGGCAATAGTGGCCCTCCTTGGTATTATTTAATTGAGTTAATTAAATATAGTTTTCCCTGGATCTTATTTTTGCCGGGAGGATTTTATTTAGCTGGGAAAAAACGTCATGCTGGTTGGGGCTGTCTAATTCTTATAGGTACAATTGTTTACTTGGGAACTATCTCTTTAATGAGAACAAAACTCCCTTGGTATATCATGCCTGTATACCCATTTTTAGCGTTGGCAATTGGTGCGAGTTTGAGTGAAGTTTGGCAACAAGGTTACTTGAAAAACCGAATTTTGGTGATATTTTTTTGTGTAATAGCGATCGCGGGTTTAGGGAGTTGTGTTTACTTTTTTGTTACTAATCCTGAGCCTGTTTTAATTGTGATGAGCAGTGTTTTGGTGGTAAGTATGGGCATCGTGGCATGGTTAATTTTACAGTGCGATCGCCGATTTATTTTAGTTTTATTTTCTGGAATGTATTTAGTTTTAGCCCTGTTGATGAGTTCGCAATCTTGGATTTGGGAATTAAATGAAAACTTTGCAGTTAAGCCAGTTGCCACATTAATTCGCACCCACACCCCACCAGGAACAAAGATATACACTTCATTTGCATATGCTCGTCCTAGTTTAGATTTTTATTGCGACTGTCAAGTTATCCCTGTAACAGTACCTGTTTTACAACAAATGGGAACAAGTAAGAATTACTTGTTGTTAGATCATGCAACCATACAACAAGTAAATTTACTTGATCATCCAGCTTTAGGTACAGCTGAAGGATTTACTTTGATTTCTCCTTCAGCTAGTTGAAAGCGATCGCGACGAAAGACACAGAAGGGGACACGGAGAGTTTTTGAATAATAAATTGTTCCCTATTCCCTATTCCCCATCATGCTTCACAGTTATTATAAGGATACAAAAGTCCTTGGGCATATTCATCGCGGGAGAAAGGAGCATAATCAGAGTGATGAAATTGTTGTACAACTTCATCAGCAAAGAATGCACCAAGTTTTGTTAATTCAATTTTTTGCTCATCTTCAACAATTAATCCAAAAGATTTCAGATTTTCAATTTTGTTACGGAAAACGTGATTCAGGGAGACTCCACCTGTGACTTTTTCAAAGTAACTTTTCCACACAGTTCGATTCTTTAAAGGCAGAATAATCGCCCATCGCATTTGTTCTTCTTGATTTCTGACTATACCTCTATTGATTGGCATTTTTCCCGCCGCAATCATAGAGTAATATTCGTCAAAATCTTGTGTGTTGAGTATAAATCTATCTCTGAGACTACTAAAAGCTGTCAAACCAAATCCCACCTGATCTAACAATCCGCAGCACTGATTATCAGCATAGTGAGAGTAATGTTTGCGTTCTTTTGTAAATACTCGACGGAGATTTTCATGATAACCATGTTCATTCAAAATATCGATTGCCAACTGTTTCATCATCAAGGTTTCTTCGACAGTTGGTAATTCATCTGGTTGTCTTTCGCTCAAGCGTTTAATTGGGCCTTGAAAATCTCCATAAGCTTCAATTTTCAGTCGATATAACTGGATTTCTTCTGTTCCTAAAGACACGGCATGTTCCATGACTTCAATCCAGTTATCTAAAGTTTGCCCAGGATAGCCAAAAATGAATTCTATATTGACTTGATAGCCAAACTCCTTGGCATTTTCAATAGATTCTAGTATCTCCTTGACGCCGTGATGACGATTCATTTTCTTGAGGGTATCTGCATTCAAAGATTGAGATCCTATGGTGAGACGATCAACACCATAAGAACGCATTAAGCGTAATCTCTCTCTACCTTCTTCACCAATTAGGGTTACGGGATCAACATCGTAGTTAAATTGAGTGCAAGTTGATAAATCTACCCGTTGCACAAAGAAATTTAAAAACTTATCTAATTGCTCTAAACTTAGATAAGTTGGTGTTCCTCCTCCTACCAGAATTGATCTAGCTTTAATTTTGTCAATTCCTAACCGCCGCATGTAAAGATCCATTTCTTTTTCCAATGCGTCTAGGTACTGGTCTTTTTCTGGATTTCGTTCTCCTAATTGCACTGGATAATGGCAGAAAATACAACGTTGCCGGCAAAATGGAATATGGATATAGACATCCAATAACCCATCTTCAGGGAGAGTATAACTCTGAAATAATTCTTCTTCAGTAATCGGAGAATACATCGTGATCGGCGGATAATGCACGGATGGGAAAAAATCTCCGTGAGTGCAAATTAATCCTGCCTCTTGTAATCGTTTTAAATCTGCAACTCTTTCTTTCGCTCTAGCAATTAGTAACTCTTTACGGTTCGTGATTTTATTTGGAGCAATTGTCATTTAATTTTCTCCTATTTTTAAGAAGTTAATTTTTCCAGAAACTAAATCTTATAATTATTGTATTAATACCATATTTACGAACTTAAAAATCTTGAAAATGGTAAATATAAAAATTAAATTATGCAAATAATTACTGAAACAATTGTTTACTAAAAAAATCATCGCTTGTGAGTGGCTTGGTAGTCACTGTTTCCTATGCCCTGTCATTAACTTACACAAATACAAATAATTCCGATTAGTGTGAGTATTGTACCTAGCACTGATCTAAAAGCAATTTTTTCTTTGAGGAAAATTGCCGCTAAAGGTAAAATAAACAGAGGTTCTGTTGAGCCTAATGTATTGGCAACAGAAACATCTACATATTTAATTGCCACCAATGACAGCCAAAAACCTCCAAAAGTGATGACGCACACTGATACCAAGAAAAAGTAAACTAGATTGCGATCGCGAAACGGAATCATCCAGCGTCCTAGACGTTGGGTAACTGTACCAAAAAAAAGTATTCCCGTGGTTCCAGACAACATGCGAATGAATGTTGCTTGGATTGTTGAGACCGATTCTAAGCCTTTCTTAGCAACAATCATCGATATCGACATACACAAAACTGATAAAAGTCCGAAGGCAATTCCTCTCCATTTAGAGAATTGCATTTCTCCTGATAACTTTGCAGACAGAACTACGCCAATACCGAAGATAACTAGGGCAATACCAAACCATGCAATTAATGTTGGCGTTTCACCAAGCAGAAATACTGCTAAAAATACAGTTAAAACTTCTCCGATCATTAATAACATGACTAGAGCATGTGGCCCCAAATCTTGCAGAGCTTCAAAAAAGAAAGTATCGCCTAAGCTAATACCTAGTAATCCACTAAATATTAGTAGGATTAACGCCTGTGATTGGATGTCATTGTAACCAGTAAAAACTAGAGCTAAGCTTAACAAAATAACACTAACTGCCCCTTTAGCCAAAGTCATTGCTAAAGGTGGAATATGTTCCCCTAATTGTTTAAATAGGATTGATCCTATCGCCCAGGAAGCAGCAGAACCCAAAGCAGCAGCAATCCCAATTGCTCGCAAATCCATTTTTAGTTTAGTGTATGATTGATTTTTGTATTTCAGGAATCAATACTACCGATTCCTGAAATTGTTACAAGCAAGCTAAGTAGTTTTCTGGAAAACTAAAACGTACCTTTGCGGAATAAAAGCGTAATCTTTCACAAACTTGAAGCCATAATTTTGCAATTGACTAATAATTAGTTCCTTGGCAATGTATGGCCCATGGTAAGGAAGTTCAGAATCTTTAACTAAACCATTATCAACAACAACTAAAGTTCCCTTATTTTTCAATGCAGTTTTGATACTGTTAACAAAGTTATCAATATCATAATTAGTAGACATAGCGTAGATGTTATGGTAAAGAGAACACATAAAAGCCAAATCCACTTGATTGGCCTTCAATCCAATTGTGTCACCACCAGTATGAACGGATTTAATATTTTTGATGCCAAGTTTTTGACTGGTACTGTTGACATAATTAAGATGATTTTGCACAGTATCAATCGCAAACACATTTCCTTTTTCACCAACTAATTGAGAGAATTTGAACGTATAATATCCTGGGCCACTCCCAATATCAGCGATATTTTGCCCAGCTTTTAAGTTAAGAGAACTGAGAATCTTGCTAGTTTTTTCCCATTCTTCTCTTCTAGGATTGCTAAAAAGAATAAAGTCTTCTAGAGATGCTTTACGGTCTTGACCAGCTTGGTTATCTTGATCGGCAAATGTTTTTAATTTATATTTGCGCTGAATGTATTCTTTTAAGTTGGCGAAGTCGTTGGCAGCAAAAAAGTTATAAAAACTGGCAACAAACTTATCAGATAAATATTTTTGCTTTTCACTATCCGTAGCTAACAGATATTGACAGAACCATTGTAGAGCTGAGTATTCTCCACCATAATTCTCTCTGGGAATGATTTTATTGTAAATTTGGATTGCGGCTTTGCCGGAGTTTACTTGTTTATTTTCTAAAAAATCTAGAACCAATTTTCCAGCTTGGATGCCATCTTGAGTTGTAGCAAAAGAATCATTACTTCCAACGTGAATGATCGATTTTTGGGAAGTAATTTGCACCCAGTCAAATGAAGAGTTTTTCGACTGAGTTGTCCAGGGATTAAATGTGTATAAAACTACTGCCAGGATTGCAGTTAAAATTGACAAGACAATCAAAAGCAAAGTGCGCTCTGCTTTTCGTGTCCGTATTGTTTCACTCATTTTTATGATGATTTTTGCAATTGATGGAACAGTAAACAGACTATAATCTGTAGAATTTTGATTTAGCTTTACCTCTAAGAAATGAGCGAATAGTTTAAGCTTGTTTCTTGAGAGGGTAGATGAACTTGTAAACCTGCCTCTTCAATAGTTTTGAGAGCATGGTCTAAGCTGACTACAAAGCGTTTTTCAGAGTAAATACGGAATTTTTGACGGTATCCTGTGGGAGTAAAGTTGATAGTCAGTACATTAGCTCCTGCATTTAATCCCATGAGTTGGCCATGTTTTTGAATCTTTTCTAGAGCGCTGACTGTAGGAATTAATGCCGATGGTAGCGCTAGGCGATAAATCGCCATTGTATTCAAAGTGTAATTAATATTGCCATAAGACAATTTTTCTAAAGGTGTATTTTGATTGGGAATAAATGGAGAAGAACTGACAAAATCAGGCTGGAGTTTAATTGCTAGTAAAATATCTTCGGCAAGGGTATCTAAGGTTTGATTGGGTAAACCAACAATATTTCCTGTGCCAACTTTAAATCCAGCTTCTTGAAGCCAGCTAAGACATTGAAGTCTTTTTTGGAGAGATGTATAAGCGATTTCTTTGTAAAAATCAGGGTTTGAAGTTTCAAATTTGAGAATGTAAGAATCTGCTCCTAGTTCAGCAAATTTAGAATAAACTTCTCTTGGTCTTTCCCCCAAGCATAAAAGAACATTTAAATTTAATTTTCTAAGTTCTGGGATGACTTCTTCTAATATGGGATCACAATTGGGGTCTTGTCCAGATTGGAGAAAAATGGTGGAGATAATATTAGTTTTTTTAATTTCTTCGGCAAGATATAAAATTTCTTCGGCGCTCAATCGATATCTTTCTAAACCTTTATTTGCTGCCCGCATAGCACAGTAGTCGCAGTTTTTTTGGCAGTAATTAGAAATTTCCATTACGCCTCGCAACATGACTTTATCTGTTCCATGAAGACGGCGCATGACTCTAGCTTTCTGGAACAAACTTTGCTGCATTTCTCCTTCTAGCTGTAGCAATTCTATAAGTTCTGACTTAGTTAATTGCTTGATATCTATGTTTTCTTCTTGTGTCCAAAATTTCATAGCTTCTATCTCTCTAGTCCTGTGCAGAATGAACAAACATAATTTGTAGAGGAGACTGTTGATAATTGTTGATGACTTTTTGGCTGGTATGTCCAAATCACAAACAACAAATCACAAACAACAATCTCCGTAGTTACGTTGATTTATGTCTATTTATTTGGTTTAACTTATGAGGGTGGAGATGGTAATGATGTAGGATCTAGCTTGAACTCTTTACCTTTAAGAGTTTCTAGATTTTTCTTTTGTTCTGGTGTGAGAACAGCCAAAGCTTGCTCATTAGTATTTTTAACAATTTGCTCAAGTCTTTGGCGATTTTGAGCAATTACCTGAGTGCGTGGTTGCTTGCTATTGTCTGGATTTTGCCAATTTGCCCTCATTTTCTGAACCATCTCATCGCGCAGTTGATTCATTTTTTGAAGTTGCTCTGGGGTAAGCTTTAAATCAGCAGAGTAATCATCTTTGGTCAAAACTCCCCAACCATATATTTGCAGAGCAATTTGCTTCCAGCGTGTTTGTTGTTCTGGTGTGAGAACTGCTCCAACTTTGGTGCGAGTGTCTTGAATTTGCTTGTCTAAATCCTTGCTGATTTCTGTAATTTTCTGTTCTTGCTGTTTTTCATCAAGCCCTTTAAGACTCACTCCAGATACTCTCTGACGCAATGAAGCACGAAAATCTTCTTCTATTTGCTTGATTTTTGTACTCTGCTCGTCAGTGAGATTTAATTCTTTTTTGATTTGTGAATTTTGGAGTAATTTTAATGGATCAGAGTCTGTGCGATCGTTTCCTGGTAGCAAACTAGTAACAGGGCTGATTTCCTTACTGTCTGCTCCTGTATCAGATGTTGTCTTTACTGGTGATTCCGTCTGACTAGCTGTTGACTGTTCTGTAGGTGTATTGTTGGTCGCTTGGTTGTCTGTATTGCTACAAGCAGATAAGGACACAAAACTACCAACGGCAAACAGCAAAGACGCTAAAGTCAAAAGACTTTTTTGATAGCGCCGGTTCATTGTTCTCTCCTCATCTTTAGATTTGGTAATTCTATATTGTTATACAAGTATCAGATTTTTTTTACTTATAAAAATTTACAGTCTGTATAGATACAAATCAACTATAATTTATAGCAACAAAGCTTAATATAAGTTTACAAAACAAAACTTATCGAAAAATAGGCCAGTTTACTCATAACAATCTTCAAGTAAGCAGCAAGTAATCAGATTGGGTTTGTTGTATCCAATATCCTAAGATTAGGCAAAAATATTGAGTTTATAAAAAATTATCAATATGCATTATTTGTTAATGTTAATTATTTTAAAGTAGGATTGCAAACTACCTATTGACAAGGGTAGGTTACTCAAATACTTAACTATTGTTTGGTATCTTATTAATCCCAAACTGTTAATACTCCATCGCCTTCTTTGAGTTAAATTTTGAAGGAAATATGGAATTTAGTAGTAAACAAGCAAAATAAGAGCTTGATATATCAACTAGCCAATTGCACAATAACTTCTAGTTAAATGTGCATTTTGTAATTGTAAATATTTGTATATAGCTTTAGCAAGTAAAAATAAATGACTAACCAATTTGGTCGTACAGCTCTTTTAAGTAATAATCCCCGACTTGAGATTAATTATAAAGGAAAATCTCTTTCATTTGATTTAACTGCTGATGTGCATATCTTAGGAAGAGAGCCAAACCTCCCTCTACCCCAAGGATTGAAAATCCCTGAAGATTGGTCAGTGGTAAGTCGTTGTCAAGCTACTATCAAAAAGCAAAACGACTCTTATTATATTTATGATGGAGATGGAGAAAAACCAAGTACTAATAAACTATTTGTTAATAATACTGTAATTACGCCCAAAAAAGGTTTTCGTTTAGAGAATGGCAGTGAAATTAAAATTGCTAATAATCCCCAAAATTGGGCAATTTTAACCTACACAGAACCACGTATTAATCAACCTGTAACACCTTTAAAGAAACGCTCTATTTATCTAAAAAACCAAAATAAGCCTATCGTTTTAGGGCGTAGTGCTAATGCAGATTTAGAATTAGATGCGCCGATGATATCTCGTCGTCATGCCACGATTGAAAGAGATAGTCAGGGACATTATCTGCTGCGCGACCATAGTACTAATGGTTTATTTGTGAATCGGGAAAAAGTTACCAATTCAGTGGTTTTGTCAGCAGGTGATATTATTCAGATTGGCCCTTATACTTTTGTATTATATGGGGATGAATTAGTTCTCGCGGATAGTGGAGATAATATTCGCATTGATGTTCAACATCTTGTTAGAACTATTAAAGATAAAAATAAACAACCGATTAGATTACTTAATGATATTTCTTTAGTGATTGAACCAGGGGAGTTTGTTGCAGTAGTTGGAGGTAGTGGGGCTGGAAAATCTACTTTGCTTAAAGCTTTATTAGGTATTGAATCAACCAATGAAGGTACAGTTTATCTGAATGGGGAAAATTTAAGAACTAACTTTAATATTTATCGAAACCTGATCGGGTATGTTCCTCAACAAGATACTGTTCATACTGGCTTAAGAGTGAAGGAAGTTCTTTATTATGCTGCGAAACTCCGACTTCCTAATGATACTAACGTTGAAGAAGTTGTGCAAAAAACATTACAACAAGTAGAGTTATCTGAGCGTCAAAATACCCTAGTCAAAAACTTAAGTGGGGGACAGTTAAAACGGGTAAGTATCGGAGTTGAACTATTAGCAGATCCAAAATTATTTTTTCTCGATGAACCAACTTCTGGACTTGACCCAGGATTGGATAAAAAAATTATGCAACTGCTGCGGAAATTAGCCAATGAAGGGCGCACAGTTATTTTGGTTACTCACGCAACCAGTAACATTACTATATGTGATTTTCTAGTGTTTCTCGGTTTAGGCGGAAATCTTTGTTATTTTGGCCCACCAAATAAAGCTGCTGATTTTTTCCAAATTAATAGTGAAGAGTTTGCTGATGTTTATATAAAACTAGAAACTAAAGAGGCTGTAATTAAAGAAGCTGAAAAGTATTATGAATCAGATTATCAAAAAGAATATATTAATAATCGCTTAAGTGAGGAGAAGCAAGAAAATAACTCATCTCCTAAACCAGTTAATCGATCATTTTTTCAACAAATTACAATTCTTATTCAAAGATATATCAAACTAATTCAGAGAGATACTATTTACTTAGTTTTATCTTTGCTAACTGCACCAATTGGTATTGCTTTAATGACTTTGGCGATTCTAAATAAAGATTTTTTAATTCCTACCTTTGACCCTAAAGTTGATTTGGAATATGCATCTTTAGCAAGAAGAGTTTTATTTGTCTTTACTTGTGCAGCAATTTGGATAGGACTTGCTAGTTCTCTGCAAGAAATTGTTAAGGAATCTGCAATTTACTTGCGTGAGAGGTTAGTGAATTTGAGTTTAACAGCTTATTTAGGATCAAAAATTATAACTTTAGGTGGATTAGCTGTTATACAAAGCATATTAATCTCTCTTGTGATTATTTTGTGCTTTAGTTCTCCCACTCCTGAATTAACAATTAATTATCAACCACTCTTGATTCCTGTTCCCTGGTTTTTAGGAGTTTTTGTTACTACATTTTTAACTATCTTGACTTCTGTAAGTTTAGGATTATTGGTATCAGCTAGTACCAAGAATAGCACTCAAGCTAATAGTGCGTTACCTCTGTTGTTGTTACCTCAGATTATTTTTGCTGGGGTGTTGTTTGACATGAAAGGGGTGGGTGAATATATTTCTTGGTTAATGTTAAGTCGTTGGTCAGTTGGGGCTTATGGAATATTAGGCAAGGTGAATCTTTTAGTTCCAGTAATCACAAGTGAGGATAATGATATAAGTTCATCAATTAAACAGCTGCCAATGTTTGATAATACATTGCAAAATCTGCTTTTAAGTTGGGGATTGTTGCTTGCACACACAATTGTTTATTTAGTAATTGCTATGTGGTTACAAAAACGCAAGGATATTGTTAAGTAATTTCGCGAAGTCAATTGATGGGTTTGGGAATGGGGGAAGAAATTTTCTTATTATCTTTGTGTAATATTTACTAAGCTACCCATTGATTTTGAGCAAATCGGATGGAAAAAAGCAATAGAAGAATGGCAAAAAAGCTGATGATTGCATATCCTAAACGTGGATAACGAGTTAGTAGTAAACCGAATGCGATCGCCATTGACACAATACCATAAACATAGCGCTCAGCAGAGGCAGTTATTCCTGTATTAAAAATTAAACTGTAGGCACAAATTCCATAAATAAAGGTGACAAGGGGAATTTGATTTTTTGAAAGCAGTAACAAACCAAAACCACCAAAAATTACCACACTTTTAATTAATTCATCACCTACCAATAACCATAATAATAACCATAAAGTATATAATCCATAGTGGACTTTGTCTAAGCCTAAACGTTGATGAAATTGCCATAACAAATAACCACCACAAATAATTAATAAAAACAGCAGTGGATGCCATATATCTACAATCTTGCCGTTCTGCCAGTTTGCTTTTCCCACTACAATTTGCATCAGCATCTTTAGCCAACCTTGCCAAGCAAACCCAGCTGATTCACGCCATCCTTTCTGCGCATGAACAAAGGCTAAAGCATCACCAAACTGAATTTGGCAATACAGGCTGTAGAGAAGAATACCTAAACTAACAGCAAAACTTGCACTGTAAGCTTTAATACCTCTGCGTTCTTTCCAAGACATAAACAAAAAAGCAGGTATCAGTGCTAGTCCGGGCGATCGCGTTGCTGTAGACAATGCTCCCCAAAAGGCTGCTAAAATATACTGTTGTTTATCAAAAGCTCTTAAAGCAGCTATACTACACAACAAAAATAATCCTTCAGTGTATATTATCGTACCATAGATAGAGTAAGGACACCAGATTAAAACTGCTGTTGACCACCGTGCTGCATTTGTACTGTAACGTTCCTCTATCCAGAAATAAAGGATGATTAACGCAGCTAAAAATGCAAGGTTATTTACCAACGTACCTGCCATTTCAAAAGAGAAACCGATACTCATCACCGCACGGATTAATAAAGGAAATAACGGGAAAAATGCTACAGAAAATTCTCGTTTTTTCATGGAAAAATCGTAACCAGAAGTAGCAATTTTCCGGTAAAATTCACTATCCCAAGCTGAGAAAACATCCCACCCAAATGTTATTGTAGTGTTTGAAGGGTTGGGTAATAAAGGCGCAACTAATAGCATGGCAGCAACTATCAAAAGTCTGCTAGATAGCCACATTGCTATCGGGAAAAATAAACTATTCTGCGATAAATATTTGGACTTTAACATCAGGTTACTCAAAAAAGTATTTATCAATCAAGCTTTTTGACAAAAAAATACATATCATCACGTTGATATTGCAACTTAAAGTTTGATTGATTTTTTACTTGTTTTATTAAGTTTGTAGCAAACTCAGATGTACTTGACCATCCAGGATGGCGGACATTTAATAATATATAATCAAACGCATTTAAATCATCAATTTTCGGGAAATCTGTAGAGATAAACTTAATTAATTGACGATGGGTTAGATGTGGGGCAATTAAATCTGTGGTGAGAACATTACCTTGAGTTTTAACTAAAGCGATCGCTTCTCGTGTAGCTTGCCAATTATCTAAATATTTAAGATGTTGTGAACCAAAATAGCCAAATTTAGCTAAGGCTAAGAAGGCAACTAATGACCACAAAATAATGGCTCGCTTATTTTGTAACCATACTTTTCTTGTTGCTAATCCGGTAATTATAGCCAATATTAAAAACGGTATGATTGGTAAAGAGTAATGATAAATTAAATTTTTTTGAGAACGATGGTCGGCTAGGATATTTAGCAATAAACAAGGGATGGCACTAAATAAAGGTGTAATCTCTTGAGGTGAAAGTCCCCAAATTACAGGTGCTAGTAACAATACTAAATATTCTAAATTGGTTAAAGAAAAAACTTTTCCTAAAATCAGTCCTGGTTGGGTCAGCAAAATTTTAGTCATTTCTGGAAAAGAATTTCCCAGATAGCTATATCGATAGAAGTGGCGATTTAACGTAGCAGCCTCACTCCCAAAGTATGGGATGATCACTTTATTAGCAATTAAAAACCAGGTGATACCACTAATAATTGCGATCGCACCATACAAACGTCGCTTTTCAAAAAACCATAACCAAATTCCCATCGCCGCTACTGTCAGGGATAACACCGCTTTACATCCCAACACAATGAGAATACTCAAACAAAACCATCCAACCTGACCTAACCGTGCCGCTAAGACTGCCCACAAAAGTGCTGGTACGGCGATCGTATCTGGATGGAAATCAAATAAATTAGCGTTATATATCAACGGATACAGTAAGTAAACGATCACCATAGGTATGGCTTGGTTTGCCGTCAGCCCAGCTTGACGGGCTAGATACCATGTAGGCAATGCACCGAATGCTAATGCAAATGACTGTACCGCAAATAACCAGTAAACATGGGGATAAATTTTGTATAGCAAAGCTATGGGATACAAAATCCCAGCAGCATGATCGCCCAGAATATGAAAACCCAAGAAAGATAAAATTGGCGGTTTTCCTTGACTAATTAAGTAAACTGCCTGATCAAAAACTCCTAAGTCTCCACTTGAATTAAACAACTCGTGTCGTAAGCAGCTTGACGCGAATAAAATTAGGGCACTCACGCTAATCATCCACCCAACAACACTAAGCTGATTTAGTTTTTTTCCCATCTACAAATAGACCATCCTGATTTATCTCACGCATAGACGCAAAGCGGCTTCCCGTAGGGTAGGCGCAAAGGCCCAAAGAAGAACGCAAAAATATAGAATACCAACTCAGGGTAAGTGTAAAAAAATTCTGTCTCATCCTAGTCCCAGTCCCCAGTCCCCAGTCCCCAATCCCCAGTCCCCTACCCCACCCAGCGTTCTTGAGCAAATCCTACAGCAATCTTGGCAAGTAAGGCGATAAATAAACCTAGCGTTAAATATCCTTGGCGAGGATGGCGAGATAATAGCACACCTGTGGCTACACTGATGGGCACAATTCCGTAAGCAAGACGACTTAAGGAAATAGTACCTCCAGACGCTAGTAGTAAACCAATCCCACAAAAGCCATACATAACAGTCACTGGAGTCAGTGTTGCGCGTAAGTGCCACAATACATAACCGCCGCCCAAGACCATAACTGCATTCAGCAAGCTGTTAGTCCACTGTTCGCTAACTAGTATCAATAAACACAGAACTAAAGTATAAAAACTGTAAGCTACTACAGGACTCAAATGTTTACGGAAGCGCCATAAAAGATAACTAGTGCCAATAATTGTGACAAACAACAGAGGATACCAAGGATCTTTAATCATCCGAGAGGGGTCGTAAACCCAACCATATTGCCAGTTCTTTGTACCCAAGGGAATTTGCATCAGCATGTTTAACCAGCCACGCCAATCAAATCCTAAAGAAGGTCGCCATCCTCGCTGGGCGGCGATGAATGCTAAGGGGTCGCCAAAATGAATCGCACAATACAAACTAAATAAAAGGACTCCCGTGGCGGTAGCTAAACCCGCAATATAAGCCATGGGTGATCTGCGTTCTTTCCATGCAGCGATCGCAAAAGCTGGAATCAATGCTAAACCTGTAGGGCGTGTTGCTGTAGCCATTGCACCCCAAAGGGCTGTCCAACCGTATTGTTTTTGATCAAAAGCACGTAAAGCTGCTGTACTTAAGAATAAATACAGTCCTTCTGTATAAATTACTCCCGTAAACATGGCTGCTGGACACCAAGTTACCACAGCAATTACCCACTGGGCTGTACTAATATCATAATGATCCCGAACCCAAAAGTATAAGTAATAAACTGCTGCAAAAAAAGCCAAGTTATTTACTAACGTGCCTGCCAATTCAAACGGCAAACCCAACTTCATCAACATCCAAATGCTTAAGGGAAATAAGGGAAAAAAAGCCAGATTATGCTGATTGCCGTCGTTAACAAATTCATATCCAGAAGTGGCGATCGCGCGATAATGCATACTATCCCACGCGTCAAATACTGCCCACTCCATATTGGGCACAATTCCTTCTACGGGTAAAGGTAGCTTTGGTGCAATCAGCAACATCGCCATCCCAATCAATATGCGACTGAGAAACCACATTGCTGCGGGAAATAGGAAATCATTTTTCCATAAAATTTTTATTATATTGAGCGGAACTTTTACCATAGGTTTGAACGTTTTCACAGACTCCTTCATGCATCCTCTGACCTATGGCTGTATTCTTGTAATTTGTAAGTAATTTTTTCTACCTTATATATTTTATTAATACAGATTTTGAACTGAACAAATCGGTACATAATTGAGAGTATTTCCTACTTTGGTTGTGTTGGTAAAATTCTCAGCATTTATAATTATATATATAGTATTTATAAACACATATTTTGTCTAGTTCAATAAAAATCTAGCAATTTAAGTAGTTTATGACTAAATAAATATAACTTCTCGGTGATTACTGTTAATAGTGAGTCCCAGGCAATTTATAGTGAGAGTTGTCTGTAAATCCTTAAACAATTGTGAAAGCGATTACTCTTGTTGGTTCTACTGGTTCAATTGGTACTCAGACTCTAGATATTGTCACCCAATACCCAGAACAGTTTCGGATTGTGGGATTGGCCGCTGGGCGCAATGTAGAAATGTTAGCTGCACAAATTCGTCAGTTTCGTCCGAGTATAGCGGCGATTTGCGAAGCCGAAAAACTCCCAGCACTCCAAGAAGCCATTAAAGACCTTGATCCCCAACCGATTTTACTAGCTGGCGAAGCCGGAGTTATAGAAGTCGCCCGCTACGCTGATGCCCAAACAGTCGTCACCGGGATCGTTGGTTGTGCTGGTTTATTACCCACAATTGCCGCGATTGAAGCTGGTAAAGATATTGCCTTAGCAAATAAAGAAACTTTAATTGCTGGGGGGCCTGTAGTTTTACCATTAATTGAGAAACATGGCGTAAAAATATTACCAGCAGATTCTGAACATTCAGCGATATTTCAATGCCTGCAAGGGGTTACCCAAGGAGGCTTACGGCGGATTTTGCTAACTGCATCGGGTGGGGCTTTTCGTGATTTAGATGTAGAAAAGTTAGCAGAAGTGACAGTTGCTGATGCTTTGAAACATCCCAATTGGTCGATGGGACGTAAAATCACAGTAGACTCTGCTACTTTGATGAATAAAGGTTTGGAAGTAATTGAAGCACACTTCCTATTTGGGTTGGATTATCCAGATATCGAAATTGTTATTCATCCCCAAAGCATTATTCACTCACTGATTGAGTTGCAAGATACTTCAGTATTAGCCCAACTCGGTTGGCCAGACATGCGCTTACCTTTGTTATATGCTTTATCTTGGCCCGATCGCATCTATACAGACTGGGAAAGATTAGATTTAGTCAAAGCGGGAAATTTAACCTTCCGCGAACCAGATCATCAGAAATATCCTTGTATGCAGTTGGCTTATGCTGCGGGTAAGGCGGGTGGTTCGATGCCAGCTGTGTTAAATGCGGCAAATGAACAAGCTGTAGCACTATTTTTAGAAGAGAAAATTAGGTTTTTAGATATTCCTCGGTGTATTGAATTGGTGTGCGATCGCCATCAAAATGATAACCGGACAAATCCCTCTTTAGATGACATTTTGGCAGCAGATCAATGGGCAAGACAAGAAGTTTTGACAGCAAGTGAAAAGTTAGCAAATCATACACCTGTGCTGCTTTGAATCAAGGGATTGGGGAACTCGGGGCCCCCACTCCCAGAGGGAGCGGGGATTAGGGGTAATGGGGACTGGGAATAATTTTTTCTTTAATACAACTTTTAAAGAGCAAGAAATATTGCAGCTGCAAACACATATTCATACTGCTAACACATCAAAAAAATTACATAGTTTAGACAACCAAATGTCACCAACTTAAAGATTTTATTTCCTACTTTTATATGTATATATAAGAACATATATAAATCTTTACAATATTTTTGTGAAAAGTGTTGCTTTCTTAATAAGAAATAATTGTATTTTTGATAAAATGTCTACAGGGTAATTACGCAAATAAATCTAGATTTAGTAGATATTCCAAATTGGTGTAAAGCTTTCCTACCAGTGATTTTAGTTAAAACAAAAATTTACCCTTTTTGAAAAAACTACACTCTTTGACAAAGGTACTATTAAGGAATTGAAATAGTATGATCTCTACGTTGATTCTAGCTTGGATCATCTTTATAGTATTTTGGAAAATCTTGAAAACAACCATCAGTACTGCGTTTACCATTGCAGTCATTCTGCTTTTATTGCGGTTTGGTTTCGGTATTACTCCACAAGATATTTGGCATCAGATAAATCAGTTTGCTCAAACTCTATCCCAGTTTATTGGGAGTAAGTAATATCAATCCAAAATGACGCTCTCTACGAGACGCTAAAAGCGAACGCGGACTCGCTACCGCTACGAAGTGCAAAATTCATCCTTCCATTGCTTCAAGGGATCGAATTTCCGCCGATTTTTTGGAAATCTAATTGTGTAAGGCAGAAATTTTGGCCAATGCATTCTTAAAACTTGCAGGTAGCTGACGCATAATTTTACCCCTTTCGCGATCAAGTGCCACTAAAGTTACCTTGGCAGTGACGTATAATTGTTGTCCATCAACTGAAGCGATCGCATAATCCCAATTAATCCGGACACCAGTCACCTCAGCCATACGCGTTTTGACAACTGCTGCCATACCCAACTGAATTGAACGGTGGTAACGCACCGATAATTCCACAACTGGTAAATCACAGCCTAAAGCTACTAAATCAGCAAATTCAATTCCTATCGAACGCAAGCATTCTACCCGTGCATCTTCCATCCAAGTGAGGTATGAACCATGCCACACAATACCCGCATAGTCAGTATGGTGTGGTTGAACTCGAATCGGATACTCAAACCAATTCTCAAATTCATAACTCGATAGAGTATCAATAGCAGTGGTTGGTGGTAATTTTGGTTGGCTTGGTGTTTCTTCTAACATTTTGATTTTTTTGAGCTGCAATAAGTTTTTCCAATCTGGAATAGTACAAAAATTAATTGTGTTGGGGAACTACATAATCTAAAATTTACCCCACCAAGTATAGGGAGTATTTTGTCATGCAAATAAATCTTTGGAACCTCGATGTTGTCCCTTTGGCAGGAATAATTTTAATTGGTTTTGGGTTCACATTCCCAGCACAGGCTCAAGTAACTTTTAATGCAGGTTTACTTAACCCATACATAAAAGTAGCTCAAGCTTTACCTGATAACAATCGTACAGCAGAAATTGCCAGACTTAACGAGGAAGGTATCAAACAATTCCAACAAGGTAACTTTTCAGAAGCATTACAGAGATTACAGAAAGCTTTAGAAATCAGTAGGAATTTAGGGGAACGCTCTTGGGAAGCAGTAACATTTAACAACATTGGTAGAGTTTACCAAAAGCAAGGACAGTATTCACAAGCATTTGAATCTTATGAACAAGCTTTATTTATTGACAAAGAACTCGGAGATTTGGGGCGACTAGGCAAAACCTACAGTAATCTAGGTTATTTATTTGATATTCAAAATAAATCAGAGTTAGCTATTTTTTACTACAAACGCAGCATCATTAATCGTGAGAAATCTCGCCTCAAATCATCAGCACTTTCTGTGTCTCAACCAGACGCTTATAATATCAGTGTTCCTCAAACATACTATATTTTGGGTGAACGATTACTTAAATATGGGCGTGTTGCTGAAGCCCAACGAACAATCGATTTACTGAAAGTAGAAGAATTAGCAGGATATATTCAAAATGTGCCAGGTAATAAAAGTACTGCTAAAGGTATCGAAATCATTCCAGGGGAACAACTAGTTAAACGCAAATTAGATCAAACTCTTGATGATGCTGTTGTGCTGGGTAAAGAATTAACAAAATTACGTAAAATTCCTCCCCAAAAGCGATCGCCTCAACAAAACCAACGCATTGAGGAATTAGTCTCAACTCAACAGCAACTTTTGCAGGAATTTAACAAATTTATTAATAGTACGCCAGTTAAGGCACAAATAAATCAAATTAATCGCACAGCAAAACGGCAAAATTTGGATTTAGAAAGTCTCAACGAAATTCGAGATAATTTAGCGCGGTTGCCAACAAAATCTGTACTAATCTATCCATTGGTTTTAAAAGATAGCTTGGAATTAATTTTAGTAACTCCTGAATCTCCGCCGATTCACCGTACTGTTGCTGTCAAAAGTGAAAATCTTTTTCAAACAATTGTTACTTTCCGCCAAGCATTACAAAATCCTAGCAAGGATATCAAAACACCCGCCAGCAAGTTGTATGAATGGCTAATCAAACCAATAGAAAACGACTTGCAACAAACAGGAGCAAAAACTATAATTTATGCACCAGATAATCAGTTACGCTACATTCCTTTATCAGCTTTATATGATGGCAAGCAGTGGCTAGTTGAGCGCTTTAGTGTCAATCATATTACAGCTGCTAGTCTCACTAATTTGAATGTACCAAAAGAGTCTAGTTTACGGATTTTAGCAGGTGCTTTTACTAAAGGTAACTATCAAATTAAAATTGGCAATCGCCAAGTTACTTTTGCTGGTTTGCCTTATGCAGCACAGGAAGTGGCAATCTTAGCCGCAGCAGTTCCAGAAACTAAGAAACTTTTAGACAATACTTTTAGCCCCAAGGTGGCTGTACCGCAAATGGACGATTATACAATAGTCCATCTAGCAACTCATGCCGCCTTTGTGGTGGGTAAGCCGGAAGATTCTTTTATTTTATTCGGGAATGGCGATCGCGTTAACCTCAAAGACGTTGCTACTTGGTCACTCCCACATGTAGATTTAGTAGTTTTGAGTGCCTGTGAAACTGGCTTAGGAGGTAACTTAGGTAATGGTGAAGAAATTTTAGGCTTTGGCTATCAAATGCAACAAACAGGCGCTAGGGCTGCAATTGCTTCTTTGTGGGCTGTGGATGATGGTGGTACACAAGCATTGATGAGTGCTTTTTATACCAATCTTTCCTCTGAAAAGTTGACCAAAGTCGAAGCTTTGCGACAAGCACAAATTGCCCTAATTAAGGGAGATTTAAAAGCCATTAATCAAAATATGCCCATAGCAGTCAGTGGCAACCTTAGTCACCCCTATTACTGGGCACCCTTCATTTTGATTGGCAATGGACTCTAAATATTTTTTGCTGAGTGATCAAGCATAAAAATCCCTCTTGTCCCACTCCTTACTCCCTATTCCCCATTGTTTGGGAATAGGTAAACATTAACACTTCTTGACAAGGGTTTTAGAGGTTGTAATGTTTTGCATAGATTGCTTGACAAGATTAGCAAGTTCTTGCAATTGGTTAATTGCCTCTGCTCCCTCTAACTTCATTAACTCACGGTCATCCCGCATTTCTGTCCAAGTGATCCCGTAGTCGGATACTAAAAACCGAATCAGATGGTTATCACCTAAGCTCACCATAAACGAAGCACTATTCATTTGGTCGCCACAGGTATAACAGGATGCAGGATATCCTCGTCGCTCTAGTACAATTGCCAAGGCTTGTAAATTCATTACCAAGTCTTGAACGAATTGCCGATGTTGATGCGCTAATCTCAGAAACACTTTTGTCCTCCAGACACCACAGTCATTTTAGTTTCTTTTATATTTTCTTTAGATTTTCTCATCCACTGGTATTGTAAACTATTCATTACAATTGCCAGAGACATAAGAATCTTTAATTGGCTACCTTGCTTAGGGTAGTGGATAAATCTTGAGCTTGCCGTATCAATTTATTCAGTTTGCAGGTTGCAAATATCAGACAAAATTTCTAAGCTTAACGTTTTCTTTATATTGTTCTCTCAGAGTAGGTGTTTGCTGAAAGCAACCCGCCTTAAGAGTAACTCAATTTTGGTATCAGTCAATCAGAGAAAAACTGCTTATTGCAGGATTGTAAGCAATTTACAGCCAAATACAGTGGTTATGTAGGCTTTAGCACTACCTTACGCGTTGTTAGTGCCTTTTCCTGAAACGCATAGGCAACACACTCTTCTAAATGAATTCTAAGTATACCAAGTTAGGCTCTCCTGGATATAAAGATTTGAACAAATGACTATGCAAGTTTTGAGATTCTGGACTGGTGACTAGTTGTGCTAATTTGAGATGTTGGGTTATCTAGCCAGCGAGTAGCGCTGTTTCGAGCTTCTCTAGCGGTATCGTCTTTTCCAATTTAGTGTTTGATAGTGTTTTTGTAAAAACACCAAATTTAGGTATAGACAATAGACTTAACACCGAGAATAACCAAACTCTAGAAATCTATGTTGCCGAAATGGCAATATTTTTAGATTTTTAGACGAATAGAGCCTATTTTGAAGACTCTGTAAAGCAATAATATTTAAAACTTAAATCGTCTTACTCTGGCAAGAGTAGTAAATAATATCTCTACACACCAGAGTATGAAGAAATTTAAAAGTCTATCAAAGAGTTTAATTTTATTAATATTATTTTAGGCATAACTTATTTTAATTATTTATTTCAACTAATTAATTATCTTTTATTTAAAGATGATCGACGGAAATCTAGACATGCACAGAGGCGAGGCAGTGTGATCTTGGGGAGCCACTGCGTTGGACGGGTTTCCCGGCAGCCGCGCAAGTGGCGGGGTTTCCCCCATGAACAACTGCCGTCAGTGAGCAGGTTTCCCCCTGGTGACTTTGCGCTCAATCCCCATTACAAAACTTAATTACGCGCTTCGCAGCGCTAGCGAGGTACGAGCGTCAGCGTAAAGCCTGCGGCATAGCTTCGCTTAGAGCGACACAGGAGCGTCGCGTCATTACGAATTACGAATTACGAATTACGAATTACGAATTATTTAAGTCTCATCGAGGAAGGCAACAAGAAACTGTTCCCTGTTGCCTGTTAGGCGTTCTTTTGATTACACTACTTCCCACCAACCGAAAGCTGGGCCAATAAAACGAATTGTCACCCATGCGGCAACCATAATCCCAATGCCTACCCAAGCACCGCGAGTAGTCCAAGCAACAAATAGTTCAGCTTGAGTTTTAGTGATGGGAACCCAAGGCAAGATGCGAGTGTCTTGACCGTATTTTTCCCCAAGTGTAGTTTTCCGGCGTTTTGCTTCACCCATATTAATAATTCAAATTCAATTTGGGTTTTAAGTTTATATAGACAGGAGTCAGTTTATGGTATAAGCGAGTGAGTTTCATCTCTACCATAAGCTGATGATAGTGCTTGCTTTGGGGCGATCGCTTTGTGATTGACAAAACGTAAAAGGACAAACAGCTAAATAGAATTTTCCTCACTGCCACTAGAAAATAAACTTGGATCAAGATAGTTAATGCGTGCTAGGGGACTCAAGGCAGTCAGGATTTGAGTGCCGTAGCTGCGGTTAACTACGCGACTGTCAAGTAAAGCAACGATGCCTTGACTTTCTCGTACTGGGGCGATCGCACGTTGTAATTCATTTAAAGCTGCTGGCAACAAGTATAAACGAAACCAATCTTGGTGCGATCGCTTGTAATGAGCAACCCTACTGGCTACTAGAGGATTTTCTAAAGATGGTAGGGGTAAAGTAGCAATAATTAACAGCTGAGGCGCAGGTAGAACTGTTTGATGCTCTCGCCAAAATTCCCAACCGCTGATTAAAATACCATTTTCATCCAAACAAGTTTTTTCTACCTGTACCCGCGAACCAAACTCTGAAGCCAGAATTGCCCCTACTTGTGATTTGAGTGGCACATCCCCCACTAGCACAACCGTCAATCCTGGGGCTGTAGCACTCAAACAAACTAGCGTGCGGACTTTGTGAATAAATGCTGGTTGAAATTCTGGGGTATTAGGTAGAGGTAACTTATAAGGTACATAAAGTTGGATTGCTTCTGCTTGGCTGTCAGAGGAGAACTTGAGGCAAGTGACATCTTCTAACCCCAGACGCTGACGAAACAGGGGTGCTTCTGTTTCTGCTTCCAAAGCGCTACCAATTAAAACTACTGGCTGTCGCTGCCAAATCGGGGAGAGTATTTTTCCTAATTCAATTGGCGCGTTGTGCAAAGAAAATAAACCCTGGCGACGGGCAATAGTTGCCCAGAGGAGGGGGGATGAGGAAGTGGGGGGAGAAAGATCAACATTATTAAATTGGAAGTGTTGCCAAACATCTGGCAGATTAGCTGGATCTAAAGCAGAGTCAAGACGACTGAGAATTTCTGTTTCTGGCTGAGAAATTAGATAGCACTCATAGGGATTAGCGGGATGTTGGAATATTTCGTGTGTTAGTTGTACCCGTACCTCGCGAATGACTTCCGCTTGGTTTGGGTAAGCCAGCATGAGTTGATCCCAATCATCGGGTTGAATATTTTGGGTAAGTTGATGACGCACCCAATCTTCTAAATCGTCTACCCCATCAATAATTGTGGGAATGCCTTGAGGAAAATGCTCACCAACTAGCTGTGCTTTTAACCAAGCTTCTGGGGTCGTTAAAAGCAGTCCTTGGAACTCGTTACTTGGCCAGGCGTCACCTGTCCTGATCGGCTTATTTGCTGGTAGCCACTGCTGTAGACGGGGAATTTCTACTCGTAGCAGGCGTTGTTGTACTGCTTCTGGAGTAACAATAATTACAGGGCCATGCCACAGCAATGCTGATGCTACAAAACTGGTGCGATATCGTCCTTGATAGCCACAAACCGCACCTACTTGAATTAGAGCGCTACGTCCTAAGCGCAAGGCACGCGCTACCAACCTCGCCATCGTCAAATGATGGGGCCAGGAAGGGAAGCCCGCCTGCGATCGCAAAAAGTTGTGTAGTGATAAATGAACTTCTGCCTCAATCACACGCTTTTAATCCCATACAAAGTGACTTTCACAAACCAAGCCCCATTTCTATTATCTTGTCATTAGTCACTAGTCATTTGTCTGCCAATGACCAATGACAAATGACCAATCCCAATCACTCCAAACTATGCCAACTTACACAGGAATTTCCAGCGAAGCCTTTAGGCATCCACTGGATCGCCAAGCTGAGCAAGCTTTACGAAACTTACCTGGATTTGATTTAATTGCCAGTAAATTCGTGGAATTTGTCTATGAACGCCCTCAGTTAGTCTATCTAATGGGTAACACCATCCAAGTCGGGCCGCGCCAATATTCCACTATTTACCACATGTTTCGAGAATGTGTGCGGGATTTGGACATTTACCCAGAACCTGCACTGTTTGTCTCACAAGATCCCCAAGCAAATAGCTATGCACTGGGGCAAGAAAATCCTTACATAGTTATAAATACAGGGATACTTGACTTACTAAACGAAGCCGAGATGAGGGCGGTGCTAGCCCATGAACTGGGGCATATTAAATGTGGTCATACTATTTTAATTCAAATGGCGATCTGGGCGATGAATACTGCCTCAGCCTTGGGAGATTTGACCTTTGGCATCGGCAATTTTCTTTCTCAGGCCTTGATTTATGCCTTTTTTGAATGGCGACGCAAAGCTGAGTTGTCTGCTGATCGCGCCACGTTGTTAGTTATAGATGACTTGAATCTTGTGATGTCATCTATGATGAAAATTTCTGGCGGTAGTATTAAATATGCTAATGAATGCAGTTTACAAGAATTTATTCGGCAGTCAGAAAATTACCAAGCATTGGATGAAGATGGTTTGAATCAAGTGTATAAATTCTTGATTTACAATGGCGCTCAAGGAATGATGTTGAGTCATCCTTTTCCTGTGGAACGCATACACTATTTACGGCAGTGGGCAGTATCAGAGGAGTATCGGCAAATTCGCCGGGGAAATTATCCGCGATCGCCCGCTTCCGGTGCAGTCAATGTTGATGCTCAAAAAACTGCAACTGAGGCCGAAGCTTTGCGCCGTCAAATTGAAGAATTGCGACGAGAAATTAACAAAAAGAGAAAATCTGAGTAGATTTTTGCTGATGGGGGTGTTATGTCATGTCCGTTTAAAGACTTATGATTTGGCTGACGCGGAGATAAGGAGACGCGGTGAGACAGCGAGTAAAGGAGGGTTTCCCTCCGCAGGCGACTGCGTTAGCGCAGCGTTAGCGAGCTTGCGAGCGTCACCCGAAGGGGGACAAGGGAGAAATTTTTATGATAAGTGATTAGCCGGACATGGTGTTATGCCGTTTCACTTTAAAATTGATGAAAAGAAGTGAGGTTTAAAACCGAACTTCGTTCTGTCGCGCTCTCAGCAAAGCTATGCTATGGGCTTTACGCCCGCAAGTGACGCGAAAGAATCATTATTTCCCAAGGTTAGGTATAAACCCCAGCTATGAGTGGGTGGCTGTCTTTAATGCCCGAATTGATTCAGTTAAACATAAGGAGGTAGCCTATCTGATATCTTATTTCTTGGATTCAATTGAGGATTTTCTCAAAATGACTATTAATTTCACCAAGAGGCTGTTTATCTTAGCGAATATTATTGTTTTTATTTTCTTTTTACCTGGAATTGCTTTAGCATCGCCAGAGAAATTCCATCATGTTAATTCTAGTACAATTTTTGCTCAATCCAATAAAACTGTAGACTACTTTAGCTCATCCTCAAACACTGATCTGACTCCACAACAGCGGCAACAAATACAAGCTGTACATCAACGTAGAAATAGAGAAATTGCCGCAACTTTAGACTCATCCCAACGTACTGAACTTATTCACAAGTTACGCTCTGGTGAGAACATCAATCAAGCTTTAGAAACAATAAATTTGCAACCAGAACAGCGAAAGCTGATAGAAGCGATTATTCAGTTTACAAACTTAAAAATGAAAGCAGTTTTATCTCGATATTCTCTAAAAATTCAACACCAGAATAATATGTGAAATGGCATAGGGTATATACATAGCATTGCATTAGGCTAAAGCCATAATGTACCCTACTAGCGTGTCTAGCCTTAAATGTTGGTCTTGCAACTCTAGAGCCGCTTCAGCCATACAAATCAGAGGTTCTGAACACTATGCTCTTGACTGTAAAGGTCTAAAACTACTTCCATTTGGCTTGGGCAACGCAAATGGCTAAGTCGCGTTCCGGGATACAAAACCTTTATGTTTTCCACGGGCGTAATTTATTTTTTTTAATATGCTTCTGACTGTTTCTCTGGAAATTTCTGTGATGATGTTTCTTTTTTGAATTTCTTTGGTTAAGAGTCTCAGACTCCAATGGGCTTGTCCTGCGGGGGGTTCAGAACAACACAATGCGATGATTTGAGCTTCAATATAACCATCAACTTTACTTGGCACTGGTGGTGTTAATCGTTGACTCCGATTTAGGGCTGGTTCTTCTCCAAGCTCGAGAAATCTTTTCCTAATTCTTCCTACCGTATTACGATGCAGCTTTAAGGCTAAACTGATTTGTTCATCTGTCCATTTTTTCGTTGCACCCTCACCTTCATCGCACATCAATAGCACTTGTGCGTGCAATATTTTCTTGGCTGAGGCATAACCATTATGACTAATCGCTTCTAGTTTCTGCCTTTGTTCTGTATTCAAAAGCACTTTCCCACTACGACCTCTTCCCATTGGCTCACCCTATTTTGGTCATTTTCTATTACACTATTTTAGCCTTGCCACGCCACTACTTAAGATTTTGCATTAAAAAAGCGGAGTATAAGTCTATTTAAAGTGTTTGTCTATATTAATAAAAAGAAAGCTATTAAAATAGCGCTAAGAGCGATCGCCAAGGTAATTGCATATTCAACTCTGCGACTAAAAAATCCCACAGTTGCAACTAAAGCGATTGCCAATCCGATGATGGCAACATACTGCTCTTTTTGTAACCCGCGTGCAATTAATGGGTCTGCTTGAGGCGTAATAGGTAGTGGAGTTTCCTGAATTATTTTTTGAGAATACTCTGATTGTTGTCTTTCTTGTGACAAGAACTCTTGAGTAATATTATCAGTATATTTATGTATCATTAATTACTTACCTTGACATCTCTTCTGAAAGAGGCTTGATTAAATAATTCGTAATTCGTAATGACGCTCGCGGACTCGCTACCGCTGCGCTAACGTAATTAAGTTTTGTAATGGGGATTTGACCCCAACACAAAACTTGCCGATTATAGAACCGGGGGACTTAAACCCATGGAACTTGTTAACAATTAATAACTATATTGTGATGAATCTAAAATAAATCTTTCCTAAGACTGAAATATAATAATTTAAATTTAATCTCTCAAACTTCTTTTTGCCTTGGCGTTGGAGTTCACACAGCATCTCTAGGAAAAGCTATTGCAGAAAACTTCCACTTAGCTTTTTCGTTGAAATATTTGCATGGTAATTCATACTTTTACTCGGCAACGCCAAATATGAAAATTTAGGCTACAGGCAACTTACGAATAAGTTCCTGAATCACATCTATTGCTGCTTTACCAGTTTGCTGACAATAATTATCAAGACTTTGAGCTTCATCTAATGTGAGGCTGACAGTTATTTGCTGGGTAGCAAATTTTTTACCTGTTGTTGTAGATTCAGTAAATTTAGTCACAGATGTTTTATAGATTATGAGCGATTAATTAGCTAGATATTTGCAAACTAGCAAGAGCGCTTACAAGTGAAAATCCAGATTTTCAGGTTGAACTTAAGCTTTCATGTTTTAACTACATCAAGTATCTCTATTATCTTCAGTACTGCTCAGTATGTTTCCTAACTTTGTATAATTTTGTCTTTTTTTCAAGAGTATCTCTAAAGCAATAAGTTTATAAAATTTAAGAAATTATTGTAATTACAATACTTTCAAAAACTAATATTTAGAGTATTTGCACAATAATGCAAATTTTTAGTAGAGAACAGGGAAATTTCCATAAATAAATAGTGAAATAGTCAAAATATCTCTTCCTTAATCCCTACTATCTCTACTCTCCACTCCTCATTCTCAAGACAGCAGGTAATGTAAACCAGAATGTTACTCCTGTATCCAATCCTCTAAGTACGCCGATTTCGCCACCATGAGCATTGATAATTTGTTTACATAAATACAAACCCAATCCTAAACTTACAGAATTACGGATGTCACTACCCCGGTAGTAAAGGTCAAAAAGTCGTTCACTCTGTTGAGGATTGATGCCTACACCATTATCACTGACGGTGCAGTAAATCTTGTCCTGCTCATAGGTAGCGTTAATTGTCAAAAGCAAACCAGAGGTATTATGTTTGACAGCGTTGACAATTAAATTAGAAAAAACTCGCCAAAGTTGTGTTGGATCTGCATTTACAAGTGGTAAATCTGCTGTGACTAGATTTGTCAAGGTTACTTGATTCTGTAGCAGTAATGGTTCTAGATCAGCGATCGCAGCTGCTACTACCGTATACAATGCTAGAGGTTGACGCTGCAAAACCACTCCTTGTGTTTCGCTGATATGCGCTTCCATCAACGAATTAATCAAGTTAAGTTGGCGATCGCTGCTTTGAATCATGCGCTCGATAATCAAGCGTGAAACTGATATTGTGTCCTCTGTGCGTAAAAGCAAATTCTTTAGCACCATTAAAGTACCAAGGACTGGGTTACGTAAATCATGAGAAACTGCATGAACAAATACTCGCAATGCTGCCTCTGTACGCTTGCGTTCACTAATGTCTAGAATGACTCCCACCAATCCCCCCAGGGAACCATCGGCTTTCGAGAAAGTGGCTTTATAAAATATGACATTATGCTTGGTGCGATCGCCAAAAACAACAGAACTTTCATAACTTTGAACTTGCTGTTGCTCAAACAATGCCATGTCTGCTTGATGATATTGATCGGCAAGCTCCGAAGGAGCTATCTCATAATCAGATTTACCTAAAATCTGCTGTTTACTAAAACCTAGCGAAATCTCAAAGGCTGTGTTACAGCCTAGATATAAACCCTCAACATTTTTATAAAAAACTGGTGTAGGTATTGTATCAATTAGTACTTGTAAAAAGTCAAACTGTTCCTGAAGCGCTTCTTCAGCTTGCTTGCGTTTTGTAATGTCTTCGATTAGCCCTTCGTAATAAATTAACTTGCCCTGTGCATTACGAACTGCATATGCATTTTCTGAAATCCAGACAATGCTACCATCGCGGCGATAAACCTGAGACTTAAAACCACTAACACTGCCATATTCAGCAATCAAACGTATAAATTCTGCACGTCGGTTGGGATCAAGATATAACTGGCGTTCAATGTCAGTGAGGCTAGCGATCATTTCGTCTGGTGAAGCATAGCCATAAATACGCGCTAAAGCAGGATTTACTGTTAGGTAGCGTCCGTTGGGAGTGCTTTGAAATATTCCTTCAACAGCATTTTCAAAGATACTGCGATATTTAGCTTCTGTAACTTCTAGTTTTTGGTAAGCAGATTCAAGTTCTTTACGGGCGTAAAAATTAGAGCGTTGCAGGCGATCGTATAAGTAAACACCAAAGTCACATGTAGCACAAATCCAAAAAATATATAAAATAAACGTCACATTATATATTTCTGGATGTTCAGGTAGTGGTGTTTGCAGCCCAAGTATTGTGTTGACGCCAAAATAGTATATTAGTATACCAATTTGCGACAAAAAGTGAAAACCCCAACGAACTGGCATGAGTGTGGCTTGGCTCAAAAACAGTAGCGTCCACCCCATAGTGTCAGGGAGTGCGAAACCTTTGAGAGTAGCAAATAACTGTGATGCTAAACTAATTGACCAAGATGACCCTAAGAATAATATTTCTGGGTGATGACGACCTAATTTAGTTTTGTGTAGTGCAAAGCAGATAAGTATAATCAACAGTACAGCAAGGTTGATAATAAGTCCTTGGGTTCTCAGTACCTGTGGTAGATCCTCCAATTCCCTTAAAGGATAAAAAAAGTCATAAATATCCCGCACAGTAAAAGTTACGAGACATATGAGGGCCAACCATAACCAAAGATACAACCTTTGCCACAAAAACCGACACCTAGCAACCAGCCAATCTTTGTGTGTGAGCGAAGTGTTATCAAAAATGGTAATTTCGTCTGTGGTTGGCGTCCAGAAGGCTTTTCTCCACCAGCGTTGCACTGTTATAAATAAGGTAGCCATGAGCGTCTGATTAACTTTGCTCGTACCATCAAAAGTGTTTTCCTTCTTTCAGACTGCCACAAACTCGGACATTTGGATGGGGGAATGGGGACTGGGTAATTCGTAATTCGTAATGACGCGACGCTCCTGTGTCGCTAACGCTACGCTAACGTAATTCGTAATGACGCTCGTTCGCCTTTGGCGTCTCCCCTTGGGAGATGACTCGCTCTAAGCGAAGCTATGCTGCAGGCTTTACGCTACGAAGCGCGTAATTCGTAATTATTTATTCTTTCCCCCTGCCCTTTCAAGGGTAGGTTTTTCATATTCAGTCTGAAAAAACCTATTTTTTCGTTCCGAAATCTTTCTCCGTGTCCCCCTTCGGGTGACGCTCGCAAGCTCGCTAACGCTGCGCTAACGCAGTCGCCTGCGGAGGGAAACCCTCCTTTACTCGCTGTCTCACCGTGTAAGCGCGTCCCCACGTCAACCAAAACGCGAAATCTAAAAAACTTACCCATAAGAGTTCCTCCTGCCCCCCTCAAGTAGATAAACCAGGTAGTGGTAGGGTGAACCAGAAAGTTAAGCCTTGCTTGGGATTGGTGGTGACGCCAATTTCGCCACCGTGGGCTTTGATAATTTGGCGGCAAAGATACATTTTCAAACCAATGCTTGTAGAGCATCGGTCTTGGGGATCGCGGACATATAAATCGAAGAGGCGATCGCATTCTGAGTTACTCATTGCTATACCATTATCTTGAATCTGAGTCCGAATCATGCCCGCTTCAACATTGGCTGTCACAGTAAAGTTTAATCCTGGTGGATTGTGTTGCAAACTATGAGTTAAAAAACTTACCATTACTTTCTTTAATCTGGTTGCATCGACCATTATCAGTGGTAAATCTTCAGGAATTAAGTCATTTAATGTTGCTTGGTTTTGTAATAGTATTGGTTGCAATCCAGTGATAGTTTCCTTCAATAGCGTCCCATACTGAACCAATTGGCTATTAATAGCAAGACCATCTTTTTCACAGGAATTAATTTCTAGTAATGAGTTAATCATTGTCAGTTGACGGTCATTGCCTTGAATCATCCGCTCAACAATCGAGTTAGGGACGGGAATTGGGGATGAGGGGGATGAGGGGGATAGGGTAGTAGACTCTTCCATATCCCCGCGTCCCCGCGTCCCCGCGTCCCCAGTCCCCAGTCCCCAGTCCCCAGTCCCCAGTCCCCGCGTCCCCGCGTCCCTACTCGCTACTCCCTGATTTACCAGATTCTGTAGCACCATCAAGTTACCCATCACCGAGGTTCGTAATTCGTGAGCGATTGTATGCAAAACAACATCTTTTAAGCGGTGCAATTCTTCGACTTCTTGTATTTTTTGCTGCAATTGTGCTGTACGTTCTTGTACTTGGTGTTCTAGATTAGTGTTAAGTTGTGCTAGTTCTTGATAAATCATGCTCTGCTGAATAGCGATCGCTACTTGTTCTGACATCTGCTGTAGTAGGTCGATTTCTATAGGTTGCCAATTACGTGGCCCTGAGCATTGATTCGCAATTAAGGCTCCAAATAAGTCCTCACCTAACATGATTGGTACAGCTAAAGTAGCTCTGATCTGAAATTTTTGAAAATGCGCTCTCACTTTGGGAGACAATGTGATTTTGGTAATATCTTCAACAACTCGCTCTCGATGTTTCTTTAAGGAGTTTTTCAACTCTTGTAGATAAGTTTCATCATTGGTAGACCAACCAGAAATAGAAGGGTAATTTGGGTCTACTGATTCTGCCAAAGTTCGGGGGCCTAAATTGGCATTATCTAAACCAATAAATACTCGATCTACCTGTAAAAATTGTCTCACTTCTGTGACAGTAGTTTGCAAAATTTGGTCTAGTTGCAGGGAAGACCGAATTCGAGATAATGTTTGCGCTAGTAAGCGATCGCGCTGTGCGCTCAGGCGTAATTTTGCCTCTACTTGCTTACGTTCTGTGATGTCGTGATGGACTGATAATATGCATGAAATTCCATCTAGATCTATGACTTCGGCTGATACCAGTGCTATGATAATTTCCCCAGATTTCTGGCGAAATTCCATCTCTAAATTCCTAACAACTCCTTGGGCTTGTAAACTCTGCAATAATTTGTGGCGATCGCTTTGATTTACCCAAATATTTAACTCAAAAGCAGTTTTCCCAATTGCTTGCTCTGGCTCATATCCAGAAAGTTCAACAAATCCGTCATTAACTTCTATAAAGCGTCCTTCTTGGAGTGTGCTAATAGTAATAGAATTGGGACTACAACTAAAAGCTTTAGAAAACTTTTGTGCTAGGTTGTGGAGAGTAACTTCTGCTTGTTTACGTTCTGTGATATCGCGGACAATTGCTAATATTTCATCCTCACCGCTAACTACCAAACGCGCCTCATAATCTCTGAGTCCTAATGGTGTTGGTAGTTGATATTCGCAAGTTTGCAAAGTTCCAGAATCCAAAGTTTTAGCGATCGCTTCTTGACCTATCGCTGCCACATCAATTGGTAAAATCTCCCACATACTTTTACCAACTACTTCTTCTCTAGAAAAAGTAACATTTGCTCCTTCGGTTTTTAAGTCTAAATACTTACCATCGCGGCTGATGCGAAACATTAGATCAGGTATAGCATCCAAAATTGCTTGATAGCGTGCTTCACTCTCTTGCAGCTTTTCTTCTGTTCGTTTTTGGTCTGTAATATTCATAACCAAGCCATTCCAGAGAAAGTCACCGTTAGCTTGTCGTTCTGGCTGGGAAGTACCTTTAAGCCACTTGATACCGCTAGGTGTGATGATGCGACCTTCCCAAAGCCAAGGTGAAAAAGTAGTTTTAGAAATAGCTATGGATTCAACCAAGCTTGGCAAATCCTGTGGATGAATAAGTTTATACAGTTCCTGAAAGTCCGATTGTAAAACTTTTGGTTCTAATTCACACAAATCTTGACAATTACAACTAATATAAATGACAAAAAAAGAACCATCCTGCCGTTGCAAAACTTGGAAAATCGTCCCCGGCAAATTGAGAGCAATATTAGAAAGCAGATTGATAGCCTCTTGCTGACAATCTGGGATCCGCAGCGATCTTAAAGTTTCATCCACTCTTTGATCCTTTGATACACAAGCTACTGATGTATAATTAGACATCATAACCAGTTTGGCTGTTTTTATTTTGTGGGCATAGCCATTTAAACTAAGCTAACCTCTGCTTTCAGGGTATATTCCATCAACTAACATCGCATTCACCCAATAGGGTGAACTAATATTTGAATTTGGAATGAAGTGACGTCACCTACAGTCATATCAAACTTCTCACCTTCGAGCAATTTTTAGTCGAGTCTGGGGAAATAGCTTAGATGCTGTTTGAAACGTCTAATTTAATACCAGCCCTGGCGATTAGAAATCGCCTAAAAGTTTTCAAACATCCTCTAAATGCGGGCATTTATCGCAGGCAAAGAAGATTTTGAACATTTTATACTAATTCTAAAAAAGAATGCGACAAATGTAAACTTTGAAACCGATCTAAATCTGGATTTCTTAATGCGCGAATGTGCGAATTTTGAATTGGTACTAGCTATTAAACTTTCGGCAATATCATCTTCATCCGAGTAGAGTTTGAATGTATATCATTGTGCAGATATATTACTGATAAATAGAAGGTTAAGATATCGCACAATACAGTGCTACACAAGTTTCAACAGTCGCCATTTCAAAGGGATGTAGAGGTATGGGGGTATAGAAGACCCACGCTTCAAAGCCTGGGATTGAAAACTTAGATGCCTTTCCCTCACACCCTTATACCCCTAGTTTTTGTAATGGCGTGAAAAAGCTGAAACCTGCTATTTGTGCGAGGCTAAAAACTCTATAGAAATATGCAAAACGATTCTGGAAAAACAACTTCTATTTGGATGACAACGGCAGCCATGCTAGACGAAGGTGTTCTTGGCGAAAACCTTCATGCAGATGTGTGTGTTGTGGGTGCGGGGATGGCGGGTATGTCAACAGCCTATATGCTTAGCCGTGCAGGTAAGTCTGTGGTAGTGCTAGATGATGGTGCTATTGGTGGAGGACAGACTGCAAGAACAACAGCGCATTTATCAAATGTGTTGAGTTATCGCTACTACGAATTAGAGCAAATGCACGGCCAACGCACTTTAAGCAAGCCGCTTACATTACCTTTGTAATTGGTGTAAAAGTACCTCGCGGTTCTATTACTAAAGCACTGTACTGGGATACACTCGACCCATATCATTATGTACGACTGCAAAACATCGACGATCAATATGATGTGCTAATTGTCGGTGGTGAAGACCACAAAACAGGACAAGCCAATGATGCTGATGCACGGTATGCTGCTTTGGAGGTTTGGACGCGAGAACGTTTCTTGATGGTGGAAGAGATTCTGTTTCGTTGGTCAGGTCAGGTGATGAATGCTGATGATGGCATTGCCTATATTGGGAAAAATCCGTTTGATGAGGAAAATGTTTACATCGTCACGGGTGATTCAGGTTTAGGGATGACTCATGGAGCGATCGCTAGCATTCTTTTAACTGATACAATTTTAGGGCGAAAGAATACTTGGGCTGAAGCTTACGACCCATCGCGGATTAAGATTGGTGCAGTAGGTGATTTTGTTTCTGAGAATCTCAACGTTGCTGCTCAATATTTAGATTGGCTAACACCAGGAGAAATTGATTCTGTCGAAAAAATTGCGCCAGGTACAGGTGCAGTAGTGCGGCATGGTTTGACGAAATTAGCTGCCTACCGAGACGAAAACGGTATTTTGTGCGAGCATTCCGCCGTTTGTACCCATCTTAATTGTATAGTTGCTTGGAACTCTTCTGAAAAAACCTGGGATTGTCCCTGTCATGGTTCACGGTTTAATGTTCAAGGCAAAGTGATAAACGGCCCAGCAATTAATGCCCTTGCACCTGTGAATACTGAAAAAAGAATGTGACAGACAAACCATTGTAGAGACGAGCTTTAGAAGTACCTCCGCCAACTAATAGTTTATATCATTAGTTTTGAGTAGTTAATGGTGGTCAGATATCCGACTTTTTCATAAAGCCCGGTATCTTGCAGCTTTTCATCATTAATAAAACAGATCATTAGTGTTTCTTGGAGTGGGCAATACCCACTTTTTTATTTTCAACAAATTGAGAAATATAATCAATATTAGTTAAAGATTGTGTACAGATGCAGCATTACTGCATGGGTTTTTGCTCAATTGTCTGTATAAAAACTATAAGTTTATTATTAAAATCTCTCTGCATTCTCGCGTATTTCTATCTCCGGTCAGCCAAACAATAAGCCTTTAAAGGGACATGCTGTGACTCTTCAGTCAGATGAACGCAGATTTAAAAGACCTTAAACCTGTGAATTTAGTTTTTGTTTCTGAAAAAAATTCCAGATATTGCATTGAATAATACCATAATTGTTGATGTTTCCCCTAAAATACTCAGGTGCATGTCCCAAACCATAGCCCACACGTTTTTGCGCTTAAAACCCTATATACTAAGATTTGACTTTGAGAAAATTGAGAGTTTTGTTAATTGTGATACCTAAAACTACTAATTTTTAGATGAAATTCTAGTGTATCTATAGTTTTTAAGGTTTAGTCAAAACTATATCCAGTATCATCAAAAAACTGCCAACTTCATGTGGTGCAAAAATCAAGAGGGGAGTGAAAACATGGATTTACGTAGAGATGCATTGCAAATCCTTAAAGAAACTAGCCGGACTTTTTATATCCCAATTAGTCTTTTACCGCCAGGCTTACAGGAAGCAGTTGCATCAGCATATTTGTGTATGCGTGCCATTGATGAAATAGAAGATCACCCAAAACTAGATAACCATACGAAAACGAAGTTACTACGAACGATTAGCTTAACATTACAAGCCGGAGTGGATGGCTTTGCAGTAGATGCATTCTCTGCTGGATTTAGTGGGTATGAGAATTCCTTAGAAGAAGTGAGCGTGCGGATCAGGGAATGGTCAATATTAGCACCTGAAACCATTGCACCTCGAATTTGGGATGCTACTGCCGCTATGGCAGATAGGATGGCTCACTGGGCAGAAATAAACTGGAAAATTTATACAGAATCTGACTTGGATTGTTATACATTTGGGGTTGCTGGCGCGGTAGGATTGTTGCTCTCAGATTTATGGGCTTGGTATGATGGTACGCAAACAAACCGGACTCAAGCAATTGGGTTTGGTCGTGGTTTACAAGCAGTAAACATCTTGCGTAACCACAATGAAGATTTAGGACGCGGTGTGGACTTCTTTCCTGAAGGTTGGAGTGCAATAGATATGCAAGAGTATGCACGGCGTAATCTAGCACTAGCAGAAGCTTACACTCAAGCACTTCCTACGGGGCCGGCTTTAGATTTTTGCCAAATACCCTTAACTTTAGCTCATGGTACTCTAGATGCTTTGGCAAATGGTAAAGAAAAACTCAGCCGCAGCGATGTGGTTGCACTCATTGAACAGTTGATTGGTGTGAACTTAAAAGCTAGCTAAGTATTCAGTGGTCAGTGAATTAAACTCAGCTGAGGTGCCTTGCACTAGACGCGGGGACGCAAAGATGCAATTTGAATGACTAGCTTACTAGTAACTGACCACTGATATTTCAACTTCGCTCAGTACAAGTAACTGATACTTCTTTTGTCAAAGACGCTACGCGTAGCTTGCTACCGCGTAAGGGTACGACTTCGCTCAGTACAAGTAACTAATAACTGAACACTGACTAAAAATTATGAAAAAAACTTTATTCCTTAGTCCTCCTTCATTTGATGGATTTGATGGTGGTGCGGGTTCTCGATACCAAGCTAAGCGCGAAATTACTTCCTTTTGGTATCCTACATGGCTGGCACAACCTGCCGCTTTGGTTCCAGGCAGTAGGCTAGTAGATGCTCCTCCCCATAATCAGACTGTGGAGGATGTGCTACAAATTGCTCAAGATTATGAGTTAGTAATCATGCACACTAGCACACCCTCATTGACTAATGATGTCAAGTGTGCTGAGGCAATCAAGGCGGCAAATCCAGATGTGCAGATTGGTTTTGTTGGGGCACATGTGGCAGTACTTCCACAAGAGACACTACAAGATAATCCAGTTATCGACTTTGTGTGTCGTAATGAATTTGACTATACCTGCAAGGAACTAGCCCAAGGTCAAGCTTGGGAAGAAATCAAAGGTTTGAGCTACCGGGACAAGCATGGTAGTATTCGCCACAATGAGGAACGCGCATTGATTCATGATTGGGATGCTATGCCCAGCGTTCTGCCAACTTATGCCCGTGATTTGGATATCACAAAATATTTCATTGGCTACTTATTGCATCCCTACATTTCCTTTTACACTGGGCGTGGCTGTCCAGCAAAATGTACGTTTTGCTTGTGGCCGCAGACAATTGGCGGTCATCTTTATCGCCATAAAAGCCCCGAAGTTGTGGGACGTGAGATGGTAGAGGCCAAAGCCATCTTTGGTGACAAAGTACGGGAGTATATGTTTGATGATGATACCTTTACGATTGACAAACATCGAGCGATCGCCATTAGCGAACACATGAAGCGACTCAAGCTCACCTGGAGCTGCAACGCCCGTGCCAACTTAGACTATGATACCCTCAAACAGTTACGTGACAACGGTTTACGATTGCTGCTTGTCGGTTTTGAATCTGGGAATCAGGAAATTCTCAACCGCATCAAAAAAGGCATCAAGCTAGAAGTAGCGCGGGAATTTATGAACAATTGCCGCAAACTCGGTATTACTGTTCATGGTACTTTTATCATCGGGTTGCCTATTGAAACCAAAGAAACCGTAGAAGAGACAATTCGCTTTGCTTGTGAATTGAGTCCGCATACAATTCAAGTTTCCATCGCTGCGCCTTATCCTGGCACAGAACTTTATGAACAAGCCAAAGCCAACGGTTGGTTTACGAACCAATCTTTAGTCGCTAACTCTGGTATTCAAACCTCCACACTGCAATATCCCCATCTTTCCAGCGCTGAAATTGAGGATGCAGTTGAGCGTATGTATCGTAAATTTTACTTCCGTCCTCAAGCCATCATTCCAATTGTGCGAGAAATGCTCACAGACAGACAAATGTTAGTACGTCGCCTTCGTGAAGGTGGGGAGTTCTTCTCGTATTTGAAAGAACGTCGCACTCAAGCAGAGGCACACGCACAATCGATTTAGCAATGTTTTTTGGGGAATTGATTATTTCTCCCTCATCCCCCTCATCTCCCTCATCTTCCCCTCATCCCCATGCCCCACGCCCGTTGCTTAATTATCAATGGTGATGACTTCGGTTTTTCTCGCGGTGTAAATGAAGCTATTATTACAGCGCATGAAAAAGGTGTGCTAACTAGCACTAGTTTAATGGTCAGTGGTGATGCTGCTGATGAGGCGATCGCTTTGGCTCGAACTCATCCAAATTTGGGTGTCGGTTTACACTTAGTTTTAGTGTGTGGTCGGTCAGTTCTACCACCTGAGCAAATTCCCCATTTGGTTGACTCTGAGGGGAATTTTCCAGATAGCCCCCTACAAGCTGGGTTACGCTATCAATTCCATCGCGCTGCCCGTGAGGAACTACGCCAAGAAATTCGCGCCCAGTTGACAAAGTTTCGTGAGTCTGGGCTGCACCTTTCCCATGTAGACGGGCATTTGCATTTACATGTCCATCCTGTGGTGTTGGGTATTTTGGTGGAGTTAGCACAGGAGTTTGAGATTAAGTTTATCCGTCTGCCAGCTGAAGAACTGGGAATGAATCTCAAATTTGACCGTGGTGGTTTATTAACTAAGCTGGTTTGGTCGGGTGTGTTTGGCAGGCTACGCGACTATGGTGAGGGTTTGCTGAAATCTCAGGGTATTAGTTTTGCTCATCGGGTTTACGGGTTATTGCAAACTGGTAGTGTGACTGAGGAATATTTACTTGGTCTGATTCCTCAAATTCAAACAGATTTGGTAGAGATTTATTCTCATCCTGCAATAGTTAGGGATGGGGAACCGTTGAATGGCCCTCTAGGGGCAGGTGCTGAAGAATTTACTGCTTTGTTAAGTGAACAAGTGCGGGAGGTGCTGATGGCTAACGGTTTTGAGTTAACAAACTATGTGAGGTCAGTTTATCTCACGCAGAAACGCAGACAGCATGAGTGAGATTATTTATTTTGATGGCGAGGCGTGTTGTTTCAAATCCTGTAGAGAACAGACTTCTAAGGCTCTAGCATGGGTAGCTGTGAGAACAACAGGAGGGGCAGCGCTAGCCTCAAAGGCTTCTTGCCAGCGAGAGGCACACAAACACCAGCGATCGCCCGGCTTCAATCCAGGAAAATTATAATCAGGGACAGGTGTACTCAGGTCGTTACCGCGTGATTTGGTGAACTCTAGGAATTCTGTTGTGACTTGGGCACAAATGACGTGTACTCCAAAATCTTGACCACCTGTATTGCAGAATCCATCACGATAATATCCTGTCATGGGAGAAGTGCAGCAAACCTCTAAGTCTGTGCCTAGTACATTTTTAGCCTCTGCCATAAAAACCTCGCTGTGCCTTTTACATATAGGTTAACGCTGACTGGTGCGATCGCTCTTCTATCGCTTAGCATACAACAATCCCAAATAATTGATTAACCTACAACTAGCACTTTTAGGCACAAGCAACAAATAGAAAAAATACCTCTTTCCCCATTCACTTATATCGATTGAAATGTGAACAACTTGACACTCTCCGGGCTAAAGCCACGGAGATTCTTAAGACATTGCTGCCTTAATATCCTGTTTGCACAGGTTCCCCGGCTCACCACGTTTGCACAGGAGTGCGTGGTGATTTTGTCCTAGGGCGTTT